>Ga0193728_1000774_pt1 | contig 15908 bp, 14 predicted proteins | sample U1c1metaG_FD_143037 | JGI IMG/M metagenome (GOLD analysis project Ga0193728, IMG submission 143037) | Soil microbial communities from a riparian zone of the East river system, Colorado, United States - U1c1 | ecosystem: Environmental > Terrestrial > Soil > Riparian zone | place: USA: East River...
GGGAAATGAACAGTTCCAGCTATATGACTACTTACTAGTCGATGAGGTTCAGGACTTTAGTGATTTTTTTCTCGACGTAGCAATGTGCCTACTCAAGAAACGCGAAAATATATTTATGGTTGGTGATACTGGACAAAAGTTATTTAACCGCCGACATAGTTTGAGTGATTTAGGAATAGTAGAAGAACGGGCGCGTATACGTGGACACTATCGAATGTATCGCAATCCTAAATTGATCGCTCAGTTAGCCTGGAATTTTTTGCGTCTTGATCATCTGATTATCCACGACTTGCGGGAAGAAGAATATGCCGATGAAATCAAGTCAAAAAACTCGAGCCTGACTCAGCCTGTATTTAAGTATTTCCAAACAAGGGAAATCCTATTTGCCCAGGTGTGTGAGGATATCATAGAGATAATTAATTTTACTTTTCGTGCTCGGCATGAACAGATACTGTGTATCGGCTTACCTGATACATTAGCATTACTCCATCACATGCTTATTGAAAAGGCTATACCCGTTTGCTGGGCTCATGAGATCAGTTCCGAGAGCAAGGTTATTCTAGCCGATTTTACAGCATCTAAAGGTCTAGAACGTGAGTATGTATATATTCTAGATGTGGATCGCTTACCTGATGGCGGCCTCACACAAGAACGTCTATTCTCTTCTTCCCACTCCCTGGAAGTTGAGGCTCGATCCAGTCGTATTAAGATTTTTGTGGCGCTCACACGTGTTATACATGAGTTATACCTTTACTATACGAATCCCTCTTATCGCTTCATCAGAGAGCTGCAGGCTTTGCAAAGAGCACAGGGGAGTACCAAGTGAGTAACTGCGATCTTTTGCGAGAAAAAGCCATACAGTTATGTGACTATTGTAGAACAGTAGGTTTACCTCGCCCACAGTGCAAAATAGTCAGCGAGTATGCTGTTAATTTCATCTGGCGAAATGAGGGGACAAGGCATGTCCTTTCCCTTTACTATAAATCAGATCACCAACGCTGGACTCCTCATCCTAATACCGATTGGTTGAAAAAGGTTATCTACCCACAGCTCCAGCCATTCTTTGAACAAGTCCAGGTTTCATCCCCTCTGGAAGTGGCTTCTTCTATAGCCAATAAGGATGCACTACGAATGTATTTTGCCGAAGCCCTAGACTGTTTATCACGGTTGGAACTGTTCGCTCATGAGAACATTAACTTTTCGATCATTTGTCAGCTTACTAAAGAAGCAATCAAGACGATTTTACGCGATGGTTTCTCCTATCTTGACTGTGAGAGCCTTACAGCCATGGCCGAAATTCCCTGTAGTCCAAGCTTTTCCGCTGCAAAGGAGTATCTTTCACAATGTCTGACTCTTTGCCATATCAACAAGCCTTTCAATTAAAACAGGAGGCTAAACAGCTTGCTGGTACAGGTCGATATGCCGAGGCTGCACAGCTGTATAAACAGGCTTATGATCTGTGCCCTGACAGGTATGGAGCTGCTGGATATATCTCTTGTTCCCGCAAATGTGGCATAGCTGAAGCTCGAGCTGCAGCCTTATTTGCTAGAGAGGTTATGTCGTCGTTTGCCAACGACACTTATTTTAAACGAGAATATGTGTGGGCAATTTACAGTGGGTACCTGAAAAATTCAAGCGATGATGATGTTGAAAATCACGAAGAACTGGATGATCCTATACAGGATGATGAAGTAATTGTGGCTAATTTTGCTCTCATGGAAAATGCAGCACGACGTATTCTTGATTTGACTTCGAGCACCTCACCTCAAGAACAAGAAACCTTTGCCATGTGCCGCAGGTTAGCCGTATTTGCCATTTGTAAGGAAGCTAAGCGGCTTAAAAAATGGGAACTCGTGCTCTGGTTTACACAACAATTAGACACCAGAGATTTGTCGATAGATAGGAAGGAACTACACGGGCGCAATTTGCCTTCCGATTATCAGCGCTGGTCATTCTCTATCACTCGTGCATACCTCGAATTAGGACGATATGATGAGTGTGTTACCTATGCCCATGAAGCTATTGAAAAGTTTCCTGATGATAGCCTGCATTTTCAGCGCTGGGAAGCTCTGGCAAAAATACGTTCCGGTAAAGTTGAAGAGGGCCTCATTCAGCTTGAGTACATCAATATGCGTTTCCCTAAACAGTGGTATATCCAGAATGATGTTGCCAAAACACACATGCAGCTTGCGCACTATAACGACGCCTTATTATGGTTTTGCATGGCCGCTAGTGCTCCTGGTGATATCAAGGGACGTATTGCGATGCTGTCATCGCTAGTTGAAGTATTACAAAAGCTTGAACGATGGAAAGCAGTATACGGGCATTTACAATTAATATGGTCAATAGAAGCAACGTTGTGTAATCAGAAACGTGTTGAAAGAACTCATCAACATCTTGCTGGGCTTATAAAATTACATGCGGATCAGCTTTCTCTCTCCCGATATGAAGTAGGAAACGAAGCCCCTTCCCTCCCTGTCGCACTCAAGCCTTGCCGAACATTCTGGCAGGAAATTATTAGTTCCTCACATCCACATAGTACAGGGCGTATTGTCTTTGTGGACGAACAGAAACGCTTTGGGTTTATTATGAATGAACAAGCAAAGTTTCACTTTAAATGGAGTGCCTTTATGGGCAGGGGACGTCCAGAAATTGACATGGATGTTGAATTTGAATACGAAGAGTCCTTTGATCACAAGCATAACCAGAAAGGTTATACAGCATTCAATATTCGTCGGGTTTTGTGATACGGTCGGTCGGCCATGATCGTTTCTTCTCCTGGCAGTATTGTCCTCACATATCTTATCATAGATGGATCAATATGGCACCAGGGCTTTTCTTGCAGCCGTTCATAGTGTATTCTATAAAATGCCTACTATTTAAGAATACGCAGCCAGCAGAGGAGGAAGGAAATGGCAAGACAGATTTCAAAGGGAACGTGTACTTTTTGTCGTGGTGAGTTGAGCAAGTCAGGTATGACTAGGCACCTAGAATCCTGTCAGCAGCGGGTAGCTGTAGAGGCGAAAGTAGAAAGCCATCAGAAAATGCAGCAAACCAGAGTATTCCATCTCATCGTGCAAGGACTCTACTTACCTATGTACTGGATGCATCTGGAAGTCACAGCTGAAACAACTCTGGCAACCTTGGATCAGTTTCTCGAGGATATCTGGCTGGAGTGTTGTTTGCACCTCAGCCAATTTGAGATCGAAAAAGTTTGTTATTCCGCTTATAGCCCGATGCTATCAGATTAACCCTGCCTTTGCCATTTCATCACGTAATGCTCGCAGATTGCGGTTATGCTCACACAGTGCTGTAATATAACTCGTCCACACCTCACTGTGGCCGATCTTGTTATAGAGCTTGCGGACATTGGTGAGGTACTGGCACGCTATGGCGTAGTTTTCACGGCCTCGCCACTCAATACGGGTTTCGGTATACCTTCGATAGATCTCAATGGACTCATACGGATAGCTTTCTTCGGCTGCTTTGGCGACATCAATGCCGACATCGAAATTATTGGCATATGGTCCGTTACGACTATCTTTAGATTGCTTCTGAGATTGTAATAGTTCCAGAGCTTTCTCAACTTGGCCCTCGTCAAGAGCGATTTTGATCTGGAGTGTGGTGTTGTCCGATGTTTTCAGGAAAGCTATGATCTCTGCCTGAACTGTTTCCCATTGACCAAGTTGTTCTGCCAGTTGGCGTATCTCCCTATACCTCTCAATGGTTGCTGCAAGTGGATACGTGCGGAAGATATGATTGGCTATCTCCAATGCATCTGCACTGCTTCCCCTGGCCTTGTAACGTTCTTTCAACCATTCCTGGAGATCTGTATCGTCGTACTTCTTAACTCGTTCCTTGATCAACATCTCAGCTTGAGCTTCGTGCCCATATTCGCAAAGGATAGTTACTATCTCAAGGATATCATAGTTTTCGACATGCTTTGTTGCTTCTAATGCTTCCTCTAGCCGCCCAAGTTTCAGTAACCGCTCGACCAGATAGTTGTAGCTCTCTGTCGTGCGAGAGATGCGCAGAAACGTCTCATCATCAATGGTATCTGCCTCCAACCCAAGCAAAAGTTGGTCGTAGTTCTCATTGATATTGTCGGCGTGCCAATTGATATCAAGCTGAAATGTTTGACGTACCCATCCCGCGATCATCTGCCGTTCCTCTGGAGTGGTGTATCTCACGAGTAGCGTAGGTATACTTCTGCTCATCACTGGTTCATCAATTTCCAGACTCATGTCGAAGGTATAAACATCATAGAGTGTCTGGATGATTTGTCTGCGCATAGCAGTATCATTTTGTGCACCAAGAAGGCACTTGCCTAATCCATCGACACCTTCTTTCACCACATCATCTAAATCGCCTTCGTCAGCGTGCCAGCGGAACGTATGATAGTTGTCGAGAATGCCTCGGACGATGATCTCGTAGAGTGTAGCAGCTTCGGCGTACTGCTGTTGCTCAGTAAATGTATCACCAGTATCCATAATGTCTAATAATGGATCTGCTGCTCTGCCTTCGGACCCCCATTTCGTTCTATCAGTGGTAGCGAAAATCTCTGCCACCTGTCGACGATAGACTTCTGGCTTGAAAGGGATGCGTTGCTGCTTCTTGGGGGCTGTTGGCTGTATGGTTGCTATCAGCTCTGTGAGATCAGGGTGCCGTTGCACCATCTGCTTGATAAGGCTAAGCAAGTCATCCTTGCTGAGTCGTTCTAAAGCTGTCTCTATTTCCTGCTCGTTTGGTGGTGGATTCGTGCTCATAGCCGCCTCCTCGTCCCTTTCACGATGTTGCCGATTTTCTCAATGGTCGTATGGGGAGTAGGGGCTGAGCCGTCATCGTTGGGTTTGTAAAAGGTAATGGTTTGCTTGCGGTTCTCCGTAGATGGTCCGTCAATTTCCATCTCTAGAGGGCCTTTTGTTCGCTGGATGTCTGGCAACTTTTCCAGATTGTTGCGTGCAAGGGTGTATTCGGGGTCAATTTCAAGGGCGCGTTTGAGGGCTACCTCGGCCTCATCATACTTGTGTTGGATGAGCAGGCTAGCGCCCAGGTTTCCCCAAACCTGAGGGAGGCAACCTCCTCCCATCTCGATGAGTTGTCGGAACGCTTGTTCACTCTCTTCCCACTTGTCCTTCTTCGCCAAGTTCAAGCCACGTCTGAAGCATTCCTGGTGTTCTATCAATTGGTCCATCGTGATGTCTATGCCCTGTTCCTGTTTATCTTACCACGCTATTCAAGAGGGAAGGTAATAATAGAAGTTTATTGCCAATGAACTAGCATCGAGATCACATTGGGGAATTAAAGAAATACATCCCTGTATTAATTCTGAATGCTAGATTCTTGCAAGAGACGTTTGATTTTCTGTAGACCTAGGCGCATACGTCCTTTGACTGTGCCAAGTGAAATCTCTTGTTGTTTTGCTATTTCTACATGTGTATAGCCATGAAAGTAGCTCAGTTCAATGACCTGGGATTGCTCTGGAGGCAACTGCGCTAGAGCCTTGCGAATGGATGCTGATCGTTCATACTCCCATACCTGCTCCCACATTTCTGGTTCCGAACTCGAGACATCTAGCTCGTTCACATCTTCTAAATGCGTGCATTGAGAGTCACGGTGAGTTGAGGAACGTAATTTATCAATGGCGCGATTCCGTACAATAGCCTGTAGCCAGCCTTTTACGCTTCCCTGCTGTTCCTGATAGGAATGTGCTTTATGCCAGAGTGTCAAAAATGCATCCTGTATCACGTCCTCTGCTAGAAAGCTATCGCCTAGAATACAGTAGGCCAGTGAATACGTATAACGTTTATATCGTTCATATAATTTCTCGATTGCCCATTCTGCCCTATCATAATAAATAGCTTGCATGAGGGATGCATCGGTAAAATCCTCAAGTTGCTCGTTATTGGTAGTTTGTATTACAGAGGTAAGATAATCGAATGTCGCGGTAGCCATAATAATTCTCCATCTAGCTGAAAGACTATTTTCTTAACTACATGGAAGTGTACCAGTGATCTATTACTGGTCATTTACCGTACAATTACCGCGTGATTTTGCAGGGGTCTGGGTCTGCATAAATCTTGACAATCATTACCCAAAGTAGTAGTGTTGCATTAGGTTAATATGTAAAGAGTGTAATGTAGCCCTGCTAGTACTTCGGGAGGCCCAAATGATTGGGGGATCGATTTCCCTCATGGTCACCACGCTTGGTCGGTTCTCTATCCTCCGTCACCAAGACCCGTTAAGTGGAGGAAACTGGAATCGCCGCAGAGTCTGTGAACTCTTCAAATTATTGCTCTCAGCAGAACAACACCGTCTACATCGTGAACAGGTGCAAGAATTCCTGTGGCCTTCATCATTCCTGTTGATCTCGCCGAGTCACTGCAGGTAGCCAGCCGTAAGCCAACTATTGAAACATTCAATGCTTCTCCTCATAATACATCCACAAGCTGTATCAGATGAGCGTGACGACTCCCCATGGAGAAATCCAGGGGCTTCTCGCAGTAGCCGAACGGAATGTACCCGCTTGCGGCAGTTTCGCGAAGGCTCCGTCCGAGCCTACGGTCAGTTCAATCTCGGTAGGCGGCTTGTGGGCTCTAGACCTACGTCATCGATTGGTACACCAAACGTTTGATACGTTAGTGCTTTTACCCAAGCGAACGATTTAGCTTGGAACCTGCAAACACTATTCAGTTGTTTGTGTACTAAAGACAGTATAGCATAGGTGTCAATATACAAATGTTCATCAAATTGGAGGTGTAGAAATGAACACTTTGTCATACAATGAGTACCCCCGTGCCCCAGCCCCAAACAAGGAACGCCTCTTGTATCCCCTAAGCTTTTGCCAGGGGTTTTACGAGGCGGAGGTGATAAATATGAAGCACCTATCACTGTGGTACCTAAATCAGAAGTAAATAATGTAGAGACCGAAACGACACCTATTTGGACCAAATTTAGGTCATTATCGATTCATATGGACCAAATAGTGATCCAAAAGATGAGCATTGTCGTATCGTTTGCAGGTTGCGTTTTTGTGAGCAACAAAGATCGATGATATTCAAAAAGAGAAGGAGCTTATGCCCTTATGAGTAACACAGACATCGTAAAAGCAGGCTTGAAAGCTTGGGAGTCTAATGATGAGCAAACATTGGCACTACTGGTTGCAGAAGATTTTAAGCTTACTGGTCCTGTACCTCAACCTCTAGGAAAACAGGAGTTTATTGGCTTCATGCATGCTATGCTCGCTGCTCTGCCCGATTTTGCCTTCAATATCTCTAGCTATGAAGAAAATGGAGACACGGTCATAGCGAAGTCCCATATCAGTGGTACACACACAGGTGTCCTTGCTCTGCCTGGATTGCCTCCCATTCCTCCAACTGGTAAAAAGGTTAGCCTGCCACAAGAAGTGCAAACCTATACCGTGAAAGCTGGCAAGCTACATGTTCTCACCACCGATGCTGCCCCTGGCACTGGTGTTCCTGGTTTGCTTGCCCAATTAGGCGTAGATATTCCTGCGCATTAATCTTCCTTTATCACCTGATGTGCACCTGTACCTGCCTGCAGTCGTATGGGTTTGGCTGCGAGAAACGGCGCGAGCCAAGCAGGTGGAACATGGATTACAGCTAATACAATAACGAAGAGAGTACCTCTCGAGCCGAGCAAGTCTTTCCTTGTTCGGCTCCGCTATTTCCTGGATACAGAAGGTATCTTCCCCCTTCGAGTTCTCGATCTCATATTCAGCGCAGTATGAAATAGGACAGTGTAAAAATAATCGCTTGGTGAATTTTTAAAATAATTTCATATTTCCACTAGATATACAACACAATAGACTTATGTAATGTTCTATTCTACTATATCGGACAATTCTAGAAATTGCATTTCCCTTTGCAATTGATCAGCTTTATATCCAAATATCAGTACATCTTTCTATTTGCTTGACAGCTTGTGCTATAAAAACTTACACTGACCCTCGATATTGCTTGACAATAGACTTTATTCCGGTTGTGGTATACTGAGGAAAACCCCACCACAAGGAGCAAGTCGATGGCCCTGAGATATGCCGAGGTCAGTCGGAAAGAACTGAAATTTCTGGATCTGACGAGTTTGACTGTAGAAGAGTTTCAGCAGCTAGCACCTAGATTTGAGGAAAAATTCCGTGAACGTATGAAATATTTTTGTTTGGATGGAAAAGCACGTGTTGGCCGTGAATATCGAACATACGCGAATTGCCCATTACCAACACCCGAGGATCGTCTCCTGTTTATCTTGGTTTACATGAAAAATAATCCATTGCAAGTTCTGCAAGGAGAGCTGTTTGGCATGCCTCAAAATAAGGCAAATCAGTGGATTCATACCTTATTACCCGTGTTGCAACTCACGATGAGAAGCCTCGGAGATGCGCCCGCCCGCTCCATCGAGGAATTGGCCGAGCGGATAGGCCAACGCGTTTTGATTGATGAATCATCTTCATCTCCTGATGCATCTGGTGATGTGCCTGCTGTATCTGTTCCATCATCTGATGCATGTGAGACGGAAGAAGAACAAGCAAAGCTTGAAAGTGCGAGTCCCCCCCTTTTTGTCACGATGGAACGGAGCGACGTATCCAACGCCCGAAAGACCAAGATGAACAGAAAAACTATTATAGTGGCAAGAAAAAATGCCATGCAGTGAAAAATGTGCTTTTAATCAATAAACAACAAGAAATTCAGTATTTGAGTCCAACACACTTTGGGAAGGTGCATGATAAGCGTGTTGTTGATGCAACTCCCTATCCATTGCCACAAGGAAGTCTTTTACTGCAAGATCTTGGTTTTCTCGGTTTTACATTAGAAGGAGTTGACATCGAAATGCCGACCAAAAAACCCAAAGGACGAGCGCTCACTGCTGAGCAAAAAGCATCGAATAAGGGAAAAGCTCGTCGTCGCGTGTTTATTGAACATGTCAATAGTAGCGTCAAACGCCTTCGTATCCTCAAAGACGTCTGCCGCCTCCTTATCTCTGGAATGCGTGATATAGTCATCGAAATTGGTTGTGCCTTACATAATTTCCGTCTTCGGGTCGATCCTTGGCCTCCCATCCCCGAACCGGAATAAAGTCTAAAGTTTGTCGTGAAATTAGGTGGAAGCACTTTGGAGCATCAACGTGCTGTTTTGCAGGATATCATCTGGCTACATGCCTTGGGAGCAAACATAGCCCTGGTGCACGGTGGTGGACCTTACATTACTGAGTGGCTACACAAATTACAGATCCCAACGCGCTTTGAACATGGATTGCGTGTCACCGACGCTCAAACATTAGAAGTCGTTCGGATGGTCTTATGTGGCCAGATTAACCAAGCACTAGTTGCTATGGCATCACAGCTAGGAGGAAAAGCTGTTGGTCTCGCTGGCACCGATGGCAACATGGTGCGGTGCCACAAAACGAACGAGCGTCTTGGCTTTGTTGGTGAGATCGAGACCGTCGATCCTATGCTGGTGCAGCAGGTGTTGGATGACGGATTTATTCCTATTATTGCCCCGGTTGGACTGGCACCAGATGGAACATGTCTTAATATGAATGCTGATCTGGTGGCGTCACAGCTCGCTGGAGCGCTAAAAGCAGACCGACTAATCTTTTTAAGCAATGTAGATGGCATCTGCAGTGCAGATGGCTTACTCATTCCAGAACTCAACGAGGTGCAAGCACACACGTTAATCGATGAGGGCGTCATTCGTGAAGGGATGATCCCAAAAGTGACTGCCTGCCTGGATGCCCTGGTCAATGTGCCTCGCGTCCACATTGTCAATGGGGGCACAGCTCATGTTCTACTATACGAATTGGAGGACAATCGACCTATTGGCACAAAGATTGTGCGCTAGAGGTGGATGCACGTCATCTTTTTGCGTGGCCCCTCAATAGCGGGTATGAGGGCGTTTCCTAACCCAGAAAAACAGAGCCGTCCTGAGTTGAACTTGTTCCTTTTATCCCTCAAGTTGTTCCCTAGATGTCCTGGGAAAAAACTCTTGTGTTGGGTATCCTTAGTAGAGAAAAGTGCTGTCGTAGCAGAGTTTTTTGAGGGTTAGGAAATGCCCTCCCCCTAGAAAAAAGCTCTCTCGTCAGGCATTCTTAGAGTACCATATGCTATATCGAAAAATGCATATTGAGTTCAAATTAAAAAATATTAAGGAGCATTAGTAATCATGGGATGGCAACTAGATAAAGGCAAGCCGCCGAAAGATATCGAAGTATCAAGTCCGCTCAAACAATTAAAGTCAGCAGAAATAAGGAATACAATCTTTTTTCGACCGGTTGATCTAGGAGGTTCAGCAAAGAGTGAAGAGCATTGGAATTTGTGGCTTAAAAGGTTTAAAGACGCAGAGAATAATATTGGTGAGCTACAGCTCATTCATAAGATGTTCCAAAACAACTTTGGAAGAGAGGGAACTCTAAGACCTAGTCGGGATTATAGCCGCTTTATAGAGAATTACAATAGACAATCAGACAAGTGTGCAAAGGAAGTAGCTCTCCTCAACGCCCAGATTGATGAGTATAATAAAAACCTGCCACAAGGGGAGCCCAAAGTCGAGAAGCTATCACAGCCTCCAAAATTGGAGTTCTTAGAAACTGCATCCAAAGGCAGCAACAAACGTTCTCACCAGTCCGATACTGGTATTCCCAGGAAGGAATATGGCGCTAAAGAAGTTTCACCCCATGACAAGTCACCTGAGCATCCCTCCTGGCTTTCTCCTGAAACGGTTACGGAAGCGGCCACAACATTTATGAAAGTGGCCAATAAACTTAATCCTAAAACAGTTATGCGACTGATGGGACTCGGTGCAACTGTTTTAGCGCTGGCATCCCAGCGAGTCGAAGCCGCAACAATACATGGATCGAATTGCTCTCTAGACTCTGCTCTTTTCATAAAGAACAACAATGCATCCTTAGACCTCCTTGCTAGTCGCCTGCACAGGCAATTCGAGGACGTGTTCCCGCTACTGGTGAAGGACTTTGCACAGAAGCCTTGCGACCCAAATCTAAGCAACGTAACGCTGACATTGGCTCCTATCGATAACCCAAATGTAAGTGATCTGATCGACAAAAACAATGCAAGTATCTCCTTTGACCCCGCAAAGCATGGAGGACCGAACCCTGACAATAGTATTCCCGAGGGAGCACTTACTTATGACTTAGCAACCATAGCTCAGAACTATACTGGCTTAACGGAGGCTGACTCCTGGCTAGAAAACGCCATGGCTAGGTATGCTCAGAATGAATATGGCCCAAAGGATCAGGTTGATCGAGGCAAATTAGAGCTAGGAAGCTGCTACACTATGGACGATAAAGTGGCAGCTGACTTCCTGTCTTGGCTAGTGAATAACGCACCGCTAAAGGAGGGCCTAAATACTACTAGCATCGAGGAGAACGGCACCAAGGTGGATTTTTCGCTGAAGAAGAATGGCACTATCGTGGATGTTTTCAACCAGGCACTCCAGTTAGGGATTTCCAGTTACGCAATAACGCACGGGCTCTTTGAAGCGACTACCAACCAGTCGTCATTCGATGAGGCATGGAAAGAGTACTTCAAGAGTCAGTTCAAAATCCCAACCCAAACCCAAACCATCACAGATATCGAATTCCAAATCATCACACAAATCGCAACCATCACACAAACCGAAACCGAAGTCTCCTGTAGCCAGTCGACAAAGGCCGGGTACACGACCTTGGGAATAATTGCATCAATAGGTCTAGCCTCCATTGGAGGTATCATATACTGCCTTAGACGGGACATCAGGAGAGGGTGGGACAACAGGATACAAACCCTACCACAGAACACAGAGACAGGTAATACAGACAGGACAACGACAGAGCAGATATCCGGCAGCGGGGGAGATGGCCAGATAGAGATGGGCCCTATGGGTGCGAGAGAGCAGAACAACAGGATACAAAACCCACTACAGAATACAGGAACAGATAATACAAGCAGAATAACGACACAGCAGATATCCGGAGAAAGACACAGCAGGGGAGATGGCCAACAGCAGAATGGGGGGAGAGATGGACACAATAGTTGAAGAATAAGTTGCGATATTCTGCGAGTTGCCATGACCGTCAAAATCCAAGTTAAATTTCGGTCATTCCTATGCGCACGAGAACACCTCCAAATCAGCGTTTAGCCACAAGTCAGGCTGTTAGTGGACAGGAGCTTGTGTAGGTGAATGTGCTTATACGAACGTGTATCCAGCAACTGGGAACAAGCCCGACAGCAGAACATAGAGATGGACCATATGAGCGAGGAAACGACTCCAAATCAGCATCCGGGCGTGGGTTATCCTCCTCAGTTGGACCACTACTAATACGCTTACTATTTTTTTACTATTTTTATTGTAAAATACTGTCGTGAAGCTGATACTATCCTTTTTCCTTCTCTTGGTATCGGCGAAGTATGAGTTACATACCCTGTTTTGTTAAGACAAGGCAGAAAACTGCAAAGATAATGGAGGTTATCCTCATGGATCAAGGAAGCTGGCGGGACCTAAGACCAAAACCAAAGAATAGTCAGGAGACACTACGAACCTTAGATGAAGTCCGCATGGCTAATATGAGACTTGATAATAGTAAACACCCCTATCCCGGTTCGGAGCAAGTGAGCGATACGCAGGTGGAAGCTTCTTCCCTCGCCCGAAGCCTAAACCGTGACGATGTAGCAAAAATGATATTCATATATGGGGATGCACACACATTAGCAGCAGCAATCAAAGAAGACGAATTATATAAGAGCCTCCTTCAAGAAGCTGAGTCAGCAGCCATTGATTCTCAGTTTACCAAAATACTTGGCACTATTGACAACTGTCACAAGGCTTGTTATGCAGGTGACTATCTAGCTAGATTAAAAGAAGAACAAGAGGAAGAGTATTATCGCAAAGTTGCAAGAGTCCCCAACAGAAAGCGTAAACCTGGCGAAGTCGTATCATCTCAACAATTAGGGGAGGAAAAAACGGATCGTCCGGATGAAGAGAATAGACCCTATTCCCCGATCCCAGAGACCGATACGGATGAAAACGTAGAAGTCCCTCAGGCTACGTCACCCAGGAAAGTTGTGACCGGACTCAATCTAGTAGACCAAGTTAAACAACGCAGCGAGAAAGTAGAAGATGCCGCCGATCACGAGGAAATTGCTGTCGAGGAAGGCCAAGTAAAAGCTTATAAAGACCTAGCAAAAGCTTTGCAAGAATATTACGACATCATAAAAAACGTGAAGGCCAAGATTGAAACAAAATTATATCTACTAGCACCAGATGGAGCACTAAATTTACACAATATGTTAAATGATGCAAAAACGTTTATATCCAATAATATAGAAGAGATAGTAACTAATGCACAAACTGAAATTTCCTATAAAGCAGGAGTTATTCATACAATTGATAGACTACCAGAAACAGGTGTACAGTACCTAGGAGAAGTGCTTGGCAATAAAGCCAATGATCCCGACCTGCGCAGATTAGCAATACATACACTTGGAAAAATGCGTGATAAAGATGCTCTACCGGATCTAGGAAAAGTGCTTCTCGATAAAGACGAAGATCTCGTCTCGCGCAGAGCAGCAGCAGAGGCACTTGGAAAAATACATGATAAAGATGTTGCACCGTATCTAGTAAAAGTGCTTGACGATACAGACAATCATTTCGACCTGCGCGAAAATGCAGCAAGAGTACTTGAAAGGATAGCCGAGCGTCAAGAGGGGACGATCGTGCCTGACAGCAACCTTATAGATGTTCTAGGAAAAGTGCTTGGCGATACAGACAATGATCTCGACCTGCGCAGAGCAGCAGCAAAGGCACTTAATCCATTAATAGAAAATAGCAGCAAAGAAGCTATAAAGGCTCTAGGAAAAGTGCTTCTCGATAAAGACGAAGATCTCGACCTGCGCAAGGATGCAGCAGATGCACTTGGGAAAACACGTAATGAAGGAGCTATAAAGGTTCTAGGAAAAGTGCTTGGCAATAAAGCCAATGATCTCGACCTGCGCAGAGCAGCAGCAAAGGCACTTGGAGGGAGTGATGACAAAGAAGCTATAAAGGCTCTAGAAAAAGCGCATTACGATACAGGCAATCTTCCCGACCTTCGTGAAGAAGCATTACGTATAGTTAAAGAAATGGACGCTGAAACACTTATAAAAGTATTCGCTAGTAAAAGATGCAAGCCACGAACAAAAAGGATAGCTCTTAAGGCACTAGTAGAGCAAAACAACAGAGCTATCAAACCCAGCCTTGAAAAGCTGATGTTTAATGCAAAGATTGACAAAGACACTCGTTACTCAATAGCTCAAGTAGTTGATGCATGGTCATGATCTGAGGTAAGGGGCTTTCCAGAAACAACTTGAAGCATAAGGGAAACATCTGACCTGTGAAATTGCTGGCACGAAGTGAACTGCTCAGGCTACCTTGTCTTGAGGATCAGTTTGTTGGGCATTGGCGGCCTAGAAGGTGAATGTGATCTCGTGATGAGTCAACCAGTTGCTCTGCTGGGAATTAAGACCAACACTGCTCAGAGTAGCCAAGCTGGTCGAACCAGTTGCACTCCAACTCATGCCCTGATACTTTTGTCGATGAGAAACCATGACATCATTGGCATACTCTTCGGGATTGCTCGAGATGCGAAGACCGAGCTGAACCTTGCCAAGTTTACCACGACCATGCATTGGTAGAGCTACGACAGCAGGCGTGAGCAGAGAAAGCAAGTCTTTCCCCGCCCAAGCCTCAAACCAAAGAACAGCCATTCATCTCCGACACAAATGTGCAGGACTCCTAGCGCACCCTTCACGCGGTCGACCAATCATTCGACCAAAGGTGTTGGTCAGAGAAGCTGGCAGAACAGCAATGCAGAGCATTTCAATCAGATTGGTGAAGTGGGTAGGATTTTCGTAAGGATGCGCTCCATTGACATTGAAGAAACCACCTCCATTCGTCCCCAGATTTTTGATACTCTCAAGTGCGGCAACAGGTCCCTGGGCAATGCTTTGCAGTCCTCCATCAAGCGTGTGCACCTGCTACCAGGAGTCAGCTCGCGGTAGCTAGATGAGAAGAGACACACGTTCTCAGACAATGGAAACATAGGCACACACACACCCGGCATCGTCATATTCATACTATAAAGCAGAAGTAGTAAAGAAATGATCAAAAGAATCCGCGCAGAAGTAAAAAGAATGTATATATATTGCTTTATTGAATATATACTCCGAATCACGAGCGGATTCCTCAAAATGTGCTGATGATTGCTGAAGCTTAGAGCACACTATGAGACTTGCATTGATAAAATATTTACAGTTAGGTTGCATATCCATAACTTTTCTTGATGTGTATTAGTTTACAATTGATATTAGCCGTTTAGACTATTTGGCATCGAACGCCTGTAGACAGCATGTTATGATATCCTAATGGGAGATAAAGGAATACCTATGAGCCTGAGCGATTCATCATCGAAGGAAGATTTCACACATCAGAAGCGAGAACATGATCCACTTAGTGGACCTCACGAGGATGATTTTGATTTTACCCAGCTTGGACCAATGCAGGAACGACAGGGCAGTACCCTAGGAAATACGCGGATATGTATTACATTGTCACCTCATCAGTCCCTTCGTCGTATCAAACGAGGCGTACTTGAAGCCACTGAAGCAGCATATGTGCCACAGGGTTGGCTGTCTCGTGGCGTGTATTGGGCTAAACGGGCCTTGATTGGTGTCCCACTGGCCACTGCGCGTGCCGAACATGAACGCCTGACGAAATTCAAGGCTCTTGCCGTACTCTCCTCTGACGCGATTTCGTCCGTGGCTTTTGCAACTGAAGCTATTCTGATCAATCTGGTCGCAGCAGGTTCGATGCATCTGGGTGCGACATTACCGATTAGCCTCGTGATTCTAGCCTTGCTCG
>Ga0193728_1000776_pt1 | contig 15902 bp, 3 predicted proteins | sample U1c1metaG_FD_143037 | JGI IMG/M metagenome (GOLD analysis project Ga0193728, IMG submission 143037) | Soil microbial communities from a riparian zone of the East river system, Colorado, United States - U1c1 | ecosystem: Environmental > Terrestrial > Soil > Riparian zone | place: USA: East River...
ACTTTATTCTCTGTAACTCATTTTACCGCCTTTCTTAAATACGCCTATAGGCACTTTTTAGAAACTATTAATAAACCCTTCGATTTTATTAGAGCGTTAAGGATCTATAACCCCGTTACTCCTAACCTAGTTAAATATCTATTAAATTTCCTAAAATATATTAAGTCGACTAACAAGCTAACAGAGTTTATAGTTCCAATAACTGCTTCTAGTCTCTTTCTAGACAGTTACCCGCCTAAACCTTATAGTAGGTACTACCCCGCTAGAAAATTAAGTTATACTAACTTTAATATAGCGTTTAAACCTAAGACTGTATTTAATATAATTTATAAGGACGTCTTCTACTAGGTAAGTAAGGCTTAAGTTATAGCCTTTAAGCAGTCTAACTATATTATTCTACAAAGTAGCTTTATTAATATAGTCGAAAACTAATTTATCCGCTGCTTTTAATAATTTACTTATAATAATATAACTGCTATAGAAATTTATAAGAGCAACCTTATATAATTCTAAGAGAGATGGCGCTATATACAGAGTAGCAATATATATCTATCTTATTTGCGTAGGAGACCGTAGTATTACTTACCCTATGGGCACTATATTTACGAGAATTGTATTATAGTATTTAGGGATCGCTATAAGGACGACCCCTAGATCTTTAAAGTGCGCTACTGCTTTCTTTACAGAGAAGAGATGCTAAACAATATAATTGTAAAAGTATACCCTCTAACTGCAGGAGTAGGGGTCTTGTATATTAATAGAGGAGGCATATGGGGTATTATACTATTAATGCTAATAAAACAAATATAAGATCGCGTCGGTCTACTAATTCCCTTTTAGCGGTTTATTAAAGTTACTTTTAGGGTTAGTATAGGTAAGAGCTTAATATACTTTAAAGAAAAGGAATTAATACTTACAACTTAAGGAGCGGTAATCGCCATAGATTATTATATTAAGGGACGGCCCCTTAAAGAGTCTATCTAGATATTCCTAGAGATTGTAGAATATATCTTTAAACGGTAGAAGGCTTTTAATATCCCATTTATTTCCTATATATTTAAGTTAATAGTATTATATTTTACTAACGGTTTATACTTAGCCTAAAATATTAAGTCCGTCCTAAAAGAAGTCTTTAGTATAGATAAAAGCATTCTAGACTACTCCTATATAATATTTATAGGAATAAAGATTGGCTTACTAGTTACTATAGTTAGTAGTTATCCGTTATATTATATATTCACTAACTATAATGGGGTAGGTATACGGGATAAAGATTAAGGTAAGCTCCCTATATATGACTTAGTATAAGAGTTATCTAACAAACCTAAAGATAACGCCGTTATAAGGCCAAAGGATAGCTGTAGAAGAGTGCCGCTTTAAGAAATATAAGATTAGATAAACCCTACCCTTAGATAAGACTAATATAAAATTTAGCGCATAATCCGTATCTGCAGCGCCTGGGTATACTTTAGCTTACCTCTTTTATACCTAAAACTAACTATACCTTATAGTTTCTTTCTACTAAAATATATTAATAAGGTTAGTATATTTTAAGATATAGGACTCCTTAAGAATAACCCCCTACTCTAGGCGCTTTTAGAGGTATTAGTAATATTTCCGCTTATTAAAGAACCTGACTTTGTTATATCTCTAGGTACTAGTAAGCCGGGGCTAAAAAATTACAAGGTATCTATAGGTAACTACTGTAGTATTTAGAAAAACAGAATGTTCCCTAGAATACGTAATCTAATCTTAGAGAAAATACGCGATAAAACGGCGAGACGGGCCTATAAAACTATTAGACTGGCGGTCCAAATTCTTAATAGAATTTACCGCCTTAGTACCGACTTTAATACTACTAAACCAAGACTTAATAATATAAGAAGTATACCTAAACTTAAATCGAAAGTTAAAATAGACTACTCCCTATTGGCCCGGATTGATACTATAGCACGCTATATAATTATATCTCTATTCTATTTTAAATTAGACTCTCTCTTAGAGAGATATAATAGGAAGTATATAGTTACCGGATATATTCTATGCTTAATAATATATAGTAATCTAGCCTTTAAAGCTCTATTAAGTAAATTAGCGAATAACTCTACTAGGTTTTTAATAAATAATTAGCCGATTCCCAGAATATTTAATAATACTTCCTTTATAGGTAAAGACGGGAACTTCTGGAAATAAGTCGACCTGGATACTTTTAGGAAATTTATAATATCTCTAAAGGAAGGTAACGCCGAGCCTTATAATATTAGTAGGTTGCCTTTCTTAATAGAGAACCTAATAGCCGCTTAAGGTCTAGATACTCCCTTTAGTAGGGTAGACTATAGTAAGCGGAAGAGGTTATCTATATGCGATACTCTCCTAAGGAAGCGGTAATGTATTTAAAAAGCCCTTATCTCGTCCTTAAGGACACCCTTTTCTTTTAGTAAGGCCTAGAGTCTATAACACTCTTCTAATTTATAGTGTAGAGCCGTTTCTATGGATTTAAAGTATTCTTTTTGCCTCTTACAATAGCGCGCTAATTGCTCTTTATGCTTTATTAAAGACTCCTATAGGCAGAGTTACTTTTAAGTTATAGAAATTATATAATAGAATATCTGGGGTTTACCTCTCTTATGCTTTTCTTTTTACTATTTCTCAGTATTTTTGGTATACTAACGTTAAATACCTATAGAGACTAGAAGTAGACGGTTTAGTATAAATAGTATTATTAGAGAAGGTAGGAATAGTAGAAATATAGGGGAGTAAAGATATAAATGACCTAAGAGGGTGGACGGGATATTTTAAACATAAAGCTTTAATGCGGTAATATGGCGTTAACACCGATACCACGGGTGGAATGATCTCCAATACTTATATTGGCAAGCAATATAATAATATAAGCAAATTCCTAATATGCAGCTATAGACTACTATATTTAAAGCGCTAGCCCTCCTACGTTTCTCGTCCTAGTTCTGCTTCGCATATCTATAGTAAGGATAGTAGTATCCTATCTTAAGCAGAAGGCTAATAAGATTCTCTTAGTTCTAGCTAGAGAGACAGGAGCTATAGGAGATTTACTTTGCCCTCTATAACTTTAATATAAACGAAGCTTAACAGCCGGGCTTAGAGAGGTTGGCAAGCCTTAAAAGAAGATAGAAGTTTCCGAAGATACCGTTACCGAGCCTATTACTATCGCGGATACCCTTACTATCGCAGAAACCTTCTAAAAATCCATTATAGAGTCCGCCTAGGATCCCGCCACAAATACCCTAAATACTATTTTAGATATAGATACTATTATAGGCTTTGTAGATACCTAAGTAGCCATAAAGGATACTATAGATAGCACCGCAGATACTATAGGCATTACTATAGAGGCAGATACCGGATTAACGGATAACAAATTTAAACGTCAATTTAAATACGATTTTGAAGCTATAATAGCAGGGATAAAAAGCTACAGAATCAATAAGAATAAGGATATTAAGGATGTTAAGGATGTTAATATAGAATTAGGAGTAAAGTAGGTAAATAGATCCTAGAGAATAAGGCGTAGATAGTCTACTTTAGTTCTTAGTAGATACTTAAATAGGGGACGGATAATAGAAATAGAGAAGATATCTACGTATTATTTAAAATCTTAAAATATAAATAAAAGAAAAGATAGCTAAAGGATAATTGGTAGAAAAGTATAAACTACTTAGACGCTAAACTCCCTAGAGGGTATAAGAGGCTTTTATAGTCGCTTGCAACGGGCGGATAGGATTTCGTCTTTAGCCGTCTCTCCTAAATAAAATATTAGATTTGCCGTCTTTAGTTATATTAATATCCTACGAGATATAATTTATAATCCTTACGCTATCTAATAAAATTATTATAACTGCCGCTATAGTATACTCTCCCTAGCCTATATTAGCGGATATCTTTAGAGGCTATATAATTTGCTTACTAGGAAAAAATAATCCATCTAATATAAGATAGGAAGGATTACACTTGCTACAGCTAGAAGAATACTAAGTATTTTAGCAAGTAAGGTTACACGTAATAACCTCCAATTCCGTACTTATCGTTATATACGCGCTTACTATATTTTAAAGACTAGAGTTATAGTAAATAGGATATATACTAAAAAACTTTCTACTACTACTAAGATACTTACTAGTAGCTGGCGCGATATAAAGAATAATAGCCTAATTCCCAAGACCTAGAGTAGAAGAGTGAGACCTATAGCGGTACGGGGCGCCTAGCGATAACCCTCCTTTATAAACTTGTTGGTAAAGCCCTATAGAGTTTAAACCTAGCTTTAATTAGTGGATTCCTTTAGTATAGCGGCCTTATAAACCTTAGTATTTAATATAACTAATAACAAATATCTTAGCAGTACGGCTATTAGTTAGGGTAGACCCTAAGCTAGATAGATAATCTGGAGCTTCTTAAGTCTAATTAGGGCCGTAATTATAAGTCTGGGGATAAGGAAAGGAAAAGGTATATTAAATGCAAGATACCGCTAAAGGCGTTATTGCTTATAATACTATAGGACGAAAGTACGGAAGGGGACAAGGTAATAAATAATCCCTATATAAATATACGCAACGGAGGTAGGTAGAGGAGTGTATATTATAGTAAAGGAAAGAAGGCAACTAAGTTTTTAGCCTAGCTAACTTATAGGCCTTATAACAGCCTAGAATTTCGTGTTTAAAAGTACTATTTTATATCAAAACCTTAGCTTCTCTTTTTAAGTAGGCGGCATCCTATCTAACAACCCTAACTACGCCAGCTGCGTCGCTTATGCGTCGCTTATCTATATTTAGGATATAAAACACTAATATTATATTATTAAGAGTAATAACGGATATAAGGTTGTCGGAGGCGCGGGGGTTGCTCTATTGTGGCGTTCTTAGTAGAGTACTAGCTTTTTATACTAAGCGACCAATAAAACCCGGATTTTGAAAATCCGGGATTTATTAGTTCCTCCTTCTTTAACTACTACTTAACTAATACTAATAAGGCAGCAGTATAGCTAGATAGCAATATTTACTCTTAATACTATTATTACCTCGCACTATCTATAAATCGACTTTAAACCGCACTCTACAATTATTGAAGTTGTAGCTATACCGTTTATAGTACTGTCTTTTCTAAACTAGATATTTTACTCTTTTTACTATAAATATTAGCTTTATTATTAGCGGATAGATAAGGTAGAGGCAATATAGTAGGTTAAGAAAGCTGTATATAACTACGTCCTTAAATAGTTATATTATAATTAGGACTTCTTGCAGCAATACTAATAGGACTCCTAAAAGTGCAGAATAATAATTAACTGCTAAAACTTAAGAAACTAGTTATATACTTATAGATCCTCTATCCTTATTAGAGTTAAATATCTCCTACCCTAAAGTAACTTGGTTATAACTTAGAGAGCTTACCTAATTGGCGGATTGACTAGAATCCATTAACAACCTTTAGGAAGAACGCCTTAGGAACGGTTTATAGTGAAGCTCTCCCTAAGATTAACGCCGCCTAAGTACTAATACGCCGCGGACTTTAGATAGAGGGCAACAATTTAATATTATAGATGGCTCCCTACTAGATATTAACGTAGTAAATTCTTATAAACTCCTAAGAGCTTCTAAGTACCTAGAAGAGCCTATTACTTATACTAACCTTAGCATTAAATCTAATACCTATATTAACGCGCTAGGATATAAAAGAGAGCCTTTAGATAGCTCCTTAAAATAGAGGAAGGATACTAACTCGCCTAATAGTAAAGAGGAGCTTTCTAGAAACCTCTTAAAATGGATAAAAGGGTTAAATAAGTTGGTTCTTATAACGAAACAGGACTAGTATATATACGATCTAAGAGTTAAATATAGGTTAATGTAGAAAGAAGCTTTGATAAAATTTAGCGGAAGATTTAAGAAACTTTTAATTTTAGCACTCTAGATGCGACTAATAAGATCGCGTAATGTTATTTCTCTTGTAAATAATATGGTAACGGTTTGCGATAAGAGTAGCGTTAATGTTAAGAAATTGATCTTAGTAGTAGTTTGGAAGATCCGCAGCGGATTAAAGGAGATAGTTAATAGCGTTAGTTAAGTAACCTTTTAGGATTAGCTATAGAGGGGAGTTATAGGGGTTAAATATAAGGGCTTGCTTAAGGCTTACGCTAAATCCTTAAATAAGGACTAGAGAGCCTTAAATAGGTATTATAGAGAGAGGATATAGTACGTTAAATTTATTAAAAATTATTTCTACCTTATACGAAAGTTTAATAGAGGGAAGGTTAGTACTTAATATATTAATACGCCTCTAGGTCTACTACTAACTTTTTTACTAAACTAGAAACCTAGTTATAACGAGCGCCGTTAGGGATATAAAATAGCCGAGATAGTTAATTAGGTAGTTAATAGACTAGCTGCGAAATAGAAACGGAAAGCCCTGCTTATCTATATAGCTCTTAAAAGTTAGACTATATATAGGTTACCTTATAATATAATCGCTAATATAGTAATAGGAAAGTAATACGCCCTTACTAATACAGTAGAGTTAAGATAAGAGATACGCATTTAAATAGCGTAGGGAGTAGTAGAGGCGCTAGAATAAGATATAATTCCTACTTTAACCTACGCGCTATTTGATCCTACCTATAGGATAAGCTATAATTAGTATAGGGAGTAAGTCTGCGTACTTTAACGTTTACGGTATTTTAAGACTAAGATTAGCTGTAGATACTTTAATATTTATAGGGCTCTTAGACTTACTAACTTTATAATCTATAAACTTCTGCTTAGAGATCTGCTAGAACCTCGTATTTATAAGATTAATAAAGATAGTACTACTAGCTCCCCTTTGCCTAAGGTTTTATCTATAGCCTAAGAAGTCTATATTAATAATAATAGCGCTCTAAATAATTAACTATATAATGTCCTAGGTAAGTCAAATTAGAGAGATAAATTTCTATAGAGTTTTAATAATCCCTTTAGGATCTCTACTAGGAGGTGCTTCTCTATATATAACTGCTTCCTATATAGAGAAGACACTTAACAACGTTAGAGGACGAGATTCTATAATATAGTGAGGATTAGACTTAGGGACAGAGGACGGCTACTAGCGTGTGCCTTCCCTAATAAATATATACTTAATTAAAAATTGCACTAGGACACTTTCTATAAGTCTAAATTAGGACTATATATTAGATAAAGACATTTAGATTCTCTTAAATACAATACTAGATAAGTTAGTCCTAGAATAGGACGAGGAAGTAGAGCTAAGTGATTAGTAGCTCTTGGACAGGCTTTTAGATGGGCCCTTAGACGGGCTCTTAATAGCTAATAACTCTTTTATAATACCTAACACGTCCTTAAACTTATAATATTATCCTACTACCTATTATAGGGATGAATTTCCTTGCTATACTAGACTATATACTAACGTTATAAATATCCCTCCTCTATTAGGAGGGTAAAGGTATATTAAGTCGCCTTACTATACTATCGCGTCGCCTATATTTAGTCTCACTAGAGTTTTTTTCTAGGAGGACGCCGCTAAAGGCGACTAGTTATAAGATCCTTTAACGAAGATATACCAGCCATTTTTAGGTTTAAGTTCGGTTAGAGCTATAGTAATATATACTACTTCCTTCTCTCTGCTATAGCCTTTATTAGTTAGGGCTAATTTGCAAAAAACTCTATTATAGAAGGATTAAAACTAAGGAATAGGTTTATACGCAAGGAACTTAGTAAAAGAGGGTTTGCTACTTCTCTTCTACTATATATTAGCAAATATTAAGTAAATAATACGCCCGACTTACTTTAATAAACTTATCCTATATATTATAATAGACTAGGGGTACCTTATACTCTATATACTTATCTATTTCTCTTTTAACTTTTATATCCTTTATTGCTAATAGCGCTTATTAAATAAGGGATAGAGAAATCGCTCCCCAGATAACTATATAGCCTACGCTATTTGCTATTATTAATTAAATACTTCTATAATAGGTGGTTAGGTATAGATATAAGGGAGCCTATAGGGCTATTACACGCTAGCGCGTAACACTTAGTATTAAAATCATCGGCTTATATAGGACGTAAAACTTCCACCTTCTATAAAAATGCTATACCGCATTTATTTATATCTTCTGCCGCTATTAGTACCTATATATTTCTTTTATTTAGGTTAAGTAGTAAACTCTCCGCTAAGCGCGGTAAAAATCACTAGCGCCGTATTTAGACTGGCCTATATCGGCTTTAAGTATAAATTTATAACTTAGAATATTAACAATTCCTATATCTAACCCCTTATTTTAAAAACTAACCTAGAGAGTTTATATACATTCTAAGAAATATATAAGTTATTCTTTCCTAGTATAATAGTATTTTTCTATAGTTCCGCAAAATATACGATTATACTCAAGTTTACTATAAATATACTTATCTTTAATATATAGTAAGAGCTTAGTATATAAAATATCAAGAGATATAAAAGAGGTGCCCTACAAATATAGTTGCAATATAAGATTATAATTATTTTCCGCGCAGCTAGATATATCTAACGCGCTATATAGAGAATATCGCCTTAACGAAAACTGCGGTTCGTTTTCGCTGCTTACTTAGGGATTATTACTAAACTAATACTAGTATAGAAACTTAGGCGATTATAAAGATATATCTATAAGCTTAAAGAATATAGGAGGTAGGGTAGGAACCCGGGGGCTAAGTAAATAAAAGAGATAGAGCTAGCTTCTATACGCGTCCTTAGCACTAGTAGCTACCTTACGTCTACGTAAAGGCGAATACTAGAAGGGCTTACCGGTTTTCTTAGCCTAGATTACTTATAGGAAGCTACTAAATACAAATATTAACTACGTTTTATATACAGTAGTCTTTATCTAAAACTTACTAGCTAAGGCAAACTTTATAAGGCCTCTATCTCTATTAAATACCGCACTAAATATATCTAGTACCTTATAGGATATAATCGCAGAATAAGGCTCTATAGGAAGCTAAATATATAAGACCCTGGAGTTAGAATTAAATATATAGCCAAATATACGGGACTAACTACCTTAATATAAGGTAAACAAAGCTAAATATTTTTAAGCCTTAGCTAATTATTTATTTAATCTAGTTCTAACTTAAAAACAATTAAACTTAAAAACAATTAAACTTATAAATACATTTTACTTATTTAATTTTAGTGCTTACGGCTTTATATATCTTATACGCACCTACTATTTTATAGGCTGTAGCTGTATAGATTAGGACGTCTGGGAGGAAATAAATAGCTATAGTAGATAATATACAGGCGATAATATTACGTAGACTAGAGGAGTACCAGATTAGGTAGGGAGTTATTATACTCTAGAGTTATAAGACCTCCTTAAATACACCTATAGCTTTAACTGTCGCGCGTACGACACAATCTACTATATCGCCCCCGATTCGAGTTCTTATTACTACTTGCCCAGCTCTACTTAACTCTTATTAATTAGATACTAATTACGCGGATATAGAGTTAATCTATATATTCTTAAAGCAAACGCTTGGTTTTGTCAATACCGCGGTAGATATAAAGCCTATACGGCATTTAATTATAAAAGTAGTAAGATATATTTAGATTATTTTTAACTACGGACTTCCTAAGGATAATTATAAACCTCCTATAGCCGCGTTTTAGGTATTAGATAGATCTACCTTTTTAACTACTAGATTTTACTATCCAGGATTAGAGAAAGAGGTAAATAATATAGTAGATATATCGCGGGGTTATAGTGTGAGATTTCCTACTTAAATAGACCTTTAGAAGAATTGAGATGCTCGAGAAAATATAAAGCAATAAATTTTATCTTTAAACTCTCTATATAAATCTATCTATAGCCCTATAAATTACGTATTAAGCGCTAAGAAGGGGATTATTAATAGCATCCTCTCTTATTATTTTAAGTATAATATTAGGAATATTTATACGTTAATGTTATTGCCTATAAGGGAGTCCTTTTAGAGACGGTAGGCTTGCCGTAATATAGTATATAAATATAACTAAAGTAGAAGAAAAAGGCCTAGTAAACTTAGGTTTGTTTTGTCTTCTAGCGTATAGAGGTAGTATCGGCCATATATAGAATTAAAACCTATAGTATTGGCCGCGACCGCTACTTGTTACTGGCTTGGTACGGGTTATAGGGCAAGGTAATTATAGGAGCTAAGTAATCGTAGGAGCTGGTTAGTTGTGCGAGCTAGGTAACTAGTAGGTCTCTCCCTTTATTAATTTACAGAATACTAACTAATTTTAAGGGAAACTTCTATCCTCTATTAATTAACAAGCCGGCCTAGCGGAGTTATAAGCTATATGCAACACCTCGGATTAATTAACTAGTAACATATTTATCGGAAGCTAGAACTATAGCTAAATATTTAATTTAAAGCCGTTAAATATTAATATCTAAAATTATACCTACGTTAAGGAAGAGAACTATTATATAACCACCGGAAGGTAGGAAATATTCATATAAAAGAGTCTATACCATATCTTGGCCGGGACCTTTTATCTCCTTATTAAACTCCTTAATAAATTCTAGAACTACTTTAAGATAAAAATAGGACACTAGAGCTCTATCCTCAATCGCCAAAGCAATAGCTATTTTAATAGCATTTTTAATCTATAATAAACGAGCGATTAGCATAATAGTTCTCTATTAGGAGGTTAAGGTAGTATACCTGTTAACTATTAAGCTCCTTTTTTACTAATCTCCTTAACTTATTAGGACTATATCTAGCTTCTCCTTTGGTTATAACTGCCTTTTTTAGGAAACTTTCCTAAAGATCCGTCCGTGTCTTAGTCGTTAGAGTATTATATAATATAGCAATATAGATTCTGCTTCGTATTGCGTTATTAAATTTATTTACGCGATTAGTAGTAAGGAACATAATTTCTTTATAGTATTTAAGTATATATAAGAAAATTGTAATAAGACTGTTGCTCGCATAATCTAGTAATCGTTTCCGTATAAATACGTCGGCTTTATCTAAAAGAAGTATAGCTTCCTAGTAGGCAGCCAGCCGGAAAATACAAGAAAGCTTATCTTTAACGTCCTTTAGGTTAGTGCCTAGTTCCCCACTAAATAACTAGAAGAGTTAGGTAATAGTAGCGGTGTAAATAAGCGGGAGCGTACCGTATATAGTGGTTTTTAAAGCGTTTCTAAAAGTCCTTTAGCGGTTAAAGTCTTACTAACACCAGCAGGGCCACTAATTTATGTATTAGGTTTCTTAAAAAATAAAGGAATAAGGAGAATATTATACTATAGCAGCATTATTAGACCTTATCCCTTGCCTACTACGAAATTATTAAACTAAGTATAAGTCGCGCTTATTAAGTAAGAAGCTGCAAGAGCCTTTATAAGCTTCTTCCGTTTCTCTAAGATTATAAGGCGTTTAAAAGATTAAGGGTCCTAGCGGATATCGCTAATATTATTAATAGTAAACTCCACTATAGGGCATTAAATTAGCTTTATATTCTTCCCTAATCTACAAATCTAGGAGATATAAGACTTATACTAGCATTTTTTGCCTAGACTAAACCCCTATACGGTTAGGCTGCATATAAGGAAGTATTTGTTTAGTAAATCCTTTATATTATTACTCTTAACCTTATTAAGTTTCTTCTCTAGAGGATTATTAAATTGTATCTAAATACCACTTAAAAATTGGCGCCTTTACAGCTTATTAATACTAGGTTTACTATAGTTTAGATTATACTCTTAGAATAGTATTATATCGATTATAATACGGCTATTAATAAATATCTTAATAGGCTGTCCATTATCTATATAAAACGTATTACCTTTATACTACTAGTAATACTTCCCCTTTAAGAAAGCAAACTTCTAACTACGCTTAGTAAGTTTACGCTTCTTATTCTCTACGTTAGGGTGGTATTTAAGAGGAAAGTATTTAAGGCTATATATTGGCTTCGACCCCTAGAACTTCTAAATAGGAACTACTATTACAGCTTCACTAAATCCTTTACTATTATAATCTACATACCGGCCTTTAATACGGAAGAACTCTTCCCCTTTATAACTAGTTCTCTCCTTACTAAAATTAAATTTAATATATCTAGGCTTCCTAGTACCGAGGCATTTCCTATATATAAGATTATTTGGCTTAAAGAGAGCCCAGAGCATATTATATATAATTTCTCCGCTACATTTTAATAAGTTAAAGCGTTGTTTTATGGAGGCGTATATAGTTTTAATATAGGTTACTAATAGATCGAGATATTAAAGGGCTAAAGGATTATAAAGGGTTCTACTTATTAGAGCGTTACTAAAAGCATCTAGTATAGGGATGAAGTGGTATAATAGGTTCTGCTCTACCTAGTTAAACTATTAGTTAATCTAAGGTATTAAAAGTCCTACTTATAGAGGTTGGTATACTATAGGCTTATCTTCTTTAAGGGAAGTTCCCTTTATATATTAAAGGACGGACCTAAGTATATCCCACAGGCCTTTAGAATTGACGTTAATATAATATATTGCCTTACCAATCTTCTTACCTAGCGTTTACTATTAGTAACGGAAACCTAGTAGCTACCTTATACTTACCTCCCTGCCTATAAATAACAAATATATGCTTATTAAATTTATCTACCTCTAGAGTTGGCGCTAATTTAACTCTTGTATATTTAAAGGTTATAGGATCCTAGCTATACATAGTTGCTTAGCTAGGCTATACTTATAGTTTGTTAGGGATATATATTTTATTAACCGTCCTATAACCTAATATCGAAGCTTAGGCTCCTAGTTGGGAATCCACAGGTTAGATTTAAGAAGATAGCGGTAGATTTAAGCTACTTAAGGGTGCGACCGTAGAGCTTAAACGCGCTGCCTCTAATGCTTCTAGCATTATTGCTTAGTAGATGGCGTAGTAATAATCTAAAGTACGAAATTAGGGTAGAGTTTTTAAGAGAAGCTTAATAGGGTTACTTCTTAAAAAGCTCCCTCCTTTATACTATCGATAGATATAGGTTATAGCGGTGTTGTAAATGTTTACAGCACTACTCTTTTAGCTACGCTATCCCTTATCTATATTAGAGGATACTAGATAGTATATATTAATATAGATCCGATATAGAGTAGAGCTTAATTAAGCGAACCCGTAGAGTTTATTCTTATTAGAGCCGCGGAGACTTATAGCTTATATCGGGGATTATAGTCCTAACTACTAGTCTTAACTACTAGCTAGCTAATATATTAGAGTAAAGGTAAACGTAGTAAATTAAAGAGAAGAGAGATATAGGATGAGTAACTACACTATCCTAAGCGAGCTGGAATCGTCATATAGCTAGGTCCGAGCTTGACTGGGGTTTCGCCATATAAAACCTATATATAGCAGTCCCATTCCTATTTCCTACTTCCTACTTCCTACTTCCCACTTCCTACTTCCTACTTCTCACTTCTTACTTCTTACTTCTCACTTCCTATTTCCCATTTCCTATTTCCTATTTCCTATTTCCTATTTCCTATTCTTATTCCTATTCCTAACTTAGTCTACTATTCCTATACCGTCTACCTTTATATACGCTATATCTTAATAAGCTAAAATAGCCGAAATAGCTACGTTATTAAATTATTAGCTTATTGAGAAACTTAAGGCAGTAAGAGCGACATTTGAAAATAATACTTATAAATCACTCTTATCATATAAATCCCTAAAGAAGTATTATAATTTACTGCTTAAGAAAAAGACAATCTTAGGGGGGTAAACGAAGTCAAAGCGCAGTAGAAGGCAATAAGTGCGTAATATTTTCATAGAAGTCTTTAGATCGGTTAGCTCTAAAGTATTCGTATTATATATCTTAGCAGCACCTATTACTAAGCTTAGTGAAATAAAACTTAAGGATATCTTAGCAGATATTTAAGTATAGTGGAACACTACTAAACACCTACAAGAACTAACAGTGGCTGCTAAGCGATTCTATACGGACAAGTCGATTAGCGCTTTAATTCTACCGTCCCGCAAGCGTTCGCTCTTATAGGTAACTGCCACCACTAGTAAAAAAGCCTTATTAGTCCTAAATAAACTTATTACTAATTCCTAATAGAGCAAGGCCGATCTTAAAGCATACCCGCCTATTTAATAGAGAGTTACTTATTAGGGTTTAATCTATAGCCTTATAATATAGATCTAGACCTAGGACGTACTCTACCTATATGGACTTTACAGATAATATATACCCTAGTTATAAATAAGATACTTAGTATATAAGATTCTGGAGTCCTATTACTGCTTACTTATTCGCTATAAAGTATAGTTTGCTATAAGAAGGCAATATCTTACCGGGCATATAGAATATATAAGGTCTATATAGCCCGCTCTAGAGAACCTAATAAAACCTAATGTTTATTAGAAATAGATGCCTCATTTACCCCCCTTTCCGGGCGCCCAGCCTACTAGCCTAAAAAATCCTTTCTAAACTTTAACTTTACAGATCTCCTTAGCTTTCTCTAACGATACCAAGCTAAATATCCAAAATTATAAATAGTGTGCCTATAGGAAGGGGAACCGTCTATTAATATCGATTTGGATTTATCCCTTAAATAGAGTATAATAATTAAGTTCTCTTATAGTTTAAGCACGGCATTTATTTATTATATTACAAGCAGCAACAAAAGTACCGTATTAAAGGACTTCTAAAGAATATACAATCCTAACCACTCTTTACAATAACAATAACAACTCTACTATAATTCGGACCTATAATAATATTTAGCACTTCCTTTAGTATACCAAGGCCGGTTACCCTAACAGCCCTACTAGCGCTAGTCTTTTAGACAAGGATTATAGGAATTAAGGGATCTACGGTTTAAAAGTCTATTCTAATCGTCTCTATAGCGTCTAGAATTATATCCTAGCTAGTCTATATAGCTTTAGTTTAATTTACTTTAAGTATTTAAGCAGGTATACCAATTTTTAGGCCTCCTCCTTAAGCAATTAGTCGCTATATACAATATTATTAACCGGCGTTATCTAACTCTCCCCAGCTATTACCACAGGGATTATATACAATTAGGAGTGTGGCAGAAGATACGTTTAGAGGGTAGCACTCTAACGTGCTAATACAGTCTAGGAATATTACAGTCTCTATTAATAATTGCGTATAGGAGGTAATAGCGAAGGGCCGTTAGGTATAGGGTTAGTAGTATCCTACTATTAGTTATTAAGGCTATAGTTATATAATCTAGTTAGGGGTTAGAAGGACTTAGTACTCTAGAAGTACTTCCTATAGAATTAGTAAGTATATAGGTTGCTTATATACAAGTCGCCCTAAAAGTTATAAGGTTTTTAGTAAGATAAGATAGTAGATAGAAGAGGGACTATATACGTAAAAGCCTAAAAAGCCAAAAGGTTAAACTAAACGGGCGTTTTATACTATATGGCAAACTATAAAGCGCGTACAGTATCTAGAAGGGTATATAAGTAGAAGCACGCGGTGCGAATAGGCGAAAGTGGGCTTTATTTAAAGTGATGCTAGCTATAAACGTTAATGCCCAACCTTAGATAACGGTCGCCTCTTTACTTCTAGTGGGGCGGATATTATATATAGAGGGATCAATGCGGCTCTTATAACCTTAGCTTTTTAGCCTTATATCCATCCTAGCCTATATAGCTCGCAGTTAGGTAATATAAGTAGCTATTTATTCACCAGCTAAAAAATAGCTTCCTACTTAGCTGTTACGGCACTGGCAGGAAGCGGCAGCTATGGTAGACGTTATAGTAGACGCAGGGCTCACGTGACTCTTACGTGACTAGGGATCGTATATAACTCCTCGCGTTGCTATTTATCCTTTCCTTTCCTTTTCTTTAGCTTTAGATTCTCGTTTATAGACAATCCAATCATACAGG
>Ga0193728_1000777_pt1 | contig 15887 bp, 13 predicted proteins | sample U1c1metaG_FD_143037 | JGI IMG/M metagenome (GOLD analysis project Ga0193728, IMG submission 143037) | Soil microbial communities from a riparian zone of the East river system, Colorado, United States - U1c1 | ecosystem: Environmental > Terrestrial > Soil > Riparian zone | place: USA: East River...
GATCTTCCCACGATCATGGCCGGCACCGGCGCATCGCATCCCTGAGCCCGGAACGAAGACGCCCGGCCCCTCACCTCGACCAAGACCGCCGACCAGATCACCGACCGCATCTGCCGCTACTGCTCACCCATCTCCGAACCAGCTCACTAGGCAGGCGGCTCCGCAGAACCGCCCTGGAATTGGCTGGCCCCGCGGCCTGCGGATCCGAGAATGGCCCGGAGCGCCGGGCGAAATGCAGGTTGCGTCGGCTCGCCTAGGGTCGGTCGGCGACTCCTTTGCCACGGCGGAAAATAGGCTTGCGCGCGCTTGCGTAGTCTCGCATACTAAGAAGCGTCGGCCAACTAGAGTGCCGCGTGACCGAGGAGACCGCCGTGACGACCTGGACCGCCAGCATCGAGCAGGGACAGCCGCTGAGCTGCTTCTCTCGCGTGCCCGCGACCGGGATGAGGGTGCCCACGTAAAGGCGATACGCCTAAGCGGCAGGCACCGCCCCGGGATTCTCGGAGGCGGTTTTTCTTTTCCCGGAATTGAAACACGTCAGCATAGTTCCGGTTTCGACTATTGCCCGCCTCGGCCTGGCCTTCCCTCCATGGGGCGAATGGTCTTGCACATTGTCAACTCCATAGCGGTGAAGTGTCAGCGCGGCCGGCCAAGGCCGCGCCCGGGACCGTTAGCTCAGCTGGAGAGCGCCTGTCTGCGGACAGGAAGCACGGGGTTCGAGTCCCCGGTGGTCCACGGATCCAGGGCGATCACGCGCCCGCCCCGGCCCACGGATGCTGGACAACGTGAAGGAGCTGGCCATGGGGAAAGCACCGGCCGTGCGCGCGGGCGACCAGAGTCCGCCGCAGACAGGTACACGATCCGGCTGATCACCGGACTCGGTGCACGTGATACCGGGATGTAGCCCAGCCAGGCCAGGGCGCCTGCTCCGGAAGCAGGAGAGCCGCGGTTCGAATCCGCGCATCCCGACCGTGCCGCTGCCGCCGGCCGTGCCCAGCTCTAGCCCGCTGCGCCGGCGGCCATCGCCGGCGCCCCGGCCCGTCTGCCGCCCCAGCCGCCCCAGCCGCCGCACCGGTCACTCCGGCGCAGCGCGGCCGGGGGCGTCGCCATGATCGTGACCGTCTCGGGGTGGTTTTCCGCACGCAGCCGGTCATGATCATGAAGCAGACCCTCGGCGCTCGGGCGGGCACGCGGTGATCCGTCGCTGGCGGCCGCCCGGCGTACCCAGTCGGCGGTCAGCGCTAGTCGTCCGCGGCGGCCGCGGCGCAGGTCACCAGGGCTCGGCTGAGCTCAGGCGCCGGACCCGGTCCGGCGGCCCTGGATCCGGCGGCCCTGGATCCGGCGGCCCTGGATCCGGCGGCCCTGGATCCGGCGGCCCTGGATCCGGCGGCCCTGGATCCGGCGGCAATGCGCCCTGCGGTGAGGGACTCGGCGGGCGGGGCGACGGCGGACTGGCGGCGGGGGCGGCGGGCCAGGCCGAGGATGGCCAGGGCGGCCAGGATCATGACGGCGACGGCGTACTCACGGGTGCTGGCCAGCAGGCCGCCACCGTGCACCACGAGGTAGCCGGCGATCACGCCGGGCAGGCCGAGGCCCAGGTAGGACACCACGAACAGGGCGGACAGCACCCCGGCCCGCTCGTGGGCCGCGGCGAGCGGGAGAACGGTGCGGATCGCGCCCTGGAAGCCGGCGCCGAAGCCCACGCCCGCGACGGCCGTCCCGGCCAGGAACACGCCCACCGAGCTGACGGCGATGGCGAGCAGGGTGACGCCCACGCCGGCCAGCAGCGTCGTCATCCCGAGCAGCATCACCAGGCGGGCTGGGGCGGCCCGCAGCACCACTACGGCCACGGCCCCGGCTCCGGCCAGGACGAACAGGGCGAGGCCGCCCAGCACCGCGGACTGCGACCCGGCCAGCCGGCCGATCAGGGCCGGCCCGAGCGAGCCGTAGAAGCTGCCCAGCGACCACACCGCGATCAGCGCGGGGATCGCCGCCAGTACCGGGCCGCGCAGCGCGGCGGGCACGCTTATCCGCGGCCGCAGGGCGGCCAGCGCGCCGGGCTTGGGCGTGGCCGACTCGGCCATCAGCGCGACGCCGATCCACTGCACGACGAAGATGCCGAGCAGGACCAGGTACACCAGGTGGGCGGGGTCGGGCAGGTACTGGACCAGCAGGCCCGCGCCGATGGCCCCGGTCGCGGTGCCGGTGACCGGGGCGACGGCGTTGGCCAGGGTGCCCCGGCTCCGGTGCAGGTCAACCAGCCCCGCGCCGACGGCGCCCACCGCCGCCCCGGTCGCCAGGCCCTGGACGACGCGGGCGGCCAGCAGGGCCGGCACGTTGTCGGCGGTCGCGAACAGCAACATGGTCGCGGCCTGGACGGCGATGGCCGCGAGCAGAACGGGGCGGCGGCCGATGTGGTCGGACAGCGATCCGACGATCAGCAGCGCGACGAGCACGGCCAACGCGTACACGCCGAAGACGATGGTCGTGGTGATCGGCGAGAAGCCCCACTCACGCTGGTACAGGCCGTAGAGCGGAGTCGGCGCTGCCGACCCGGCGAGGAAGAACACCGTGATGGACGCCTGGAGGGGGAAGGCGGCACCGGCCGGAAGCTGGAAACGCCGGCCGCGTTGTCGTTCCGCGGCGTGCCGCGGCCCGGCTCCGGCGGCGCTAGCGGCCCTGGCCGGCTCGTAGGTCAGCCGCTGACTGGACATGTGCGTGCTCCCTGTGCTGTGTCCGGTTTCTGGGTCCGGGCTGGCCGCCCAGTCAGTAGACAGGTCTGTCTGTCTGCCTGGCCTCGACACTAGACAGACCGGTCTGGTACTGTCAAGTCATGTCCACGACGACTACTGGTCAGCTGTCGGCCCGGGAGCGGCTGCTCGCCGCGGCCGAGGAGCTGTTCTACGAGGAGGGCGTGCACACCGTCGGCATCGACCGGGTGATTGAGCGCGCCGGGGTGGCCAAGGCCACCCTCTACAGCGTCTTCGGCAGCAAGGACGAGCTCGTCCGGGCCTACCTAGAGCAGCACAACGCGACCTGGCGCGAACGCCTGACCGACCGGATCACCGCGCGCTACGCCGGGCCGCGGGAGCGGCTGCTCGGGGTGTTCGACGTGCTCGGCGAGCGGTTCACGGAGCCCGATTTCCGCGGGTGCGCGTTCGTCAACGCCAGCGCGGAAACGCGGCCCGGCAGCCTCGTCGAGCACGCCTCCGACGTGGCCCGGGCGTGGGTCGTCGACCTGTTCGCCGGCCTGGCCCGGCAGGCCGGCGTGGCCGAGCCCGGGCCGCTCGCCCGGCAGCTCGCCATGCTGTATCACGGCGCCTCGCTCTCCGCCCGGATGGACCGCGACCTGACGGCCGCCGCCGCCGCCCGCGCGGCCGCCGTCACCCTGCTCGACGCCGCGACCGGCGCCGACGCGACGGCCAGCATCCACAACGCGACGGCTAGCTAAGTTCGCGGCAGCCGGGCGGCCCGTCACCGGGCTCCTCTACCGTGACGTCATGACTGTGCTGAGCTATGAGCGCTGCTGCTCCGAGATCGTCGCGCAGACCGGGCAGCTGCGGACCTGCGTCGAGGACGCGGACCTGACCGTCCCGGTGCCCTCCTGCCCTGGCTGGAACGCCGGCCAGCTGCTGCGGCACCTCGGCCGCGTACAGCGCTGGGCGGCGGGCGTGGTGCGGACCCGGGCCGCAGGGCCGGTTCCCGGGCCGGAGGACGCCGGGGGCCTGTCCGCGTACGCCCATGAGGACCCGGCCGTGGTCGGTCCCTGGCTCGCCGAGGGTGCGGCCGAGCTGGCTGACGCGCTGCGGGCGGCCGCGGCCGACACACCGCTGTGGACCCCAGTGCCCGGCGAAACGGCGAGCTTCTACGCACGCCGCTTCACGCACGAGACGGCCATGCACCGGGCCGACGCGACCCTGGCCCTCGGGGAGCGGTACCTGCTCGACACCGAGGTCGCCCTCGACGGCATCGACGAGTGGATGCAGCTCGGCTCGCTGCCGATGCACTTCGACATCCACCCGCAGATGCGCGAGCTCCTCGGCCCCGGGCGCACCCTGCACCTGCACGCCACCGACACCGCGCCGGAGGCGGCCGCGGAGTGGGTCGTCGACCTGACCGGCGACGCCATCACCTGGCGCCGCGCGCACGAGAAGGCGGCGGTCGCCGTGCGCGGCCCGCTGACCGACCTGCTGCTGGTCATCTACAAGCGGCGCCCGGCCCGGAGCCCGGGCATCGAGGTCATCGGGGACGAGAAGCTGCTCGATTTCTGGCTGGAGCGGGTCAGCTTCGGCTGACGCTCCGGGCCGGCCGGCCCGGAGCCGCCGTCAGCCGCCCTGAGCGCGCTTCTTGCGCTGCCGCGCGCGCGCCTCGGCCGCTCGGACCAGGGTGCACTGCTCGCACCGGCAGCCCCAGTTCCGGTAGCCCGAGGGCGTCCCGTGGGGAACGTCGGCGAACTGCCGGTTCTGCAGCGAGCGCACCCAGGTCGCCCGGGCGGCCGACGCGGCGGCCCGGCACTCATCGCACCGGCAGCCAAGGTTGTTGTAGCTAGATGCAGTCCCGTGGACGCGAACGTCCTCAGTGTTGCTCGTCACCGAGTACCTCCGGCGCGTCGTGCGTTGATCTTCGCAAGCTCATGCAGTGGAACCCCCCACCCAAACGCCATCTCACTTCTGGCCGCTCTTTTCATTTCTGGGTCGCATAAGAGACGCTTTGGCGGACCATCGGGTGCACACCGTAGCCGTTTGTGCCCGTAGCAGCTTCGGTCAAGCCGACCGCGGCCCAGTCCCCCCGGCGGGCGCGGCGGCTACGGTAAACGACGTGAAACCGTTCCCGGCCGGCCTCGCGGCGCGGGCGCTGCTGGCGGCGCTCGGGGCCGCCGCCCTGCTGACGGCGCAGGCCAGCCTGGCGGCGCCCGCGGCGCCGGCCGCGGTGAGCGGGGCGCAGGCCCGCTCCGGCCCGGCGCGACCGGCCCGGCCGGTGGTGATCATCGGCATTCCGGGGCTGCGGTGGACCGACATCTCGCGCCGCGCCACCCCGGCGCTGTGGCGGCTCGCGGAGCACGGCTCGGTCGGGTCGCTGGTGGTCTCGGCCGTGCGGACCTATACCTGCCCGGCCGACGCGTGGCTGACGCTCAACGCCGGAGCCCGGGCCATGGCCCCGCGCCCCGCGCCGCACGCCTGCGCGCCCCTGCCAGCTGTAGTCCACGCCGCCGGGAGCCACGCCGCGACTGTGCCCGCGCTATCGGGCGGGGCGGGCATCGAGGCCTACAACCGCCAGTTCAGCTACGGCCCGGAATGGGGACTGCTGGCCACCGCGGCCGGGCCGGGCGGCTGCGCGGCAGCAGCCGGACCGGGCGCCGCGCTGGCCGTGGCGAGTCGCTCGGGCGACGTCGCGGACTATGCCGGGCGGACGGGCGGAGCGATCCGTTCTGCCGAGAAAGAGTGCGGGCTGGTGGTCGCGGACCTGGGGGCGCTGCCGGCCACCGGAAGCGCGCGGCAGGCTGCGGTGCGGGCGGCGGACGCGGCGGCGGGGCGGATCATCGCGGCCGCGCCGCCGGGCGCCGTCATCATGGCCGCCGGGCTCGGCGACGGCAGCGCGCCGCACCTGCGGGCGGTCATCGTGAGCGGGCCGGGCTTCGGGACCGGGCTGCTCCGGGCCGCCTCCACCCGCCAGCCGGGCCTGGTGCTCAGCACCGACCTGACGCCGAGCGTGCTGCAGTGGCGGGGCCAGGGCGCCAGCCTGGGGCCGGGGGTCATCGGGTCGCCGCTGCGGTCCGCCGGGCGCGGGCCGCTGGCGCCGGCGGTCACGATGCTGACCGGGCAGGACACGGCCGTGCAGGTGAGCCGGAGCACGCTGGCCCCGTACTTCCTCAGCTACGGCTTCAGCCTGGGCATCGTGTTCGGCCTGATCGCGCTGGTGCTGCGCGGCGACACCGCGGCCCGGCGCCAGCGCCGTCGCGCCGCGTACCGAGTGGCCGCGATGGTCGGCGGCGCGGTCCCGGCCGGGAGCTTCCTGGGCGGCCTGGCCCCCTGGCCGACGGCGTCGCATCCCGCGCTGCTGCTCTACGGGACCGGCCTGGCCGGGGCGGTGGTCATCGCCGCCGCCGCGCTGGCCGGCCCGTGGCGGCGGGACCCCCTCGGCGGCCCCGGCTTCATCGGGGTGGTGACCGTCGCCGTCATCGGAGCGGACGTGATCACCGGCTCGCACCTGCTGCTGGCCACGCCGTTCGGGCTGTCCGCGCTGACGGCCGGCCGGTACTACGGCATCGGCAACGACGCCATCGGGACCTACGCCATCGGCGGCCTGCTCGCCGCGGCCTGGGCCGGCGCCGCGACGGCGCGCCGGACCGGGCGGCGCGGCCGCGCGGTGGCCGCGGGCGGAGCGGTCGCCCTGCTTACCGTGGTGGTCGCGGCCTGGCCGGGCTTCGGCGCGAAGGTCGGCGGCACGATCGCGATGGTGCCGAGCTTCCTGGTGCTGCTGGCCGGCCTGGCGGGCATCCGGATCACGCCGCGCCGGGGCGCAGTCATCGCGGTCAGCGGCATCGTCCTCATCGCGGTGTTCGCCGTGCTGAACTACCTGGTGCCGGCGACGGGCGCGTCCGACATCGGCGCGTTCGTGGGGCACGTGCTGCACGGCGGGGCCACGGCCATCTTGCGCCGGAAGGTCGCCACCAACGTGAGCTCGCTGACCGAGAACTGGGCCACCCCGATCATCCCGCTGGTGGTCATCGTCACCGGCCTGATGCTGGCCTGGCCGGACCGGCTGCGGCTGCGGATGGCGGCGGCGGCCATGGCCGCGCAGCCCCTGCTGCGGCCGCTGCTGACGGCGATCTGGCTCATCGGGGCGGCAGGCTGGCTGGCGAACGACTCCGGGGTGACGGTGACGTCCGCCGCGCTGCCGCTGGCGCTTCCCATGGTCATCGCGATCGTGACCGGGTTCGGGCTCGGACCCGGGACTGCGGCCGATATTTCGGACCTCGGCCCAGGCGCCCGGACTGCGCCCGCAACCGACCGGGCGGGCTAGTCTGTGACCGTGCACGGGCGAGGCGGGCTGGGCGGCGCAGGCTGGAGGAACGCGTGCAGTATCGGACGTCGAGGCTGGTCGCCGGACCGCTCCTGCGGACGCTGGCCCGGCCCCGGATGACCGGCGCCGAGCACATCCCGGCGACCGGCCCGGCCATCGTCGCCTCGAACCACCTGTCGGTGGTGGACTCGATCTTCCTGCCGTTCATGCTGGAGCGGACGCTGGTGTTCGCGGCCAAGTCTGAGTACTTCACCGGGACGCGACTGCAGGACCGGGCGATCGCCGCGTACCTGCGGGCCACCAACCAGCTCTCGGTGGACCGCACCGAGGCGCGGGCCGCGCAGGACATGCTGGAGTCCGCGCTGGCCCTGCTGCGCGCGGGCGAGCTGTTCGGCATCTACCCGGAGGGCACGCGGTCGCCCGACGGGCGTCTGTACCGGGGGCGGCCGGGCGTCGGCTGGCTGGCCCTGAACTCCGGCGCGCCGGTCATCCCGGTGGCGATGGTCGGGACCGAGCGGATCCTGCCGCCGGGGCACCGGATACCCCGGCCGGGCCGGATCTCGATCCGGGTGGGCGAGCCCCTGACGTTCGGCGGCCTGCAGGGCGCCCGGGCGCAGCAGCGGCGCGTGGTCACCGACGAGGTGATCCAGGCCATCCAGAAGCTCTCCGGGCAGGAGTACGTGCCCATGTACGCATCCGTGCGCAAGGACGAGCTGGCCGCCGAGCGCGCCGCCCGCAAGGGCTAGCCGGGGCCGGTCAGTCCTCGTCGCCCGCGGGCGGGAACCCCTCGGTCCGCCGCGCGGGCCGCCAGTCGGACGGCTCGCCGGCCTCCGGCGCGGCCTCGCTCGGCGCGTGACCGGAACCCGCGGGCTCCCAGTTCGATCCCGCGCCCGGTGCCCAGCCGGTGGCCGCCGGGGCGGGATCCCAGGGCGCCGCCTGCGATCCCGGCCAAGGCTGGCTGCCCGAGCCGGGCGCCGGCCACGCGTCGCCGCTAGCCGTCGGCCACGCCGCGGTGCTCTCGCCCGGCTGCCACTGCGGGGCGCTGTCGGCGGGCTGCCACTGCGGGGCGGTCTCGGCGGGCTGCCACTGCGGGGCGCTGTCGGGCGGCGGTGGCCGGTAGGCGTCGTCGTCCTGCGCCTTCGGCCACGAGGCCTCGCCCGCCGGGTCGGACCCGTCCGCCGGGCCGGAGTCGAGCGCCTCCCAGTTCGAGCCCGACGGGGACCGGGGCAGGCTCACGGAACTCCACAGCGACGCGTCCGCGCTTTCCGGGGTCGCGGCGGCATCCGGGGGGGAGTTCACCGCGTGGCCGTTACTCGCCGGGTCAGCCCGGACCGGGCGGCTGGCCGCCGGGAAGCCGGCCCCGCCGAACGCGAGGTCACCGGTCTTCGGGCCGCCCGCTGCCGGCCCGTCCCAGTCGGGGGTGGGCGGCGCGGGCCGGTCGCTGGCGGGCTGCGCCCCGGCGGCCGACGTCCTGGCCGCCAGTTCCTCCCAGGACTGGCTGGTGCCCGGCGCGGCGGCCGCCGCCGCGGTTGCCGGCCAGATCGAGTCAGAGCCCGTCCCGGCGCCGCTGGGCGCCGCGGACCGCCCGGCGTTGGCCGTGCCGGGTACCGCGGCCCAGGGCAGCTCGCTGGCCGGCTGCGAGGCCGGCTCCCAGGGCGGCGCCCCGGACACCCGGGCCTGGCGGTTCTGGGTCTTCGGCGCGGGCGCGACCGACGCCCAGGCGCCCAGCCCGCCGGCCGCGCTGTCAGCCGCCTCGCTGCTGCTGGGGCTGCTGCTGGGGCTGCTGCTGGGGCTGCTGCTGGGGCCGCCGGCCCGGTTCGTGGTCAGGGTGCCCGCTGACGCCGCGAACGGGCCGCTCCGGGCGGTCGGGTTACTGGACGGCGCGGCGAAGTACTCCAGCATCTTGTCGGCCTCGGTCCGGTTGTCACCGGGCCCGTAGGCCGAGAACGCATTCTGGGTGGACCGGGCCCACTCCGCCGTGGCCTGGACGCTGTCCTGCTCGCGGCGCCGGGTCCGGTGGCGGTACCAGCCGATCGCGCCGATCAGCAGTGCCAGCACGGCGAGGGAGATGAGCGCGGCCCGGACCAGCCCCGGGACCAGGCCGTTGGCCACCGGCACCGCGGCCGGGACCGGCGGGCTGGCCAGCGGCTGGGCCTTGGCCCCGGCCTGGTCGCTAAGCGGGGCGGCCAGCGCCGCGGCGGCGAGCATGGCCCGGCCCGCGTCGACGCTGCCGGTGCCCGATCCGGGCGCCTGGCCGCCGGGCGCCTGGCCGCCGGGCGGATTGACCGTGGTGCTGGTGGTGATCGCCTGCTGCACCTGCAGGGGGGTGAGCTTGGGGTACTGCGCCTTGATCAGCGCCGCGATGCCGCTGACCAGCGCGCTGGCCGCGGCGGTGCTGCTGACGGTCGTGTAGCCGCCCGCGGAGTCGGCGGCCGTGACGCCGACCCCCGGGGCCAGCACCGAAACGTACGGCTGATTGCTGGAGAACGCGCCCCGCTTGAAGCTGCTGTCGATGGCGCCGACTGAGATCACGTGCGGGTACGCCGCGGGAAAGTTCGCCGCGTCCGTGCCCAGCGCGTTGTCGCCGGCCGGGGCCACGAGGACGACGCCCCGGCTCAGCGCGAAGGCGACGGCCTGCTGCTCGGCGGAGCTGCCGCCCTCCGCGGCGAGGATCCCGTTGAGCTGCGGTGCCTGCGTCGCGAGCCGCGGGACGGGCAGGGCGGCGATTGCGGTCGGGTTCGGCCGGCCGGGGTCCGGCGGCAGGTCGATGACCTTGGCGCCGTGATTGACCGCGTAGCGGATGCCCTGCGCGATGGCGCCCGGCAGGCCCGCCCCGGTGGCGGTGGAGTCCAGAGCCGTGTCGGCGGGGTCCAGCGTGACCCGGACCGAGAGGATGTGGGCCTTGGGCGCGATGCCGACGATGCCCGAGGCGCCTCCGGGTCCGGTGCCGCGCCCGGCGATGAGGCTGGCCGCCTCGGTCCCCATCTGGCCGGGCGGCGACCCGGTGCCGGTGAAGTCAGGGCCGGTGGTCACGATTCCGGCCAGGCCGACGTGCTGGGCGGCAACGCCGTCGCTGAGCACGGCCACCGTCACGCCCGTGCCCTGGTTGGCCTGCCAGGCCTGGCTGACGTTCAGCTGGCTGAGCCAGAATTCCTGCGAGCGGACCTGGTCAGCGAATGCGGGAGCGCTTCCGGCTGCGACCCATACCGCCGCCATGCCGGTGGCGATCACGGGAATGACCGGGCGGGGGAACCTCAGCGGCACGCCGGATCTGCCTTCCGTGGGGGATTCCCACCGCATTGTGCCATGTTCGGGATGGTCAGGCGCCCCGTGAGCACATTCTTCACCTTGCACACCCCCCCCGGGGGGTTTACGGCTGGCGGGCCAGTGACAGGCGCACGTGTGCCCCCGGCGGCAGGCCCAGTTCCTGGGCCGCGTCACCCGCGTTGACGGCCAGCGAGATGAGCCCGGCGCTGTCGGTGAACGCGACGATCTCGCCGGGCGCCACCGCGGCGAACGTGTCGGTGAACGGGATGGTGAGCTGCCGCCGCCCGGCCCGCACGATCAGCGGCGTGCCGACCCCGATGCCCAGCATCCCGGCGTCGGCCGCCGGGATGGACAGCTGCACGTTGCCGAACCGGTCCACGGACATGACCTCGCCCTCGGCCTCGCCGTCGTGCACCCGGCTGGTGGGGGCCGGCAGGGCGACCAGGTCGGCGACGTCGATCTCGTCGCCCGCCTGGGCCAGGTCGGCGCCGGCCGCCAGGTGCGCGCCCACCGGCACGAAGATGTCCCGGCCGTGGAAGGTGGCCGAGACCGGGTGCAGCCACAGGTCACCGTTGGTGAGCTGAACGGCCCGGCTGGCGCCTCCCAGCGCCGAGACGGCCCACGACAGCAGCCCGTTGTCCGGCCCGACCAGGATGGAGTGCCCGGCCTGCACGGCGATTGCCCGCCGCGTCGTGCCGACGCCGGGATCCACCACGCCCACGTGCACCGCGGGCGGCAGGTAGCCGACCGTCTGGGCCAGCACCGCCGCGCCCCGCCGGACGTCGCCGGGCTGCACCAGGTGGGTGATGTCGATGAGCTGAACGGCCGGGGCGATGCGGACGGCGACGCCCTTGCACGCCGCGACAAATCCGTCGTCAAGCCCGTAGTCGGTCAGGAAAGTCAGGTAGCCAAAGCCAGTCACGATTGGTGAGCGTACGCCCCGCGGGACCCGCGCATGGCCCCGAACTGGCTCGCCGCCGGGTAGTTTCTTACGATGGGCCGGACTCCGGACGGTACAGGGGGCGAGGCGGCGGCGCTCACTGAGGCGGACAAGCGCATCCTCGTCTTCGAGCGCGGCTGGTGGCGGTTCCCCGGCTCCAAGGAGCGCGAGATCCTCGAGGTCTTCAGCATGCCCGCCACGCGCTATTACCAGCTCCTGAACGAGCTCATCGACCGGCCAGAGGCGGCCGAGTTCGACCCGGCGCTGGTCGCCCGGCTCCGGCGGCAGCGGACCCGCCGTCGCCGGATGCGCTCCGCCCGGCCGGATTCACGGCCAGACTAGGCACGTGCCGAAACCCCAGAACCAGCCAGAACGTGGCCCTGTCCGGCAGTCCCCGGCGCCGCTGCCGGTGCCGCGCACCGAAGTCGGGCGGGCCGGGCTGGCCGCGCTGCTGGCTGACCCGGGCCGGTCCCTGATCGGGCTGGACTTCGACGGCACGCTCGCGCCGATCGTGCCCGACCCCGCCGCGGCCCGCGCGCTGCCCGCCGCCAGCGAGGCCCTGCGCCGCCTCAGCGGCCGCGCGGGCACCCTGGCCGTCATCACCGGCCGGGCGGCCGCCGAAGCCGTCGAGTACGCCGGCCTGGCCGACGTGCCGGGCATCATCGTGCTCGGCCACTACGGCCGGCAGCGCTGGTCGGACGGCCGGCTCACCGCCCCGCCGCCGTCCGCCGGGCTGGCCGATGCCAGGGCGCGGCTGCCCGGCCTGCTGGCCGCCGCGGGCGCGCCGGCCGGCACGCGCGTGGAGGACAAAGGGGATGCCCTGGCCGTGCACACCCGGCAGTCCGCTGACCCGGCGGCGGCGCTGGACCTGCTGCGCGGGCCGCTGGCCGAGCTGGCCGCCCAGACGGGCCTGGTCACGGAGCCGGGGCGGATGGTCATCGAGCTCCGGCCGCCCGGTGCCGACAAGGGCCGGGCGCTGCGGGAGCTGGCCGCGGAGCGCCCCCCGTCGGCGGTGCTGTTCTGCGGGGACGACCTGGGCGACCGGCCCGCGTTCGCCGCGGTGGCGCAGCTCCGGGCGGAGGGCATTCCCGGGCTGGCGGTGTGCAGCGGGTCGGCCGAGGTGACCGAGCTGGCGGCCGAGGCCGACCTGGTGGTGGACGGGCCGCCCGAGGTGGCGGCGCTGCTGGACGGGCTGGCCGCGGCCTTCTAGCCCGCTTCTGTTAGCTCATTTCTGTAGCTCATTTTTGGCCCAGGGCGGCGAGCTGGTCGGCGAACCACCGGGCGGGCGGGACCGCCGCGCCCGCGGCAGCCAGCCGGGCCGACCGGCGGGCCCGCTCGGCGTCGCTCATCGAGAGCGCCTCGTGCAGCGCCTCGGCGGTCGCGCTGATATCGAACGGGTTGACCAGCAGGGCCGCCCCGCCCAGCTCGGCGGCCGCCCCGGCCTCCCGGGACAGGACCAGCGCGCAGCCCCGGTCGGAGACGATCGGGCCCTCCTTGGCCACCAGGTTCATCCCGTCCCGGACCGGGTTGACCAGCAGGACGTCGGCGACCCGGTAGCCGGCCAGGGACCGGGCGTAGTCGTCGTCCGCCTGCACGATCAGCGGCGTCCAGTCGGCGGTCGCGAACTCGGCCTCGATCCGCGCCGCCAGCTCCTGGACCGCCGCCGCGTACTCGCGGTACTGCGCCAGGTCGGTGCGCGAGGGGTAGGCGAAGGCCAGGTGCATGACCCGGCCCCGCCACTGCGGCCGCGAGATCAGCAGCTCGCGGTAGGCGGCCAGGCCGCGCAGGATGTTCTTGGACAGCTCGGTGCGGTCGACGCGGACGATCAGCTTCCGGCCCCCGGCCAGCCGGGCCAGCTCCGCGGCCCGCGCCGCCACGTCCGGCTGGGCGGCCCGGTCCCGCAGCCCGGCGGCTTCGACGCCGAGCGCGTGGACGCCGATCCCGGTCACGTGGCCGCGGTAGCGGATCTGGCCGCGCCCGCGGTCCACCTCGGCGCCGAGGACGGCCGCGCAGCAGTCCGCGAACGCGTCGGCCCAGCGCTGGCACAGGAACCCGGCGTGGTCGGCGCCCAGGATTCCCTCCAGCACCTCGCGGGCGACGGCGTCGGGCAGCACGCGGTAGTACTCCGGCGGCGCCCACGGGGTGTGCGAGAAATGCGCGATCTTGATGCCGGGCTGCAGCTCAGCCAGCATCCGGGGGACCAGCGTGAGGTGGTAGTCCTGCACCACCGCGCGGGGCGGGCGGTGCTGGCCGTCGCACGCCGCGGCCAGGGCCGCGGCGAAGGCGCGGTTATACGCCCGGAACGACTCCCAGTCCCGGCTGAACTCCGGCCCGAACCGGGGCTGGCCCGGCAGGTCGTAGAGCATGTGGTGAATGAACCAGAGCGCGGAGTTCGCGACCCCGTTGTACGCCTTGTCGAACGTGTCCGGCGGGATGTCCAGCATCCGGACTCCCGATTGCCCGCCCGCCCCCGGCCCGTCCAGCTCGAGGAGGCCGTCCGGGGCCGCGCGGGCCGCTTTCCGGTCGGCGTCGCTGAGCGCGGCGCAGACCCACAGCAGCTCGGCCTGGCTGGCCACGGTCAGCAGCCCCGATACCATCCCGCCGCCCCCGCGCCGGGCGCTGAGCTGGCCGTCCTCGTCGAGATGGAAGGAGATCGGACCGCGGTTCGATGCGACGAGGACTCGCCCGCCGACTGCTGGTTCGTCCATACAGGGCCAGGCTAGCGTTCCGGCCCGTCCGGATTGGAACCAGCAGGCCGTCTGCGGTTACAGTAGAGGGGACAACTGAATATCGCTCATCCAGAGGGGTGGAGGGAACGGCCCGTTGAAGCCCCGGCAACCATCACGAGATCGCGCATTCCGCTAGCTGTTCAACGCAGCAGCGGGGAGGTCGTCTCGGGACAGGTGCCAACTCCGGCCCACGGCTAGCAGGCCGCTGGGGCAGATGAGGAGAGAGGCCTCTCATGACTGCGCCCGTAACCACCAGCACGACCACCCCCCTGACTTCTGGCCCCCTGACTTCTGGCACCGCGCCGTCCCGGCTGGGCAACGCCAGCCACCTGTCCTGCCGCGAGTGCGGCGCGACCTACGAGCTCGGGGCCACGCACGTCTGCGCCGAGTGTTTCGGCCCCCTTGAGGTCAGCTATGACCTCCCCGCCATCACCCGGGCCTCGATCGAGGCCGGCCCGCACAACATCTGGCGGTACGCCAGCCTGCTGCCGGTCCCCGCCGACGTCGCCTCCGGGCCGAACACCGAGCCCGGCTGGACCCGGCTGGTCCGCGCCGATCAGCTGGCCCGCGCGACCGGCCTGCGGTCCCTGTGGGTCAAGGACGAGCGCGCCAACCCCACGCACTCGTTCAAGGACCGGGTCGTGGCCGTGGCCCTGGCCGCCGCCATCGAGCTCGGGTTCAAGGTTCTGGCCTGCCCGTCGACCGGCAACCTGGCCAACGCCGTGGCCGCCGCGGCCGCCCGGGCCGGGATCCGCTCGGTCGTGCTGATCCCGGCTGACCTGGAGCCGCAGAAGATCCTGGCCACGACGATCTACGGCGGCACCGTGGTCGCGGTGCAGGGCAGCTACGACGACGTGAACAAGCTCGCGTCCGAGCTGGCTGACGACCGCGAGGACTGGGCCTTCGTCAACGTGAACGTCCGGCCGTACTACGCCGAGGGCTCCAAGACGATCGGCTTCGAGATCGCCGAGCAGCTCGGCTGGCGGCTCCCCGAGCAGATCGTGGTCCCGGTGGCGTCCGGCGCCCAGCTGGTGAAGATCGACAAGGCGTTCCGCGAGCTGGCCGCGCTCGGCCTGGTCCCGGAGACCGGCTGGAAGGTGTTCGGCGCCCAGGCGGCGGGCTGCTCCCCGGTCACGGCCGCGTTCGAGGCCGGGCACGACGTGGTCCAGCCGGTCCGGCCCGCGACGCTGGCCAAGTCGCTGGCCATCGGCAACCCGGCCGACGGCCCCTATGTGCTGGACGTCGTGCGGCGCACCGGCGGAGCGCTGGCCGCGGTGACCGATGACGAGATGGTGGACGCGATCCGGCTGCTCGCCGCGACCGAGGGCATCTTCGCCGAGACCGCGGGCGGCGTCACCCTGGCCTCGCTGCGCAAGCTGGTCGCCTCCGGGCAGCTCGATCCGGACGCCGAGACGGTCATCATCAACTCCGGCGACGGGCTGAAGACCCTGGACGCGGTGTCGCCCACCCTCCCGGCCCTGACCCCGATCCGGCCCACGCTGGCGGAGTTCGCGGCGCTCGAGGCTGCGACCGGCGAGGCGGGCCGGGCATGAGCGTGTCGGTCCGGGTCCCCACCATCCTGCGCGCCTACACCGGCGGCGCGGCCGAGGTCGCCACCGAGCCGGGCACCCTGCGCGAGGTCCTCGCCAGCCTGGACGCCTCCTATCCGGGCCTGGGCGGACGGATCCTGGACGACGCGGGCCGGCTGCGCCGGTTCGTCAATGTCTACGTCGGCGAGGAGGACGTCCGGCTGGCCCAGGGCCTGGACACGCCGGTGCCGTCCGGCGTCCAGGTATCGGTCATCCCGGCCGTCGCGGGCGGCTAGCGCGCGTCCCGTAGATCATGAAATGGACGCGTCGCCAGGCGCCGCCGGCATCATGCGTCCCGCCGGCATCATGCGTCCCGCCGGCATCATGCGTCCCGCCGGC
>Ga0193728_1000778_pt1 | contig 15863 bp, 20 predicted proteins | sample U1c1metaG_FD_143037 | JGI IMG/M metagenome (GOLD analysis project Ga0193728, IMG submission 143037) | Soil microbial communities from a riparian zone of the East river system, Colorado, United States - U1c1 | ecosystem: Environmental > Terrestrial > Soil > Riparian zone | place: USA: East River...
GTACACCGCCAGAAATTCCTCGCGCTCGTCCGCCGTGAACCGCGTCAGGTCGCACACGAACTCGGCGGTCCCCAGCCGCAACCCAATGGTCGTGGACGTCAGCGGCACCACCTCCGCCCGTTTCATCCGCGACCATTCCAAAAATTGTTCCGCCGTTATCGCTGTCATGTTTTTAACGCTCTCACGCTCCCTTGACCGCCGCGCTCCCCATAAAATGATTTCGAATCTTGTCCCACGGCGCATCCTGGCCCGTGCGGCCCGCACTCTCCGCCTCTCCGTGGCTTCCCTCTCGGGAGCTTTGCTCCCACTGATACGCTTCCCGCATGCCCTTGTGCAGTTCGTGCGCCATCACTTTCGCTTTCACGTATTCATTTTCCCGCTGCCAGTCCGACCACCGATAACCCCAGGCCTTCGCCGCTTCCATTTCGAAATATTCCTGGTCCGGCGCGGGCAATGCCTTCGCGCCCGACTTCTTGAACTCATACGACAGCAGCCGTTCCGGGAGCTGCTGCCTTAGGTAAAACCCACATGCCGCGCGAACACCGTCCTCTCCGTCACCCGCCGGAACAATTCCTCCAGCACATCATCCTCCAGCTCGCGCGACTCGATGAACTTCACAATCCGCCCCCGGTCGATCGGCGCGTCCGCCGCTTCCTTCTCCAAGGCAGTCTTAAAAATCGGAAAGGCCGAATACAACGCCAGCGCCCGCGCTTCGCGCCGGTTCACTTCCTTCGCTTGGAGATAGCCCGCGTCCCGCAAATCATACCGTTCCGGCGTCGTCTCCTTCCCGGCCGCGTCGAACTGCGCCGGGATGATCGGCGGCAGTGCCCGCTCCGCCAGCAGTTGCACCTCCATCGTCTCGGACGGCTTCAATCGCCGCCCCACCACCTGGATGATCTGCTGCCGCACCACCAGCTCGCACACCAGCGGCTCCCCGTGCGACAGCGCCTCGAGCGCCGACAACTCCGTAATCGCAATCACCTTGGCCCTCGCAGCCGGTGGAATCGTTTTCTTTGCTTGTTTCATATAGGCCCGTCCGGGCACCGGACAAAAAAAGAGGCGACCTCAGTCGCCTCTGCCCGGTCTTCACGCATCTTTCACCCCGCCCGTCAACTCTTATGTAGCGCCGACGGCTTGGGATTTGGAATTTGGGATTTGTTTGGAGCTTGGTGTTTGGAGCTTGGTGCTTCTTTCCCCCCATTGGGCATTCCTATATGGCTGCGACATCAAGGGAAAGTGTCACATGCCACGCCGTCAGCTCCGCCGCCGGCCCGCTCACCACCAGCCAGCGCACCGCCGCGTTCGGGTCCAGGTTCACCGCCGGGCTGAACGTCACGTCCACGTTGCTGTCCGTGTTCGCCGCCCCTTGCGGCAGCGTCACCGTCTGGCCCGTTAGCGTCCCGTTCACTTCCAGGCCCAGCACCACGTCCTGCGTTTGCGCCGGCCAATAGCTCACGTGCGCCGCCCGCGCCACCGTCGGCGCCGACCACCGGTAATACCCCAGCAAATAGGTTCCCACAATCAAGGGCGTCTCGCGCGTGAAGGCCGCCGACCGCACCGCGCCCGACACCGTGCGCGGATCGATCACCGTGATCAACGGGTCCTGGCTGTACTGCACCGCGTATTGCAGCGTCCCGTTGCAGCTCACCAGCCGCTTCGAGTAATCCTTGTCCTGGAGCCACTGCGCCGGCCCTTGCGGACTCAAGTGCGTGATGCCCCGCTCCGCCAGCTCGTAGCGCGCGTCCGGGTTCGTCAGGATCGCCTTCAACAATTCCCCCAGCCGTTCCGCCAGCAATTGGGATTGCCCCGCTCCCGGCCGCTTCGCGCTCACCCAGAAATTGAACGTCACAAAATCCGTCAGCAGCTTCCCCTGGTACAGCACCGTATCGTTGGGGCTCGCCACCTCGCCGCGCGCCAGCATCACCAGCCGGATCTCCGCGTCCGTGCCGAGGCTCTGGTCGTGCAGCGGCTGCACCGGCTTGCCCTGGCCGAACGCCCGGTTCGCGGGCGGGAACACCACCGGCGCGTTCACCCCCACCGCGTGCGCGTGCCCGTCGAACCACTTCGCCAGCCATTCGTTGAACAGCGCGTACGTCCCCGACTCCACCGTCAGCTCCGTAATTGCAGGCGTCTGTAAACTCATAATTTTTTACCCGTAGCGCAGGTTGGTGTTTGGAATTTGTTTGGGATTTGGTGTTTGGAGCTTGGTGTTTCCGAGTGAGGTGTCCGTCATACCAACTCGGCCTGACATCGGTCCCACCATTTTTGAATTTCCATCCGCGCCCGTTCCGGCAGCCCGCCCGCCAGCAGCGACGTCCACGCCAGCAGCACCGCCCGAAACCACTCCGCCGCCGTCGCCGCGTCCAGCCCCGGCCGGGTGATCGTCGGGCCGCCGCCTTGCCCCGCCTGGGCGGCCGCTGCGGTCGGCGGCGTCTCGCCGTCGCCTTCCAGCCAGGTATTGATCGCCGTCGTCAAACTGGCCGCCGCCGCGTCCATCTCCGGCGTGCGCGCCCGCGGCACCGCCCGCTCGTTCACGCCTAAAATTTCCATGATCCGTTCCGCCAGCTCCTCGTCGCTCAAGGGCGTCCCGTCCGCCCGCGTGTCCCGCTCCGGGTCCCGCCGCTTCTCGAGCGTCACCCAGTCCACGATCGCTTGCCGCACCGCGTCCAAATGATTCAGCGCTTCCTCTTCCTGGAGCGCGAACTTGCTCGTCCGCCCCGTCGGCGTTTTCATTCCCAGGTTGAACGCCGCCGCCCCCGCCAGGTCCAGCCCGCCCGACCCTTGCGCCTCTTGCGGCAACGACAGTTCGAACCGCACGCCGCCCTCGAACGTCTCGGCGATCATCGTCCCCACAATCTTCGGCGTCAGTCGCTCGTACAATTCCCGCTTGTTCAAGTCCCGTTCCAGCGCCCAGATCGCCCGCAACGTCTTGGCCGCCGTGGCTTCCAAGCGTGGACGCCAATAGCCCGGTGCCGCCGCGCGCCCCAGCGCCGCCGGCAAGCCTTCCTGGAAGCGCCTCAGTTGCTGCGCCACCCGCCCCGCATTGCTCGTCACCGCAATCATCGTTTCCAACTTTTCATACTTCATCCTTCATACTTCATCCTTCAAAAAGAGAGCTGCCGTCCCGCTGTGACGACGATTCAATACGCGCCCGCGGAATCAAGTTTATCTGCCGCCAGGGGTCCTCACCCAGTCTGGCGACCGGCCTGCCCGCCCGAGCAGCACCGTTGCGAACCTCGGCAGCCCCAAATATTTTTGGTGCTTGGAGCTTGGAGCTTGGTGCTTCCATCACGTCGCCCTCCTCAGCAGCAGCGTCCGCGACAGCTTCTGGTTCCCCACGATCGCGTCCCACGCCTGCGCCAAATCTTCCCCCGCATCCTTCTGCGTATAGAGCCGGTCCCCGTACACCAGCCGCACCCCTTTTCCCGCCAGGCTGTCCAGGCTCACCACCCCGCTTTGCGGTTGCCCCAGGTACAGCGTCACCGGCGCATCCGGCAGCACGTCCAGCAATAAGTCACCCGCTTGAATTTCCTGGAACCGACGCACCACCGTCGTCGCCTCGACCTCGTAACCGAACCCCCGGAGCACCCCGCTCAGTGGCGTCTCCACCCCGACCAGCGCGCCCGTCACTACGTCCGTCACGCCGTTCGCCACCTCCGTCCACAACACCCCCACGTCATTGGCCCCTGCCAGGTCTTCCGACCCCGCCAGGTGCAGAGAAATCCGGTGCTTCACAAAACTTAAATTGGTCATGCGGCCTTTCTCCGTCTCTCCGTCTCTCCGTCTCCCCGTCTCCCCGTCTCCCCGGCCGCGTCAGCGGCGTGGCGCTTCTCCCGGCTCCACGCCGCGCTCGGCACTTTCTTGCGCCGCATGAACGCCTTCAGCTTTTCCCGAAACTCCTTGATCGTCCCGCCGCCGCTTCCCCTCCCAATCGTCGCCGGCGCTTCCCCCGCGTCATTGTTCCGGTTATGATTCCCCCGCCTGAAATTATCACTCACGGATTTGGTGTTTTCAAAACCCCTCCTTAATTGACAGCGCCACCAACCCATCCAACCCTATCGTCCCCGTCAACACCCCGCTGCTCCAGAACTCGAACCGCGCGTAAAACGCATCGTCCGCCAGGCTCAACCCCGCCGGCGGCCCCTCCGTGAGCGTGGCCACCAGCAGCACCCCGTCCATCGTCAAGCCCGCCACGCGCACCCCGTCCACCAGAAATTCCAACCTTGGCTGTCCGCTAACGCTCCCCACTCCACGCGCGGCTCCACGCTCCACGAACACATTCGCCGTCACCACCCCGCTTAACACCTGCAACGCCAGCACCGGCAACGTCGCGGGCGTGAAGTTGACCTGGAGCGACGCATCCCCATTGCGCGTAATCCGCGCCCGGCTGCCGCTCAACGTCGGCGCGATAGGCCCAACCGGCACGGTTTCGGTGAACGTGTGGCTGGCCGCGTCATAATCGTACAGCTTCGTCCGCTCGGACCCGTTGACGTAATCCACCGTCAGCTTTGGCGACGTCAATGCCACGTTGGCCACACTGGTCGGCTCGAACGACAGCGTAATCGACATGCACCCCGCCGCCCCTTCCGGCGGACCATCGAAGTCCGCCACCCAGCGCACCAGTGTATTCGCCGGGACCACATGACCCATCCCCATCCCCCACCGGCCCCGCACGCCGGGCCCCACCACAAAACTCAAGGCCTGCCCGTTCGGCCCGCCGTAAGCAACCGACAGCCTCACGCCGCCCACTTCCAAATCGATCTTGAGCTGGCTCGACGCCGGGTCCCGAATCTGCAACAGCGCCCCCGTCAGTCGCACCGGGTAACTCCAGCGATATTGCCCCAGCAAATACTTATTCGCCGGCAGCACGCCGTTCAGTTCATAAATCACCGTATGCATTGTTGTTCGTAGCGCAGACTTCCAGTCTGCCGTATCGCAGATTTCCAATCTGCACCCGCGCACGAGTACAAAAAAAAGGGCGACCTCAGGTCGCCTCTACCCACCTTCACGCAGCTTTCGCCACTGCCGTCAAGCCTTTCCCACGCTCCCGCGTCAAGTGTGAACCGAATTCAAGTAGGCCCAAATCCCAAAGAGGTTCATTAACCACAAAATCACCACCGCGATCACAATCGCGTTGATTAACTTCTTCCAGCCGGGCTGGATCGTGGTGAGCTTCGTATTGAAGAAATACATGCCGACTCCCACCGCCATCAGAATGAGCATTAACGGCAGCAAATGGACTCCTTCACCAACCGCGAACATTATCTTCATAGTTTTTCCCTTTGGTTTTTGGTTATTTGATGTTTGAGATTTTTCTGGAGCTTGGGGTTTGGGATTTGGTGTTTCGCCAAGTGTCGTTCTTTCACGACACTTGGCGCACTCCCATCATGACGGCCGCCACCCACGCCGCATCCTCCGGACCTGGCCCGGCCGTAATCTTCCATCGCACCGTCGCCCCGGGCGGAATCCCATACGAAAACGGCGCTTCGACCGCCGCCTCCACGTTCGCCGGGCCCGACGGCAGCGTCAGCGTGACCGGCGTCAGGCTCCCGTTCACCTCGAGCGTGATCGTCGTCGCCGTTCCCTGGCTCGGAAAGGCCACCAGGCGCGCCACCGTCACCAGTGTCGCCGCCGGCCACCGGTACACCCCCAAAAGATATTCCCCCACGATGAACGCATTTTCCCGGAAGAACCCCACCGGCTGCTCGTCCCCGGTCGCCGGCGGCAACGGCGTGTAAATCGCGCCCGCCGAATTCCCCACCGCCTCGTCATACCGTTGCGCCCGCCAGCTCTGGCGCGCCGCCAGCTCCAGCACCCCGCGCGAATCCCAATTGGCCGTCCGCCCCGTCACCCCGTAGTACGTGCGCCGATACCATTGCCCGCCCACCGGGAAACCCCCGACGCCCGCCGGGTTGCCCGCGGGTTGCCCCGGCGCGCGCTTCCCCATCGCCGTCCACACGATCTCCAGCACGTACTGCTGGTTGCGCCCCGGTCGAAAATCCCCCGCGCTCGTCCGGACGATCCAGGTCCGGTCCACCTCGATCACGTGTTGCTCATCCACGTGCCGCGACGTCCCGTACCGCTCGCCGCTCCCCATCAGCGTCACCGCCTCGAGCTCGAACCCGAGCCGCAATCCGTTGGCGACCGCGCCCCACCAGACCGCCGCCCCCGTGATCGCCCGCCCGTCCGCCGCCGCCGGGTACAGCGTCAGCACCGCCTCATACAAACAAAATGGCTCGTAATCGCTCATCGGTTCGGAGCGCCCGACTCCGATCGGGCGCGAACCTTGCAGACGCCTGTAAGCGGCGGATTCACGTTAAGGCGCATCTTCATTTGGTTCTTGGTTTTTGGAGCTTGGGATTTCCGCTTTGCGCGCCCAGCCTTACACACTCGGCAACGTGCGGACCCCTTCCCTTGTAAGCGTCGCGTGCCACAACGGGCTTTCTGCGTGCATGTCCGTCAGCACCTCCGCCAGCGGCAAACCCGCCATGCCGCTCAGCCAGGTGAAGTAATTATACCAGCCCGTGAACGCCACCCCGTTCTCCAGCTTGTGGATCTCATTCTCCAGCACCCGCAAAAAGTCCTGCAAACTCCCGAACGATTCGCTGAACGCCCGCGTCTTGAACGCGTACTTCGCCGGCGCCGGCGCCACGAACAGTTTCGCCGTGTGATAGCTCACCAGCGCGAACTTGTTCGGGTCCGTGATCTCCGGGCTGATCCCCGACTCGTCCACGGTCAGCGCATAGGTCGGCAGCTTGTTGAGCTGGATGCACGTCTTCACCCCGTCGCTCAAGACTCCGTCCGAGTACCGCCGCACCGTCGCGTCCAGGTCCCCCAGCATAATCCGCAACGGCCGATACCACAGTCCAATCGGTGTGCTCATGTCATTGAATCGCGTCTGCCCGGTCCCCCGTAGCGCAGGTTTCCAACCTGCCGTATCGCAGATTTCCAATCTGCTTGCCTACACCGGAACGGCGGCCCCCCGGCTCGCCTCGCCGTAGCTCGGCGAAGGCAGGACCGCCGTCCCTTATTTAACCAGTTAATCTCTCCGCGTCTCCGCGTCTCCGCGTCTCCGCGTCTTTTTTACCGCGCTACAATCACCCCCACGTCCTCATAGAGGGCCGTGGCGCTCAGCGTCTCCGGGTCCGTGCTTTCCCCGATCGACGCCTTCGACGTCAGGATCAAGCCCGTCAGGAAGATGTGCATCGTGTCCAGCTTGTCTTCCTTGATTTCCTTGATTAGCCCGGTCACCCGCCGGCCGTTCACCCGCGTCAGGCCGTCGCTGAAGGTCGGCACCTTCGCCGTGATCTCCATCGCCCCCACGGGGATCTCGCCCGGCTTGATGAACGCGCTCATGTCCCGCCCGCATTGAATCGCGTGCGGCACCGGCACCTTCAGGTCATAGCCCATCGACACCTTGCAGCCGATCTTCGTGAACGTGCTCAGGTCCGGCACGCCAAACAGCGCAATCCGCAGCCCGACCGCCTTCGCCGCGTTCGTCACCGACAGCGCCGCCGCCGTGATCGTCGCGAACTTGCTGCCATCCACCGGCGGAATCACTTCCACCGCCCACGCTTTCGGGAACACCCGCTGGCTCATTTGCGAATAGGCCGGCGCTTGGAACGTCGCCACGCCCGAGAGCGGCGCGCCGTTCTGGTCCGTCCCCTGCACCACCAGCACCACGTTCGCCGTGTCCATGTCCACGTCGTTCTCCAGCACCGCCATCAACTGCTGCGGGTTGGCCAGTAACAGCGCCGCGTCCGCCACATTCGCCGTGTACACCCCGCTGTTCGGCGCCGCCAGGTCCACAAACCCCGGCTCGCACGTCTGCTGGGTGCTCACATAAAGCTGCTGCTCGTAGCCCAGCGTCGGCTTCAGCGCCACCGCGTAATCCGTCGCCGCTAAATCTTTTGGTCGCAACATAATATTTTTCTTTTTAAAAAGGCTTTGGACCGGCTCGGTCCTTCATCCCCAGGCCGTCCCTTCGAACGGCCCGGGGTTCAATGACGTTTTACTCAGTTAACTCATTTAACTGATTTAACTCATTTAACTCATCCGGCTATGGTCCCGCATAGACGGACGAATAGACCACGCGCATCGCCCCCACCCGCCACGGCTCGGGCACGGCGAAGTTGTGCACCTTCATCTGCGCTCGCGTCTCGATGTTCTTCCGGCGGTCCGTCTCCACGAACTCCTCGTCCATCGATGGCTTGGTATAATGATCGCCCAGCTTCCGGTTCAACACCGGGTAGCACGCCCCCTGCGCGATCGTCACATCGGGCACCATCGTCCAGCGATAGCCCATGTAATCGAACTGCATGTAATCCTGCAGCACGGCTTGCGCCACCGCGTTGAAGGTATTGCCGGTCGGCAGGATTTCAAACGCCAGGTCCGTCGCGTCAATCGCCGGCACCAGGATCGTCCCCGTCGGCTTCAGCGGCCCGCCGAAAATATTGCCCCAGGTGTTGCAATACTGCATGATCGCCCGGATCACATTCAGCCGGAACTTGTTGCTCTGGTTCGCCCCCGTCCCGTTGTCCGACAACGTAATCAGGTTCGTCGTCGGCAGGTTCCCCGTGATGATGCGGTCGTTCGGAATCCACGTCCGGTTCAGCTTCGCCCCCGTCGTCACGAACGAGCCGATGCTCGCGTCCACCAAAGTCTTGGCGTCCACGTCCACCTTGTTCGCCAGGTCGTAGCTCAGGTCCACCGTCGCCTGCGCCGCCGCGTTCACGTCCGTCCCCAGGTTGATGTCCCGGATCGGATACACCACGTCGTCGGTCGTCAGCTCGCGCATGTCCACGAAGACCTGCTTCTGCGCCTTGACCGCTTTGACCTGCCGCGCATCCCCGTCCTGCCCGATATACCGCACGTTCACTTGGTTGCGGAACGTATGGATGTACACCGCCTGCTCGTTCGGTTGCAGCGTCACTTCCTCGAAGAAGCTCGTCGCGAAATTGCTCGTCGCCCGCACGTACAAGTCAATCGTCGTGCTCCGCAACGCGTTCAATTCCGTGATCGCCTCCGCGTCCCGGTTCCGGGCCCGCTCCATCAGCTTGCCCATCTTCACCCGGGATTCCTGCTGCTCCATGTCCAGGTCCTTCACCGCCTGTTCGAACACCGCGTCCAGTCCGCTCAATCCGCCCGGCGACGCCACCCCCGGCGCGCCCGGCTTCCCGCACAGCAAGGCCGACCGCGCCTGCATCATCTGCAAGGCCAGCCGCAAACTCAGAGTATTTTTTCTCATATTATTTTTTATTAGATTTTATTGCAGTTTCAGGAGTCTCCGCGTCTCCGCGTCGGTCCCCGTCTCCGCGTCTTCCTCAGAGCAGCATCTCCATCCGGATGCGCAGGCTGGTCCCGTCGGTTGACGTCAAATTGTTCGCGGTCAAAGTCGCCCGCACGATCTCGCCAGACTGCGCCACCCGCACCTGGCCGTTGATGAACGAAAGGCTGCTCGGCACCGCCGTCAGGCTCGTGATTTGCCCCGTCCCCGAATACAGGTAAAAGCTCCCTTCGCACTCGACTTCCAGCGCCTTCTCCAGCGAGATTTCCTCGCCCGATTTAAACGGCGCTTCCACCCCCACCGGATTGTCGCTCGTCACCCCGAATACCCGGTCCGTCAGGCTCAGCCCGCCAATCAACACCCGCCGGGTCAGAAACCCAATGAAGTTGTTGTGCGTCGCCAGCGCCGCCGCTTCCGGATCGGTCGAGTCCACTCCCACCATCGTGCCGCGATGCGCCTGCACCACGCCCGACGCCGGCAGGCTCAGGCCCGCCGGCCATTTCAGCGACGCGTTGTGCCCCGGCAACCGCCGCGTAATTTCAAACTGACTGCTTGGTGTCATATCTTTATTTTTTCTTTTTGGTTTACTGCCTTAGTATTTTTTTGGTGTTTCCGCGCCGCGGTCAGCAGAGCGCAATCGCCCGCTTCTCCGTCCCGTTCCCGCCGCCCGTGTTCCCCAGCAAGGGATCCGGCGCCGTCCCGCGTCCGCCCCCGGAAGGCACCAGGTCCTCGACGATCTTCATCTGCGCATTGAACTCCGTTGCCGGCAGCCAGGCGGTTTGCTTGACCCATTCCGCCCCTTTGCCCCCGAGCTTCATCCCCCGCTCGGCCAGCGCCTTCAGGTTCGCCGTCGCCTGCGTCAACCGGGGTTGATACTCGGCCGCGTTCAATTCCAGCACCGCGTCCGCCGGCAGCGGCAGCCCGGCCAGCTCCAGCGCCGATTTCCGCGTCGCCGCGATTTCCGGCCGCAAGAGTTTCTCCGCCTCGGTCTTGCCTTTGGTTTCCGCCTGCTCGCACAATTCCTTCACCCGCACCGTGTCCAGCAGCTCGCCCTTGGTCACCCGCTCGTTCAGCCCGTTCAGCTCCGCCACCTTCCCGTTGTACTCCGTGCCCAGCTTGGTGATCCGCTCCAGCAGCCCGCCTGCATACGCCTGCACGCGCCCCACGGCGTCGGTCAAACATTCCAGCGCCCAGGCCGCCGCCTGCGCTCCGGCCACCTGTTCGATCGGCGGCAGCTTCGCGAGCTGGTCGTTCAAATTGTCATGCAGCGCCTTCAACTCGCCGCGCGCCGCTTCCGGCAGCTTGTCCAGCAGCCCGTGCAACGCCGTCACGTGCGACGTCAAAAAGCCGCGCATCATCTCGCGCAGCTTTCCGCTCGCTTCTTCTGGCAGCACGATCGGCGCCGCCGCCATCATCAACCCGAGGCCCGCCGCCCCGTGCGCCTGCCACGCCACGCCCGCCAACAGCGTCAGTACCGCCATCAGCCCCATCGTCCGCCAGTTCGTCATCGTCATATTCATAGTGCTTGCTTTGCCTTGTTTGTTTGATTTGGTTCCACGCTCTTCACGCTTCACGCTCTGGCCCGTCTGGCTCAGACCGCTCCACGCGTTGAACGCCTTCGCCTGGGGGAATCTCTGCCCTTGTGAGTGCCTTCACGCACCTCTCAGCGGTGCTGTCAACACTATTTGAAAAATTTCTCCAATTATTTTCAAACCCCGGTTTTGATTGGGATTTGGACCTTGGGATTTTTCTGGTGTTTGGTTCTTGGAGCTTGGTGCTTCCGCGAACGCGGCTGGTTCTTGGAGCTTGGTGCTTACAAGGCTCCGACGCCCTGCCCCACGGATTTGAAATAAGCGGTCAAGGCGGCAATCCCATCCTGACCCTCGTCCAGCGCCGCTTCGAGCCTTGCCGGATCATGCGCCAGCAACTGCGCGATCATCGCTTCCTTCTCCGCCCCGTAGCGCACCAGTCCCACCCCCTGATAATGCACCCGCCCATTCAACCCGCCCTTCACCAGCACCACCGGCAGCTTCCCCCAGCGCCCCGACGGTGGCGCGGGTGTCTCCCCGTCTTCAATGGCCAATCGCATCTCCCGCTTCTCGAAATTGAACGTGTCCAGCAACTCCTCGGACGCCTCCGTCGCCGGCACATAACCCAGGTTCAGCTTTTGGAATTCTTCGGTGGTGGTTTGCGCCATCAGTGCCGCCTGCGCCTTGGTCGCCTGGTCCGCGCGGAACACCAGGAACCCCGACTCAATGATGTCGTAATTGATTTCCATCGACACCGTCCATTTGTGCCGCCCGCCCAGGTGTTCCCCCAGCAGGCCTGGCACCTTCTCCGCGTTCTTATGGATCACCCCCGCCGCCCGGATATGCACCGGCATGCCCAGTTTGAAAGTGGCCGGCTGCACGCCGGCCTGGCTGGTCGCCAGCTCGACTCCCACAATCGATCCCAAAATATAATCGCGCCGAATCTCGTCCCGCTCCTTCGACCGATCATTCGCTCGCATCATGTGCTGCCAGTTGAGCACCTGGTGTTGCATTGATCGGAACGAATTCGCCACCGTCTGCGGGTGCAGCGTCGTGCCGTACGCGCTCACCGACGGATACGCATTCGAAATCCCCATCTCGATATAGGCCTTGCTCTCGTCCGGCTCGAGGCGTTGACCGTCAATCTCAATCGCCGCCCCGCACAACTCGAGCCCCAGGTTCGAATACATCCGCTCCCGCAAAATTTGGCTTTTCATAATTAGTTGCTGGGATTTTATTGGGATTTGGTGTTTGGAGCTTGGAGCTTCCGCGTCAGCGGTTCCCTCTCTCCCCGCCTCGGTGGTCGGACACCGGCACTTTCCCCACCTAAATCGGGTGTTGGTTTCATGGCTTTCCAAGATACCGGGTATAGGCATTCGTCCAATTTGCAGCAACCTCTGCCTGCAATCGCGCCAGCAACGCCGTCGCCGCGTCGTGCCCCCGGGCCTTTAATTCATCCCGCACCAACTTGGCGAGACGGTTCTCCAGCTTGTCCTTGGTTCGTGCGTTCCAGGTCGTGGTCGTTGAATAAGTCTGCGGCCACAGGTTGCTGATCGAATTGTCGCCTCCGATTTCAATGATGACCAGGTGATCCACTTCCCACAACCCCGGCTTGTCCGGCACCCGCCCGAAGTAATTAATGAACACCTGCCGGTGGACCTTGGCGCTGACATTTCTTGCGCCACCGTGCAGCACATTCGCATAGCCTTTTTGACAAAGCTGTTCGACCGTAACGTTCGTCATCACGCCACCCGGGGTCAGCTTCGCGTCCGGCAGGAGCGGCGTATGGTCCACGCTATACGGCTGCCCGCGAGCAACCATCACCGCCAACCATGCCGCCAAAAATAATAGTTTAACAAAGCCCGAGAATTGGATGCTCATTTGGTGTTTGGTGTTTCCGCGTCAGCGGCTACCATTGTTTCCAAATTGCCTGATTCGGAAAATTCTCCCAATACTCCCACAACCCATGCAGCTCCTTATGGAACCCGTGGGCCAGCATTTCCTTTTCCGCGTCCGCCTTCGTCCAGTGCTGCACCATCACCCGATAGCAGGCCACCACCAGCCCCGTCCGGTCCTGGCCATGCAGACAGTGAACATAGTTGCCCGGATCCACCTGCAATTGCCGGACCGCATGCGCCACCCACTTCGGCGGCCCGATAAGCTGCTCCTCCACCGTGATCGGGAGATACGATATGTTGAACACTGGGCCAGTGCGGCTCGCACTGAACGATGTCACGCGCGCTTGAGCCAACCCCTCCGTGCTGCCGCCATGGCCGATCGCCCAATCTTCATCCTTCCAGCCGGCTCCTTCCGATTCGAGGTTCAGCTTGACGATATTGGTAATGCCGTGCGCCGCTAGATATCGAAACCCGTTCGTATCCGGCTCGCCCCCCCGCAAGATGTTGCGCGTCGCATCCACCACGGCAAAGTTCGGCCGGCCAGACCGGCTCGGTCCTCCTTAATAGCGCTCACCACGTCCGAAGACGCGTTAATCGAATCCCGATAAGCGGCCCCACTCAACGGCGCGCGCGGCGGAGTTGCGCACCCGCACAACCCCGCCATGAGTCCCAGAATGATGATTTGGTGTTTGTTCATTGGGATTTCTCTGGAGCTTGGTGTTTGGGATTTGGTGTTTCCTCTCCCTTCAAACCTTCGCGGCCCCAGCAGCCGCCGGTGCGGGAGAGGCGCCCAATCCCGCCGCGGCCTTCAAAATCGCCGCCGCCGCTTCCTTCGCCGCTGCGTTGTCCACATTGTTTTCCACCAGCGTCGCCACCGTCGCGAACACGCCCGCCTCGGCTTGATGCTGCACCAGGTAACTCTTCACCTGCGGCAGGATCGCCTGCCCTTGTGGCGACGTGTTCAGCACCTCCAGCAGCGTCTCGATATCCTGCGTCAGCACCCCGGCCGTCTGGTTCGCCGCATTGCTCGCCGACGTGGCCCCCGTATAACTGGCCGCCAGCGCCTTGTTCCGGCCCGCCTGCCACCAGTTCCCAAAGCCCAGCAGCACCGCTCCGGCCAATGCGCCCCACCCAAACATCCCCGCCACCGCGCTCCCGCCCGCCACCACCGCCTGGCCAGCCGGCTTCATCCCCGCCTCCTGGGGCACCAGCACCGTGCTGCCGGCGGGCGTCACCACCTGGTTCGTTTGCGGCGCGACCTGTTGCGTCACGCTACTGACGGCATTGGTCACCGTATTGGTGACCGTCACCGGAATTAGCACGACCTGGTTCAGCAGATTGGTTTGCGTCACCGTGTTGGTCGTCACCACTTCTTTCGAGACAAACACCACGTTCGTCACCGTGTTGGTGACTTGCGTCACCACCGTGTTCGTCATCGCTCGCACCGTCAGCATCGGCACGTTGGTCACGTTGAACAGGCCCCCTTCGAAACTGCCCGGCGCGGCCGCGTTCGTGCCGAACAGCTTGCAGCCCACGCCGCCCAGCAGCAGCAGGGCGCTCAAAATCCACAGCGGCAGGTTCGTCAGCTTCGGCCCGTCCGCCACCCGTTGCCCCACCTGGTTATGCGCCTCGCGCAAGCCCACGCCCGCCATCCCGAGCAGCGCGCCCCAGCCGGGCCCGACGCTCGTCAATCCCACCGCTTGCAGCGCCAGGTCCCCCAGCGCGCCCAGCACCGGCGCCAGCAACGGCAGCACCCAGCTCGGCAATTGCGGCGCGATCTGTTTCACCCCCGCAATCACGATCGGCACCAGCGCCGCCAGCAGCGCCACCAGCGGCCCTGTCTGGTTCGGACTGCCCGACCCCGGCGCCGGCGTCGGCACCGCCCCCGCCGCCGCCCCTGCGGGCACCGGGTTGCTCTGGCCGAACACCGTGCACGTCAGCCATTCCATAATCACCAGCGCCAGCAGGCCCGCCCCGAGCCACCTGAGCCAGTCCGCCAGCGGCGGCCCGAACCCTTGGTGTTGGGTCATTGGGATTTTATTGGAGCTTGGTGTTTGGAGCTTGGTGTTTCCGCGATCGCTTCCGTTCAAAAGTTTCATAATGGGTTTTTGGGTGTTAATGGTGTTGCAGGCGTCTGCACGCCTGGCGCGCGGGGGGAATCTCAGCCCTGGTCACTCCGGTCCAAGCACCTTTCACCACTCCCGTCAACACCTTTTCCGCCTCTCCGCGGCCTGCCCGCCGTAGCTCGCCCCGAGCGAAGGCGGGTCCCCACGCTCCACGCTCCACGCTCCACGCTCCCCACTACCCCGCCGCCTTGCGCACAATCGCATGCTCGATCTGCCGCGCCGCGTACTCCACGTCCAGTTGGTCCTTGAGCAAATAACTGTGCGCCCCCTGCTGCACCGCCCGATTCAACAGCAGCCCGCTCGGATTGCCCGACAGCACCACGCACACCGCTCCCGGGTTCAGCCGCAGGAACTCCTCCACCGTCGTCCCCTTTCCCTCCTCGTCCGGCAGGCTCATGTCCAGCAGCACGCAATCAAAGGCCCGGTGCGCCAGCAGTTCCGTCGCCGCCGCCAGCGATCCCGCCGTCTCCATCTCGAACCGCGCGTGCAGCAGCCGCTCGAACAGGAACCGGTCGTTCGCGTCATCGTCCACCAGCAGCACCCGGTAGCGCCGGCCCGGCGCGCGACGCGGCGGCGGTTCGCGCAAATCCGAATCGCGGAGCACCCGCGCCGTTTCCATCGCCGCCATCTCCCCCCGCAGCAGGTCCATGTCCAGAATGCGTTGCTGCGCCAGCCGCCCCACGCTCTGGTCGAGTTGCGTGAACCGCTTCACATTCTCCGCCACCTGCGCGCCCAACACCGCTTGCCCGTCCAAAAATTGCTGCACCCGCCGCCCCGCCCACCACACGCCCCCGAGCACCACCACCGCCGTGCTGATGGGCACCACCGAATGCTCGTCAATCAGCGTCGCCCCCAAAAACGCCGCTCCCGTTCCCACCGCCGTCACTAATGCATTCATGCGCTCAGTTTTTCATACTTCATCCCTCACACTTCATCCTTAACTACCGCGCCGCCGCCGCCTTAACCAGCTTCCCCCCAAACGTCAGCGGTCCAATGATCCCATTCGTAATCCCCCCGCCGCCGT
>Ga0193728_1000780_pt1 | contig 15848 bp, 12 predicted proteins | sample U1c1metaG_FD_143037 | JGI IMG/M metagenome (GOLD analysis project Ga0193728, IMG submission 143037) | Soil microbial communities from a riparian zone of the East river system, Colorado, United States - U1c1 | ecosystem: Environmental > Terrestrial > Soil > Riparian zone | place: USA: East River...
TGAAGCAGTGATGCCCACCACCCAGACGACGGTTAAAACGGCGTCGAGAATATAGCCGCTGCGTCCCCCGACCAAGACGCCGAAAACTTGTGCGTGGATGCCGGTGATCAGCAAGATCACGGCAGCAAACGGCATACCGACGAAAAGTTTTACCTGGTGATGGAGCCAGCCGCGATCGTCAAGGATGCCTACGGCAGCGACCAGCGAGGCGCCCGCGAGGATTCCTTCAATCTGCGCGCGCGCGGGTCCATCGAAAACGAATAGCACGGCGATCATCACCGCCCCATACATAGCCAAGCCGCCAAGTAGCGGGATGGGACTCAGATGAACTTTGCGCGGTCCGGGCAGATCAACCATGCCGACACGCAGCGCCAAGGCGCGCACGGGGACCACCAGCAATAGAGATGCAATTAGCGCGACGAAAAACGCGAGCAGGCCTGCGGCCATGCAACCTCATGAAATGGAAGTAAACGGCGGCCCGAGAGAGGAAGCCGCGTTCACAGTTTTTTTGCCGGATTGGGTATCCGGCTCCCAAGGTAAAATCGCTGCCCCACGCAGCGTAATTACCATACTGGGTAAATTAGCGGGCTACAAGTCCGTAAAGTGCTGTAGTAAGTTCTTGGTAATATCGAATTAATTAACACAGGTGTGAGCGCCCATTTCAGCGGTTGGCGGGCGCTGATTGTGGCTCTACGGACGCCGTCCCAAGCCTTCGACAATAGTCGTGAGAGTCTGTAATTCCTTGACGCGGGAATACTTGGCTGCTGTTTCGCGGGCGGCTTGGCCCATGGCGGCGAGGGCTGCGGGATCCGCTGCGATGCGCCGGACGCTGGAGGCTAGTTCGTCGGCGTTGTTGGGATCGGCGCAGATGGCAAATCCGTGCCGCAGGCCCAGGGCGGCAACGTCAGTTTCGGGGGCGGCGACGGCGATGATGGGTTTTCCGGCAGCGATGATGCCGAACATTTTACTGGGAACGACGACACCCTCGAGACCGCGCTTAATGGTGACGATGTGGGCGTCGGGGGCGGCGAGGACCGAGGGAAGGTCGGAGTTGGGGAAGAAAGGCAAGAAGCGCACATTGGTGGCGCCAGCTGCCAGATTTTCCAGGCGGGATCGCTCGGCCCCATCACCGACAAAAACAAATCCGATGTTTTCGTTTTCGAGTTTGCGCGCGGCGGCGATGATGGTGTCCCACGCGCCGTAAAAACCTAAATTGCCGGCGTGGAGAAGTACAGAGCGAAAATTTCTGCGGATGGCGCGGGTTACGTCGGGATTTAGAAGAGGCGCCAGTGATTGAGGGTTAGGGCTATCGATACCGCTGCGCACGATGAAAACTTTGGCAGGGGCGCTTTCATTGCGGCCCTTGGAGCTCTTGGCAATGACGCGCGCGCGCATGTCGTCGCCCAATACGATGATCCGAGCGGCACGGCGCAGGGCCCAACGATGAAGGCGTTCCCAGAATCGCGTGAGAAGGCCGGGCTGAACAATTGAGCCGGCGACAGCCATGTCGGGATAAAGGTCTTGAATGTCATATACAAGAGGCTTGCGTTTTAGTACGGAGAGCAATGCGCCGACGATGCCGTTGAACGGCGGATCGGTCATCGCAAAGATAATATCGCAAGGAATGAAAAGAGCACGCCAGAAGGCGATCTTAACGTAGGTGAAGTAATTCAGAACGCGGCGGTTCATTTTTATGCGTGGGTAGTCGGTGGAACCTACCCGAACAACCGTGAAGGTGGCGGGTTCGCGGGCGGTTTCGTCGATTGATTGCCCCGTCTTGCTACTGAGCCGTTCTGTTTGCCACAGCTTCCACGGCCGGCGTTCGGTTGGATCATAAGATGGGCGGCCGCACAGAACGGTGACTTCATGTGTTTGCGCCAGCGCGTGGACCATGGACTCTGCGGATTTCGCGGTGGCCGAAGTATCCGGCGGAAAATACAGATTCAAAAACAAAATGCGCATGGGCAGATTGTACAGGTATGGCGAGGAGTAGCAGTGCCCGGGATTTCGGATGTTATAAATCACCAGTCGATTTCAGGAGATTCGCGTTTCGGGGGAATGACCGCAACTCCGGTTACTGGCGAGTGATCAGGAAGCCGCCGAGGACCAAGGCGTCCATTTGGGTGCGCAGGAAACAATCGATGGCTTCTTCAGGGCGGCAGACGATGGGTTCGTTGTCGTTGAAGGAGGTGTTGAGCACCACGGGAACGCCGGTGAGAATTTCAAACGCTTTAATAAGCTGCCAGTAACGCGGGTTGGCTTCCCGCGTGACGGTTTGCAAGCGGCCGGTGCCGTCCACGTGAGTTGGGGCGGGAATTTTGTCGCGTTTCTCGGGGCGTACAGAATACGCGAGGGTCATGAACGGTGAAGGATGAGATTTTTCGAAATAATCGCCGGTGGATTCGGCGAGAATCGAGGGCGCGAAGGGACGAAAGATTTCGCGATGCTTGATGCGGCGATTGAGAATTTCTTTCATTTCCGGACGCCGCGGATCGGCAACGATGCTGCGATTGCCAAGTGCCCTCGGTCCCCATTCCGCACGACCTTGAAACCAGCCGAGAATTCTTCCATCCGCAATAATTTGCGCAGTGTTGCGCATGAGCTCCGGCTCGGAGAGTTCGGCGACCGAATAACCGTTACGCGCAAGGGCGCTGGAATCGATAGATTGACGCACGTGGTCGCGTGAATATCCAGGGCCCCAGTACGCGTGATTCATCACGAACGAGCGAGGCTTGCCTAGAATCTGATTCCACACGTAGAACGCCGCTCCCACGGAGAGGCCGCCATCACCAGCAGCGGGATGAACGTAGATTTGCTCGAAACCGGTGGAGTCAAAAATTTTTCCGTTAGCAACGCAGTTGAAAGCCACGCCCCCAGCGAGACACACCGACTTCATGCCTGTAGCTTTGGCGAGCTTGCGCAACATCCCGAGATAAACCTCTTCGAGACGCGCCTGCAGAGAGGAAGCCAGATTACGGTGGCGCTGCTCGAGGGGTTCATCAGGATGGCGCACCGGTCCGAGGTGGCGAGCCAATTCCGGAGAGAATAATTTGCCGAGAGTCGGAGTTTTGTCGGCTTCCGCCCAGCTCATTTCCGGCCCAGTGCGATGGTGGGTGAAATAGTCGAGGCCGAGACGGAAACCGTTGGCGCCGGAATTTTCATCGAACCGGACGATGTCGCGAAAGGCTTCAAGATGAGCGGGCTGGCCATAAGCGCCGAGGCCCATCACTTTGTATTCATCGCCAAATTTCAGGAAACCGAGATACTGGGTGACGGCACTGTAAAAAAGTCCCAGCGAATGAGGAAACGCGACCGCGCCGTGGATGTTCATCCGGCCGCCCTGAGCAATGCCCCACATGGTGCTGGCAAAATCGCCCAGGCCATCGGCGGAGAGAAGCGCGGCGCTCTCGAAGGGGGAAACAAAAAAGCTGCTCGCCAGATGGGCTTGATGATGCTCGATGCGATGAAATTTAGCTTTTAATTTTTGCGGGTCAGCGCCAAAGGCAGCGGCGAGGGCCTCGGGGATGCCAGTAAAGGTAGCCAGAACTTTGGCGCGTTGACGCGCGAAGGAAGGCATGCGCAAGGAATAAATTAATTTGGTGAAGAGGCGCGCGTAGGGATTACGTGGAATACCGACATGATCAATGTCCGCAAGAGTCAGACCGGCTTCCTGGAGGCAGAAGCGGATGGCCTGCGCGGGAAAACCGGCGGCATACTTTACGCGATTGAAGCGCTCTTCTTCCACGGCGGCGATCAATTGACCGTCGCACACTATCGCGGCGGAAGCGTTGCCGTGGTAAGCATTAATTCCGAGAATGTTCATGGAATGAGGACCAGTTTACCTTAGGCAACGAGCTTATGCAGGAAGATGGCGGCGGCACCATTCATTTAAAACGTAAAGCGACCACGGGCGGGACCAGGAAGTTTTGCCGGCGAGAAAATCATTCCACACCGCGCGAACTCCGTCGAAATGTAAATGCTGAGCCAGGCTGGAAGACGGCGAAGCGAAACTAGTCTCGAGGCGAGCGCGTAACGGGCCGCGCAACCATTCTTCCCATGGCAACGTGAAGGTGCGCTTGCGCTGCGCGAGAATTTCCGGAGGCAGCAAGTCGCGAAGAGCTTCGACGAGAAGAGCTTTCTGCGAGCCTTGCTTGCGGCGCGCGGCGTCAGGCAAGGCGCTCACAAATTCGACCAGCGGAGTATCGAGCAGAGGAACGCGGACTTCCAGCGAGCGTGCCATGCTGACGGAATCGGTGTCGCGCAGCAAAGTGCTGGCCATATAGGTGCGCATTTCGAGCCAGGAAATTGCCGCAATAGGCTCTAATTTTGCGGCTTCATCGGCGACGCGCTGGAACCATGCGAGCCAGGTGGGATCGAGTGTGACCCCATCGGCGCCGATGGCGCTGACGCGAAAGCGCGGATCGACAAGGTCGTTCAGGCGGCCACCGGGCGGAAATAGAGCGCGCGCGAAAAAATACAGGTGCGGCAAAACGTGAGGATCGGTCCACGCGGCTGCGGCTTTAGAAGCGGCGTCTGATTTTCCGGCTCCGAGAAGGCCGCGCAACATAGGCGCCAGGGCGCGCCGAAGGGGCGCCGGCAGAAGCTTCGCGGTTTGCGCCAATTTATTTAAACGCGGGACGTCGGAGAAGGTAGAGTAGCCGGCGAAGAGCTCGTCGCCGCCCAATCCGGAAAGAGCAACTTTCAATCCTACCTGGCGTGCAGCCCAGGAAACAAAATAGGTGTTGATGCCGTCCATGGTGGGCTGATCGAGGGCGACGAGGGCCTCATCGATTCGCGACAAAATTGCAGCGCCGTCCAGCGGGACTTCAGTGTGCTGCGAGCCGCAGCGGTCCGCGACAACGCGGGCGAGGGCGGCTTCGTCGAAGGTTGTTCCTGGAAATGTCAGCGTGAAACTCTGGATGCCCGCTTTGGCGCGGCCCGCCAGCATGGCGATGGCGCTGGAGTCGAGCCCGCTGGAAAGAAATAGTCCCACCGGAACGTCGGCGATGAGGTGAGCTTCGACAGCATCTTTTAAAAGCGGGCGCAAAAGACCCGCGGCGGCAGAAAATTCCCGGGGCCGATGGGGATCACGCGCGGCGGAACTGCGGGTAGCGTCGTACCAGGGTCGAGCGCGAGGAACGCGGCGGCGCTCAGGAATGTACGTCATCATTTTGTGGCCGGGAGGCAGAGAGAAAACACCGTCGAGAAGAGTGCCCGGCTCAGAAACGCTGCCGAAAAGCAGATAAGCGGTAAGTGCGTCCTGCGAAATTTGTTTCGGGCATAGGCCGGAGGCCAGCAAGGCGCGCACTTCCGAAGCGAACGCGAAGCCATCCGAAGTCTGCGTGTAGTACAAGGGCTTGATGCCCAGCGGGTCACGCGCGAGAAAAAGCACGGGTACGGCGGCATGGCGTCGGCGCAAATCGAGCAGAGCGAAGGCAAACATGCCGCGCAACTCAGCGAGACAATCTTCGCCCCACTCTTCCCAGGCATGGACGAGGATTTCGGTGTCGGACTGCGTGGCGAAGCGATGGCCGCAAAGTATAAGGGCGTCACGCAACTGGCGATAGTTGTAGAGTTCGCCGTTATAAATAACGGCGACATCGCGAGTTTCGTTCCAAATCGGTTGATGACCGCCAGGCAAATCGATAATGGACAATCGACGCATGCCCAAAGCGAGACCCGGCACGCGTGGTTCGTTCGTGAGGAAGCCTTCCCCGTCGGGACCACGGTGAGACATCGCCGCGGTCATAACGCGCACTCGCGATTCGGTGTTTTGTTTAGGAGTAGCGAAAGCGGCGCCGCAAATTCCGCACACCCTATTCTTCTATCTCAGGAGGAGAGAAAAAGGTAGCCCCAGCGCGAACAATGTGGCGGCGGAAGTGAAACCGGGGCACGCGCAAACGATGGTCGGCGTACCAGGCGAGCAGAAGGCGGAAGATAAAGAAAAAAATGGAGATCAAGGAAGAGACGAAAAGAAAAAAGAATGATTCGCGCTCGAGCAGCAGACTCCAGTCGAAATCTTCATCCCAGGTAGGATAAACCCTGCGCAGGAAGTAGCGCAGGGCGAGACCAAGGGGCAGGCGCGCGAGACGGACATGCGCGAACTTTTCATAATTATAACTGGGAAGATAGCCAGGGATGCCGCTGGTAGCTTGTGTGAATGTGGGGGGATTCTGCAAATCCTCGCGCGTAAGCGTAGTATGGCCTTGCGCATCGCGCAGGATGATCCGGTATGTGGGATCCACGATAATCCAGCGTCCATTCACGAACACTTCGGCGACTACATGCTTGGTAGTGTGTTCGGGAGTGAGTAGCAGGAGACGTCGAGAGGCGAGGCCGGCGCTGCGGGAGAGATTCAAGAAAGCATTGGTAGCGGTGCCGCAAATGGTGAGCAGTTGGCTGTAATTCAAGGTGTTTTCGGGATCGCGGATGGAAAGTTCGTCGACGTTAAGAGCCGCGGGGCGAGGAGCGCCACTGCGAATCCAGGTCAGGATGGAATCGATTTTTTCTTCGGGCGTGGCGGGGCTAGGAAGAATGGCGTCTGAGAACCCCTTGAGGTAGCGACGCACGGAATATTCCCAAACTGTGGAATAGCCGACAAATAACAATGAAGCGACCAGCAGAACATTTACAGTTCGCCAGAGTACGCGAAAGATGGCCACTTGCCTGGGGCTCACAGCGGGCACTGTTTACTCCATGGACCGGGATACGACGCTGGAAACCGCCAGCGTCGTTAGAGTGGCATACAAAGTCTCCATTTGCGATACAGGTTCTTCCCAGCTGAGGCGGGAAGTGAGCTCCACGCAACCGGAAACGAATTTTGCGTGAAGTTGTGGATCGCGCAGCAAACGCTCCAGTGCGTTTGCAACAGATGTTTCGTCGTGGGCGACCATTAAGCCAGCGACATCTTTAACCAGCGGAGCAATGCCACATTGCTGCGTTACTACCACCGGTGTTCCTGCGGCGACGGCTTCGGCGGCGGTATTGCCAAAGTTTTCATTTTGCGATGGCAGCACAAAAACATCGGCGTCACGGTAGGCCGCCCACTTATCATCGCTATACAATGGGCCTGAAAATTTCACGCGCGAAGATATGCCGAGTCTGGAAGCGGCAGCGGTAAGATGCTGTTGCATGGAGCTGTCATCCGGTCCGGCAAACGCCAACATCAAAGTATGCTCCCCAATTCGTTGTGGAAGTTTCCCGAAAGCCTGAAGTAATAATTCCGGACTTTTCTTCGGCGACAAGCGGCCCAAAAACAAAATCAGCTTGGCCTGTTCAGGAATCTCGAGAGAGGCGCGGAATTTGCCTCGCAGCGGCCAAGAAGCGGGCGACTCCACACCATTGCGACGAAGCACGATTTTCTGGGGTGCGACGCCAGCGGCAGCCAACTCCTGAACCTCCAGGTCTGAGGTAGCGATGACCGTGCTGGCGCCGGCAAATAATCGCTGACCAACAAAATAATGATACATCCGTTTCAGCCATACGTTCCGGACAATCGGCACAAACATGCCGATGGGTTCGACGACGTAAGGCATGTTTCGTGATCGAGCTGCGGCGGCCACTGCATATCCGAGGAGATCGTAAATGCCAAAAATGTGGACAACATCAAAATTCTGCAGGCGCGCGCGGCAGTAGCGCTTGACCGCCGGATTCCAGCTTAGCGCGCGATAGCGAAACCAGCTGGGCAGATAAATGGATTGGACACCTTCTTCAGTGTGCCGCCAACCGAAAGGCGAACGGTCCCAGCCGAGAGCTTGAAGATCCGGTTCGGAATGATGATGCAAGCGCTTTTCAAGGCCCCAATCCGCAGTGAGCACGTTTACGGCGTGCCCGCGTCGTGCCAGACCTTGCGCCAAGGCGCGCACTTTTACGGGAGGACCGCCAAATTCCAGGAAAGGAGCGTAGGTTTCGGTGACGTTCAGGATTCGCATTGTTCGCGAAGGACTTTTTTTAGCGCTTTAGCAAAAACGCTGAAGCGGAATTCGTGCTCCACACGCTGGCAGCCCCGCGCGCCCATCTCGCGAACGAGAGCTGGATCGGATAGCAGCGTCTCAAGCGCGGTGGAAAGCTGCGGTGCGTCGCCATGCGGCACGAGGTATCCGGTGACTCCATCGAGGATCACTTCCGGCGCGCCGCCATGAGCGCCGCCAATGACCGGCTTGCCGCAGGCCATGGCTTCCAGATACACGAGGCCGAAACCTTCGGCCTGGCTAGGCAGCGCAAAAATTTCGCATGCCGAGTAGCAGGTGGCCAGTTGCGAGTAGGAAAGTCCGCTGAGAAAGTGTACATGAGGGCGCACACCATTTTTTTCGGCAAGATCTTCGAGCCAATCGCGATCATCTCCTTCACCAACCATGGCTAGCTGCAATTCGGGCCAGCGCGGGAGCAAGCGCGGTAGCGTGTTGATGAGCGTGTCCATGCCTTTGTAGCGTTCCGTGGCGAGCCAGCGGCCGACGGTGAGAACTACGCGGCCAGTGGGAAAACCGGGAGGAACAGGCGCTTTTGATGCGCCGGGAAGAATGGCTTCAAATTCCGGATCCAGGGCCCAAGGGAGAACGCGGACACGCTCAGGCTTTACTTTCTGCTGAGTGATGACATGTTGGGCGGTACTTTGACTCGGCGCAAGGACCAGGTTTGCGCGCCGCAAGGAACGCCTTCGCACGGGGGACAAGGGCTCCCATACCTCGATGCCGTGCGTGCAGATAATTGTCTTCATGCGCGGCGCGGCCAGTCGCATCGTCTGGGTAACCGGGGCCAAATTTGGATGACCGGCGATCACCAGTCTGGCGTGGCGGCGAGCGGTGCGAAAAGCGGTGGCGGCAAAGCGGCCCTTGGCGCGCTCGCAACCGGTGAAAACAAACTCGCGGCCACCTACGGACATGCGGTGAAGTTCCGGGGAGTCATTGAGGCTGAAGAGGCGGCATTCCATGGCGCGGCTCGCGGCAAACTCGGTGAGGACGGCTGCAATGTGGCGACTGGCGCGTTGAACGCCGCCGGGCGCGTCCAGTTCAGAAAATATGCCGATGAGCACTGGCTGAGTCTGCCAAGCGCGGCGATGGAACGCAAGCGCGAGTCACTCGAGATCACGAATGCGTTGCCGTGAGGGCCGGGACGATATCGATGAGGCGGTCGAGGTACAGGTCGGCTGGATGAGCAATGCGATCATGCATACCGAAGCCGTAATTCACAATGGCGGAAAGAATGCCTGCATTGCGGGCGGTTTGCACGTCAACTTCAGAATCGCCGATGAGCACTGCTTCACTCGGTTGGGTGCTGAATTCGCGAAGGATGGTGTTTACACCCAGGGGATCCGGCTTTTTGGTTGCAAAACTGTTTCCGCCGTAGATGGCGCGAAAATATTTGGAGAGTCCGAGAGCGTCCAGTATGCGCACGCTGATGCGCACGGGCTTATTGGTAAGCACCGCCATAGGCATGGCGGAAAGTTCGCGTAATGCTTCGGGGACGCCGGGATAGGCGCAAGTGTTGTCCATTTTGTGTTGTTCATAGTGGGAAAGGAAAAATTTCAGCGCGCGATCGAGTTCTTCGGGATTCACGTCCTGGCCGAGGGATTTAGCGACCAGAACAGGGGCGCCATTGCCGACGTAACTGGAGATGGTTTCTTCCGGCAACTCCGGGCGATTTAGTTTGCGAAGCGTGGCGTTTACGGAATGGACCAAATCGAGTTTCGAATCGATGAGCGTGCCGTCGAGATCGAAAATCAAAGCGCGAACCGCGGGAAAATTTCGAGTGGCCATTGGCATTTAAATATTCTAAAGCATTAGGAAAAAAACAGAAACGCAGGGAAACTCACTTTGAAGTTGAAGTAACTTCCCTTCTACAATCATCGCGTGCATTTCGCGCATACCATCGATCATCACTTGCTGGCCAGCGTGAGCATCGCGGCGACGTGTCTTGATGTGCTGGGCACGCTGTATCTCGCTTACGATCTGTTGGGCGGCGAACACGGGCCGCTGCGGTTGCTTACGAGAGCGGTGACCTACTCGATCGTATTTGGTCTCGGCTATGCAATTGGGCTGGGATTTTTCTTTGGCGTGGTTTCCGGTGTAGCTACGGGGGTCACGGTGGCGATTGAACTCAACCGGGCAGCGCGGCAGGAAGGTCATTACTCGTTACCGTGGGAAGCTTTTTTTAGTGCGGTACGCGGGACGGCTTTTGCCGCGGGACTGTATCCAATGGTGGGGCTGCGATTTGTGGTGGCTTTCGGCATTCTAATCACTCTTGGTCAGGTGCTTGCGTATTCGCGCGGCATGCGGCCGGGAATGGACTATGCGGCTGCCCGCCGGCCACGCCTCACGCAAAGTCAATTTTGGGGAACGGTGTTGCGAACCCTGGGCTACAGCGCCGCGGCGTTAGGGTGCAGCATTTTCGCGCGGCATCTTGAGCATCCATGGCGGTTTGCGGTACGTGTGGGAGTGGTGACCGGACTGGTCACGGCGGTAGGAATTATTGTGAATCCGTACATTGAATACTACGCAGACAAACTCCCGGCGCGCACACTTGGGGTGTTAGGCATTGCGCTGATCCTTTGCGGATTTGTGCTGCAATCCGTTCAATACTGGGTGGCGCTGCTGGATGTGCAGGTGGTCTAGCCGTAATCGAATTACGCACGGCGGCGAGGACGACGTTGCGCGACGACTTCGCGTAAACTAGACGACTACAATTCAAAAACATTTTCCGGAGATTACATGGCTAAGGTTTTTCCGTTTCGAGCGTTCCGCTATAACCCCGCAAACGCCCCGTTTGAACACGTGCTTACGCAACCGTATGACAAAATTTCGCCGGCGATGCAGGACAAGTATTACGCGGCCAATCCACACAATTTGATCACCGTAGAAAAGGGGCGGGTGCATCCCAGCGATGGTCCGGGCAACAACGTGTACACGCGAGCGGCTGCGGCGATACAGGAGTGGATCCGCAGCGGCATCGTGGTGCAGGATCCGGCGGCCGCGTTTTATGGCTACACGCAGGAATATACTGTGCCGGGAACGAATGAGCGTCACACGCGGCGCGGATTTATCGGGGCCGGGCAGCTGGAAGAATATTCCGCCGGTGTGATTTACCGGCATGAACATACGCTTTCAGGGCCAAAGGCGGATCGCCTGGAATTGTTGCGGCACACGCAAATGTCCACTGGGCAATTGTTCATGATTTATTCGGATGCTCAGAAACACGTGGATGCGGTATTGAACGAAGTAGAGAAGTCGGCGGCTCCCGCGACGGAGATGACCGATGAGTATGAAGTGATGCACCGGCTGTGGGTAATTTCCGATCCGGAACGGGTGAACGCGATTCAAGAGGCGATCGCCGACCAAAAATTGGTGATCGCCGACGGGCATCACCGCTATGAGACGGCGTTGAACTATCGCAATGAGCGCCGCACGCTAACGGGGAAGACCATTGCGGACGCTCCTTACGAGTGCGCCATGATGACCTTTATCAATACGCAGGGAGCGGGGTTGACTATTCTTCCGACACACCGGGTGGTGGCGAAGCTGCGCGAGTTCAATTGGCCCGAGTTGCGCAGGTACCTGGAGCCGTGGTTTACGGCGGAAAGCATCGCGTTTGTGGATAATCGCGAGAAGGATAAGGCACGCGAAGAGTTTGTGCGGAAGTTCTCGGCAGCGCGAAGGAAGCGGGCCATTGGCGTGTATCCCGCGGTGGCAGACAAGCACAAGCGCGCGTTTTACGTGCTGACGCTACGCGAAGGGGCGGATTTGAGCCGACTGCTACACAATGTGTCACCGTTGCAGCGAGAACTGGACGTGGTGCTGTTGCATGAGGGAATTCTGGAGCCGGGCTTGGGCATCACGCCGCAATCGGTGAAGGCCGAAGCTAATCTTAGTTACGAGCGGGAAGCTGCGGCGGCGCTGGATGCGGTGGATAGCGGCGCGGCACAGATTGCTTTTTTGCTGAATCCTTGCGACGTAGAGGAAGTGGTAAAAATTGCCACGGCGGGAGAAGTGATGCCGCAAAAGGCGACGGATTTTTATCCGAAGCTGATGAGCGGAATCACCATGTACAGCGTGGATCCGGAACGGGCCTGAGGGTACAAGCGAAATACGGCGGCGGGTCTTGACGCGCAAAAACCCTACACGAAAAAACGGCGTGCGGCTTCGCACTTCCGCGATCAAGAGCCGTGGCGACGTTTGCTTAAAGCTGAGAGCTTAAGGGTTCGACTTGCTTACTTGAAGCTGGCCACGGCTTCGGACTCGCTGTTATACACGTCGAAAACCGTTAGCAGCTTAGTGATCTGCAGAACTTCCTGGAACTTGGCGCCCAAGTGGCAGAGCTTGAGAGCGGCGCCCTGGGACTTTGCGCTATGATGCGCGGCTACCAAGGTACCGAGGCCGGCGCTGTCGATGAACGTGACATTGGCCATGTTCAGCACGATTTTCTTTTTGCCTTCGGCCACTAAAGCCTTTACCCGTTCGCGCAGTGCGTTGCTCTCTTCACCTAGCACGATGCGGCCATCCAGGGCGACCACGGACACGCCGTCCACTTCGCGATTCGTAAATTTCAAAGCCACTTTAGTTTCCTCCTCGTCGAAAAAAGGGCTCCGGGCTTAGATGAACCGGCGCCGCAAAGCTTATCAATAATAGTCCGCGCAGGACATGTAATAACCGCATACCGTACAAATCAACTTGCAACGGCGAGATTCGAGCCGCTGCGAGCACACCGGACAATATTGCGAAGCGTGTTCGTAAGGCGCGGACGTGGAAGTAGCAGCATTCGGAGACTGCGTCGAATGATCCGGTTGGAGAACGTCGTGCGTCGGTACCTGCTTCGTCATAGATTGCACGGTTCGAAGGTTATAGCACATCCCCGGAGAACGGGGAAGCGTTGCAGGTGCGCTAGTGGGCCGGTTTGAATTTGGTTGTTGCAATTTCTCCCAGCTCACAACCCTTTGCGCCTCACGAATGGGCGGCTACCCGCCGAACCAGTAGCGGCGAAGAGACAGTGTTGCCAAGTGGAGATATTCAATAACCTCCGCTTCTACATGCTGCCAGACAGATTTTGTGATTCAATTGGGACCATGGAACAAGCTCAAATTAATCCGCGCCCGGTAGTCGGAGCGATCATAGTGGTGAGCGGCCTCGCTGTGTCATTCCTGCTGTGGCTGCTGTACGTGCATCATGCCTCGGCTGATTTCGCCGGGCGGTGGATGTTTTTGCCGGCCCTCAACGCGCTTCTGAACGGATTGTGCGCCATTGCGCTCTGCGTGGGCTTGTATTTCATCAAACATCACAACCTACAGGCGCATCGCAACAGCATGCTGACGGCTTTCGCGTTCTCCTCCCTTTTTCTCGTCAGCTACATCGTGAACCACGCACTCCACGGCGATACGATTTTCCCCGGCCACGGCTCGGTTCGCACACTGTACCTTTCTATATTAGCCAGCCACGTAATCCTCTCCGTCGTCGCTCTACCCATGGTGCTGACGACGTTCTTTTTCTCGCTGACCGGCCGCTTCGCGATGCACCGCCGAATCGCGCGTTTGACCTTCCCCATTTGGCTGTACGTCTCGATTACCGGCGTAGTGGTTTTTGTGTTCCTGAAGGCATACGCGTATTAACCGAACCGGTATTGGATCCGGCCTGATTTAAGTAAATACAGCGACGGGGCGGCAGGCATTTCCCCTCAACCAAGCGAATCTACACCGTTTACAGTGGTAACAGGAGCATACTGAAACCAGTCCTGAAGTTGTTGCATCAAATAGGTAATAGTAGTGGTTCGAACCGCTGGCGTTCGGCGGCAGGTATGCAGGTGACCAACATGGGCCGGGTACTATTTCTCGCAAGTCTTGCAACGATTCTTTTAATTGGGAATGTAAATGGTGTGGCGGCACAAGGCCGCGGAGGTATGGGTGCGAATGGCGGCGTGGCCCCTGGAGCGGGAGCGCATGGGAGCGCCATGGCTGCCCCTGCGCGGAGTGCTGCCGGGCACATAACGAGTTCGCCGGGAAGTCATTTGGCGATTCCACGATCACCCAGCGGACAACTTATGCCGCGGCGCGCTGGCACCACGTTGCGCGCAACCGGCCGCTTCAACGGAAGTACAAGCACTCGCACGCGACAATTTAGAAGCTCCCGAGGAGCTGGCCTGGACTTTTCAGAAGATTCCAACGTGCCGGGGCTTGGATTCGATGCTGTGCATGTGGCGGCGACGCGTGGGAACCGCGCGGGCGTTGGACGAGACAGGGACCGTGGCCGCGGTCGACGGAACGAATTCGGAGTGCTGTTTCCTTTTTTTGATGGCGGTGGGTATTACGTGCCGACTGGGCCGGACATTTCCGGGGATGTGCCCGGGGAGGGGCAAGCCGTAGACGATGCGGAAGTCCAAGGTCCTGGGCCTGAGGATCGTCCTTATGACCGGGGTAGCGCGAATCGTCCGCCGGCGGAGCAACCAGGACCGCAGGCTAATGTTCCGGAATATGTATTCGTGAGGCGGGACGGGACGGTTTTCTTTGCAGTGGCTTATTCGTGGGATCAAGGGTCGTTGCGCTACATTTCCAGTGAAGGAACACGGCGCAGCGTTTCGCGCGACACGCTGGACTTGAAGGCGACACAGCAATTTAATGAAGAACGCGGGTTAACGTTTCGTTCTCCTGCGTAAATTTCCCTGCCTGATCTGAATTTGTAGCCTACTTTGCGAGGGTTTCGGAGCGCCATTGTTATGAATGGCGCTTTTTTTTGGGAGGACCAGCAAAAAAAACCTTCCGAAATGCTAGCTATCCGCGAATCGCCATATTGGCCTTGCCACGTTAGACTGATTCGACCTTCTTGAAAGGCTCGGGCATGACATAGCCGGATTGCGCTGGAAGACCGGCGCGTTCGAGTTGTACGGTGGTGTGGCCGATGCCGAATTTGTCGGCTACTTTTCCCTGAATGTCAGAGAGAATGCGTTCGCATTCGTCGAGGTGCATATCCGGGATGCGTGCATGCAGGCTAAGCGCGTTGTGCGCGTCTCCCAGCGACCAAATATGCACGTCGTGAACTTCCTGCACGCCCGGCACGGTGAGGACGGCACGCGCTACGTCTTCCACGCTCATGCCTTGAGGACGGCCTTCCAACAAAATATGCGAGGACTGCCGCAAAATCCCGATGCTGGACCACAACACCAACAAGCCGATGGCGACGCCCAACAAAGGATCGATCCAACGGAGGCCGGTCATATGAATGATGATTGCGCCCACGATAATGGCGATATTGGAAAGCGCGTCGCCAAAATTGTGAACCAAAATGCTGCGCAAATTCAGATCGCCACGGCCACGCACGAGAGCCAGAGTGATGCCGCCATTGACCGCGAGAGCTGCGAGCGACGTCCAGATCATCCAGGTTTCGACTACCGCGACGGGCGAGCGGAAGCGCTCGACAGCTTCATATCCCAGCCATAGAGACAAAAGCACCAGCACGGTGGCGTTGGTGAAGGCCGCGAGAATCCCAGCGCGGTGATACCCGTACGTTTTTTCGGCGTCGGCGGGGCGCTGGGCCCAGCGCATGGCCAGATAAGAAATGCCCAAGGCCGGAACGTCAGAAAGATTATGCACTGCATCGTTGAGGAGCGCGACGCTGCGGCCCAGAACGCCGCCAAAAATTTCGGCCACCACCAAACCCAGCGTGGCAACCATCGCCCAACCGAGGACGGAAGGCTCCAACACCGGGTGCGAGTGGCCAGCGTGGCTGCCGTGATCGTGGACGCCATGCGCATGGCTAGGCACGTGACCAACTCCGCCGTGAACGTGATCGTGGGACCGCGAAGGCATCAGTCCTATTCTACGCGGGTCGCGCTCACGAGTGCAGTAGATGGCCCGCATGAGCACAAGTGAA
>Ga0193728_1000782_pt1 | contig 15810 bp, 10 predicted proteins | sample U1c1metaG_FD_143037 | JGI IMG/M metagenome (GOLD analysis project Ga0193728, IMG submission 143037) | Soil microbial communities from a riparian zone of the East river system, Colorado, United States - U1c1 | ecosystem: Environmental > Terrestrial > Soil > Riparian zone | place: USA: East River...
ATGCCCCGCGCGCGTGGCGGTGCCGCAGCAGAGCTCGTGCTCGCCGCCGATCAATTCATCTTCCGCCCCGTCGGACGCGCCGAGGACCACGTGCGCGCGAACGCAGCGGGCGACGAGGTGTGCTCGATCATCGCCGGCTATCACTGGTTCACGGACTGGGGCCGCGACACGATGATCAGCCTCGAAGGCCTGACGCTGTGCACCGGCCGGATCGCCGAGGCCGGCTCGATCATCCGCACGTTCGCGCACTACGTGAAGGACGGCCTCGTGCCGAACATGTTCCCCGAAGGCGCAAACCAGGGCCTCTATCACACCGCCGACGCGACGCTGTGGTTCTTCCACGCGATCGATCGCTACGTGCGCGCGTCGAACGATCAGGCGACGCTCTCGCAGATCCTGCCGACGTTGCGCACGATCATCCAGAAGCACCTCGAGGGCACGCGGTTCGGCATCGGCGTCGACCCGGCCGACGGCCTGTTGAAGGAGGGCGCGCAGGGCTATCAGCTGACCTGGATGGACGCGTTGTGCGACGGCTGGGTCGTGACCCCGCGGCGCGGCAAGCCCGTCGAGATCAACGCGCTCTGGTACAACGCGCTGTGCCTGATGGTCGACTGGCTGCAACGCGCCGGCGATCCGACGGGCGCGCAGACGCTCGCCGCACACGCGGAGAAGGCGCGCGCCTCGTTCAACCGGCGGTTCTGGAATCCGGCGACGAACTACCTGTTCGACGTCGTCGACGGCGAGAACGGCGACGATCCGAAGTGCCGGCCGAACCAATTGTTCGCGATGTCGCTGCCGAACCCCGTGCTCGATCCGGGGCGCTGGGCCGCGGTGCTGAACGTCGTCGAAGAGCAGCTGATCACGCCGGTCGGCCAACGCTCGCTCGCGCCGACCGACCCCGAGTTCAAGGCGCGCTACGACGGCGACCTGCGCGCGCGCGATGCCGCGTATCACCAAGGCACCGTGTGGAGCTGGCTGATCGGCGCCTACGTCGACGCGCGCATGCGCCTGCGACCCGACGACGTCGCGCAGACCCGCGTGAAGCTCGACGGCCTGATCGCACACCTCGGCGAAGCGTGCATCGGCTCGGTCAGTGAAGTGTTCGATGCGATGCCGCCGTTCACGCCGCGCGGCTGCATCGCCCAAGCGTGGGGCGTCGCCGAGCTGTTGCGCGCGCTCGTGGTCACCGGCGGCTGATCAGCTGATGCCCATCGCTGCCTTGCACGTCTTCGTATAGAGATCGCGGAACACGTTGTCGGGGTCGGTGATCGCCTTGACCGCGTCGTAGTTCGGCTTGTTCCAGGTCTGCCAGAACTCGTCGCGCGTGTAGTAGTTGTGCGAGATCAGCGTCTTCACGCCGCCGAGCTCGCGCAGCTTCTGCTCCATCAGCTGGTGATACGGCTTGTCGTTCTGCGGCTTCATGCCGTAGATCGCGAGGTCGACGAACCAGCCGTCCTCGAGGTTCGCGTAGAAGTCGTCGCTCAGCCACTCGTAGTCGTGCACCCGCTTGTACGGCACGACCCACAGCGGGAAGAAGTCGAACTCCTTCGCGTACCACGCGAGGAACTCCTCCATCTTCGAGATCGGCAGGAACACGTCGAGCGTGATCGTCGGGCGCTCCTTGTCGAGCACGAAGTTGTGGAGCTTGTCGGCGAGCGTGAGCGTCGTGTTCGAGTCGAACACCTTGCCGAACAGCAACCGCCCGAGCCACGACTTCGGCGTGACCGACGTGACGCCGCGGTCGTAACGGAAGAAGTAGTCCGCCGGGCGCAGATAGTCCTCGTCGCGCGTCTTGGTCGATAGGTAATAGACCTTCATCCAGTCGTACTTGTTCGTGTACGGCGCCTCGTCGACGAACCGCCCGAGCGACAGCACGAAGTCGTTCATGCCATGGACGAAGCCGTCGATGAAATCGAAGTCCTTCGCGCGGCTGTGGCGCAGCAGCGCCTGGCGATACGAGCGCGCGTCGGTGTAGCGCTCGTAGATCAGCTTGACGAACCGCTTCGCCGGCACGAGCTCGAACACGAGCCGCGACAGGATCCCGAGCGTGCCGAACGAGCACTGCATCATCTGAAACTCGAGCTGCTGCGGGCTCAGCTCGAGGACATCGCCCTTCGCGGTGATCACTTCGTACGCGCGGCAGCTATCGTGAAAGCCGCCGTACTGGAACGACATCGATTCGATCGAGCACCCGGTGACCGCGCCGCCGAGGGTGATCGACTTGAGCTCGGGCACGACCTTTGGCACGAGGCCGTAGCGCAGCGTCGCCTCGACCACGTCGGCGAACATCACGCCCGATTCGGCGACGCACAGCCGCTGGACCGGATCGATCTCGAGGATCTCGGTCAACGCCGTGACGTCGATCTTGTCGTCGTCGCGGCGCAAGTCCTTCCACTTCGGCACCGAGTGCGGCGGCGCCGCCTTCTTCAGCGACACCGGCGTCCCCGGCTCGTGCGCGCGCAGCTGCGCGACGATCTGATCGACCTTGGCCTGGTGGCGTGCGTCGACGATGACACGATCCTCGACCTCGACCGCGACCCGGCGCCGCAACTGGGCCCGCCGACGTGCGCGCACGCCACGATAGGTTCCGACCCCTGCCAGGGCGGCGAGGCCCGCGAGCGCTATGTGACGCTTTTTCGCCATCCCGAGGAGAATTGCAACGCCCCGGCCAACTTGCCAGGGGCGTGTGACACGTCATGCCACGTCGACCTCGACGGCGATCGCCGCGTGGTCGTTGCGCTTCGGCACCAGGTCCGGGGAACCACGATGTAATCGACGCGCGCGGCATCGAGGGCGTACTTCGTCGTGCGAGCGCCGCGCATGCGCGAGCTCCATGCTGCGTGACCTTGATCCCGAACGCGAGACGCCGGCACGGATCGAGTTAGATCTGGATCCGGATCGGAAGCCGAAGGCAAAGAGCTGGCGGTCGAGCTGTGGAGCGTGTGGGCGGGAGCGCAAGTCTGGCCTTGCATGCATGTCCTCGCGGCCGTCCAAGGCGTTGCGGGCAACCGCCGCCGTAGGTGGTGGCGCTCTGCGGTGCGGTCGCGCGGTTGTCCGCAGCGCCGTCACGATCCACAGCCACGCGTGCTTGTTCACGCAGGGCGAGCACGCGCGCGGTCGGGAGCCGGCAGGGCCTGATCAACATCGCTGCGCAAGCCGCCGCCCGAGCTCGCGCTCCGATGCAAACCCATTTCCTCGTCGAGAAACACTGTCAGGGCGAGCTGATACAAACAGTGCCGAGAATCATGTCGCGCCCGCGCAAACACCAGTTGCAGCTCACGCTCGACTCGGCGCGCAAGCCGATCGGTCGCGGCGGTTGGCGCCCCAACGCAGGCCGCCCGCGCGGCCGCAAGGTCGTGCCGCACGACGCGCGCCCGACGCACAAGGCTCGGCATCCAGTTCACGTCACCCTGCGCCTTCACGCCGATGCACCGCGCATCGCTCGCGAGTGGCTCATGAAGACGATCCACGCCGGGATCCGCGACTCGCACAAGCCGGGCTTCCGGATCGTCGAGTTCAACGTGCTCTCGAACCACATCCACATGCTCGTCGAGGCCGAGGGCACCGGCGAGCTCTCGCGTGGCATGCAGGGCTTCGCCGGCCGGCTCGCCTTGCGCCTCAATCGCACCCTCAGGCGATCCGGCAAGCTGTTCGCCACGCGGTTCCACGCGCGCACTCTGACCACGCCCCGCGACGTCCGCAACACGCTCCGCTACGTGCTGCTCAACCGCAAGCACCACGACACGTACACGCGCTTCGACCGTTACTGGATCGATCCGCACTCGAGTGCGGCGTGGTTCGACGGATGGGCAGAGCCGATCCGGGGTGCGTACTGGAAGCACGAGCTCGCCGCGATGCCGCCACCGACGCGGCGCGCCTCGACGTGGCTGCTCGCCACGGGATGGCGCAAGCGCGGCCTGCTCCGGTTCGATGAAGCACCCGCGTGATGTGTGTGCGCTGTAGTCACCGCGGTCATGCTTCTAGCTTCGTGACATGTCACATCCGTGCGGCCTGGATCGTCATCAGGGCATGCAAGCCAGAATGAAGAATCCCGCCGCGATCATCCCCCAGGCCATGGAGCCGCTCGTCGCCCTCGGCAAGATCATCAGCTCGGGGCCCGTCCCCGCCGGCACGCTCGAGCTCGTCCACCTGCGCACGAGCCAGATCAACGGGTGTGCCGTGTGCATCGACATGCACATCTCGCAGACCAAGGAGACTCCGCAGCGCCTTGCCGCGATCGCGGTGTGGCGCGACGCTCCGTTCTTTACCGAGGCCGAGCGCGCCGCCCTCGCGCTCGCCGAATCGGTCACGCGGATCGCCGACGAGAGCGACCGCGTTCCCGACGCCGTGTGGGCGGAGGCCGCGCGTCACTACGACGAGCCGGCACTCGCCTCGCTCGTCCTCTACATCTCCGTGGCGAACCTGTACAACCGCATCAACGTCGCGACCCGGCAAATCGCCGGCGCGCGTAGCTGGTGATCGCTAGTTGAGGGTGATGCGGAGCACCAGCGGTTGCCCGCCGCGCAGCAAGGACAGCGTCGCGGTCGTGCCGGGGCGGTGATTCGTGACGAGCGTCTGCGCCGCGTCCGCGCCCAGGTTCGAGACGTCGACGCCGTCCACCGCCACCGCGACATCCCCGGCGATCACCGGCGACGACGATGTTGCGCGCAACACCGTGGGCGGGATCAACGCGGGATCGAATACGAACCGCGGGTTCGACTGGGGAGGCATGGTCTTGACTGCATCGACTTCGATCCGCGCACCACCCGTTGCGGGCACGTCGACGTTGCCACCCGCGGAGCTGTACGCCGGATCGCCGGTGTCGCACGTTACCCGCGTGCGGCCGACCGGCGCGTCGAGCGTGAAGTGCCCGGACGCGTCGGTCATCTGCGGCGCGGGCGCGGGCCCGACCGAGACGCCTGCGCGTTGGTCGAGCGCGAGCGACGCGTGACACACCATCTTGGCCACGGGCACGACGGTGCCGAGCTCGACGACGCGGCCCTCGAGAGTCGCGCGCGGCCGCCCACGCAACGTGACCTGCGCCGTCGCGTTCGTGCGCACGTCCGTGGTGGTGCCGTCGATCTGCACACCGTCGACCAGCGCCTGGACCATGTAGGTCGCCGGCTTGAGCCCGGTGATCGTGAAGCGATCTCCGATGATCTTCGCCTCGTGAACGTCTTGCTCGGTCCACGTGCCGATCGCAGCGATCACCATCGGCGCGGTCGAGAAGCCGACGAGCGAGCCCTCGATCGTGCCGGGCCGCACGAGCGTGATCGTGACGCCCGTGGTGCCTGCCGCCACTCGTTTCGCATCGCCAACGCTGCCGTCGGCCATACGCGCGCGGAGATCGTAGCGGCCCGGCGTGAGGCCTTCAATGATGAAGCCGCCGTCGTCGCCGGCCCGCGTACGACTCGCATCGCCCCAGTTGTTGGAGTCGCCGACGGTGACGCGAGCATCGGGCACCGTCGCGCCGGTATCGTCGACAACCTTGCCGCGGATCGCGAGCTCCTCGTGATCGATCGCGAGTCGGACGTCGCGCACGACCGTGTCGCCGTCGTCGACGTGGATCGCCGAGAATTGGCCTCCCGCGGCGGGCTCGTACACGCCCTCGCCACTACCCGGGGAGACCGAGACGTCATAGTCACGATGTCCTGCCAGCGTCGCGCAATCAAACCCGCCGTGTGCGTCGGTGAACGAGTTGCACTCGTCCCCGGGCGACATGAGCTGTACTCGAACACCGACCACCGGATCGCCCGCGCGATCGACGACGGTGCCGAGCACCTCGCCGCCGCTCTCGAGCTCGAGGTCGATGTCCTGGGCTTCCCCGGCGACGAGCGTGACCGGTCGCCTCGTGAACGCCTGCGGAGCGGCGGCATAGAGGTCGAAGCTGCCTGCCGGCAAACCCTCGAGGACGTAGCGGCCCTCGCTGTCGGCCGGCGCCGCGGCACTCCCCGGCAGCAGCTGGACCTGGACGTTCGCAACCGGCTGGCCGTGACGCGTGACGCGGCCCCGCACGGCGGCTTTCGCGGCGACCTCGATCACGAGGTTATCGACATCGCTTCGGATCGCGAGCGCGGTAGGGGTCACGACGTCGTAGGGCGCTGCCACGAGCTGGGCCGGGCCGAGTGGTGCGCCGTCGAGCGTGAACGTTCCATCGATCTGCGAAACCGCGACGGTCGTCGCGCCGGTCGCCCGTCCGTCGTGCTCGACGCCGACATGCGCACCTTCGACCGGCGCGCCCGCCATCACGACGCGACCGCGCAATCGTGCGCGCCTCACGATCACGAGCTTCACGCCGCGCGTCGCCGTTCCCGCGGCCGCGACGATCATTGGATGGTCGACGCTCTTGCCGCGCTCGCCGGATGCGCCGAGCCCGTACTTCGTCGGCGCGAGTCCCACGACCCGAAACCGCCCCTGCCCGTCTGCGATCGTCTGGACGGCCGATGCCTCGTCGTGCGCGTCGGTCAACGCCGGCCACGCGCTCACGACCGCGCCTGCGACGGCGGACCCTGCCTCATCGACGACGAAGCCTTCGATCGTCGCTTCGGGCACGAGCACGAAGTCGCGGTGCATCTCGCCGTACATCGCCGGGACCTGGACGTTGATCGAGCCGTAGCCGTCGGCCTCGACGCGGATGTTCGGGTACTGCGCGAACGGCATGCACAGCGCGAACCGTCCCTTGTCGTCGGTCTGGATTCCGGCGAGCCCGGCGACCTTTAGCCGCGCGCGAGCGATCGTACTCACCGTGTCGCGCACCGTTCCGGTGACACGGGTGCGGCACGCGCCGAGCGCGAGCACGAGATGATCGGTCGCGACTTTCGGATCCGCGACCGCGATACCGATCGACACCGGCGCCTTGCCTTCCGCTTCTGCACTTATCACGAACATGGCCGCGGGCAGCGCACCGAAGTCGAACTGTCCGCGCGCATCGGTCGTGCGCTTCGCGACCTCGACAAACGGCGGTCCAGGTGTCATCGCGGGAACCGCGACATGCGCGTTGCTCGCGATCACGCCGATGCGCACGACCGCAGCTGCGACCGGCGCGCCCTCGAACACCACGCGCCCCGCGACGCGCCGGCTCGGTGCACCCACCTGTCCGAGCCACGCCGGCAGCGCGACCTCGCGTTTGTCGATCGTCGTCGTGAGCACGCCCCGCTGCGCCACGCCGTTGGTCGTGCCGTTCGCTACGCCCTCGCTCCCCGCTCGATCTCCGTGTCGCGCCACCCGCCAAGCGACACCGCCCGCGAGCAGCAACAACAACAACACGGCCCCGATCCCGATCACCTTCTTCATCGCCAGTGTCCCTACTGCGAGCGCGGGTTCCGGCCTCATCTTCGCGAGCGGCACGAGCGCCGCGAGCCAGCCCTGCTTCGGGCCGTCCGCGCGCGCGCGCAACCGATCGCGCAGCTCGTCGAGGGCGTGCTTCAAGCGCTGGCGCACGGTCGCATTCGGAATCCCGAGACGACGCGCGATCTCTGCACTCGACAAGCCCTCGACGTAGTGAAGCAAGATGGTCGACCGATACGGCTCGCGCAGCGCGATCACCTCGGCGCCGAGCACGCGTTGCGTCTCGACGCGCTCGACGAGCTCGGCCGCGCTCGGCATCGAGCCCTCGGGTTCGCCCAACGCTGCCTCGCGTGCCGCTCGCCGCGCTTCGCCGCGCGCACGCGTCCGGACCAGGTTGAGCACCACCCGGTGCAACCACGGCCGCAACGGTCTGCCATCTTCAGGTGCGTGCTCGCTCGCGACCAGCCACGCGTCCTGCGCGATGTCGTTCGCCGCGTCGCCATCGCGCAGCAGGCCGCGCGCCAAGCGGCGCACCCACCCCATCTCCGCCATCAGCTCGTCGACAGTCATCGCTTGCATGAGGGAATGCTGGCCGGAGGCCGATCGTGATCAAAAAACATGAAGTGTATCGAAACGACTCGGCGCGGACTTCTCGTACGTCGTGCACCCACCGCTAGATGAGAACCACCCGCGCGCTACCCCATAACGCGATCGGTTCGGCCGAACCTGGAGATCGTGGAGATCTCGACGATTCATTACACCGCCGGCGCCTGGTCACAGCCCTTTCCGGCGCTCGATTCGCCGCGCACGCTCGTCCTCGCGTTCGCCGCACCGGCATTCCACGATCGGCTCGACGTCTTCCGCGAGCTCGCTGCCGCATTTCCGTCGAGCGCGATCCTCGGTTGTTCGACCTCAGGCGAGATCGACCAGGCGCGCGTCGTCGACGATTCGATCACGGTCGCGGTGGTGCGGTTCGCCGAGACCGGGGTCCGGATCGCACACGCCCAACTCGAGTCCGCCGCCGCCTCGGAAGCCGCGGGCAGCGCGATCGCAGATGCGCTGCGCGGCGACGATCTGCGCGCAGTGTTCGTGCTCTCCGAAGGGGTTCAGGTCAACGGTAGCGAGCTCGTGCGCGGGATCAATGCCGGGCTTCCCTCCGACGTCGTCGTTACGGGTGGCCTCGCCGGCGACGGGACCCGGTTCGAGCGAACGTTCGTACTCGCCGATGGCGTGCCGCGGACGAACATGGTCGCCGCCGTCGGACTGTACGGCGCGGCGGTGCGCGTGACCCACGGATCGCAGGGAGGCTGGGACGCGTTCGGGCCGGAGCGACTCGTCACCGCATCGAGCGGAAACGTGCTGCACGCGCTCGACGGCCGTCCAGCGCTGACGCTGTACAAGGAGTACCTCGGCGAACGCGCGGCGGGTCTACCGAGCTCGGCGTTGCTGTTCCCGCTCGCCGTGCGCTCGTCGCGAGAGCAGACGACCAGCGTGGTGCGCACGGTACTGTCGGTCGACGAGGCGACGCAGTCGATGACGTTCGCGGGAGACGTGCCCGTCGGTCACTACGCGCGGCTGATGCGCGCGAACTTCGACCGCCTGGTGCTCGGAGCGCAAGGAGCTGGTATCGAGGCACTCGGTGCGCACGGCGGCCCGATGCTCTCGATCGCGATCAGCTGCGTCGGACGCCGGCTCGTGTTGCGCGAGCGGACGGAAGAGGAAACCGAAGCCACGCTCGAAACGCTACCGCCGGGGACGACGCAGGTGGGGTTCTATTCGTACGGCGAGCTGTCGCCGCAAGGGCTCGGACGCTGCGATCTTCATAACCAGACCATGACGCTCACGATCGTGAGCGAGGTCGTGTGAGCTCCGCCCTCCATCCGCTGCTGACCCGGCTGTTGCGCAAGGTCGGAGCGTCGCCGGCGCTGGCGCCTTCCACCGAGACCTGGCAGGCGATGCTCGCGCTCGTCAGCAAGATGTTCCACGACGCGGATCAGGATCGCTACACGATCGAGCACGCGATGGACGTGCTGTCGGGGGAGATGCAGGGGCTCTATCGCGAGCTCGAGCGCAAGACCGAACAGGAGCTCGCCGCGCTGCGGATGTCGGATGAGCGACACCGGTTGCTGTTTCAAGAGAACCCGCTCCCGATCTGGGTGATCGATGCCGAGACGCTGCAGTACGTCGCGATCAACAACTCGATGATCGCGACGTATGGCTATTCGCGCGAGGAGCTCCTGACGATGACGGTCGCCGATCTCAAGTTGCCGGACGATGTCCCCGCGATGGTGGAGTCGATCGCGATCGCTGCGCTCGGCGGAGTCGTCCATATCGGCGTTCGCAAGCATCGCCGCAAGGACGGCACCGTGCTCGACATGGACATCACGACGCACCCGATGACGTTCGAGGGCCGGCGCTGCATCTTGGGAATCGCGATGGACACGACCCGCGCGCGCCGGCTCGCCGAAGATCTTCGCCAGTCCCAGAAGATGGAGGCGATCGGCCAGCTCGCCGGCGGTGTCGCGCACGACTTCAACAACATCCTCGCGGTCATCCTCGCGAACGCGGAGTTCGCCCTCGAAGACCTCGGACCAAACGACGTTGGGGTCGAGCAACTCGAAGAGATCCGGGATGCGGCGAATCGCGCCACCGGGCTGACCCGGCAATTGCTCACGTTCAGCCGCAAGCAAAAGCGCCAGCCGCGTCCCCTCGCGCTCAACGCGGTCGTGACCGGGATCGAAGCGATGTTGACGCGGATCGTCGGCGAAGACATCGTGATGTCCGCGACGATCGCGCCGGACCTCGGCACGATCGAAGCCGATCGCGGCGAGATCGAGCAGATCCTGATGAACCTTGTCGTCAACGCGCGAGATGCGATGGCTCGGGGCGGGAAGCTCGCGCTCGAGACGACCAATACGATCGTCGACGCGCTGCTCGCGACGCACCTCGGCGTCACGCCCGGGCGCTACATCGTGCTCTCCGTAACCGATTCAGGCTGCGGCATGTCCGACGCGATCCGAGAGCGCATCTTCGAGCCGTTCTTCACGACCAAGCCGATCGACCGCGGCACGGGTCTCGGCCTCGCCACGGTGTTCGGGATCGTCAAGCAAGCGAACGGAGGGATCGACGTCGAGTCGGAGATCGGTCGCGGCACCACGTTCCGGATCTACTGGCCGCGTAGCGATGCCGCGATCACGACGACCCCGATCCCGCGCTTTGTCCCACCGCGCGGCACCGGTACGATCTTGATCGTCGAGGACGACCGCCAGCTGCGCCAGATCCTGCGTCAATTCCTCACCAGCTGGGGCTACACGTTGCTCGAGGCGCCCAACGGTGCGGCCGCCCTCGAGCTCCTGCGCGATCACCCCGGCACGATCGAGCTCTTGCTCACCGACCTCGTGATGCCGGATCTCGATGGCCGTTCGCTGAGTCAGCAGATGTTGTTGCAGCGCCCCGAGACGAAGATCGTGTTCATGTCGGGCTACACCGAGCATGTAGCACTCTCGAACGCGGCACTCGGCCCCGCGGACGTGTTCCTGCAGAAGCCCTTCACCGCGCAAGCACTCGCGGAGAAGCTCTGCCAGGCGCTCACAAACGGGTGCGAACGATCGAGCTGACGAAGTCAGACCTCACGAGTCGTCGGCTTGGCGGTGCTGTCCCGCCGAGGCGTACGCGCACAGGTCCTTGCGCGAAATACCTTGATGCGGCGCGGTTGCGGGGCATGTGCGTTGCAGTCAGGAGTTGGTACGCCATTTCCCGAGGACAACGCCATGTCGCTCCAGGACTTCATCAAAACGAACCACGACAAGCTCGTCTCGATGACCAGAAGGAAGGTCGCGAAGCGGAACGCGGGATCTCGACCCGACGCGCTCGAAACAACGCACGGGGTTCATCTCTTCTTGGAGCAACTGCGGGGCGCCCTCCAGGACGAGGCGAAGCGAGACCCTACAAAGCAAGCGCAGCCGGACCCTCCGACCAACCCGGACATTGCGAAGACAGCGGCGTTGCACGGTCATGACCTACGCCAGCTTGGCTACTCCGTGGATGAGGTCGTTCACGACTATGGCGACGCTTGTCAGGCCATCACCGAGCTGGCCGTCGAGCTGGAGGCGCCGATCAGCGTCCCCGACTTCCATACGTTGAACCGATGTCTCGACAACGCCATCGCTGCGGCCGTGACTGCCTGGACCGAGGATCGAGAATCGAATCTCCCGGGGACAGCGTCAGCTGGGCCCTCCACCGAGGAGACACTGCAACGCCTGGTGACCGCTTCGCTCGCGATCTTCGCGATGTTGCACGAAGGGAAGATCGGCACCGCCGGATCGTCAGTCGAGATGCTCGGACGACAGCTCGAACAAATGCGCGACGTGCTCGAGGCGTCGGTGCGTTCCGGCGCCAAAGCAGCGACCAACACGTGAGCGGCACGCCTGCGACCATCTCCCACGTCGTCTCGTGAGAGCGTCATGAGCCGCAACCGTAGGTTCATTGTTGTCACCGGCGGTCGATTCACCCCATGAGTGCGGCTTCAACGACATCTTCTGGCCGCTAGCACGACGGTGCTACTCGTGTTCGGTGCGGCGTTCGTCGTCGCGTACGTCTCGTTCAAGTACACCGTCCTGCCGATGTTCGCGGGCCTCTTGGACGCGAAGACAGCCCAGCTCGCGAGCTCCGCGGCCAGCGAGCTAGATGTAGGCCTCGGCACTGGAGACCGCACGATGCTCGAGAAGGCGGTCGCCTCCATCGAGAGCGATGCGGACTTCACCGGGATCGTGGTGCGCGACGCGCACGATCAAGTGGTCCTGCTCCGCGGAGACGCGCCGGAGCACGAGCTCTTCTTAGGCGCGCCCTACCTTTCCTACGAGCACGGAAGGGAGATCAGTGCATGGGTGCCGGTCACGCTCGAGGGCATGAAGCTCGGCGCGGTCGATGTCGTGCTGAGCACGGCGCGGCTCGATGCGCTCGATCACTGGGCGCAACGCATCGCACTCGGCGTGATCGCGATCTGGTTGTTCATGCTCGTCAACTCGGTCGCATTCGCGCGCAAGTTCGTGTCGCCGATCTACGCGATGATGGATTTCTCGCGCAAGGTCGCGGGCGGTGCGCTGGCGGAGCGCATGACCACCTCGGCACCCGGCGAGCTCGACGACCTGCGCGAGTATCTCAACCGGATGACCGCGGACCTCGAGTACCGCGAGCTCGAGCGTCAAGCGGCCCAGACCAAGGCGGCGGCGATGCAACGCGAGATGCTCACGCTGTCGCGGATGGCGGGGATGGCGGAGATCGCGACCGGCGTGCTGCACAACGTTGGCAACGTGCTCAACAGCCTCAACGTGTCCGTGAGCGTCGTCGGCGATCAGCTGCGCGGCTCGCGCGTCAAGGGCCTCACCAAGTCTGTCGAGCTGTTCGCGGCACACCCGGGTGGGTTGGCGGCGTTCCTCGCGACGCCGAAAGGCAAGCTGCTGCCCGAGTACTTCGCCTCGGTCTCGAAGCATCTCTCCGACGAGAATGGGCGCCTGCTCGAAGAGCTCGGCTCGATCGCGCGCAACGTCGAGCACATCAAGGCGATCGTCGCGACGCAGCAGAACTACACGCGGGTGACAGGCGTCGTCGAGGACTTCACCGTGGAGGAGCTCGTCGACGAGGCGCTGCGCATGGGCGAGCCGTCGTTCGAGAAGCACGGCATCGAGATTCGTCGCGACTACGCGCCCGGCGTGCGCGTCAGCGCCGACCGCCACAAGTTGCTCCAGATCCTCGTCAACCTCGTGTCGAACGCACGCCACGCCGTGACCGGCACGGACAAGCCGCGGTTGATCGCGACGATTGCGGCGACCGACACCGGCGTCAAGATCGCGATCGCGGACACCGGCGTCGGGATTCCGGCGGAGAACCTCGCGCGGATCTTCGCGCATGGCTTCACCACCAAGCGCGAGGGCCACGGTTTCGGGCTGCACTCGAGCGCCAACACTGCGCGCGAGCTCGGCGGCGCACTCGAAGTCTCGAGCGACGGGCTCGGCCGCGGCGCGACGTTCACGCTGACTGTTCCTGCAACAAGCAAGGCCGCCCATGCCATCAACTAGCCGCATCCTGATCGTCGATGACAACCCGGCGATCCACGAAGACTTCAAGAAGACACTCGTCGTGGCCGCCGAGGCGCCGCAACTCGCCGATCTCGAGGCGCTGCTGTTCGGGGAGGCCGTCGCCGAACCCGCTCGCGCGGCGATGGCGTTCGACCTCGGCTTCGCGCTGCAGGGCAAGGACGCGCTCGCGCGCGTGATCGAAGCGCGCGAGGCCGGCCGCCCCTTCTCGCTCGCATTCGTCGACATGCGGATGCCGCCCGGTTGGGATGGCCTCGAGACGATCGAGCATCTGTGGCGAGCCGATCCTGATCTGCAGATCGTGATCTGCTCCGCGTACTCGGACTACTCGTGGAGCGACATCGATGCGCGGCTGAAAGCGCGCGAGTCGGTGCTGATCCTGAAGAAGCCCTTCGACACGATCGAGGTCGTGCAGTGTGCGCACGCCTTGACGACGAAGTGGGCGCTCGCCCGCAGGGTTCGTGCGCAGGTCGAGGGCCTCGAGGCATCCGTCAAGGTGCGCACGAAGGAGCTCGAGGATGCGAACCGCGGCCTCGCCGACGAGATGAAGAAGCGCGAGCGGGCCGAGGCCGAGCTGCGCTTGACCCACAAGCTCGAGGCGATCGGCCGGCTCGCCTCTGGCATCGCGCACGAGATCAACACGCCGATCCAGTACGTCGGCGATCACCTCCAGTTCCTGCGCGAAGGCACGCTCGAGCTGCTCAGCGCCGCGACCGCGACGGCATGTACGGCAAACGCGCAGCACACCGCGGCGAACGCGTCGCTCGTCGAGGATCTCGTCGGGATCGCGAAGCGGCTCGATCTCGAGTTCCTGGCGAAGGCGATGCCGGAGTCGCTGGCGAGCGTCCAGGAAGGCGTCGCGCGGATCGCGAAGATCGTGCGCACGATGAAGGACCTCTCGCATCCTGGCTCGAGCGAGCTCGCGAACGTCGATCTCCAGCGCGTCCTCGAAGGCGCGATCGACCTCTCGGCGCGCACGCGGCGCGATCTCGTCGACATCGAGACTCGGTTCGGCGAGCTGCCGGTGGTTCGCGGTTTTGGCGACGACCTCAGTCAGGTGTTCATCAACATCATCGTGAACGCGGTGCAGGCGATGGAGGATCATCCCGAACGCCGCGGCCAACTCGTGGTCGCCGGCCGCGTCGACGGTTCCGACGTGGTGATCACGATCAGCGATAACGCGGGTGGCATCCCCGATGCGGCGCGCGAGAACGTGTTCGACGCGTTCTTCACGACGAAGGAGGTCGGGCGCGGTACCGGCCAAGGCCTCGCGATCTCGCGCTCGATCGTCGTCGATCGCCACGGCGGCTCGTTGACGTTCGAGACCGAGACCGGCGCCGGCACGACGTTCGCGATCCGCCTCCCGATCGCCGGGCCACCGATCCACGTCGACGTGGCGGCCTGAGCTCGACACCTGGACACCTAGGACAAATATGAAACGTTTGATCTTTGCGATAGCGGCGATAGGCGGCTGCGTCTACGACGCGAACAACCTGTGCGGACCGCACATGAAGTACGACACGGCGCTCGACGCCTGTCTGTGCGCCGACAACGCGATCGTCGATGGTCTCCGCTGTACGCCCTGTGCGGCCGACCAGGTCGTGATCGCGGGCGCTTGTGGCTGCGCAGCCGGCTCGGCGGAGAACGCCGATGGCGTGTGTGAACGGATCACCGGGCTCGGCGACGCGTGCGCGAGCGCGAGCGATTGCACGAACCCCGCGTACGCGTACTGCGCACCCGGCGTGGCCGGTCCGACCTGCACGAGCACGTGCACCGACGACACCGGTTGCGCTGACGCGTACACCTGCGCGACCTGGGAGCCGCAGCCGTACTGCCGCGAGTTCGTCGGACTCGGAGCATCGTGCACGAGCTCGGCGGACTGCGCCGGGACCGATGCGACGTTCTGCGACACCTATCAGAGCCATACCTGCATCGTCGGCGGCTGCTCGGTCGACGAGAGCGCTTGCCCGCGCGGCACGCTGTGCTGCGACTTCTCGCAATACGGCTTCGGCACGTTGTGCGCGGCGGCGTGCTCGTGAGGCGCCTCGCAGCGATCCTCGTCGCCGTGCCGGCGCTCGCGTACGCGCAGCCGGCCCCCGACGAAGCTCCGACGCCCACGCCCACCCCTGCTGCGGCCGCACCAACGCCGCCACCGGCTCGAGCGCCGGAAGCGGCGAGCGACGCCGACCTCGCGGCCCTCGGCCTCGATCCGACCGCGGCAGCGTTCGACGACAAGCTGAACATCTACGGCTTCGCGGACATGTCGTATCAGGCCTGGCACTTCACCCACCCGGTGCTCGGCGCGCCCGACACGCGAGGGTTCGCCGCCGGGAGCCTCGACCTGTACCTCTCGAAGAACCTGACCGAGCGGTGGCGCACGCTCGTCGAGGTTCGCTTTCTATACTTGCCGAACGGCGGCAACGATGGC
>Ga0193728_1000783_pt1 | contig 15809 bp, 14 predicted proteins | sample U1c1metaG_FD_143037 | JGI IMG/M metagenome (GOLD analysis project Ga0193728, IMG submission 143037) | Soil microbial communities from a riparian zone of the East river system, Colorado, United States - U1c1 | ecosystem: Environmental > Terrestrial > Soil > Riparian zone | place: USA: East River...
GGGTAATTCTTCATATCCCATCCAGCCTGCGACTTCCGTGATCTTCGCGACATTGGTGCGCACATCGCGAGAATTCTCAATCACCGGTCGTAAACTATCCAGAACCGGACTACCGCTCAAAGTTGGCCAGCGCACAGAATTTTCCTTCGCGAGAGTAATTGAAGTTCTTATCAGCGACGACGCCAACGGACGAGCTACCGGCAAAATCGCCAGCGATCCAGCCAAACCCTTAAGGAAGCGCCGTCGTTCCTCGATTACTAATTTCATCTAGAATTGAAGTTCACGCACAGTCGCAGAACCGACGGTTTCGCATTGGTCCTCACGCGCATCACTTTCCCTGAACGCGCGACACAAAAAGTTGCAAAAAACGGTCGGCCTGCACTTCGACGCAAACTTTGGCGTTTGGCTGCACTTTATCGACGCCTTCAATGGTGTAACGGTCGCCGTGCAAAACGTTGCGCTCAATTTCGTTGCGCCGGTTCGCTACCGTTTCCCCCCGCGTGAATTCGCCTCGCGTTTCCACATCCACACGCATTGCCGGCGCCGTGACCAGCGTCGAGTCAATGGCAACACCAACCGCCAGCGGATCATACATCGGCGTGCCCGTGTCCCCGAATTTTTCGGAAAGCTCCACCAGAAACTTGGTCACTCCATAAATAAAATCATTCACCGGCCCGTGCGTGCTCCCCAATTGCTCCAGGTGCTTGTGCCCCAGCAGTGTCTGGTCGCCTACATCCAGCCCCACCATCGTCAGCGGCCAGCCCGCCTGAAAAACAATCTGCGCCGCTTCCGGATCATTATAAATGTTCGCTTCCGCGGCCGCGTTGACGTTTCCGCCCTTGATCGACCCGCCCATCAAAATCACTTCTTTAATCAGCGGAACAATGGACGGATCTTTTTCCACCGCTAACGCAATATTGGTCAGCGGTCCTACCGGCACCAGCGTGATCTCATGCGGTGAAGCGTGAATTAATTCAATGATCAAATCCGGCCCATACCGGGCGTCCGCCTTGCACTTGCTGCGCGGCAATTCGATATTTGCCAAGCCATTTTTCCCATGCCAGAATTCCGCCGTAATTAATTTCTGAAACAGCGGATGCCGCGCGCCCCCCGCAACCGGGATGTCGCAACGGTTAGCCAGCGAAACCATCCTCAGCGCATTCTCCAAGCCCTGCTCCGCGGTAACGTTGCCGGGCACCACGGTAATTGCGCGAATATCCAGTTCCGGCGAATTCAGCGCCAGCATCAGCGCCATGGCATCGTCGGTCCCAGGGTCGGTATCAAAAATTATTTTGCGCACGGATGCCTGACAGGAATCGTTTAGTACAGCGCAAGCAAATATAATCAACGCGATAAACGCGAAACGCGTAGCTACTATCGCAGCCCGTCCCCTGGCGATGTGAAGAGAATGTCCCAAAACGATACTCGATTCGAGCGACGCGACGGCATCATTGGCGCGTGAGAGGACCACAGATGAAGAAAACCAGCTTCTTTCTTGCCGCAGAACTAACCCCTTCCCAACGAATTGTGCGTAACGTTAGCGTCCGAACACGTGAAGGTCAACACGAAAGTGAAGTTTAAAGAAAACTGTCGCGTGTGCCGGAATGAAACGCTCTGCAAGCACTGCTTGTGGTGATCCACAACCGATCAAGACGTACTCAGCTATAATTCCCGTCGTGACAAATGTCCTTGACGGTATTCGCGTTGTAGAAATGACCGAGGCGCTCGCCGGCCCTTACTGTGCAATGCTGCTTGGCGATCTGGGAGCCGATGTAATTAAAGTGGAGCGTCCCGGAATTGGCGATCAGGCTCGTGGATGGGGCCCGCCGTTTGTCGGCGAAGTATCAGCTTATTTCTTGTCCACCAATCGCAACAAGCGTTCCATCGCGCTCGATTACAACCAGCCGAACGGACTTGAAGCGCTCAACAAGTTAATTGCTACGGCGGATATTTTCATCACCAATCAGCCGTCTTTGGAATCATTGCGAAAACGAAAACTCGACGCGCCGACTCTTCGTGAGCGCCATCCGAAACTGATTTATTGCGGCATCAGCGGGTATGGTTTTTCCGGCCCCAAAGCCGGCTCACCCGGATATGACATTCTCGCGCAAGCTGAAGCAGGGCTCATGAGTTTCACCGGTGAGGAAAATTCACTGCCCATGCGTTATCCCATCGCTATCGCGGATATGACCTGCGGTATTTATGCCGCCATGGGAATTCTTGCTGCGCTTTTTGGTCGCGAGAAAACCGGGCAAGGCCAGTTCCTGGATATGGCGCTTTTCGATTCTCAGCTGACTTGGTTGGCCAATGCCGGCAGCAGTTTCTTAAACGCCGGCATCACGCCCGTCCGCTGGGGAAATGCGCATCCCAACATCGTCCCGTACGAGATGTTCAGCGGTAGCGACGGCGTTTATTTCGTCGTCGGAGTCGGCACCGAAACGTTGTGGCAAAAGTTTACTGCCATGATCAATGCCGCAACCGATCTGCGCAGCGATGAAAGATTTAAAAATAACGCACAGCGCATCAAACATAGGTTGGAACTCATTCCAATCCTGCAAAAGGAATTCAACCAAAAACCGGCCTGCGAATGGCTCGAGCGTTTTGCGACCGCCGGCATTCCCGCAGCGAAAATCAACGGTGTATCGGAAGCTCTCAACGATATCCAGGCCAAGGCGCGCGGCATCGTCGTGCAGCTGGAACACCCCATCACCGGCATCGTTAAGACCATTGCAAATCCCATACGTTTATCGGAGACCCCGTTAACTTATCGCCTCGCTCCTCCTTTTTTGGGCGAACATTCCAACGAGATCCTTCAAAGCCTTGGCTACTCCGCACACGAAACGGAATCGCTGGCAAATTCATCGAGTTAATTAAAATTACCTAACTCCGCGATAGTATTTCCACGCAACAACCATGCACATTTACCCCGCAACCGCTTGCTCGCACGCACGGATTCCCCGACAATGAGAAGCTCAACAATGCGTTCCCTGCATGAATAATCGTTAACCTTCCCGCGCGGAAGAAGGAGTCGAATGGAGTGCATTAAAGACCGATTGGTTGCGTATTTCTCCATGGAGATTGCGCTTGAGAATTCCATGCCGACCTACAGCGGCGGACTGGGCGTTCTCGCGGGCGACACTATTCGCGCCGCTGCTGATCTGCGCTTGCCGATGGTCGCGGTTTCGCTGCTTTATCGTAAGGGATATTTTTCTCAGCGCCTAGCGGAAGACGGCACGCAAACCGAGGAACCCGTCGAATGGCGTGTAGAAGATTTTCTGCACGAAGAATCGCCGCGCGTAACCATTCCTCTTGAGGATCGCCGCGTCGAACTTCGCTGCTGGCGCTATGATGCCGTCGGCGTGCGCGGATATGTAGTCCCTATTTATTTTCTGGATGCCGATTTACCTTCCAATGCGCCTGCGGATCGCGCCCTCACCGGAACTTTGTACGGCGGCGATCCCTACTATCGCCTGTGCCAAGAAGTTATTCTGGGCATCGGCGGCGTTCGCATGCTTCGCGCCTTGGGGCATGACGGACTCACGCGTTTTCACATGAACGAAGGTCACGCAGCGCTGCTGTCACTCGAACTTCTTGAAGCTGAGGCGGCCAAAGCGGGACGCACCACCATTCGCGCTGAGGACATTGAAAAAGTTCGCTGCAAATGTGTTTTCACCACCCACACTCCTGTGCCTGCCGGTCACGATCGCTTTCCTATGGAGTACCTCACTCGCGCATTTCCCAGCCAGACCGAACTTTTTGATTTGAAAGATGCTTCGGCCGCCGACCTCGTGAAGCGCGTGCTTCAGGCCGAGCAGGCTTTCCCAGACTTGCAGCAGGCGGCTCGCGCGGGCGCCTCCCTGAACATGACGTATCTCGCGCTCAGCCTGAGCAAATACGTGAATGGCGTCGCCAAGCAGCACGGCGAGACTTCGCGCCAAATGTTTCCTGGCGTGCCCATCGAAGCCATTACCAATGGCGTTCATGCCGGCACCTGGACCGCTCCGGCCTTTCGCGAAATTTTCGATCGCTACATTCCCACGTGGCGGGAAGACAACTACAGTCTCCGTGGCGCGCTGGGCCTTCCCCCAGAAGAAATCTGGACCGCCCACCTGATCGCCAAGCATGAATTGCTGGAAGTAGTGCGGCAGAAAACCGGCATCAAGTTCGATCCGGGAAAATTCACTATCGGATTTGCGCGGCGAGCAACCGGTTACAAACGTGCCGATCTGATTCTCGCCGACCTGGACCGTCTCCGTCAGATCGCAAAAAATTCTGGTCCCTTTCAAATTGTTTACGCCGGCAAGGCGCACCCCCACGACGCAGGCGGAAAATCCATCATCAAACATATTTTTCAGGCCAAGAAAGCGTTACGCAAAGCCGTCCCGGTCGTTTTCCTCGATGACTACAACATGGATCTCGGCGGAAAGATAACCGCTGGCGTCGATCTGTGGCTCAACACTCCGCAATTTCCCCTGGAGGCCTCCGGAACCAGCGGCATGAAGGCCGCTTTAAACGGCGTGCCCAGCCTCAGCATTCTGGATGGCTGGTGGTCGGAAGGTCACATCGAAGGCATAACCGGTTGGTCCATCGGAGAAGTGCGTCGCGCCACGCCTGATTTAGTCACAGATAACCGGGCTGATGCCGAATCGCTTTACTCGAAGTTGGACAGCATAATCATTCCCATGTTTTATAACGAGCGCTATCGTTATCTCAGCGTTATGCAACATGCCATCGCGATCAACGGATCTTTCTTTAATACTCAGCGCATGGTCCAGCAGTACATCACCGACGCTTACATGCGCTAGTTTTTAACCAAACCTCGGCGCCGATTGCAATTTCGTCGGGCCGACAAATTCAGTCTCCAAATAACCTGATAAACCGCGCACTCTTTAACGCAATATATTTTTATACATCGCCATACCCACGGCCGCGTCCATCCCCATTTTTTCTAGAGCCGAAACTTCCCACCTGGTCTTAATTCCGCCCGCCGCAATAATCGGATGGTCAGTGGCGTTTCGCAGGCTTCGAAACCATCTCAAATTGGCTCCGCTCAGGGTTCCTTCCCGATCCACATCGGTACAAAGAAACGCCGCACAGTAGGGCTGCAACTCAGCCATAATGTCTTCAGCCCGCAATTTAATCGTGCGTCGCCAGCCCTGAGTTGTTATCTGACCTTTCGCCGTATCGAGCGCGATCACGATCCTTGCGGGCTCGAGTTGTTTTGCCAACCGCTTAAGAAAAGTTAGATTTAATTTTCCATCACGAAACGCCGCACTCCCAATAATGATTTGTTCCGGCTTCCACCCGCTGACCTTCACAGCGCGTCCCACGGTCCGAATTCCTCCTCCGATCCGAACTTTCATTCCGTAGGTAGAGCGCGCTGTAAGACACAATTTCTGCGCCAGCTTGGCATTAGAAGGTTTCCCCATCGCCGCGTCCAGATCGATAATGTGCAGCCACTCATAGTTTTTGAATTTCTCCAGCACCCCGAGCACATCGGTGATCGCCAGTTCGCGTTTGCGCCCATGAATCAATTGCACGGCCTTCCCATTTTGCAGGTCAATGCAGGGAACTAGCATGGCAGCCGAACCTGAATTTTCTCGCTGGCCAGAAACTCCTTAAGCGACCGTATGCTTTGAATCCCGTCATGGAAAATCGAGGCTGCCAACGCCGCATCTGCCGCCCCTTCGCGAAAAATCGCCGCGAAATGTTGCGGCCATCTGGCCCCGCCGGAAGCAATCACCGGCACCATAACCTGTTTTGATATCGCTGCGGTCAAAGCCACGTCGAAACCACTTTGTGTTCCGTCGCGGTCCACGGAAGTCAGCAGAATCTCACCCGCGCCAAGTTCTGCTCCCCGCGTAGCCCAGGAGATGGCCTCTAAATCCGTTGCCACTCGCCCGCCTGTCGTCATTACATGCCAACAGTCGCCATCCCGTTTTGCATCAATTGCCAAAACCACCGCTTGCGATCCAAATTCCTCCGACAATTCTGAAATCAATCCCGGCAGTAACACCGCTGCAGTGTTCACCGTCACTTTGTCCGCTCCGGCTCGAACCACCGCACGCGCGTCGTCCAGCGTTCGAATCCCCCCTCCAGCCGTGAGCGGAATAGCCAATTCGGCGGCAACCTTGCGAATCGTTTCGAGAAACGTAGGCCGGCGATCCCGCGATGCCGCTATGTCCAGAACTACCAACTCGTCCGCGCCCTCGGCGTTGTAGCGTCGCGCCAGCGCCACCGGATCGCCGGCATCGCGCAACGCGACAAAGTTCACCCCCTTCACCACGCGCTCGCCATCGGTATCCAGGCAGGGAATGATCCGGTGCGCCAGGCTCATGCCGCAATCCGCAGAAAATTCTTGAGTACGCGCTGGCCGGCGTCACCACTCTTTTCTGGATGAAATTGCACCGCGAAAATGTTTTTTGTTTCCGTCACCGCGACGAATTCGTCGCCATACCAACAGGTTGCCCGAGTTTCCATCTGTTCGTCAGCCTTATACGACGCCGCGTAAGAGTGAGCAAAATAAAAATAAGCCTCGGAATCAACTCCTTCCAACAGCCGCGATTCACCTTTCAATTGAACCTGATCCCAGCCCATATGCGGCAACTTCACCGCTCCACTCATGACCCGCACGGACCCCGGCAGAATTTGCAATCCCCGCAAGTCGGGCGCTTCTTCGCTGTTCTGAAACAGCGCTTGCAAACCCAAACAAATTCCCATAAATGGAACGCCGCCCTCTATTGCGGCAATGAGCGATTCGCGCAGTTCATCCCGATCCAGCGCGCGTATCAGCGCGCCATAGTGGCCTACACCCGGAAGTATCAGCGCAGAAGCTTTTGCCACACCGGCCGACGTAGAGACTCTTTCGCTCTGAACGCCAAGCCGTTGCAAAGCGCGTTCCACGGAAGGCAGATTCCCCGCGCCGTAATCGAGCAAAGAAACATTCATAACAACCCTTTGGTGCTGGGCAACACGCCGCGCAGCCGCTTGTCTCGTGCCATGGCAAACCGCAAAGCCCGGGCGAACGCCTTGAACACCGCTTCCACCCGGTGATGGGAAGAGCGCCCATATAGCGCACGCAAATGCACATTCGCGCGCGCCGCCTGCGCGAATCCCTGGAAAAAATCTTCGATCAGCTCGGTTTGCAGATCCCCCACCAGCGAACCTTTAATTTCCATATCCATCACGCAATACGGTCGTCCGCTAAGATCGATCGCCGCCACTGCCAGCGATTCGTCCATGGGCATCACAAAGTACCCCGCGCGAAGAATCCCGCGTTTGTTCCCCAGCGCCTGCTGCACTGCTTCGCCGAGAGCGATTCCGACATCTTCGACGGTGTGATGTTGATCGACGTCCAGATCGCCGCTCGCTATCAGCTGCAAATCGAAACCGCCGTGGCGGGTCACCAGCTCCAGCATGTGATCGAAAAAACGGATGCCCGTCGAGATATGAGCTTTGCCGCGGCCGTCCAGATTCAACTTCAACCGCACCTCGGTTTCGTTGGTCTTGCGATGAATGGTAGCTGTGCGAGGCATGCCTAATTTCTTTCTCGCCGAGACTTGGCCCCTATTTCTTTTTGAATTACTTTGACGAGCCGCCTCATTTCGGAGCCTGTCCCAACGCTGATACGCGCAAATCCCACGCCGATATCTTTCGATCGTTCCCGAACTAAAATTCCCTGAGTAGCCAGTTTCTTGAACAAGGTCGGGCCTTGAGAGCCAAAATCAGCGAGCAAAAAGTTTCCCGCGCTCGGAAAAGTCCTGACTCCGAGCCGCGCCAATTCCCCCGCAAACCACTCGCGAATTTCTCGCGTTTGTTTCACGTAATTTCGTATCGAGCTGCGCTCCTCCAAAGCTGCCTCTGCCGCGACCAACGCTGCTACATTCACGGGAAAGGGAGGCATGGCGCGCCGAAGCAGAGCAAGCGATTCGCGGCAAGCCATTGCGGCGCCTAGCCTCAACCCAGCCAGGCCCGCTGCTTTCGAAAATGTGCGAGTCACAAATAAGTTCCGATACTTACGAATCCACGGAAGCACCGTCACCCCAGAAAACTCCGCATAGGCCTCATCGATGACCACTGCGGTGCTGGAAGCCGCGAGTAGGATTTTTTTGATAGCCTCTAGCGGCAAAAGCGTCCCCGTCGGATTATTCGGGTTAGCTATAAAAACGACCGCGGGCTTTCTTCGCAACGCGGAGACAAATTCATCCAGCGGAAATTCCATTTCGCTGCCGTAGCGCAAAGTTTCAACTCGGGCCCCGGCAATCTCCGCGTAGTACCGATACATTGGAAATGTCGGCTCGCATATCAAAATGTGACTGCCAGGCTCAACGAACGCATCGAAAAATACTCGCAACGCATCATCTCCACCGTTGGTAAGCAAAAGCTCATGCTTCGAGACTCCGAAATACGCAGCAATCCGTCGCGTGGGTGCAGCATATTCCGGATACATCGCCACTTGCTGAGGTGTAAGTTTTCTAAGCGCGCGTAGCACCGCCCGCCCGCACCCGGTAGTGTTCTCGTTGAAGTCCAGCCGCAACTTATTCAGTCGGCCTTCCGCGGGAGCCTCATAAGTCTTGCGCTGCAAGATGGCTTTGCGTACCGGCAGCCGCGCCTTCATCGGCGCACCTCGACAGCATTCGCGTGTGCAATTAATCCTTCAGCTCGCGCGAGAATTTGTACATCCTGCGCCAATTGCGCAAATCCCTTCTCGCTGATGTGCTGCACGCTGATACATTTCACGAAGTCGGCCGTGCTAAGGCCGCCGCGGGCCCGTGCCCATCCGGCGGTGGGTAAAACGTGATTGCTCCCGCTGGCATAATCGCCAAATGGCTGGGCGTTCCACGGGCCAAGAAAAACAGTTCCGGCGGCTTGAATCCGCTGCAGCAAATCATCGCCCTCTTGCGGCAAGCTCAAGTGTTCCGGCGCAAACTGATTCACGAACTCACACGCTGCTTCCATCGAAGACGCCAGCAAAATCGAGCCACTCCGCATGGCAGATCGGTGCGCAGAATTCGTTTTTGGCAGCCCGCGCAGCTGTTTCCGAATTTCCAGTTGAACCCGAAGACCAAAATCACGGGAAGTAGTCACCAGGAAACTCCCCGCGTCAGGAGCGTGCTCTGCCTGTGCCAACAAATCAGCCGCGATCCATGCCGGGTCGCCGTCATCCGCAAGCACAATCGCCTCCGTCGGCCCCGCCGGAAGATCAATCGCGCAATCGCCGCTCACCAATTGTTTCGCTGACGTGACGAAGCGATTCCCCGGCCCAAAAATTTTGTCCACTGGCGCCATGCTCTTCGTACCGTAAGCCAGCGCCGCAATCGCCTGGGCACCGCCAACGCAAGCGATGCGCGTAACACCCAGCATCGCCGCTCCGGCCAACAGTTCCGCGTTCGGTTTTGGAGAAACCACTACAATGCGCTTCACGCCAGCAACCTGAGCCGGAATCACCGTCATCAGTAATGTCGACAGCAGTGAAAAGCGTCCGCCAGGCACGTAACAACCGACAGCTTCAATCGGCCGAACAACCTGGCTGATTTTTATTCCCGGTTCCACCTCCAGCGTCCATCCGCGTGGTAATTGACGCTCCGCAACGGCGCGAATGTTCCGTTCCGCATGCTCGATCGCAAGGCGCGTCTCTTCGGAGACGTCGTTCGCCGCTTTCTCAATCTCGCGAGAAGTAGCCCACATCCCCGCACGCAAATCTACTCCATCAAACTTTTTAGTCCATTCACGAATTGCCGTATCGCCACGCTTCCGCACATCGGCAATAATGCGTGCCGCGACGCGGTGCGCTTTTTGATCCCTTTCGCGCCTCCCACGCAACAGCGCGCGTTCCACATTTTTCGTGAGTCTGACGATTTTCATCAAAGCACAATCTTATTCAAGGGATACTCAACGATCCCTTGAGCCTTCGCAGCCTTAAGCTTTGGCAAAATCTGGCGCACCACCGCTTCCTCAATAATGGTGTTAACCGCCACCCAGTCAGGATCGCTCAACGTTGAAATCGTCGGGTTCTTTAACGCTGGGAGCACTGCGAGTACCGCGTCCAGATGCTCTCGCCGGACGTTCAGCATCAACCCCACTTTGGTGGTCGCGTCGATCGCTCCTTGCAGCATAAGAATCAGGTTCTCCGCCTTTTCGCGTTTCCAAGGAGTCGCTGCCGCCTCGCGATTCATAATGAAAACGGTAGCCGATTCCAAAACGGTGTCCACGATTCTCAGGCGATTAGCCCTTAGCGACGCGCCCGTTTCCGTCACCTCCACGATGGCATCGGCGAGTCGTGGCACTTTTACTTCGGTCGCTCCCCACGAGAATTCCACGCGCGCCTTCACGCCATGACGCGCCAGATATTTTTCCGTGGTCTTCACCAGTTCGGTAGCAATGATCTTGCCTGACAGATCTGACGGCTGCCGTATCGCCGAATCCTCCGGCACGGCGAGCACCCACCGCACGCGCGCGAGTCGTTGCTTGGCATAAACCAATTCGGCCAACTCATCGACGTTCGCTTCCGTTTCCACTACCCAGTCGTGCCCGGTGATTCCCGCATCCAGCGCGCCGGTTTCTACATACCGCGCCATCTCTTGCGCGCGCACCATCAGGCATTCAATTTCCGGATCATCAATAGACGGCACATAACTTCTCGCACTCAGCGAAATTCTCCAACCAGCCCGCGCAAATAAATCGATCGTGGCGTCCTGCAAGCTCCCCTTCGGAATTCCAAGGTTTAGCTGGTTCATGACTGCGAGCCGGAGCCATAGATTTTCGAAGGGTCGAACGCACGTTCTTCCGTCACCGTGGCCGTACCATCATTTTCCAGCGTGCGATAAAAACAACTTCGATATCCTTCATGGCACACCCCGGGCCCGATGGCTTGCACGCGCAGCAGCAGCGCGTCCGAATCGCAATCGACGCGCAATTCCACGACTTTCAACAAGTGCCCGCTGGACTCGCCCTTTCTCCATAGCCTGTTCCGCGAACGACTGAAGAAAACGGCCTGCCGCGACCGTTGCGTCTCAGCGAGGGCTTCTTCATTCATAAAGCCCAGCATCAGCACGTCCCCCGTGGCATGGTCCTGAACAATTGCCGGCACCAGCCCATTGTACTTTTCAAATGCAATCTTCACCGTCCCGCCTTTCCAAAAGTGGTCCTGAAAACAAAAAACCCGCTGGGCTTTTCTGCGCCAGCGGGCCGATGAGTGCTTTGTTTAGCGAATCGCTATACGCACCACAGCAGACGCGGCGTTAGGCCGTGATGATGATGGTGCGTCTGGGAAGTGCGCGTCGTGTTCATATAAGAAAATCAACGATAAGGAATCTTGTACGGCGTGTCAATGTATAGTTTCGGTGCCGGAACAAGCTGTGCCCGGCCATTCGTCGTTAACGATGAAACATTAACCCCACCAGAGGAATCAAATAAGAATCACAACCTCAGGAGATTTTCATGGAAGAGAAAGTACGCAAAGACGAGAAAGACTGGAAGAAGCAGCTCACCCAAAACCAATATTACGTAACCCGCCAGAAGGGCACCGAACCGCCTTTTACAGGCGAGTATGCCGATACCGAAGATCCCGGCACCTACAAGTGCGTCTGTTGCGGCCAGCCTCTATTCACTTCCGAAACTAAGTTTCACTCCGGCTCGGGATGGCCCAGCTTTCACTCGCCCGCGGACAAACAAGCGGTCGAGACCGAAACTGATCAGAGCCACGGCATGTCTCGCACCGAAGTGAAGTGCAGCAAGTGCGAAGCTCATCTAGGCCATGTGTTCGAGGACGGTCCCACCCCGACGGGCTTGCGCTACTGCATCAATTCCGCGGCCTTGAAGTTGGATCCCAAATAAAAAGAGCCGCAAACAATATGCGGCTCTGGCACAGATTTTACAAAAATTTTACGCGGAACAGCAGCAGTTGGCGTCCACCATTTCCGCTACAGGGTCGCGTTCCCACACGCCCAGCAAAAGAACCTTTGCGCCGGTGGGGTATTTGAAAACGTAAAACACATTTTGCAGCCCTTGCAGTTCGTAAAAACCAGGGCGGCGCGGATCGGCCTTTGTCGGTGCGCCATGCTCCAATAACAGGCGCAATTCGGTTACTTGCTCAGCGGAATGATTCCGCAGGTCTTGCACTAACGGGGGTCTTTTTGTTGTCGAGATCATGTTCTTATGCACCATTTCAGCTTACCGTGCCACTCACCTAGTAAGACGTAAAAACTCTTGGAATGTTTCAAGGTTCACAACTTTTAACATTCTGTTGACATCCGTTTTTGGCTGTATCAACGTCCAGGGGCCTGATTTGGCACTCGTTATTCGATGTTTGTTCAGACGTTAAAGTTAGAAGATAGAGAAAGTTTGCCGATATTTGGACCCATTGCGGAGACGAATAAGGCGACAAACTTTTGCCTGGCATGGCGCCGTGATTGTTTCGCAAAACCCGCCCTTTTTCGGTTGCTGGTCGACAACGGGTGATTAGACTGGCCCCCACATTTGCGGGGTTTAATAAAAATCACGTTACTACCTCACGCGGCACTTGCGCGTGCACCTTTAGTTTGCGATAGTTCGCATCACTGACGTCTAGAACAGGACAGCACCGTGACAAAAAGCACTCCAAAGAACTCTGCAAAAACCGACAAAGCCGCCTTCAATAAAGACCGGCGCCGCAAGCATCATCACTGGCTGGTCACCGTGTCTTACGCAGACGGCGAAAAGTTTGGCCGCGTCTACACCGACAAGGACAAGGCCGCGCGCTTCGCCGACCGCCAGAAGCGTTCTCCGGTGGTGAAGTCCGCGCGCATCACGCAGGTTTCCTGACTCGTCGAAGACTCTTTTGAATGGATGTTGTATGGAAGCGCGACGGGCGGCAACACTTGTCGCGCTTACCCCGCCATGTTATATAAGGAAGAGTCCTTGAGCGGCCTTAGTATAGTGGTAGTACGGAACCTTGCCAAGGTTCAGGTGTCGGTTCGATTCCGATAGGCCGCTCCATAATTTCAGCTAATTACAGCACTCACCACAAGACCTTCAATCCAAATTGCACCTGGCGCGAACTGGTCGCAGTCGACGTAATTACGCCGGCGGTCGGAGAAGGATCGCCTGTGGCGGCCGCGTACACCACGGGGTTCGGCGTATTGAAATTCGCGTGGTTGAACAAATTGAAGATCTCCACGCGGAATTGCAACCCTAGGCGCTCCGTCAGCGAGAATCGCCGTGACACGGAGAGGTCCGTTTCGTAGAGATTCGGCCCCTGCAGCGTGTTTCGTCCAACATTGCCGTATGTGCCCGGCAGCGGCTGAAGGAACGCGTTCGGATTGAAGTATTGATTCGGCCCGCCCTGGATGATCAATCCTGTAAAATTCGGATTTATTGAAGGGCGCACCGGATTGCGTGTGTCGCCGTCGTTCGACGGGTTATAGGAAAGCTGCGGCGTAAACGGTAGCCCGGAAAGCAGCGTCTGAATCGCGCTGACCTGCCAGTCCGCGGTGAGCCTGCTGAACCATGGATTGTCTCCGGCAACGTTGGAGCGGCCGAAAGGCAAATCGTAGGTTAGATTGATGACTCCCGCGTTCCTCACGTCGAACGACGCGCGCCCGTAGTCCGCCTTTGGGTCCAACGGATTCGCAACGAAGGCTGGAGAATTTGTCGCCACGCTCGTGTTCATATTGTCGCCGTCATCCAGCGATTTCGAAAAGGTGTAGACACCACGGAACTGCAATCCTTTGCCGAGGCGCCGATTCACGTCGACCTGCAATCCGTTGTAAGAACTGATTCCCTGCGAGAACCAGTGGGTGGTGTTCCAGACCGCGTTGTTTTCGAGTGCCGCGCCGCTGGGGTAATAGAGGGTGCCGTTCGGATATCCCGCCGGGCACGGCGCAGCGGGGCAGATCGTTGGCGTTGGCAAATTCGTATCCATGGAAAGCAATTCGTGATAACCGTGGGAGCCGATGTAACCGACGCTGAAGGTCGTGCTGGGCGTAAGCTGTTGCTCGACTTTCAGCGACCAGGTGTCGACGGTCGGCGTACGCAAATCTGGTTGCACGCCACTCGGGATGACCTTTGATCCTGCGTACGCGGCGCTTGGCGCGATCGCACGGAACGCGATATTCTTCACGGCATAAATCGTGTTGAACGGGCCGTTCTGATCCAGCCGGTAGCTCAAATTGTCCAGCAAGGCGTAGTACACGCCGAATCCGGCGCGCACGACGGTTTTCTTTGAGGCGAACGGCCCCCAAGCGAGCGCGGCGCGGGGAGCGGGCAGGAACGTGGCCTTGTTTGCCGTGAAGGCGGAGCCGCCTATAGTCGGATCTGTTGCGATGATGCCATTCTGATTGAATAAGTAGTTCGAGGCGCGACCGTTCGCTTCGTTCCAGCCATTCGTGAATTCCGCGCGAAACCCAAGACGCACTTCAAGCGAAGGCGTTATGCGAATCGCATCCTCGGCGTAGGCCGCGCCTTCCAGCGTTCGCCAACCCAGAGGCGTGTACGAGGGAGCGTAGGTGTAGGTGCTTACTTTTCCTTGCAAGAAGCTCTGCAGGTTCGTAAATGAGGCCTGGCCATATTGATCCTGAATCAGAGTGTCGTTCGCCTGAATGCGTTGTACCCAACCGCCGAAGCTGAGCAAGTGCTTTCCGTGGGTGAGGGTCAACTGATCGTCACCGGTGAGCAGATTGCGTACGGCGGTGAGGTTGCTTCCGGCGTTCGTGCCCCCGTTGGTGATCTGCGACGCGCCGTTCAAAGTTGTTCCACCGCCAACGACGACTGCGCCGACGGGCTGGTCCTCGTGAATCCAGCCGGACAGATCGGTGGTCGTGTTGCTGTCGAAGAAAAAGGCGCCCCGCGAAAAACCAAATGTGGCGCGATTCGCCACCGTTGGAGAAAAGACGTGCGTTTCGCTGAGACTGAATACCTGCTCGCGGAGATTCACGTTCGTATACGTAAAAGGATTGCTCGTCGGTGAAAGGCCAGTGCTGTCATCGATGGTATATATCTCCGCGAGATTGTCGCCCGGGTTGAGCACCTGGTCCACGCGGACCGTCCCGAAATCTTCGCGAATGTGCTGCAGCGGATTGCTGAACGCTTCCGCAATGCCGCTTGGAGCCCTTGACGACGTGAGGATTTCCGGCCCGTTCGCCATGGGCCACAGTGCCAGCAGAGGCTGAATGCTCGGCACTGCGCTCGCCCGGGAAGAGTTGTCCGGCACCAGCGTCAAATCGCTGACCCCGAGAACCTGCCGGTATCCCTCGTAATTGCCGAAGACGAAGGCCTTGTCTCTTACGATCGGGCCGCCAGCGGAGCCGCCAAATTCGTTGCGTTCGAAATGAGGAATGTCGCCGTGGTCGAAGAAATTTCGTGCATCAAACATGCTGTTGCGGAGAAATTCGTAGACCGACCCATGAAACGCGTTTGTGCCGTTGGCAGTGACGATGTTGATCTGGGCGCCCGGCCGCTTGCCGTATTCCGCGCCATAGGTGTCGGTGACGACGGCAAATTCGCGGACCGCGTCAACGCCCAACAACTGGTGTATTCCACTCCATTGAGCAGAAAAAGATTCTCCTGCGGCCTGCGCCCGGAGACGGCAAACATATTTCCGACCACGGAATTTGAGGTGCCTATTCCACCGGACCGCTGCGACGTGTAATTGACGATGCCTGGATTGAGCGTCAGCAATTGATCGAAACTTCGTCCGTTCAGGGGCAGGTCCTTTACTTCGCGCTCGCCGACCAGTCCGGAAGTATCTTCCGTCGAAATCTGGACAGCGGTGGAGAATGCGGGAACTTCGATGGTTTGGTGCACGTCCCCGACTTGCAGTTTCAAATCGACTT
>Ga0193728_1000784_pt1 | contig 15798 bp, 13 predicted proteins | sample U1c1metaG_FD_143037 | JGI IMG/M metagenome (GOLD analysis project Ga0193728, IMG submission 143037) | Soil microbial communities from a riparian zone of the East river system, Colorado, United States - U1c1 | ecosystem: Environmental > Terrestrial > Soil > Riparian zone | place: USA: East River...
TGCTTGGCCTGCGCCATGACATTCTGCGCCTGCGCGCCGCGCACAAATCTCGCCGCGAGCGTACCCGTCAGCACGGGATCCTCGCCCAGCGTGTTGTAGGCCCGTTCAAACGTGGGATCCCGATACAGGTTGATGTACGGCTGCAGGATCACATCTACCCCTAACGACCGGGCGTCTCGCCCGATCAGGGCACCCGTGGCCTCGGCATCGGCAGGACTGAAAGTTGCCGCCATCGAGAGGGTCGACGGCATGCCCGTGGAGGTGTGATGCACCAAGACCCCGGGAGGACCATCTGCAAATCGCAGATCCGGAATGCCGAGCCGCGGCACACCGCGCGTCCATCCGGCTTCGCCCTGCGCAGCGCCGGCCGGTTCATGCGCACCGCGAATGACCGCCATCTTTTCTTCCCGCGACATCGCGGCCAGCAAGCGCTGCACACGCGATGTGGGAACACCGACAGCTGGTTCGGCCGCCACGGCCGGTCCTCGGGCTCCTGCAAAAAAAAATGTCGCCAGCCAGCACATGCGCAAGCAGGCGTCTAGGCGCGTGATGCATCGGGCGGTCCCGGCCGGTTGAATGACGCGGCGGCTCACCGAGCCGACCCGACGCTGCATCAGCGCTCGCTGCGCCGTGCGCACTCGACGCGGCCCTGGCGCTTGGCGACCGCCCTGGCGCCGTCGGACGTCCGAAGCGGTGGTTTTGTTTGGTAGTTCATGGTTGCTTTCAAAACATTCACAGGCTACATTCCGCTGGTTCGCGATGCAACACGCTGGCTTGCTTGACTCCCCCTACTCAATCGGAATTTCAACTGGAGGTCGAACGGTGTCGCTGAACCCGCCGCGGATGCTTCTGGACGTTCGCGGCCAATCAGCGTCGCTGGATCGCGTCCTGGAGCAACAGTGTGGAGTCGGCCACGCACCGCTGCTCGAAGCCGCCGCGCTGCTCCGCTCAGCCAAGAGAGTGGTCATCGTCGGCATAGGCGCGTCACTGAATGCCGCGATACCGCTGGAGAATCTGCTGTGTGCGCACGGCATCGAGTCATGCTCAATCGAGGCCGGCGAGTTCTTGCACTATAGGTTGCCCGCTTACCCGGACGCGACAATTGCGGTCGTGTCGCGCTCGGGAGAATCGGTCGAAGTGGCCAAGTTGATCGCTGCGTTACGGGGACGCCAGCGCATCATCGGTATCACGAACGAAACCGCCAGCACACTGGCTCGCGAGGCCGATGTAGTGCTCGACGTGGCAAGCTTGCCGGACGAAATGGTGGCAATCCAGAGTTATACCGGCACGCTGCTGACCTTGTACTTGCTTGGCATGGCCGCGGTCGACGAATGGGACGCCGGCCGTCGGGAACTCGATGCGGTACTGGCCGCTTTGCCCGGCTGGATTGCCGCAAACCTGGAAGCGTCGCGCCAATGGGATGCGTTCCTCGACGGAGATTCAGCCGTTTATCTGCTCGGGCGAGGGCCATCGTATGGGTCGGCCGCTGAGGGTGCACTGCTGTTTAACGAAATAGCGAAGGCGCCGGCGATCGGCATGGGAGTGGCGTCGTTTCGTCACGGGCCCATCGAGGTTGTCGACCGGCACTTCAAGGGACTCATCTTCGTTCCCTGCGGCAAAACCCGTGACATTAACCTGAGTCTCGCCGAAGACGTCCATCGCTTCGGAGGCCGCGTCCGGCTGATCGGGCCGCAGGACGCGGATATCGCCGGATTGCAATGGATCGACACCCCGTCGTGTCCGGATATGCTCGCTCCGCTGCTGGAGATCGTGCCGGTGCAGGTGGCTGCGATGCGGCTCGCGGAGTTGCGTGGCGTCGTCGTGGGCAGTTTCCGGTACGCGACCCAGGTCACGCGAGACGAAGGATCGATCGCCCTTGAGCCCCCTTCTGCGGTGAACGGCTGAGAGAGCCGGTGGCGAGAACCCGCAAGCCGGTGCGCCCGGCGCGTCGCGAAAGGTGCGTTCTCGGAATCGATGTCGGCGGCACGAACATCCGAGCGGGCCTGTTCAACCAAAAAAGCGCCGCCATACACTGCATACGCACGGCAAGCACCAACGCATCACTTGCAAGCAGCCAGTCCTTGGCACGGCTCGCAGGCCTGGTACGCGACGTCGTCGAGGAGGGTCGCGCGTCGGGCCTCACGGCGCGCAATTTGGGCATCGGCATCCCGGAACTGGTCGGTGTGGATGGACGGATCGAAAGCCATTGCTCCCTGCCCTGGCGTGCCGGCGAAATTCGTTCCTACCTTGGCGCCTACGGAAACGTGACGATCGTCTCCGACGTTATCGCGGCCAGCCTGGCAGAGGCCCGGATGGGCGCGGGCCTCGGACAACCGGCGTTCCTGTATGTCACCGTCGGGACCGGGATAAGCTGCGCGCTGGTCATTGACGGCAAACCCTATGCGGGCGCCCATGGCCACGCGATATCCTTCGCGAGCGGGCCGACCGTCGCCGCGGTCAGCACGGACGGCAAGCCCACTTTCGAGCCGCTCGAGGCGCGCGCATCCGGCACGGGAATTCTGCGCCGGGCGCAAGCGCTGGGACTGACGGAATCCGATGCGATTGCGGTTTGCCGGACGGCGCTCGGCAAGCCGGGAGCGGCGCGAACCATCGTCGATGAGGCAGCGACAGAACTTGCCATCCACGTGGCAATCCTCGCGAACGCGCTCGACCCGACGCTCGTCGTGCTCGGCGGGGGTCTGGGATGCGTGGCGGGGCGGTATTGGTCATCGTTCCGCGCCGCGCTGCCGCGCCATACTTTCGGGCCTCACATGCGCCACCTGCGCGTGCGTCGCGCACAGCTTGGCACCATGGCCGGCACGATTGGCGCCGCGCTTTGCGCCCTCGAGGCCCCGTGGCGATAAATTTGTCGTCGGCGCTCTCGCGTTACCCGGTACTCCGTTCGACGGACACACGCTGTCTGCCGGGTCGAGCAGCTCACGGGCATAAAACCTGAACGCTGCTTTGTCGATCGCGGTTACCGCGGTCACGGCATCCAAGACGTCAACCGCGGCTGGCCAGAAGCAAGCCGGAGGCTTGACAGGTTTGTCTACCCCCGCCATACTGAGTTGGTCGACTGACTTATGCGCAAACATGGCTAGAACACATATTGATAAACGATCGCGGCTGGTTAGTGCGGCAGTGAGCTTGGCGTACCAAAACGGGTTTGGAGACACCTCGCTTGCCGACATCGCGCGCAAAGCCGAGGTTCCTCTGGGCAACGTCTACTATTACTTCAAGACCAAGGACGAGATTGGCGAGGCGATCGTCGAGTTCAGGCTAGCTCAGTTGTCCGCGCAGCGGCAGCGATGGAACGAAGCTGGATCGCCCAAGGATCGACTTTGCGCCTGCGTCCAAGGCGTCTTCGAGAACAAGGATTTCTTGGCAGAGTACGGCTGCGCGGTCGGGACGTTTTGCTCCGAACTCCACAAGGCGGGCGGCTCGCTCGCCACGAGCGCGACTGAGATCTTCGCTCAACACCTGGCCTGGATCGAGAGCCAGTTTCGGGCACTCGGGAAGGGGAAAGACTCCAACGGCCTTGCCGTGCACCTGCTTTCCGCCATGCAAGGCGTTTCGATCCTGGCTCATTCCTTTCATGACTCCGGTCTTGTGGCGACGGAGACCAAGCGCCTCAAGAGTTGGATTCAAAGCTTGTAAGACACCAGGCGGGCTGAACCCGCAGGCCCACACGGCGAAGCCTGAAGCGGGCCGAGTAAACCGCGCATCCTTTTTAGTTAGGCAACTGACATCACCGCATAATGACGAGGTGATCACATGACACAACAAGCCCTAAGCAGGCAGAACGGAGCTTTTATGAAAATTGTTTTAATTGGCGCAAACGGAAAGATCGGGGAACTGGTTCAAACGGCCATGGCCGGCGCCGGTCATGAGATCGTCAAGGTCGGACGCAAGTCAGGCGATTTCCAAGTCGATATCGAGAGCCGAGAAAGTATCCGGCGGCTCTATCAAGTCGTCGGTTCGTTTGACGCCGTGGCCGTTGCGGCAGGCGAAGTCGTATTCGCCCCACTTTCGCGGCTCACCGCTGAAAATTGGCAGTTTTCGTTGGGGAGCAAGCTCATGGGCCAGATCAGTCTGGTCCAGGAGGCGATCCCGTTCATCAACGAAAGGGGATCTTTCACCTTGGTTTCGGGCGTTCTTAATGAAGAACCGATCTTCGCCGGTGTCGCGGGTGCAACCATCTCGGGCGCATTGGAAGGTTTTGTTCGGGCTGCCGCCGTCGAACTTCCCAAGGAATTGCGTATCAATGTGGTGAATCCTACGATCCTAAAAGAATCCGAAGCTCAAATGGGTTCGTTCTTTCCCGGCGTAATTCCGGTCGAAGGCTGGAGAGTGGCGCAGGCCTACAAACGCGCGATTCTGGGGGTGCAAACCGGCCGCGTCTACAAAGTCGATTGAGCTTGCCCAGCATTTATTCGAAGAATTTATGACACAACACACGCAACAAGCCCTAAGCAGGCGGAACGGAGCAAAAGTACGGGAGTCGTACTCGGGCCGCAGCTGAGTGAGGTAAATATATGAAGCTCACGAGCAATACGATTTTGATCACCGGCGGCGCCGGCGGCATCGGTTACGAACTCACCAAACAGCTCACGGCACTGGATAACACGATTCTTATCACGGGCCGCGATCAAGCTAAGATGGACCGTGCGAAAGCGGCCTTTCCAACAATTCACACCTTTCGAAGCGACGTTTCCGATCCGCAAGCGATCGCCGCTCTTTACGAAAAGGTTACCAAACAATTTCCTGAACTCAACATTTTGATCAACAACGCCGGCATCATGCGTGAGATCAATGTTCACGACAAAGCCGGAAGCCTCGAAGACATCACTCGAGAGATTGAAATCAACTTGAGCGGGCCGATTCGTATGGTGAAACAATTCTTGCCGCATTTGAAAACAAAATCAGAGGCGGCAATCGTGAACGTTTCATCGGGATTGGCATTTGTTCCATTGCCAACTTCACCGGTCTATTGCGCCACCAAGGCCGGTCTGCATTCGTTCACCGAGTCTCTTCGTGTGCAAATGAAAAGCACCAAAGTGAAGGTATTTGATCTAGCACCGCCGGCGACACAAACCGAACTCTTGGGTGACTTCAATTTTGAAGACATGAAAGGCGTTTCTATCATGAAGGTGGACGACATGGTCAAAGCCGCCGTCAAAGGAATGCAAACCGATCGATTTGAAATTCGTCCAGGTCAGGCGAATCAGCTCAAAATCATGAGTCGCGTGGCGCCTGGATTTATTTTGAAACAAATGAGCCGATCGGTCGATCGTATGCTCAGACGGCAGAATTAATTCACCGAAGGCCCACGGTTGTTCCCGATTGCAAATCGTCTACGAGCGGGGGCCACGCGGCTATTACAAAGGCGAATGCTCGCGACCGGCTTGCAGAGGACTCGCATGGATCACCGATGGTTGGGATGCGCTGTCGACCTAACCGCCAAGATTGGATGGCTCGGAACAAGCTCGCCTGCGCCATCCAATCTTGAGCGGCGAGTCAATTCCGATACACTGCCTTGTCGAGGGAATCCCAGTGATACGCCCGCGCAACTCGGGAGACGATTTCGGAAGCAAGTTGCCCGCCGTTATCGGCATTGGTCATGACGATGACGCCGTAACCCTTTGCCCGATGGGCAAACAAAAGACACTGATAGCCCAGGTTGCTGCCCGCGTGGTTGAAGTACCAGCCCTCGCCGTCCTTATCTATTCTGAATCCGACCGCATAGGGTCCGATGCCAACCGGCGTGACCATTTCCTCGGCCATCTTCTGAGACAGCACCCGATTGGATTTGCCGTGCAACGAAAGCTGGACCTCGATGACCAGTTTCGCCAGATCCGTTGGCGTCGTCCAAAGGCCGGCCGGGGCCAATTCCGGATAGACATTCCAGGGAACAGCGTATGCGCGGCCTTGACGATTGTGGGCGTGGGCAGCTTTTGCTTGCAACGCAGCCGGCAAGGGTTGCTCATAGGTGCTGTCGGCCATGCCGATCGGATTGAGCACGCGATTTTGCATGTATTTGACGAACGGCTCGCCAACCGCATCGGTGAGCACCAGCTGCTCGAGAACAGCGGCGCCGCCGGAGTATTTGTAGGCGGTAAGCGGCGGGCGCTCCAACCGTACCGGGCCGTCCGTATTGGAGGGCGGTAGGCCGTCCAAGATCTGCACGATGGTCGGCAAGGCGGCGCCCGGAGCGTACCCGGGAAAGCCAAAACCGTCCCCCATGCCGGAGGTATGACTCATGAGCATCCGAGGCGTGACGGCTAAGACTTTGGTAAGGTCGCCACCCGAGAGCTTCCAGGATTTCAGGATGGCATTTACGTCCTGATCGAGGCCGAACTTGCCCTCCTGGATCGCTCTTAGGGATCCCATGGCCGAGACCGCCTTGCTGATAGAGGCGGCCTGAAAAAGCGTACCGGGGTCGACCGGCGCGCCTGTAGCCACATCGGCAACGCCCCAGGCTTTCACGGCGTGGAGGTGAAAGTCTTTGACGATTGCGATGCTGAGGCCGGGCACATGGAACATCTCCATGAGCTGCGTAACGCTATAGGGATCGAGCCCTTGATGATTGGGCGACTGCGGCGCTTCGATCGCAGAGATCATGCGGTCAGGGGCTTGACCGAGCGCAATATTCGGAAGGAAACACATGAGAGCCAGCAGGTGGAGCAGAGATTTCATTTCAGCCATCTACCGCACTCGACGCGCATAAGCCCCTCTGTGGATGGCGCCGCGGCGTTCGCCACGCCAAGCGGCGGCGAGGATGCCGCCGAAATAAGGATGTTCAATCTGCACGGAAGCATCAAGTCATCCACACCAGCCCACGAAATGTAGCAATTCCGTCTTAGACGCGTACAGAGCACAGATGGTTTAAACGCTGGCGCCCATCTGATGACTCAGCGGCGTCCACAAGCCGGCAAATGAAAGTTGACCGGCGACATCGAGGCCAAAATTTTGTCCTCTAAAGCCGCGGTGCGCGATGCGTCCACATGTAATCCGCATGTCGACGAAATCCACGCTGCGGTCTTCGATTGCAATCCCTCCAGCGAGAGTTGACATCTCCTGATTGATTCATTACGTTCGGCTGACGCAGTGACTTCAAGAAGCGAACCAGCAGCCAGCACTGCGCGGTGTCTCGTTTGCCCACAATCCGAACAGTCAGGGAAGTCACGTGAATACCAAAACAAGTCGCCTCTTCGCGTCGGCCATCGCCATTGGCTTGAGTGCCATCGTCGGCGCACAAAGCATCAATCCGCAATCCAGCACCAATCGACTACCGATCTCGGTGCATGTCCCACGGGGCATGCAAGGGTTCGTTAAGCCACAGAGTCTCCGGGCCGCGGCCGCGCTGAGCGCCAAATCCGATCATGGCCCGTTGAACATCTCTACCCAGTCCTTCAACGGTACTTTCTCCGACAATACTTTGCCTTTGTGGACGTTCAACATCAAAGGTTCTAGGGACGGCGACCATCACCTCGGCGTGATGGTAGGCCATGATCCGTTCAGGAATCCACGCGCTGACCAAATTCCGACGTACATTGTGCCGATGATCTTTCGCACCCACACTGTCGCAACCGCGATCAATGCCTCGACCGGGATCTTCTCGACGGCACCAGGCGTCACGACGATCGATCCCACCCAGAACGATAACAACTGCCTCTCGAAGCCGAACAACAATCCGATTCGGGTGATGCAGCAGTCGCCGATTTTCAATGCGGCGCCGTTTGTGTTCGGTGGCACTCATGTCGGCACGACTCAATATGTGGATGCCTTTCAGCGGGCCAACTTCTGGAACGTATTGGGCAATGATAGGGACGACTATCATGTGCTGCTCCATCCGGTGAAGACTCTTTCCCCGATTATCATCGACGTCCCGGCGACCGAAGGCATTGCAATGACGGATCCCAACCTATTCAAAGCGGCTTTCGGATTCTCATTCTGTGCGCCAATGCAGCTGGTCGACATCAATTGGTTCGACTCCTACCTGACTGGAACCGTCATCCCGGCATTGGCGGAAGCCGGAGTCAGCCCGAGCGCCTTGCCGATCTTTACCAGCTACAACACCGCGTGGCCGGTCGGCGATGTCACCTTTATCGGCAATTGCTGTGCGGCGGGCTACCACAGTGCGACCGGGGTTCCGATCCTCGACCAGACGTATTCGGTCGTTGATTTCGATACCTCGGGCTTTTTCAACGGACCGGTGACAGGACTCAACACAGAGATCGCGTCGCACGAAGTCGGCGAGTGGATGGACGATCCCTTCGGTGCGAACGAAACGGCGCCATGGGGAGGTACCGGTCAGGTGTCGGGTTGCCAGGCGAATCTCGAGGTCGGTGACCCGCTGACAGGTACTGATGTTGCGCCCGTCACGATGCCAAACGGATTTACTTATAGCCTGCAGGAACTGGCATTCTTTTCCTGGTTCTATGGAGCGCCATCCATCGCAGTCAATGGGTGGTTTTCCAACAACAACACCTTTACCACCGATGCCGGTGGGAACTGTCCCACTATCTGACGGCGCGGCGGGGCAGCAGGGCCGGACTGCGAACGGCCCTGTTTCCCAGCCGACTCTCGAGGCGCCTGACTATTCGGGATTCCGGTGCAACGGCGGACGCGCGCAGCGATCGAATTTCGCCCGTCAACCGTATGTGAGGTCTGTGCTCTGTCCGACCTCGATAATATATCCGTCAGGATCGCGGATGTAGCAGCGCGTCTCGCCGTACTTGGGGATCGGCTCCGTGATGAACTCCGCTCCTCGACTTTTCCATAATTCATAGCACGCTTGAATATCCGCAACGCGGAAATTCATAAAGCTGTTGATGTGATTCGGGTTGGGGACGCTGAGCGTTACTGTCGGCTTATCCGGGGTCGGCCCGCCTCCAACGTTCAGTATCATCCAAATATTCGCAAGTTGAAGGTACCCAGGCGCGTTGCCGTCACCCAGGCTCAAAATGCGAGCGCCGAAGACCTTTTCGTAGTAGCGAGCCGATCGCCCGATGTCGGCGACGGTAAGAAAATGCGCGATGCTGATCCCCTCTCGAGGGGGCATCTCATAACTCTTCTGCCCGATTTGTACGCTGCTCATTGACGCCTCCAATTCCGATAAACGGTGCGCATCGGTCGCATGCTAACCCATCGACGGATCGAGTAATTCACGTTAAGCCAAGGTTGGCTGCGTTCGGGACGTAGGAAGTCGCAGGTTCCAAATCCTGTCACCCCGACCATTGATTTTCATAAACTTTTTCTTCAATCGAGGTCGACCGCTGAGCGCTTGAGGTCCGCGAGCGAGCAGTAGCTTAGGGCACCTTCATGTGTAGCGCGCAAGACCACGCGCGGCGCACGCTCCGCTTGCAGCGCTTCCTGCCACCGAGGTGCGCAGAGACACCAGCGATCACCGGGCTTCAGTCCCGGAAAGCCGAATTCCGGGACCGGCGTCGAGAGATCATTGCCGCAGGACTTCGAATACTCAAGAAATCCCGCTGTCATGACGGCGCACACGGTGTGGCTGCCGATGTCCTCGTGGCTGGTGTCGCAGCAGCCGTCGCGAAAAAAACCCGTCATCGGGCTCAAGGAGCAGATTTCGAGTCGATCGCCCAGCACGTTTCTGGGCTCGTTGCGCCGACCACCGCCGCCCTTGCCAGCGTCATCTCTCAACATCGGGATTTTCTGCATCGTCGATCCCTCCTTTGCTTCGAAAATGTCCGTCCGTTTGATTCGACCTGACCACCTTTCTTTTCGGATCCGCAGGCCTTCCGCTTGACATATTGTGGCGTCAGTTGGGTGCTCTTATATGCTAAACGCACGATCATGATCATGCTGCATGGCGTCAAACCCAGCGTTGTCAGCGTCACGGGATTCTGACCTCTGGGCGTGGCGCTCGTCGTCTTGTCACAGGTTTGCACGAGCGGACGCAGTTCTCGGAAATCAGTGGCGATCCAAGTTTAAGATCATGCAACAGAAAAGTACGCGAGCGTCGCTCGTATGCCAAAAACTGAACACATTCTGCTCGAGTCGGACTTGCGCCAAGTGCCGGACCTTCGGGACGCGCGCACGGTCCACGCGCGAATCGAGTTCCGCAGCCGCCTGCGCAGATGCCTCATGCAGCTTGAGATCATCGACTACTACTATCTTTCCGTGCGCTCGCGCTCACGCAATAAGCTGCGCGAGTACGTACTCGATCTGCGCTTTGCCGATGCGCCTCGCAGTTTGAGGCACATCTCATGGCGATGGATCACCTTCTCTCTAGTATTCATAGCCGTAGCGTTAGGGATCGCTTCGCGGATTGACCCCTCAGCAACGGCGTCGTGGCAGCGCCATTGGCTTTCGGTTTGTATCTCCGTGATCGGAGTGTGGGCATTCGCAACGCTCGTTGCCGTATACAAGACCACTGAGAAAGTGAGTCTGTTGAGTACCCATGGGGCGGCGAGATTGTTGGAATGCACCGGCGGTCTTGGAACATTCCGTGTCTTTCGCAGTTTCATGGCAAAGCTCGGGGCGCACATTCGACTCGCTGCGGGAGCGCGCCGGTGCACGAAGACCGAGCACCTCCGCGACGAAATGCGCGAGCACCTCCGCCTCAAGGAAATCGGGGTGCTATCTGCAGGGGAGTACGAGAAGGCAAAGGTGCGCATCCTCGACCAACACTCTTCCGGCGAGCAACTTGCAGTCGCTCGCGGGTCCACGAGGATGGCAATAGACACGTAGCGTGCTTACGCCGGTTTCCGCCCACGCCAACCGCGTCCCATCTGACGCCTTAAGATGGTGAACGTGTTGACGAGGCCTCATTGAGTCGATCATCCCCCTCAACCGGGACATTTGTCTCGATTGTGCGCCAAATTCCAAAGACAATCGGGACAAAGCGCCGATCATTTGGTCTTGCTTTCCACGCCGAATAGTCGCAATTTGCGCTCAACGCAATCTACGTTCTGGGGGAGAAAAATGATGAGAATCCACAGCCGGCTGATCTTGAGCTTTTGCATTGCCGCAATCATCAGTGTCGCAACTACGTCTCATGCCGACGAGACTTGCAATTCGCCCTACATGTCCGGCCTGATCAAAGGTCAGGAGGATTTCGTGCACGTGTGGACGCTTGGCGTCCTGGGCATGGGCGATGGATCGGATAAGCTCGTAACGATCGATGCGAATCCCTCATCCAAGACTTACGGGAAAGTGATTAACAAGATCGCCGTCGGTGGCCGGGGTGAAGCGCACCACATGGGATTCACGGACGATCGCAAATATCTCTGGGCCGGCGGCCTGGACAACAGCAAGATCTATGTCTTCGATGTGGGCAGCAACCCTTCGCACCCGATGCTCATCAAGACGATCGATAATCTGTCGGCGAAGACCGGCTACGCGGGACCGCATACCTTTTACGCACTGCCCGGACGCATGTTGATCGGCGATTTATCGAACTCGGCGGACAAGGGCGGCGTGACCGGGTTGACGGTGTACAACAACAAGGGCGACTTCATCGCCAAGTACGATATGCCCACGACCACGATCAAACAGGTCAAAGGCGATGGCTATGGCTACGACATTGCGGTGAATCCAGCGAAAAATGCTTTGTTGACCTCGAGTTTCACCGGCTGGAGCAACTACATGCGCGATCTCGGCGAGCTCATGAAGGATCCGGAGGCCATGAAGCATTTCGGCAATTCCATGGTGATGTGGAATCTAAAGACCATGCAGCCGGAGCAAATCCTCGCCGTGCCGGGAGCACCGTTGGAGATTCGCTGGGCCTTGGCGGAGGGCCAGAATTGGGCGATCACCGCCACGGCTCTGACCTCGCAGCTGTGGCTGGTCAGCCGCGACCCGCAAGGACTCTGGCAGGCGAAGGACGTCGCCCAGATCGGCGATCCCGCCAAGATCCCCCTGCCGGTGGACATATCGATCACGGCGGATGCGAAGGGCCTGTGGGTAAACACCTTCATGGATGGCACCACGCATTATTTCGATCTCACCGACCCTCAGCATCCGAAGGAAACCTACAGCAAGCACACCGGCAGCCAAGTAAACATGGTGTCGCAGAGCTGGGACGGCCGCCGCGTCTACGTTACCTCGAGTTTATTGTCGAAGTGGGACAAAAAGGGCAAGGACAATGAACAGTTCCTGCGCGCATTCCATTGGGACGGCCATGAACTCACTCCGGCGTTCGAAATTGACTTCACGAAGGAACAGCTCGGCCGTCCTCATCACATGAAGTTCACCGCCAACCCGCCCCGCGTGGCATCGCTTACGGGCGCATCCGTACGCTGATGCGTCGGGTCGGCGCGCTGGCCGGAGTGGTAGCCGGAGTGTTGTCTCTCTACGGCATAGCTGGTGTGGCGGGTGCAGCTGTCGACCCCGGCAAGGCGACGCCGCCACGCATGGAATTCGTGCCGCCGCCGCCGGGTAGTTACAAGCTTCAGAAGATTCAGCATGTCACGGATGCGATATTGCTCGATACTTCAGGTCATGCAGTCAAGCTTTCGGCACTTACGCAAAGCAAGATCACTCTGCTTACTTTTTTCTATACGTACTGCGCCGATCCTTTGGGATGCCCGTTTGCGCATACGACGCTCGCCGGTTTGCGCGATCGCGTGAGAGGCGACCGGGCGCTCACGGAACGGGTGCGTTTCGTCAGCGTCAGCCTGGACCCGACTCACGACACACCCGAAGCCATCGCCAGCTATAGCAAAGAATTTACGATCGATCCAAAATTTGACTGGCGCTTCCTGACGGCGCGCCGCGTGCCGGACCTTTTACCCATTCTCGAAGATTTCGGCCAGGACGTCAGTGTAGAAACGGATAAGAACGGCTATGCGACGCGCACGTTGCACCACATGCTGAAAATGTTTCTGATCGACGCCCGCGGCGAGGTAAGGGAAATTTACACGCTAGCCTTTTTACAACCTCAAGTAATGTTCAACGACATCAAGACGCTTGCTCTGGAAACGGGCTGATCGCCGTTGCGCGAACGAGGCGGGCCGAACCTGCACGCCGCGCGCCAATGCACTGGACCTGACGGCCAGCGCCTGAGTGGTGCCGGACTCCTACCGCGGTGCAGCCGCCGATAATCCGCGGATGCGATAGAAGGCGTACCCGATAAGGTTGGTCAAGAGAATCGTGGCGGTGATCTTGATGGCGAAGTAAAGGGGATTGGGGACGTCGACAAAGGGATAGACACTGGTGGCGCAGGTAAAGAGCGTCGCACAGAAGCCAATGACGCAGAGCACGGCTACCCACGTCGGGATGCGCACCCGAACGAGCTTTGCGCCGATAAGGGGGATGGCGAACATTGCCAAATAAGCGAGGCCGTAGAGGATATTGGACGCATTGTTAAGGACCGCGAAGGCCTCGGCTGCCCGGACGCCGGCGGAGGCAAGAACGAGCAGCGCGGCGACGAGAATGGCCGCGACGAGGATGGAGTTGGTTGGGGTGCGGTAGCGTGGGTGAAGACGTGAGAACCAAGGTGGGATGAGGTGGTCCCAGCCCGCGACCATCGGCAGCCGGGTAACGCCAGTGAAGATGAGGCTGGCGGCACCGAGAATGCGAATCTGCAGAAGTAAAATGACCAGTCGCGCGAGGAGGTTGGCAAAGCCGGAATCCCCGAATGCAAGGCGAAGCGCCTGCGGAATGGGCGCGATGTAGTTGATCGTCGTGCCGGTGAGTTCGTGGAATGCCAGCACGGAGGCAGTTCCGAGCGTGAACATCAGAAAGATAATGGGTGAAGCGATGAGGATGGAGCGGCCGATGTCGCGGCTGGGCGCCTTCGACTCGCCGGCCATGATGGCGATGTACTCAATGCCGGCTGCCGCGAATAGTGTCTGACCGATGAGGGCGAGCGAGGTCGGGCTGGAATCGGGAAGCTGCAGATCTAAGGGTGCGAAATGGATAGGCGCGTGATGCCGGAGCGCCCAGAGCGGTGCGAGGATCAGCAACGCGAACGCAGTGATCATGGCAAGGCCCGAGATGTTGTGAATCCATTTGCCGATGGCGAGGCCCCGAACTGCGGAGAGCGCCAGCAAGGTGAGAACGCCGGCAAGAAAGCAGAAAACGACGAGGTGGTTTTCCGGAATCCAGGCGGCGCGCGGGCCAACCATGTAAGCGAACTCGCTGGGGATTTGAAACAGGATCGTGGCGATGGTGGAGAGTGCGTAGGCCCAGATGTTCCAGGCGACGAGAAAGCCGGCTGTGTCGCCGAACGCGCGGCGGGTCCACACGTAGAGGCCGCCTTCGAGAGGCATCTCGCGATTTAAGTGATAGACCGCAGCGGCCATGGGCAGGTAGAAAATGCCGAAGGCCAGCAACCAAACGACGGTTTGCGCATGTCCGAGACCCGCGGCGATGCCTACCCATGCGCTGCCCACAACGGTGAGCACCTGCGACAGTACGAGATCGCGAAGGTTAAGCTGGCGCGGAAGGTGCTGAGCGGCGGTGGAACCGGTAGCGGAGGACTGTGTATCGCTACCCGTTGATGACATTGGCGATTGTCGAGTCCCAAACGCTTCAGTGACCCGTGACGATACACTAACCGAAAGGCATTCGCTCTCCGAGCGTGCCCAGCATCGACGGTTCTGTGACTGGCATTTTGAGCGCGCATTGGGGTCCTCTGTCTTCCTCCCGATTGTTGAATTCATCGCGCGTCCCCAACTGGATTTTCGACGCGCACTCTAGGGGATTAGCCTGAGCGCGGTGTGGAGAATCTTCCCGATTGCATCGAAAGACCGATCGCGGAAAATGCTGGCAGTCCGTGGCTAGAGTCGATTTGCTAAAGAGGAGAAAAACGATGAGCACTTCGAGCCGGTCTTTGGGGGCGGTTTTCTTGTTGTCGTTGTTGGCATTCTGCGTGTGCCCAAGTGCCCGGGGGCAGGGATGGACGCCCACGGCGACAAAGGCATACCCGCTGCAGAATTTATCAAACGCAACGTATGTTGGGCCCGCGGCAACGTCCACACCGTTGCACATTGTTGTAGGCCTGAAGGAACAAAACGCGGACCAGGTTCAGCCGACCTTGTTGCGCATGCTCACTCCGGGCGACCCACTTTACGGCACTTCGCTTACGCTGCAAGAGTTCGTGGCGCAGTTCGGAGCAACACCGGCTCAGGTGCAGGCTGTGCAGAGCTACCTTGCGGGCCAAGGTTTCTCGAATATCACAGTCGCCGATAACCAACTGCTGGTTGAGGCGGACGGAACAGCAGCAGGAGTGAGTTCCGCATTCAACACGGCCCTGGCGAACTATTCGATTGGAGGACGCACGGTATATGTGAATACTGCGAACGCACAGGTTCCCGCGTCGCTCTCCGGAATCGTAGTAGCCGTACTCGGATTGAACAACGTGGTTGCGGTGCATTTCGACGCACACAGCCTGGCGCTGAAAACGTCTCCATCGACCGACCCTTGTACACCGCCGAACTGCCCGACCCCTGCGGTTGCCAACGAGGTCTTCGGCCCTCACGAATACCAGATTGCCTACGATGCGGCGTGCCCGTCCGATAATCCCCATTGTGCAGCGCAGAATTTTCCATCCGGATCGGCCACGGCGGTGGGTATCATCGTTGAAGGCGACCTGACCCAAGTGGTGAAGGATTTGCGGACGTACGAACAGACCTACAATCTGCCGCAAGTGCCGGTGACGATTGTGAACGCGGGTGTCCCAAGCCCCGACACGAGCGGCGCTGAAGAGTGGGACCTCGATTCCCAAGTGTCTACAGGAATCGCGCAGCAGGTGTCGCATCTTTATTTCTACGCGGCTACTACCCTGACCGATTCCGACCTGGCTCTGGCGATCAACATGGCGGT
>Ga0193728_1000785_pt1 | contig 15796 bp, 14 predicted proteins | sample U1c1metaG_FD_143037 | JGI IMG/M metagenome (GOLD analysis project Ga0193728, IMG submission 143037) | Soil microbial communities from a riparian zone of the East river system, Colorado, United States - U1c1 | ecosystem: Environmental > Terrestrial > Soil > Riparian zone | place: USA: East River...
CAACGAGGCCATGTTTATCGCTCAGAGTTTAAACGTGCCTGAGGCTGGTGCCGACCTCTCGTCCGCGGGCGATCGGCCGCTGCATAAACTCTCCGACGTGATTAAGAAGGAGCGTCCGGAGAAGGGCACAGTGCCGCCTTCAAAGCGCGCCAAGCGCAGTTCGAAGTAGGCACTACTTCTGTTGTCATCCTGAGCGAAGGTTGTGCTTCGCGAGTGCGAAGCGCAACCCGAGTCGAAGGATCCCTTCGCTCCGCGCTACCAGTTCCCCGCGAGGAATTTCTGGTGCGGCTGAATCTCGCTTGCGGTAAAGCCACGCCCAAATGCTCGCGACCGTCGCGCCTGATAAACTTTCCTCGTGTCACGACTCACTCATCTCGAATGCACCCGCTGCGGCGAGCACTATCCGGCCGACCGTCCGCAAACCGTTTGTCCGAAAGATGGCGGCATCCTGTATGCGCGCTATGATCTCGCCACCATGAAGAAAAGTTTTTCGCGCGCAAGCCTGCTGCCGCTTGCTCCCACCATGTGGCGCTACGACGCTGTTCTTCCCGATGCTGCGCCGGTCTCGCTCGGCGAAGGGTTCACGCCCATGCTGCGCAGCCGCGAATATTCCAACGTATTTATCAAAGACGAAGGGCTGAATCCTACTGGTTCGTTCAAAGCGCGCGGACTCTCCGCCGCGGTAACCATGGCCCGCCATTTCGGCTTGAAGAAGCTCGCTATCCCATCCGCCGGAAATGCCGCTGCAGCTCTCGCCGCCTACGCCGCGGCCGCTTCCATTGAAGCGCACATCTTCATGCCGAAAGATGTTCCGATGGCGAATCGAATTGAGTGCGATTACTACGGCGCGAATGTGACCCTGGTAGATGGCCTGATTTCCGACTGCGCCCGCAAGATCGCCGAGCTGAAAGAAAAACCGGCATGGTCGCAAGAAGGATGGTTCGACGTCTCCACCACCAAGGAGCCTTATCGGGTCGAAGGCAAGAAGACCATGGGCTACGAAGTGGCGGAACAACTGGGATGGAAACTTCCGCAAGGCATCATCTATCCCACAGGAGGCGGAGTCGGGCTGCTCGGTATGTGGAAAGCCTTCGATGAGATGGAGCAACTGGGTTTCATCGGCCCCGAACGCCCGAACATGATCAGCGTGCAATCTTCGGGATGCGCTCCCATTGTTAAAGCATGGGATGAAGGCCGAGCGACTGCGGAAGTGTGGACGAACGCCGCGACTATTGCCGCGGGTCTTCGCGTTCCGAAGCCCTACGGCGACTATCTGATTCTCGACATCCTGAAGAAGAGCGGAGGCCTCGCGCTCGCCGCCACCGACGTGGAAATTCTCGATGCCACTCGCCACTGGGCGAAAATCGAAGGCATCTTCGCCGCCCCTGAAGGCGCCGCGAGTCTAGTCGCCTACCAAAAATTGCTGGCCAGCGAATTCTTTACCGCCGACGACACTGTAGTGCTGTTCAACACCGGCACTGGCCTGAAGTATCTGGATGCCCTGGACACGAAAAGCGCTGCGCGGGCGCCCTCGCCCGCGTCTCGCCCCATAGCAGGAATCATCGGCCCATATTAATGAACAACAGTAATGAACGACTGAAACTGCCGTGGGTCCAGTGTCGTGTTGCCGGGTTTATTCGATGGTTAGCGTGAGTACGCTGCTGGTACCTCCGCTTGTACAGCCCAAGTCGCCGGAGTTCCCGCTCGGAGTGAACACACTAACTTTGTATGTTCCAGGGCCGGATATAACAGCGGTCGTGAGCTTTACCTGCAACTTCTGATCGCTCACAACGGTTGCGCTTAGCGGCGTCGTATTGATCATTATTTCAGACGCCGAAACAAAATGGCTGCCATTCACCGTGAGCATCGAACCCTGCTGCACCTGAGCAAAAGTCATTGTGCTGGGTGACAGTGAAGCGATAAGCGGCGCGGGTCTGGCACTACCGCACAACGGGTTTAGGGTGTTGTTGCAGCCTGAAAGGACCAAAAACGCAAGCAGGCAGGTGAGAATAGCGCAAGTGCGGGAAAGCATGCGGAATACTCCTTAGGGGGAGTCTTCCCGTTTGGATGGTTGAATGTTCTGCATCAAACATTCCAGTACGGGCGAAAATCTTGCGCGAAACGATGCAGGCTGAGTGCCAAGGTGGAACGAGCGGCTGGAATTATTTTAAGCTGCAGTGTTCTTAGCGGGTTAAGAGGGGACACGGCAACGTGATGAATCGCGCGTCCCCGGCTCTGGTGGCCGAGTTCCACCAGGGGTGGTGGTGGTTTTCGGCCATGAGTTGCGAATTGCGCACCTACCATTGACTTGGTCCGGCTGCGGAGCCATAATTCGCACCGTTTGGCAGAGCCAGCCGCTTTCAACAGTCGCCTTGTTCAAAGGACTTGCTTCTGCTCGCTCGGGTTGATCGCCCGTAGGACCATCGTCGGACCCTCAGGCCTGTTGCGATAAGGAATTTCGCCGGGAGGGATTCAAGCACGCTCGGGCATCTGCGCCAATCGAGTGCAGGGCCAACCGACGATTTCCTGCGCTACTGTAACTGTTCGCAACTGGATTGCTGCTGGGTGAAACTCGCTCGGGAGTTGTGGGAATTTCGAAGGAGGCATATGAAGATTTTCGGAGTCAAAAGATTTTGCGCCATCTTTTTGTTTGGGGTACTGGCCGGCGCAGTTCTAACACTCTCATCCGTGGCCAACGCACAGTGGCAAGTCACTGCGGGTGCGCAGAGTAAGGACAAGGGAAGGCAAGCGCTGGCCTTTCTACCGAATGAAATCTGGATTCACGCCGGCGACAACGTTACCTGGGCGGTGGAAGCTGACGACATCCACACCATCACATTTCTCACGGACGGACAGATTCGCCCCGATTTCTCGGTCGGGTGTCCGGGATTTTCTACCAGTGGCGCATCATTTGATGGCTCAACGTGCGTCACCGGTCCACCCTTGGTCACGGGACAGTCCTTCAATGTGTTGTTCCCCATACCTGGTAACTACAAACTGGTCTGTCTGGTTCACGAAGATATGACCGGCGTGGTGCATGTTCTTGATCCTTCGGCGTCTCTTCCGCATGACCAGTCCTTCTATGACAAGGAAGCGGCTGATCAGCGTCGCGATCTGCTCGCTGATACAGATCGCGATCGAGACGAGGGTCATGCCCGCGAGCGGGAGCATTCTCATAATTCCGTGAAAGTCGGGATTGGTGAAGTCATCGCGACTGGCGGCGGACATCAGACCCGGTCGGTGATGCGCTTTCTCCAGTCGGAAACCGTCATCCACACAGGTGAGACGGTGGTTTGGACGAATCAAGATTCGATCACGCCGCACACCATAACGTTCGGGGGTGAGCCGCAGGACCTGTTCGATCCTTCCTCCAATGTGAGTGTGGATGCAGACGGTGCGCGCCACGCAACCATCAGTTCGACTTCGGACAACGTGCACTCAGGGTTCATTGTTTCGGCGCCGCAGGAGCGCCTTGGTCTTGCACAGGCCCCTTTAGGAGTTACGCGGTTCCGGGTTACTTTCACCAAGCCGGGGACGTATCCCTATCTCTGTGCGCTTCACGATAACCTGGGGATGAAGGGACAAATCATTGTTCTTCCATAGGCCCTCATGGTGATAGGTACGTGATAGTTTGCAACGCTGGACGCTCAATGACGGAGAGTGAGTTGCCCATGTTTGGGGGGGTCGCGGAAGCGGCATGGACATGTTCAGGAAGGAATTTCAAGGCCACCATGCGGCCCAGTTTTGTATCCTCGGCCGCATAGACTATGCTCATTGCTCCGGCGCCGAGTTTCTCAATGATGCGGTAGTGCTAGATGGTTTGGCCAATCACTGGCGCGAATCTTACGTTTGTGAAACCGGCAAGTCAATGACGAGACGGAGTTCCAAAGTGGTTGAGGGATTATGGCAGGAAAAGTGTCCGGGGAATCGTAGTAGAATTCCAGCCACCTTCCATATGACAACGACAGCCGTCCACAATCGCACCGACCGTACTATTTCCCTGGAAGCAATTCTGGCGGCGCGCCAGCGTGTTTATCAAGCTGCGGTCCGGACGCCGCTGGTGCGACTCTATTACGACGACGCTCCCGGGGAAATTTATCTCAAGCTGGAGTCGTTTCAACCGATCGGATCATTCAAACTGCGTGGAGCATACAACGCGATCTCGCTGTTAAGTCCGGAAGAAAGGGCTAGGGGTGTGTGGACGGTGAGCGCAGGCAATGCCGCTCAGGGGGTGGCTCTGGCGGCCCGGAACCTTGGAACCCGCTGCGACGTGCTGGTCATGGATACTGCTCCGGCTGCTAAGCTCGAGGCCATCAAGCGCCTGGGCGCGGGCATTCATCAGGCCTCGATGGATGAGTGCTGGACCGCAGTGATCGAGCGCACGCATCCTAAGTTTCAGGGCGTCTTTGTTCATCCCTTTGACGACGACGACTTTATTGCGGGCAATGCAACGGCGGGTTTGGAGATTCTCGAAGATCTGCCGGACGTGACTTCGATCGTAGCCGGCTTCGGTGGAGGCGGGCTGAGTTGCGGCATTGCATCCGCGGTTGCTGCGTTGAAGCCGGAGGTAAAAGTATTTGCCGCCGAGCCCGAAACCGCCGCACCGCTCCATCTGTCGTTTCTCAAAGGCTCGGCACAGAAGTTTCCTGACTGGAAAACCAGTTTCGTAGACGGCTGCGGTGGTAAGTCAGTCTTGCCGAGTATGTGGACTCTGGCCAGCCGTCTACTGGCCGCTTCGATCGTCGTTTCGCTCGAAGAAACCCGCCGAGCGATGAAGATTGTAGCGGCCCGCAATCACCTGATCTGTGAAGGCGCAGCCGCCTGCGCCGTCGCCGCCGGACTCAGCGGCAAAGCGGGAACCGGCAAAATCGTGTGCGTGGTCAGCGGCGGAAACATCGACCTCACAAAATTCGCCGAGCTGGTCTCAGCGTAGTTGATGTGGCTCAGCTTGTGTGGCGCGGGCGCCTTCGCCCGCGAGGTTTTGAGGTGATGATCGCATCACCTATAAGACGCCATCCTTAAAATCCTTCTCCGCCTGCGCCACATTCTCCGGCCGTCCCAAATCCCGCCAATAGTATTCGTCGGCCCTAAAGCCGATGATCCTTTCTAGGTGCTGGGCGAGCCGCAAATATGAGGCGATGATGGAAAACGCTCCGTCCTCGCTCATCATGGGAAGTATCCGCGGCGAAATCACATGGATTCCGGAAAACGCCAGCGCCTGCACTTGTAGCTGGTGAGAAGAGTTAACAAAATCCGCCTGCTGATCGCTCCCGGATAATCTTCCGCAAAGTAGAAGCTGCTCGTCGAACAACAAGTACCGTGAAGTTTCGCGCGCCTGCACTGCCAGCGTCGCCAGCGCTCGATGTTCTTTATGGAACTCCACCATGCGCTCGAAATCTATTGTGCTGATGACGTCGACATTGTGCAGAATGAATGGCTCGTCTTTATCGAAAGAATCTTTGAAAAACCAGGCAGCATTTTTCAACCCACCGCCTGTGTCGAGTAAGAGCTCCTCCCGAGAAATGTCGATCGCCATGCCGAAGTTATCATTCTTTTTCAGATAATCGGCCACCATGTCGGCAAAATGGTGAACATTAATAATGACCTCGCGAATTCCAAACACGCGCAGGCGTGCCAGTGTGATCTCGAGCAGCGTCCGTCCCGCAATCTCGACCAGCGCCTTGGGCCGATCATCCGTGAGTGGCCGCAAGCGCGTGCCAAGGCCGGCGGCCAGAATCATGGCTTTCATTGCGCCGGATTCTCCAATTGGCGATGGTATACCACCACCTCTACACCATTTCGTGCGCGCAACCGTGCCGCCACTTGCTCGGCCAAAAACACGGACCGATGCTGGCCGCCGGTGCACCCGAACGATACCATCAAGTTCGCGAAACCACGGCGCTGGTACTCGTCCACGCTGGCATCCACCAGCGACATCACGCTGGCCAGAAACTGATGTACGCTCTGTTGTTGATTGAGATAGTCGATGACGGGAGCGTCTCTGCCGGTGAGCTGTTTGAATCGCTCCTGGCGTCCGGGATTCGGCAGGCTGCGGCCATCGAAGACAAATCCGCCGCCATTCCCGCTCTCATCTTTTGGCATGCCGCGATGAAATGAAAAAGAAAATATTCGCACCGTGAGGTTGTCAGCTTCTGCGGCCAAGCCTTGCAATTTCTCCGAGGCCAGCATGCTGTTGAAGGCTTCCAGCAGCGTAGGAAGCGCGATCGGTAGCGTCACGTTGTGCGAGAGCCAGCGCAGATTTTTCAGCGCGTAAGGCACGCTCTGCAGAAAGTGTGCCTTGCGCTCGTAGAAACCGCGAAAGCCGTATGCCCCCAGCGCCTGCAAAATGCGCACGTAGACGTAAGAGTGGTAATGATGCAGGAATGCTTCGCGTTTGATGTTTTCATACTCTCCAAGCTTTTCGATGTAGAGGCCGAGCAACTGCTGGCGCAGTTCCGGCGGCAGATCCGCCTTGGCATCGTACAGCAGGGAAGCGATGTCGTACTGCAGCGCGCCCTTGCGTCCGCCCTGATAGTCGAGAAAAAACGGCTGGCCATGGCTCAGCATCACGTTGCGGGACTGAAAATCGCGGTACATAAAATAGTCGCGGGGCGCGGTCAACAGGAAAGTCGTCAGCCGGTCGAAGTCATCTTCCAGGGCTTGTTCGTTGAAAGGAATTCCGGCGAGGCGCAAGAAATAATATTTGAAGTAATTCAGGTCCCAGGCAATCGACTGGCGGTCGAACCTGTCGCGCGGATAACACACGTCGTAATTCAAATCGCGTCCAGCCTCGATCTGAAATCGCGGCAATACCGCTACGACTTTGCGGTAGGCTTCTACCGCCTGCGGACCGATGTTCTCCCCCGTCCGATTGCTCGAAAGAAACTCAAAGAGCGTGGTATCGCCAAGATCTTCTTCCAGATAAGCGCCGTGGCTCAAGTCGTCTCCGTAGATTTCCGGTACCGGAAGACCGTGCTTGCGAAAATGGCGGGAAAACTCCAGGAAAGCTACGTTCTCTTCGCGCACGTTGTAGAGAATGCCAATCGCGCTGGCTTGGTCGCTGGCCAGCCGGATGATCTTCCTCCCCGACCCGCCCAACTGGCCTTGCAGTGGCTTGGTCCGCGAAACGGCCGCGTGGAAGTGCTGCTCAAAAAGCGTCTTGAGAACGTCGATGGCGTCCATAGATTTGCGACCGCTGCAAGCGCAACCACCAAAGATAACATTGACGGGGCGATCTGAAGGCCTCCAACTTCTTGGGGGCGAGTTAAAGTCAGTAACACAAGGGACACAGAGGTTCACGGGGTAAAGCCGGCAATCTCAACCTCCCCAACCTCCCCTTGGCGGCTTGATAACCTTAGCTTCTATCCCTATTCTTAAGAATCGCAGTAAACCGAGTATGACTGACCGTCTCTATTATCACGATTCCTTCCTGTACGATTTCGACGCGGAAGTTCGCTCGGTGGTCGAAAGCCCGCGTCCGGCGCTGATCCTCGACCGTACGGCTTTCTATCCAACGAGTGGCGGACAGATTCACGACATGGGATCGATTACTCACGCGGAGAATAGCGGCGCCAAGGTCCGCGTGACCGAAGTCATCGACACGGAAGACGGCCACGTTGTTCATTACCTTGAAGCTCCGCTCAAGGACGTCAAGCCTGGAATCCGCGTTCGTGGCGAAATCGATTCCGCGCGCCGCCGCGATCACATGCAGCAACACTCGGCCCAGCACGTGCTCTCTGCGGCTTTTGTCCGCTTGTTTAACATGCCGACTGTTTCGTTCCACATGGCCGACGATTATTGCTCCATCGATCTTGACACGCTCTCGCTCACTCCGAATCAAATTGAATCTGCCGAACGGCTCGCGAACGAGATCGTTCTCGAGAATCGTCCCGTTGATATTCGCTTCACCACTCGCGACGAGGCCGCGGCACTCGGACTGCGCAAAGTTCCTCCGACCGAGCGCGACCAACTACGGCTTATCGACATCCACGACTTCGACCTAACCGCTTGCGGCGGCACGCACGTCGAGCACACGGGACAGATTGGCAGTGTGCTGCTGCGCAAGTCCGAAAAAGTTCGTCACGGATACCGCGTCGAGTTCGTCGCCGGCTTGCGCGCGGTCGCGACTGCGCGCCGCGATTTCTCCGCGCTCACCGAGACCGCCGCGCTATTTTCCGCCAACATTTATGACGTGCCGCAGCAAGCCCGCAAGTCTCTCGACGAGATCAAGTCACTCCGCAAGCAACGCGAGCAATCGCTGGAGGAGTTGGCCGACGCCCAAGCTATAGCCCTGCTGGCGGAGATTCCCGAAAAAAACGGCCGCAAACTTGTCGTCCGGACTCTCTCCGATCGCGACCTAAACTTTGTCAAGCTGCTGGCCCAGAAACTGACCCGTCAAGCCACTTCGATTGCGCTGCTCGCGATCAGTTCGCCGCAGCCCGCGCTGGTCTTCGCCCAATCCGCCGGTCAGCCTTATGACATGGCCGCTCTGCTGAAACAGACCATGGCCAAACTTGGCGGACGCGGCGGCGGCAGCAAAGACCTTGCCCAAGGCGGCGTGCCGAGTTCCGAAGGCCTCGCGGATGCGCTCGCCGAAGCCGCCAACGCGCTGACAGCGTAACCTCGTGGCTCACTCTTCTCGCGCGACTTCGGGTGGTGGGAGCAAACACCAAGGTCCCTCACTTCGTGAGGGAAGACAACGCTAGAAACTAGCGTCACTCTTAACAGGCCCTAAAAACAAAACCTCCACTGGACCGAAGTCCCGTGGAGGCACTACCAAATTCTTTGATCGGAAGCCTAAGCTACCCGATCTCGGCGCCCGCCCTTTTCCCACCACACTCGGGGATCCTCGGGACGGTTCAGCATCTGCGACAGTTCTTTCTTGATTTCAGCCAGGCGATTGGCGCGCATTTCCACTGCTGACTGGTCAATCTGGCTGTCCGCGGTCTTTAACGCCGACCGCTGGTTCATGTTCCGCAAATCCGTGATTTCCTGACGAAGGCTGGTGAGATGTTCCAGAATATAGGGCATGTCTTGATGATACCGCAGATTCCTCCAGCCGCCGTATTATTCCGATCCCAGACTCGCTTCTGTACGCGATTGTAGCGATGATCAGACGGTGCTTGCGAGAAATAGTTCAACCGAGAGTAGACAATGTAGCTAGGTCTTGGAGTAGCCCCTTGGTCTATTGGAATCATCAGGTTAGCAGGAGAATCCGGTGAGGAACGGAACGAAGAAAGGCCCTACTCTCGCGAGCAGGGCCCTTGCTTCAAGCTAGCAGCTAAGAGCTAGAAGCTAAATAGCTGGTTTAGTACATGCCTTCCATGCCGCCGCCGCCGTGGCCGCCGCCGCCCATGGGAGCTTCCTTCTTTTCCGGAATCTCCGCGACCAGGGCCTCGGTGGTGAGCATCAACGATGCGATCGAGCCGGCGTTGGTGAGTGCGGTGCGCACTACCTTCGTGGGATCGAGCACGCCTGCCTTGACCAGATCTTCATACTCGTTGGTCAGGGCGTTGAAGCCGTAGTTGGTGTCCTTGGAGTCGAGCACCTTGCCGAGGACGACCGCACCTTCTTCACCGGCGTTTTCGACGATCTGTCGCATCGGCTCTTGCAGGGCGCGCTTCACGATGTTGACACCGATCTGCTCATCACCCTCGAGCTTCAGCTTGTCGAGCGCCGCGACGCAACGCGCCAGTGCCACTCCGCCGCCCGGGACAATGCCTTCTTCCACGGCTGCGCGAGTTGCATGCATGGCGTCTTCCACGCGGGCTTTCTTTTCCTTCATTTCGGTTTCGGTTGCGGCGCCGACTTTGATTACGGCTACGCCACCGACCAGTTTCGCCAACCGCTCCTGCAACTTCTCGCGGTCGTAGTCGCTGGTGGTCTTGTCGATCTGGCTGCGAATTTCTTTCACGCGGCCTTCGATCTCGCTGTGCTTGCCCTTGCCTTCGACGAGGGTGGTGTTGTCCTTGTCGATGGTGATCTTCTTCACCTGACCGAGATCGCTGATCTGCACGTTCTCGAGCTTGATGCCGAGATCTTCCGTGATGGCCTTGCCACCGGTGAGGATCGCGATATCCTGCAGCATCGCCTTGCGACGATCGCCGAAGCCGGGAGCCTTGACAGCGGCGACTTGCAGCGTGCCACGCAGCTTGTTGACGACCAGAGTTGCGAGCGCTTCACCTTCGACGTCTTCCGCGATGATGAGCAACGGCTTGCCGCTCTTGGCAATCTGCTCGAGCAGCGGGAGGAGATCTTTCATCGAGCTGATCTTCTTTTCGTTGATCAGGATGTAGGCGTTCTCGATTGCGACTTCCATGCGCTCGGGATCGGTGACGAAGTAAGGAGACAAATAGCCGCGGTCGAACTGCATACCTTCGACCACTTCCAACTGCGTTTCCAGCGTCTTTGACTCTTCCACGGTAATGACGCCATCTTTGCCGACCTTCTTCATGGCTTCGGCAATGATGTGTCCGATGGTTTCATCGTTGTTTGCGCTGATGGTGCCGACCTGGGCGATCATTTCGCCGGAGACGGGCTTGGAGAACTTATCCAGTTCGCCTTTGGCGCGTTCGCCGGTCTTCTTGTCGAAGGCTCCACAGACGAGGGAGACAGCTTTCTCGATGCCGCGCTTCATCGCCATCGGATTGGCGCCGGCCGCAACCGTCTTCACGCCTTCGCGATAGATTGCCTGGGCGAGAACGGTGGCGGTGGTGGTGCCGTCGCCGGCGACGTCGGAAGTTTTGCTGGCGACTTCGCGAACCATCTGGGCGCCCATGTTCTCGAGGCCGTCCTTCAGTTCGATTTCTTTGGCAACGGTGACGCCGTCCTTGGTGATGGTGGGCGAACCGAATTTCTTTTCGATGACAACGTTGCGGCCCTTGGGGCCGAGTGTGACTTTTACAGCGTCGGCAAGAAGATTGACGCCGCGCAGGATTGCCTGGCGGGACTCTTCACCGTGTACGATTTGTTTTGCCATTGTTTCTTCTCCTAATAAGTTCTATTTGCAGGATTGGCCTGCGGATTCTATCCAGCGTTAGTTCTCGGTTCTCAGTCAAAACCTTGAAAACGGAGAGTGCCAACTAGCGACGTGCGCCGACGGTTTCTTTCTTGCTCGAACTGGCGGAGCTCGAGGATCCGGTGAGAACGCCGAGGACTTCTTCTTCTTTCATGATGATGAAGTCTTCGCCATCAATCTTGATTTCTGTGCCGGAATACTTGCCGAACAGGATGCGGTCGCCCTCTTTGACGGCGAGAGGGAAAGTCTTGCCTTCGTCGTTCGTGCGGCCTTTGCCGGTAGAAATGACTTCGCCCTCTTGCGGCTTATCTTTCGCGCTGTCGGGGATGATGATGCCGCCTCGGGTGGTGGAAGCTTCTTCCACGCGACGGACCAGAATGCGGTCATGCAACGGGCTAAATTTTGCCATGGGTGCAACTCCTTTCAAAGTTGTGGTTAGGGTTTGATGTGCTGTAAGCCTATGAATTGTTTTGGGTTAGGGAGGCTGTTAGCAGTCTCGCCTATCGAGTGCCAATTATAGAGATGTCGAGTGAGGACTGTCAAGAGCTGCCGAACTGTTGGTTGGCGTCACGATCTTAGTAGCCTTGGGGTCTTTTAGGGCTGGGGGCGGATCATGAGGCTGGGCGGTAGTCACGGCGATGGCCTTCGATTTCCGGTAAACGTTGGCGACCGCAATCGTCCAGAGGGGGACTAGATCGACTCCGGGGACCAGTTTGGCGATAAACGACGGCAGAAATTCCCAGTGCCAGCCCAGAAGGTGAACCATCAGGGCGCCAATCCCGAAATCGAGTACGTCATCTGCGGGAGATAAAGCTCCTTCGACGAAGACCGGAAATAAGACGATCTGGAGCGCATCCGCAACGATGGCGAGGATCATCGCGGTTCGAAATCGCGGACCGGGCGAGATGGTGATGGCGTCTTCAGTCACGGCAGTGCCAATTTCATCCTGCGTGCTTATTTTAAACCCGGGCACAAGGGGTTGCGCGTCAATGTCATGGCCAAAGGCGACGGAGAGAATTGTTCGTCCCAGGCGATTTGCGCCCGGACGGGGTTGCAAAATGAGCGTGAGTCGGGCAGTCTCGTAGGACCATGCAGAAGGTAATTCGCCGCCGCGATTTCTGGATTCTCTCTTTCTTGCTGTTCTCTCTCGTGACGGCAGCAGGGGAGGCGTTTGCTCAAGAGGGTGCCGGGCCCGAGGAGGACGGGCGTGAGGTACAGGTTTGGGCTGGGGGCGGGCACTCGGTACCGGGTGGAACAAAGCGGACGGGTGTTTTTGATATGGGTCTCCGCTATGGGTGGGTGATTACGGGGCAGCATTTGCCGGGAGTTTTGCGGGGAAAATTTGAGTACACGGTGGACGCGATTCCGGTGTATCTGATTTTTCAGCCGGCGAATACGGCGTATGCGGTGGGCTTTGATCCGCTGGGATTGAAGTGGAATTTTGAGCGGCGCCGGCGGCTATCACCATATCTAGAGCTCAGCGGGGGAGTGCTGTTCAGCAATCACAATGTTCCTACTTTCACGAATAAGGTGAACTTCAGTCCCAGTGCCGCGTTTGGGACGCACATTCTGGGCGAGAAATATAACTGGAGCGTGGAACTGCGGTACCTGCATATTTCGAATGCGGGGCTGGGTAACAACAATCCGGGGCTGAATACGGTGCAGGTGAGGTTGGGGGTGGGACGGTTCTGGAAGAAGTAAGAGCCGCACCATGTGATACGGAAGCGAGCCAAACGCCCGAGGATTGCGTCGCAAAGAACGCGACGCGACGCGCGGCTCGCCCAGATCCCCCGCCGCGCCAAGAACGCTTGCTTGGGATGACAACGTTGCGCACCTTGCGTCGTTGCCTTGATTCGCGTTGTTCTATCCAGCTATTCTTCTGACCTATGTCAACGCTCGTTGAGTGTGTGCCGAATTTTTCGGAGGGGTGCGACCGGGCTAAGGTCGATGCCATTGTCGGCGCCATGAAGATGGACGGCGTGTACCTGCTTGACCGGGAGATGGACGCGGACCATAACCGGAGCGTGATTACGCTGGTGGGCGAGCGGGAAGCGATTCAGGAGGCGGCAATTCGCGGGGTGGGGAAGGCCGCGGAGTTGATCGATCTGAATACGCATAAGGGAGCGCATCCGCGAATGGGCGCGGCGGATGTGGTGCCGTTCATTCCGATTGATGGCGTGACCATAGAAGATTGCGTGGCTATGGCGCGGCACGTGGGTGGGGAGATTTGGAAGCGATTTCAGATTCCGGTGTATTTGTACGAGGCGGCGGCGGCGACGCCGGAGCGGCAGAATCTGGAGAACATCCGGCGCGGACAGTTTGAAGGGATCCGGGCAGAGATTGCGACCCATGCAGCGCGGAAGCCGGATTTTGGAGAGGCGAGGGTGCATCCGACGGCAGGCGCCACGGTGGTCGGCGCGCGGAAGTTTCTGATTGCTTATAACGTCTTTTTGAACACGCCGGATGTGGAGATCGCGAAGAAGATCGCCAAGGCAGTGCGATTTTCGAGTGGGGGAATGCGGTTTGTGAAGGGGGCGGGATTTCTGGTGCGGGGTCTGGCACAGGTCTCGATGAACCTGACGGATTTTGAGCAGACTCCAGTGCACCGCGTGTTTGAAGTGGTGAAGCGTGAGGCAGCGCGGTATGGCGTGAGTCCGGTGTCCAGCGAGATTGTGGGATTGATTCCGAAGAAGGCGTTGGAGCAGGCGGCGGAGTGGTTCCTGCAGGTGGAGAATTTTGATTCGTCATTGATACTTGAGAATCGGCTGATGGCGGTGATGAGTGGAAAGACGGCGGTGGGGGGATTGCGGGCGGGAGTCGAGCCCTTTGTCGAACAGCTTGCGGCACCGACAGCGACGCCGGGCGGCGGCAGCGCGGCGGCGGCGGCCGGAGCGATGGCGGCGGGGCTGGCGGCGATGGTGGCGTCGATGTCCCGAGGGAAGAAGGCGTACGTGCAATATGAAACCCAGTTGAGCGCTGCGCTCGGGCGATTGGAACCGCTACGGGAGGAGTTGAAGGCCGCGGTGGAGGCCGATGCTGCGTCCTACGATGCCGTGATGAAGGCGTACAAGCTGGCCAAGGTCGATGCCGGGAATGCTGACGCGTTGATCGACGCCAGTCTGAAACTGGCGACGGGGGTTCCGCTTGGCGTGGCGGAGAAGGCGAACGAGGTGGCGAAGATCACTGAGAGTTTGTTTGCGCTCACGAATCCGAATATGAAATCGGATCTGACGACGGCGCAGGCTCTCGCTGGGGCGGCGATTACAGGCGCACTATCCAATGTGGAAATCAATCTAGGCTCACTGAAGGATCAGGCGTTTGCGGCGGAAGTGCGAAAGAGGATCAATGCTATCAAGGGCTGAGCTGCGTGGAAGGAAGACATAGCACGCTGCGTTTCTAGGTTTGTGTTTGTCATCTTTACGAACCGGTTTTGTGCGGTTGGGTTTTGCGTTCCTTTGCACGATGGGATTAGCCTTATCGTAATATCGCGCGGGCAGCGGGGGGAGATGCACAATGCTGAAATGCCTCCAGAGATATATTTGGCGGGATTCCTGCGAGGAATTATGGTGGGAGCCGGCACGGTATTTGCATTGCTCGTGATGTTAGGAATCGGGATGCCCCGGCGTTCTGAGATGCGCGCTACGCCTCGTCGAACGCTAGAATAGGTCGCGGATCACTCCCACATTCCCACAAAAATCCACCGATCTGAGCAGATTTCTGCCGTAGTTTCGGCGGCATCGATTGCCGTGTTTGACTCGATTCACGGGGGCGTGAGATATTGGCTCGCTTCTTCCACCGCACACGGCTGTAGAAACTAACACTTGTGGAGTTCCCCGGTTCCCATGGTCCGCCTGATTCCGAAGGATACGAGCTTCTTCCAGATGTTCTCCGCCATGTCCGACAACCTGATTGCCGGGGCACGCTCGCTGGTGGAGTTGTTCGCCGATTACCGGGACGTCGATAATAGAATTGACTCGATTCGCCGCATCGAGCGTGAGGGCGATGAGCTCACGCATGCGATTCTGACCAAACTGAACCAGACATTCATCACCCCGTTTGACCGGGAAGACATTCACCAGTTGGCTTCCAAGCTCGACGATGTTCTTGACTTCATCAATGCCGCGGGGGCCCGGACTGTGATGTATCGCATCACAGATCCGCCGCCGGCGGCAGCGGACCTGTCGCGGATCATCCTGATGCAGAGTCAGGAGTTGCAGAAGGCCGTATCTCTGATGCAGAAGAACGGAAATATTCTGGCTCATTGCGTGGAGATCAACCGGCTGGAAAATGAGGCCGATCTGGTTTCGCAGCATGCCATTGCCAAGCTGTTTGAATACGAGAAAGATCCCATCACGCTGATCAAAGTGAAAGAATTGCTGGAATTCCTGGAGAGAGCTACCGACAAAGCGGAAGACGTGGCCAACGTTCTGGAAACCGTGGTATTGAAGAACACCTAAGCTTTCAATCTAGAGCTTTCATAATCTAGGCAAACAGGAAAACCGGTGAAGCCCGACCTGCTGCTGCTGATCATCACAATCGTAGTCGCCCTGGCTTTTGATTTCCTGAACGGGTTTCACGACGCCGCCAATAGCATCGCGACGGTGGTGTCGACGCGGGTGCTGTCGCCGAAGCTGGCAGTGGTGTGGGCGGCATTCTTCAATTTTGTGGCGGCTTTTCTTTTGGGAACTGCAGTAGCGAAGACCATCGGGTCGGGCATGATTCAAGTCGATCAGGTGACGCAGTATGTGGTGATCACGGGGCTGATCGGCGCCATCGTTT
>Ga0193728_1000786_pt1 | contig 15759 bp, 19 predicted proteins | sample U1c1metaG_FD_143037 | JGI IMG/M metagenome (GOLD analysis project Ga0193728, IMG submission 143037) | Soil microbial communities from a riparian zone of the East river system, Colorado, United States - U1c1 | ecosystem: Environmental > Terrestrial > Soil > Riparian zone | place: USA: East River...
CAACGCCGCGGTCGGCGTGCCCGAGGACGATGATTTCTACCTGCCCGACGCAATGGCCGACAAGACGATCGAGTGGCTGCACGGCGTGACCGCCCACAACGACGCCAAGCAGTGGTTCGTCTACTTCTCGACCGGCTGCGCCCACGCCCCGCACCACGTGACCGAGAAATGGAGAGCCAAGTACCGCGGCAGGTTCGACGCCGGCTGGGACGTCTACCGCGACGAGGTCTTCGCCCGGCAGAAGGCGCTCGGGGTGATCCCCGACGATGCGGTGCTGACCCCCCGCAACGATGCCTTCCCCGCGTGGGACTCGCTGCCGACGTAGGAGCGGACGCTGTACGCCCGGCAGATGGAGGTCTACGCGGGTTACCAGGAAAACGCCGACCACAACGTCGGCCGGGTACTCGACGAGCTCGAGCGGATGGGCCAGCTCGACAACACCCTGGTCTTCTACATCTGGGGAGACAACGGCGCGTCCATGGAGGGAACGCTCACCGGCTCCTTCAACGAGCTGACCTCGTTCAACGGCATCCCGCTGACCGCCGAGCAGCAGCTCGCGATGGTCAGCGCCTCCGGCGGGATCGACGCGTGGGGCGGCCCCACCACGGCGCCGCACTGCTCAGCCGCCTGGGCATGGGCCGGCAACGCGCCGTTCCAGTGGGGCAAGCAGGTCGCCTCGCACCTCGGCGGGACACGCAACCCGATGGTGGTGGACTGGCCCGGCCACATCGCCGACCAAGGCGGGCTCCGCACCCAGTTCACCCACGTCATCGATATCGGCCCGACGATCCTCGAGGTCGCCGGGATCCCCCAGCCAGCATCGGTCGAGGGCATCGACCAGTCACCGATGCAAGGCACTAGCCTGGCGTGCACGTTCGGTGACGGCGCCGCCGCCGAGCGGCATACGCAGCAGTACTTCGAGATCTACGGCAACCGCGCGATGTACAGGGACGGCTGGTGGGCCGCATCGAAACTGCCCCGCATCCCCTGGGATCTGACGCCGGCGACCCTCAAGCAATTCGCCCCCGACGTTCTCGACCCGGACGCGCTGCCCTGGGAGCTGTACTATCTGCCCGATGACTTCTCCCAGGCCAACGACCTCGCCGCGCGGCATCCGGACAAGGTCGCCGAACTCAACGCCCTGTGGTGGCAGGAAGCCGAGGCGAACTACGTCACCCCGCTTCTCGCCGGGCTGTCGGCCTTCTTCGGGATCGTGCCGCCACTGAGCGACAAGACCCGGTGGACCTTCTGGGGTAGGGATGTCCAGAACTTCCCGCAGGGCATCATGCCGCCGATCCTCAACCGCTCGTATACCATCACCGCCGATGTCGAGATCCCCGAGGGCGGGGCCGAGGGCGTGCTCGTCGCCGCATTCGACCACCTCGGCGGCTACAGCCTGTTCGTCATGAACGGCAAGCTGCACCACACATACAGCTTCATAGGAATCCAAACCTACCGGCAGGAGTCCGACGCAACCCTGCCGACGGGAAACGTCCGGCTCCGCCTCGACTTCGAAGCCGACGCACCCGTCATGGCCCCGCCGGGCACCGTCACCTTGTTCGCCAACGACAAGCAGATCGGCGGCGGCCGGATGGACCACACCGTGCCCGTTTTCTTCACCGGGTACGCCGGTCTCGACATCGGCCGCGACAACGGCGAGGTCGTCGACGGCCGCTACGAGAAGCAGGCGCCCTTCGCCTTCACCGGCACGATCCACAAGGTCACCTACGACATCCGACCCCCGGGTAAATCCCACAACGAAGCCCTGCACCGGGCCCAGACGGCAGGCACCCAGGCACGCCATACCGAATCCTGACGGTGCGCCGCCGCAGCGGGCTGGCTCCAGGCCCAGCCTGCGCGCAAGCCGCGTCGTCGTCATGCCGGGCACTTGTGCGTGCCGAGAATCTCGTCCGCGGCCGTGACCAGCGGGTTGCTCTTCAGGCAGTTCCGGCCGTGATGATCACCGAAACGAGGTCTGGCAGGCAGACACCACCTGAGACAGCGGGCCTCGTTCAACCCGGTCCGGCACTAACCAGAAGCGGGCTGCACGTTGTTGCCGTCTGCGCGCCCGGCGGGACGCGGCGGCGACGGCCAGTCCGGAACGGGACTCCCCCATAGCAACCGCCGCAACAGGCACCGGCACATGGTGGGGCCATGCCAGCCCTGCCCGGTCGGCGTGCCACCGGAGATCCTACGCATGAGGCGATTGTGGTAGGATAAAGGTATGACAGCCCCTGCTAAGCGGAAGGTCTCTATCACCCTCGACGCGGACCTCGTCGCGGCGCTGGAAGCCGACGGCAGCACCACGCTATCGGCAGAAGTGAACTCAGCCTTGCGCGCGGAGTTCACCAGGCGCAAGCGGCAGCAGGCCCTCGCGGATCTTCTCGACCACCTGGCCGACGAGCGGGGCGAGCTGGACACTACCGAGGATCAGGCAGAGATCGCGCGGTACATGCGCCTGCTGGGCGGCGTGGCCGATGAGCCCGGTCAGTTGCAGGTCGGCTGATGCGGCTAGTGCTCGATGCCGAGGCGGTGAACGCACTGCTTGATCCGCGGCATCCAGCCGAACGCAAGGTGCGGCGGGCCATGGAAGCCGCGCGCAGGCTGCGCCGCGAGGTTGCGGTCGCGACGGGGACTCTCGCCGAGCTGTACCGGGGAGCCGGCCGCAATCAGGCACTGGACGCACTACTCGCCAGGGAATCTGGCGATGGGCTGTTGCTTCGTGACACTGACCGGCCGCTTGCCCGGCTGATCGGCGCCCTGCTCAGCGAGGCGGGTGCCAGTTCCGCTCTCTTTGCGGACGCCCATCCCGTCGCAGTGGCGATCGAAGCGGGCGGAGGCGTCGTACAGACCGCCGATCCCGATGACCTCAGCAGACTCGCGGCCCCATATCGGACGGTGGTCATCGAGCCGCTTGGGCGGACCAAAGGTTCGCCAACCTGAGGGGCCTGGTTCTGAGATTCCCCCCATGGGGGAGTCTCACGTTCCCTGCCGGTTAGCAATGCGCCTGCAGGCCATGTTCGGCCCGATCCTGCTGCCATCATGATCAACGCCCGGCCGCCGTCTCCGGCAACCGAGCCTCTCACCTGCACTCACATGGTAGCGGGGCAGAATTTGAACCTGCGACCTCTGGGTTTATGAGCGCAGTCTGCCGGCCGGCCCCGCCAGGGCGACATGCTGGTCAGGTCCGCATCAGCGGAGACGATCAGGAAAGCGGCCACCGCTGCGGTCAGGTCCAGGATCCGGTTGTCCGCCACGCCGAACACAGGTCCGGCGAAGCACAGGTCCGGATAGCTGCCGCGCGCTGCCACGCTTCAGCGTCCGCGAGGACAGCGACAGGTGCCTGCGGCGCCCTCAGCCAGATCAGCTGGTACCCCGGCACCGCATCACGAGGGTCGTTCATCCCGCCAGGATCCCACCGCCGGTCAGCACCTGCTGCGGATCGGCGATGAGCGCCGGCAGGCGGCGGATGGCGCCGGTGATCTGCTGATCGCGGCGTTGCCCGCGGCCGTCACGGAGAGTCAACGGCATGCAGGCTACCGCTATGCGCAGATCGGTACCGAACGCCGAATCGGCGCATGTCTGCGCTGAAGCCGATCCCGAGGCAGGTAGGCGCAGAACATCCAGTTCGGAGCGCCGCGTGGCCAGCGCCTCCGCGCACACTGCGTCAGGCGGGGGCTTCGACGGGGAGTCCGAGGGCGTGCGCTGAGTCTCGCAGTCTCTTGTCGTAGCAGACGAAGGCGCTCAGATCGGTTCGTATCTCGTGAGCGGTCGCGAGGTGGATGGCGTCGAGGCTGCGCAGCGTCTTGTCCCCGATAACCTCAGCCGCCGGGGCGACGTCGTCCATGCTCAGCAACGCGATCGCGGAAAGGACCACATTGGCGCGACTGATCCGGTGCGGCGCAGTGCGGGCCACGGCTCGCCACATCTCGATTCGGAGCAGTCGCGACGACACGCGCGGGATTCCGGCGCGCTCCGCCATCCACAGTTCCAGGCGCGCGGTCTCTGGCTCGGCCACGACGAGCTTGAGCGCGGCCGAGGTGTCCAGGTAGATCATCAGTACCGCTCGTCGTCGCGCATCTGCGCCAGAGTTGCGCTGAGGGACACGTTCTCATCCGTCTCGTCGCGCGGCGGAGTAGGCGGGATCGGCCCGTGGCTGGATGCCGGGACTGCCCGGCCCTGCGCTATCAGGCGGTCAAGCAGCGGAACTCCCGTCGTGGGGGCGGCCGGCGTGATGCGGGCAACGGGCCGCCCGTACTCGCTGATCTCGACCGACTCCCCGGCCTTGACGCGCTCCAGTACTTTGGCGGTCTGCCGGTTCAGCTCGCTTACCGTCACGGACTCCATGAGAGCCATGGTACTACTAAGTACTACTTCGTGGGCGACCGAGCGCTCTCACCGATGCCGGCCGGCCGCAGGCCGCGGCCAGTCACAAGACAAAGACGCGAACAGGCACGCCAGGAAGGACAACGCGGCGGACGAGTCACCGGACAATGCCCACATAACATCTATTCGGGCTCATCCTATGCCTTCAACTCAGGCATTGCCATGCCGCGCAATTAGGCGGTTATTGGTCTCGACTGCAGTCTGGCCGGTAACGTGGCGTGATTTCGCATCAGCGCCTTTGGGCTGTGCGTGGTCGGTGCTGTTGCTCCGGGACTGTGTGAGTGATTCCCCAGCCTGGTGCCCGCGACCCGTCAGAAGGCGGTGGCGAATGTCAGCGGCACGGGCAACTCGGTGCGGAAGCGGAAGGGAAGGGGGCCGACTCTCGCCTGCGCGGTCACCATGCCACTGACAGTGCGGTCCCGTGTCCCGCCTGCACGATCAGCTCAAGGCGGCAGTTCCCCTCCAGCCGCTTGCCATCTGTGCGGGTGAACTCCCAGCCCGGGGTAGACCCATCCAGGCCAAGGCCCCGGACGAACAGGCTCGTCTGCTGGTAGCTGCGCTGGTCCGAGAAGCTGCCGGCCTCCACAGCGCCCACCACTGGCAGCGTCAGCTTGGGGCCGATGGTGACCGTGCGCCCCAACGTCTCGGCCGTCCCCTCGGCGGCCGGCCTCATCGACAGCGCGAACGGGGCGGGCGGCTCGGGTCCGCCGGTGAGGGCTAGGTTCACCTGCGAGGCCTCAAGCAACGGCCCGTCGTGTGTCGCGAAGCTGATCGACAGGTACACGAAGTAGAACTCGGACTGGCCGGATTTCTGGTCGATGAACCGGCCCAGGTCCTCGTCCCCGGCTACCCGGTCCATGGTGATCTTGAAGCCGTGCGGCCCGCTCCAGACGATCCCACCCGTTTCCTGGCGCTCAGCAACCTTGGCCTCGCCTTCCGATATCGCTTCGAGATCAAGGGCAAGGTCGAGGATCTCCAGCACGCGATCGGCGCGGGTGGGGAGGCGGCCCGACTCGCCGAGTCCTCGCCGCTCGGCCCCAGCAGGAGCGCCGTCGTCCTGCTCAACCTCGGTAGCACCCTTCGCACCCGGTTCGGCGCCACCGGCAACCTTGCCGACCTGGACCACGCCATCGGGCTGCTGCGCTCCTCGGTCGAGCTTAGCCAGCCGGGTGACCCGGGACTCGCGATGCGCCTGTCCAACCTCGGGCACGCGTTCTTCGCCCGCTTCCGCCGTCATCAGGCCTTCACCGGCATCGAGGCCGCGATCGAGGTCACTCGCCAGGCCATCGCGCTGACGCCGCCTCGACACCCCGACTTCGCCCGCTTCCAGGCGAACCTGTGCGCCGACCTCCTGGAGCGGTACCAGGAGGCCGGCGATCCCGATCCCGCCGACCTGGCAGCCGCCCGTGAGGCCGGCGCCGCGGCCGTTGCGGCAACTTCCGATGGCCATCCTCGCCGCGGCCTGTACCTGCGCAACCTCATCGGCGTTGACCTGCTCGCCCACCGCCGCGGCGAGCCGGCCGACCTTGACGAGGCGATGCACCTGGCGCGCTTGGCTGCCGGCATCGCGGATGGCGGCGACCTCGAGCGGGCCGGCAACCTCGGCGCGCTCAGCAACATGCACGCGGTCCGCAGCGAGCTGACCGAGGCCACCGATGCCGCGCGGCGCGCGCTGGGCTCTTCCCGGCGGACCACCCCGGCCGGGCCGCCGCGGCCCGTCACCTGGCCCGCCTGCTCATCCCCGGCAGCCCCGCCGACGCGATCCCGCTGCTGCGCGAGGCGACCCGGACGCCCGCGGCGCCCATCACGATCCGGCTGGGCGCGGCGGCAGACTGGACCCGAGCGCTGGAGATCACGAATGCCACGGCCAGGGCGCGCTACACCGCCTACCGGGAGGCCGTCGAGCTCTTGCCGCTGCTGGCGTGGCGCGGCAGCAGCCGCGCCGACCACGAGCGCCTGCTCGCCGAGCAGATCGGGCTAGCCGCGGCCGCGGCAGCCGCCGCCATTGACGCGGACGACCCAGGCGCCGCCATAGAGGTCCTGGAGCATAGCCGGTCCGTGCTCTGGGGGCGCATGCTCGACCTGCGCACCGACCTCGCCGACCTGCGGGCCGCCGACCCGAACCTGGCCGATCGCCTCGACGCGGTTCGCGCCGCCCTCGACACCCCCAGCCCGAGGTCACCGACTAGCTATGGCGTGTTTGAGAGGTCATGGGCGGTAGCAGTTGCGGGCGGCGATGAGGAGGGTGGCCTCAGGCCGTGCCTGGCAGTTTCTGGACCTCTCGCCACCCGCTGTCGGCTAGCGACCGGGTCGGCCGGTGGGTCAGGCAGGGCCGCACCACTGCCATCGCGCAGGTGCCCTCCGGATTCGTCGACCAGGTCAATAGAATGCAGACATTGACCGCCCAGGCGTACACGTACCACCGGCTGAACGCTGACTTCAGCATGCGCATCGACGAGTGGCGCGCAAGCACAGCACCAGCCTTTACCTGGCCGATCGTCCCCGAGGCCTAACGTCAGTGCTCAGCGTGCAGCTCGCAGCAATCCAACGGGATTTGAACCCGTGCTACCGCCTTGAGAGAGCACAGTCTGGCCTTGTTCAACTCGGTTCGGCAGCGGCCACCGCTCGCTGCCGGAGCGGGGCACGCCAGGTCAGCGACGGACAGCACACGGCAGGACAGCCGCGGTCCAGCAATGAGGGGATCTGGACACGGCCATGCCGATCGCCTCCAGCTTCCAAGAACAGAAGGTGTATGACAAACTCAATACATGAATCAGGAAGGGAAGGTACGCCAGGAGGCCGGAAGCCGGTCCAGGTCCCCGATTGCACCGGTCACGGCCAAGCCCCCCGGCGGTGCTCGCCGCTCGCCGTCCAAGTCAGGTCGGCCGCGGGGCTCTCTAACCGCCGGGACTGTGGTCATGCAGGCCCGCGTCGATGCCGACTTCGCCACCGAACTGCTCGAGCATGATGCCCCCGCCCTCGGGCTGAAAGGCATCTCGGCGCTGGTCCGGGAGGGCCTGCTCCTCCTGCACAGGCACGCCCGCGAACTGACTGCGGCGGCCGAGTACGAGAAGTTCTATGGCGGGCAGCCAGCGCCACTGCCAGACGGCGTGATACCTGCCGACGAAGGCTAGCCGTGGACCCGTTACGGGGCGAGGTCTGGGAGGCCCACCTGCCTCGTGTTGGCGACCATCGCGTGGTCGTCCTTACCATCAACGCCCTCAGCCCGCGCTTGAGTGCGGTCACCGTAGCCCTGATTACGGGTAATGAGGGACCACGCAGCACCCATGTACCCGTAGACAGCGACGCTGGCCTGACTGGCTATGACGTCAGTTACGTCAATGCCACCGACCTGCATACGGTCGATAATCCCAGGCTGCACAGACGCCGCGGCTTGCTGGGCCCCGGTGAGATGGCGACCCTGGAAGACGCGATCCGGCTCTACCTCGGACTCTGAATGACCCAGCACCCGTCGCCGTCCTTGGCGACGGACGGGCCAAGTCTGGCGGTCAGATGGGGCGGCGGGCATGTCCTGTCTGGTCTTTGGCTTGATCTCTGTGATGGGGTCAGCCCCATCATCCTCGGCCTAGTCATCGTGGCTATCGCGCCAAGCAGGACAAGCGCAATGGTATCTGTCCTCCCGGGGGGCGGCCTGCCAGTCGGCCCGTCCGCCCAGCCCGACATCGTGACGCCAGTCCTGATGACCTCGCCCCAGAGTCAGGCGGCAGGGTCGGCGCCGACGGTGAGCACGACGTTATGCCATTGCCCTACACCGCTTCTATCCCGTTCAGCCATCTCCCAAAGGACGCGACGCCAGACAAGACTGCACGGCACCGCGTGGCAGCCGTTGCTGATCAGGCCGCGACCGCGACGGCACCGTTGCCAGTGTCGAGGTGAAACACGATCCAGTCCGGGCCGCGATCCTGGCCAGAGCCGACAGCGACGGCGGCTGCTCGACGCGCTCGGGCGGGGCTATGACCGACTGCTGACGGCCGCTCTAGCCAGCTGCGCCTGGATGAATCGGTCGGGATATGCGGCTCGACGTGAGTCATGCCGTGGTGAGTCAACTCAATAACGAGGCCGATGCGTCCAATGAGCGAGCCAGCCTGGCCCTGGCGCAGCCGTCGCTGGCGAGCAGCCGCTCATACCCCGTGACGACCTCGGCGTGAAGGCGTTGACCTCGCGCACCACGACCGGGCCGCCGGCACCGGGCACCGCGGCGGATATCCGCCCCGGCGTGTCCCGCCGCCGCAGCCGGCGACACTGGCAGCCATGCCGGTACCGCCTAAGCGCCTGAAAGATACCGTCGGGGGAACCGTCGACCACCACGCCTCCCTCACCCACCCTGACCTGCAGGAAATCACCATCCGCTGGCGCGGCTCGTTCGGCTGCGTGGACGCCTGGGCCGGCGAGGGCGACGACAGCGACGAGCGCATCCCCCTGTGCCGCGGCTGCACTAGTGCCGTATCAGGCAATGTTCGCCCGTTGTGACGCCGGCGACCAGTCATTAGCCCGCGGTCTTGGTTTTGATCAGCGGCGCGTCCCGCGAGAGCTCCCGGAAGCCGAGGCCGTAGTACAGCCCGCGCGCCGCAGGATGTCCCGGAGCGCCCTTGCAGACGACTGTCGCGTGAGTGGCCCCGGCGGCTCGCGCCAGATGCATGCCGTGCAGCATCATCGTCCGTGCCAGCCCACGCCCCCGATAGCCCGGATGTGTTCCGACCGGCTCGAACTCGACGGTCTTGTTCGCCTCATCGAGCCACATGATCGTCGAGGCGGCCATTGTTCCGTCCGGTGCCTCCACCAGAACGTGCAGGTCGCCGCGGTAAGCCGCCGTCTGCCGGACGTCCTCATAGCTCTGGGCCGTGTACGCCGAGGGAGCCCAGGCATCCACATGAGCCCGGACCGCGGCCTCCGGCCCGGTCTCGTCGGCGGTGCGGAACCGGAACCCGGCCGACAGCACCGGCTGCTCCACATCGGTGAGGTCCCGCTCGTTGAGCTGGGTCCAGTCGCCGTCGTCGCCGAGCGCCCCCGCGTCGGACTCATAGCCGTGCGCTGCCCATCGCGTCAGGGCGAACTTTTCGGCGTTCGTCGGCAGCGCTGTGCGCTCAAGGTCGGCCGCCACGCTGTCGTACCAGTCGATCACTTCGTCGACCAGTTCGGTGTGGGCGGGATGGACCTGGTAACTCAGGGAGGCCCCGGTGACGTTGTTGACCGACCCGTCGCTGCGTCGCACCTGGCGCGGGAGAAAGGCCCAGGCCCACGCCACCAGTTCGTCACCGGAGAACCACAGCCGACGCGGCCAGGTCGCGCCGTAGGCGGCGCGACCCTGGCCCCAGACCCAGGCCAGCTCCCCGTACGAAGCGTCGGCGCTGATCAGGTCCGGGCGGATGGCGGTGACGCGCTGTGCTAGCCCCTGCATGAGCGGTATGTCCGCGGCGGTCAAGAGCCCGAAGTCCGTCATGGTGCGCCACTGTGCCAGGACTTCGCAAAGCCGTCGAACCGTTTTCCGGGCCCGCCGACCGTAGCAGCCAGTGCAGCGCGACGCGCATCGTCGCGGTGGCCGAACCGGCGACAGAGAGGGCGGGCAGCGGCCTGACTTTTTGTCACCGGAGCGGGATCGGCTCGGCCGTAGCACTTTGACCTGCTGATTTGCTGGCGGCGAGCGCGGAATTTGGGCACTAAGGAGTAGGTCTCGGCCGTGGCTCGCAGGCTCGTCCGGTGGCGTACGTTCGCACAGTGAAGACTGCGTCGGGGCGACGGCGGTCCAGATCGTGTGGTCCTCCCGCCGCGGGTCGAGGAACATCGAGCACATCGGCTCGGGGTACGACGACGCCGGACTGGAGGCGCTGAAGGCCGCAGCGAGGCAGGGCCTGGCGGCCGGGCAGCTGGAGCTCGACCTCGGGCCGGCCGGCCCGGGACCGTCCGGGCCGCTGGAGATCGCCTCCTCGCGGATGGGGCACCTGCTGGATGCCCTGGGCAGGGCCTATGACGCGCTCGGGGTTCCCGCAGGCCACCGAGGGCGACGAGGTGTTCAGGCAGCTCGTGCTCGCGCGGATCATCGAGCCCGCCAGCAAGCAGGACTCGCTGCGCGTCCTGGAGGAGGCGGGCGCTCCCGCGCCGTCGTATCCCACGCTCAGCCGGCGCCTGCCGGCCTGGGCGGAGGAATCATGGCGGCAGGGGCTGTCGGAGGCCTGCGCCGCGCACGCCCGGCTGGGCCCGGCGTCGCTGGTCCTCTACGACGTGTCCACTCTGTACTTCGAGGCCGACCGGGGCGACGGCTTCCGCGAGCCCGGTTTCTCCAAGGAGCGGCGCCTGGAGCCGCAGATCACCATCGGCCTGCTGGCCGGGCAGGACGGGTTCCCGCTCATGGTCTCCGCGTTCGAAGGGAACAGGGCCGAAACCAGGACCATGCTGCCGGTGATCGAGAAGTTCATGGCCGCCCGCCGGCTGCCGGACGTCACCGTGGTCGCGGACGCAGGGATGATCTCCGAGGCGAACCAGCAGGCGATCGAGGCCGCAGGCCTGTCGTTCATCCTCGGCATGAACATCCCCGAGGTCCCCTACCAGGTCGCACAGTGGCGCCGGGTGCATCCCGGCCTGGCCCCGGTCAGGCGGAACCGGTTCATCGCCCTCGACGGCGCGGTCAAGTGCGAGAACCGCGAACTTGAGGCCAGGGCACCGGGCCTGGCCGGGCTGAAGGGCTACCGCGCCAACCTGGCCGCCTGCCCCGACGGCACCCCCGTCACCGCGGACTTCGTCATCGGGAGCTACCACGAGCTCTGGTACATCGAAAAATCGTTCCGGATGTCCAAGTCGGACCTCCGGGCACGGCCGATCTGCCATCGCAAGCGGGACTCCATCGAGGCACATCTGACCATCGTCTTCGCGGCCCTGGCCGTCACCCGGTTCGTCGAGGACCGGACCGGCTGGTCCATAAGGAAGTTCGTCCGCACTGCCCGCCGCTACCGCACCGTCCAGATCCGCGCCGGCCAGCACATCCTCACCGCCGAAGACCCGCTCCCGCCCGACCTCCGCGAGATCCTCGCCCTCATCAAGTAACCCAGCCGCCTGCAGGGTCTCAAATCCACGTTCAGGCGACTGTCCCGGCGACGAGCGTCAGCACGAACCCCGCGACGATGATCGCCACCCGCGCATAGTGCAGCCGGTCCCAGCGCTGGTGCTGCTCGCGCCAGTCGGCGGGGTGATGGTCGGCTGTCCACGTAGCGGAGCGGTTGGCGATCGGGACGAGCAGGGTGACCGACATGACGACGCTCACGGCGAGCAGGGCCGCGGCCGCGACGGCCGCGTCGCCGGCCGGCCCGCCCCATTTAGCGGCGGCCAGCCAGGCCGTGAGGAGCAGGGACCCGATGTACCAGAACGGCATCACGCGGCCGAGCACCCGGGCGCCATCGGCGCTGGCCTCAATCCAGGACCCGACGGGCAGCCGCCGCAGGATCGGGCCGACGAAGACCGCGACGGCGAACTCGACGCCAACCATGACGCCGACGACGGTTGCGGTGATGACAGCGAGCGTGGTGAGCACGGCACTCCCTTTCTAGCGATGCTATATTTCTAGCAGTGCTAACGTAGGTTATCGCGAGCCAGAACGCAAGGGGAGGAACCATGGCGAAGGCAGGTACCCGCGCGCAGCGCATGGCCGAGCGCAGGCAGCAGATCCTCGACGCGGCCCGGGGCATAGCCGAGGCCGACGGGTGGACGGCTGTCACGTCACGGCGTCTTGCCGACGCGATCGGGTACACCCAGCCCGTGCTCTACGGCCACTTCCCGGGCGGGAAGACCGAGATCATGCGCACGGTGGCGCTCGCGGGCTTCGCGGAACTGGCCGCGGCGACACAGGCGGCCATGGGAGGCAAGACAGGCCCGCAGGCGGTTGCAGCGGTCGCGGACGTGTACCTGGACTTCGCCGCGACGCATCCGTCGCTCTACGAGGCGATGTTCCAGCTGCCGATCGATGCGCGGTTCGCGCAAGACGACGCGGAGACCGAACTGCGTTCCGGCTTCAACGCGCTGGGCGCCGCACTCGGCACTGACGACGACGGAACGGCGACCGAACTGCTCTGGAGCGCCCTGCACGGCATGAGCCTGCTAGAACGCGCCGGCCGGATGCGCAAAGAGCACCGGCCCAACCGGATAGCCGAACTCGCCGCCCGCTTCGCCAACTGACCCAAGGCCTGGTCTGCGGCGGGCGGCTCACGTCGACCTGTTCCGCACCTGCGATAGCCAGTGCCGACGATCGAGCAGGTGGCCGATCAATTAAGCGGTACGCGCGCTGCTGCCAGAGTTGTCATCCGTCACGGTATGCGACGACCATCGCGAGATGCAGCAGCGCCGTATAACGCCGAATATGGGTCTCACAGGCAGCCGAAGTTCGCTCACTCCGAGTCGCGCAGAACAGCCAGATCTGGAGCTGCCGCTTGGCTCAGAGACCCCGCAACACGGGCCGAGGCTGTCGTTCCAGCAACGCTTGCAGCCCCGCGAGGACCGGCAGGCCCCGGCAAGCCTTGCCGGCGCCAGGAGTGTCAAAGCATCGTTCCGGATGGACGGTGGAGTCCTCTCACCGCGGGCAGGTTGCCGTATACGGGAGTTGCGGGATGTACCGCTGCCACTGCGCGGGTGTCAGTTCGTCTCCCGGGATGGCGCAGATCCGCTTGATGGCGTCGTTGACATTCATGTCCCACAACCGGGTGTCTCCGTCGGTGCTGCCAGTGACGACCGTGGCACCCGCCAGGGCCAGCGCCGGTGTCGCCGGTCCGGCGCTGACCGTCGTGGCTGGGTCGGCGCTGGCAGTGATCGGCTTGCTGATCGGCCGGGGGCCTGCGTGGTCCGTCATGTCCCACAGCTGAACGGCATCATTGTTCCCGGCGATGGCCAGGACGGCGCCGTCGGCGCTGAACGCCACGGTGACATAGGTGCCGACCGCGTCATCGAGCGGCTGCCCGAACGGCACGGGGCGAGCCGGATCGGTCACGTCCCATAGCTGAACGGTGCCGTTGTCTGCTCCGGCCGCCAGCAGATGGCCGTGCGGGCTGAACGCCAGCGACGAGATTCCGCCGAGCGGCGTGCCGGCTGCCTGCCACTGCGGGCCGGCGGGGCGAGGGCGAGCCGGGTCGGACATGTGCCACAGGTGCACGTAGCCGTCCGCGTCGCCGCTCGCGAGCATGCCGCCATCGGGGCTGAAAGCTACCGCTGCGCCGTCGAAGGGGTCACCGGACACGGTGCTGAGCTCGCGGGGACGGGCGGGGCTGGCCACGTCCCATATCTGGACCGGGCCCGCTCCGTCGCCGACAGCCAGGACGCCGTCCTCCGGACTGAACGCGGCTGAGCTGATGACGGCGCTGGAGCCGGTTCGCAGCACGAACGAGTGTCCCAGGTCCGCAAGCTGCCAGAGCCGGACCGATCCGGCATCGCCGCTAGCGAGCAGGCGGCCGTCCGGACTGAACGCCAGCGAGCCTGCGGTGTCGCCACGCGCTCCTAGCGGCGGCCCGAGCGGAAGCGGGGCGACGGGGCCGTCCATCTTCCAGAGCCGGACATAGCCGCCTGACCCGGCGCTGGCGAGGATGCCGCGCTGCTGGCTCCAGGCGACGGCGCTGACCTGGCCGTAGGCGAGCATGACCGGCGGAATGCTCCACACCAGCACGGTGCCCAGCGGGCCGGCGCTCACGAGGGCTCGGCCGTCGGAGCTGACGGCCACCGAGCCGACCTGGGTGGCTACTGCCTGCGGCAGGGTGACCGGGGCGGGATGGGAGGGGCTGGCCGCGTCCCATAGCCGCACCGACCCGCCGGCGTCGCTGCCATCACCGCAGCCCGCGACCAGCAGCGCGGGCCAGCGCCCTGGCCTGGAGGCCGAGGCCGACCCGGTAGGACACCCGCCGTGCTGAGGGCTCGTGGCTGAACAAGGTGAGCATGCGCCGCTCGTCGGCGGCCAGGAACGCCTGGCGGCCTCGCGGGGTCATCCGGCACCCGGTGCCAGGGCTGGTCTCGAAGTCCTCGGGACGGATGATGCCGGTCGTCAGGCAGCGGAGCACGACCGCGTCGATGACCAGCGGGCGGTATTCCTCGATCAGGTCCAGCGCCAGGCTGGGCCGTCCCCGCCGGGCCTGGTGCAGGAACCCGACGGAGGGGTCGAGGCGGACGGCCGACAGGGCCGCGACCGCCTCGTGGGTCAGCAGCGTGTACCCGAAGGACAGCATGGCGTTGACCGGGTCGGGTCGCGTCGGCCAGCACCAGCCGGGTTGCTGCGAGCGTCTCGGCGATGTCGGCGCACCCGGCGTCTGCCCCGCGCCGGCCGGCGCGCAGCAGGGCAACCCGCATGCTGGCGATCTTCCCGTCCACGAAGCCCGTGGCGAGCTGGCGCGCGGCGGGCGGATCATCGGCCAGCCGGTACTGCGCCCGGCGGGCCGTCGGGTCGCTCTCGGCCAGCGCGGTGAGACGGCCGCCGGGGCCGCCGTGCTCATCGAGCAGCACGATATCGATGCCGTCGCGCAGGGCCCGGTGCAGGAACGGCGTGGTCATGCCCACCCGGCCGATGCACACGACCTGGCGGACGCGCCGCAGGTTCAGCCGGAACAGGACCTCTTCCTGGTGCTCCACGACCAGCCGGTCGCCACGGCTGCGCAGCAGGCTGCCGGGGCGGCCGACATAAACGACGGTCTCCGTCGGATGCGACAAGGCCATCGCGCCGGGGCTGGTCAGCGAGGTGATCGTGGATCCGAGGAACGGGACGCCGTCGTCGAAGGACACGACCTGGCTCGTCGGAGTACCGGATCACCCGGTACCCGGCGCCCAGCATCGCCCGGTCGAAGGCGTCCAGGTGCAGGTTGCACAGCAGCGGCGACAGCGGGCTGCCCTGGCGCAGGCCAAGCCCGCGGCCGTGATCCGGCGCGCCGCAGCCGCCTCGAAACGGTCGATCTCCGCGCCGGCCACACCATCGGCCAGCGCTGCGTCCCGGACCTCGTCCCAGGCGTCCAGCAGCGCCTGCTCGGTGAACGCCCGGGCCAGCAGCTCGCCCATCACGGCCCCGGTGGGCTGGCAGCGGGCGTGGTCGCGCCGAAGCCGTGCGTGGTCTGGGCCCCGGTCCCGCAGAACTCCGCGAACCTGGCCAGCGTGCCGAGCACACCCCGCGCCGCAGCCGGGGCGTCCGGTGACAGCCGCAGCGTCGCGGTGCCAGTGAACCCGGCCCGATCCCGGCCGCACCCCGAGTCGCGCAACCCGGTCCGCAGGTCAAACGCGGCCAGGCGCAGGGCGCGGTGGGTGTCCCGCCACGCGTCGTCGGCGATCGCCAGGGCGCTGACTCCGGGAATCGAGGCGTTCCAGCGGCGCCGCCACGAGCCGGCGATCAGCCGGGGATCGGGG
>Ga0193728_1000788_pt1 | contig 15744 bp, 8 predicted proteins | sample U1c1metaG_FD_143037 | JGI IMG/M metagenome (GOLD analysis project Ga0193728, IMG submission 143037) | Soil microbial communities from a riparian zone of the East river system, Colorado, United States - U1c1 | ecosystem: Environmental > Terrestrial > Soil > Riparian zone | place: USA: East River...
ATGAAGCGGCACCTCGGCGATCGCTTCCCCACCTATTCAGTCGCCAGCGAACGCCTCCGCCTGCTCGAAGATCGCGCCGGCACTGGCAAAGCGGACCACGCGACGACCTTTGCCGAAAACTTCAAGACGCCCCTGGATGGCATCGGCGCGGGCGTGCTGGCCCGCAAAGGCTCCGTTTGGTACGCGAACATTCCCAATCTCTGGCTCTTGCGCGACACGAACGGCGACGGTGTGGCCGACTTCCGCAAATCGCTCCACTACGGCTTTGGCGTGCGCGTCGGTTTTCTGGGGCATGACCTGCATGGAGTGCATTTCGGACCGGACGGCCGAATTTATTTCAGCATCGGGGACCGCGGCTCGAACGTGAAGGTTGCCGATGGACGCATGGTCGGCGAGCCGGACATGGGTTGCGTTTTTCGTTGCGACCCGGACGGCTCCGGACTCGAAGTTTTTTCCTTCGGGTTGCGCAATCCCCAGGACCTTGTTTTCGATCAATACGGAAACCTCTTCACCGGTGATAACAATTCGGACAGCGGCGACGAAGCGCGCTGGGTGTATCTCGTGGAAGGCGCGGACAACGGCTGGCGCGTGGGTTACCAATTCATGGAAAATCCCTACTCGCGCGGTCCCTTCAATCAGGAGAAATTGTGGTATCCGCATTTTGAGGGCCAGGCGGCCTATATCGTGCCGCCCATTGCCAATATTGCCAGCGGCCCTTCCGGCGTGGCCTATTTTCCCGGCACCGGCCTCCCGGCGCGTTTCAAGGACCATTTTTTCCTGGTGGATTTTCGCGGCGGCCCGGCCAACAGCGGCATCCATTCCTTCACGCTCAAGCCGCAAGGCGCCGGTTTCGAATTGGTGGATCCGCAGCATCTCATCTGGGGCGTGCTGGCCACCGACGTTAAATTCGGCGTGGATGGCGGCATTTATTTAAGCGATTGGGTCGAGGGCTGGGGTTTGACGGGCAAGGGCCGCATCTACCGCGTGCATGACCCCGCCGTTGACCGGCAGGAATTGGTGCTGGAAACGAAGCGGCTCCTCGCGGAAGGCATGGAAAAACGGCCCCTCAAGGAACTCGCGCACTTGATGGCGCACGCGGACATGCGCGTTCGGCAGGAAGCTCAATTCGAACTTGCCGATCGGGATTTGCCCGCGCTCGGCACGCTCGCCGGCGTGGCGCGGCAGGACGCCAATCAACTGGCGCGGCTCCACGCCATTTGGGGACTGGGCCAGGTCTTGCGGCGCACGCGTCCTCCAAGCTCACCGGCTGAGCTCGCACGTGCCCGCGATCTGCTCATCAAACTGCTGGGCGACCCCGACCCGGAGGTTCGCGCTCAAGCCGCCAAAATCACCGGTGAAACTCCGCTCGCGAACGGTTTCGAGGGCCTGCTCAAGCTCTTGAAAGATCAAAGTCCGCGCGTTCGCTTTTTCGCGGCCATGAGCCTCGGCAAACTGGGGCGTCCGGACGCTCTGCCTGCCGTTATTTCATTGCTGCGGGAAAATGCGGACAAAGATCCGTGGCTTCGCCATGCGGGTGTCATGGCTTTGACCTCCATCGGCGACATGGATTTCCTTCTCGCTTCCGCCCGGGACGATTCCCCCGCCGTGCGCATGGGCGTCCTGCTGGCCATGCGCCGCTTGCATCGCGCCGAGCTCGCATTGTTTTTGAAAGACCCCGATCCGAAAATCGTCCTGGAAGCCGCCCGGGCCGTTAACGACGAGCCGATCAACGGCGCCCTGCCCGAACTGGCGGCGCTCATCGGCAAGCTGAATCCGGACGCGTCCGGCGGCAACCAGCCTGAAAAATCGTCCACGCAGGAATCTGAGCCGCTGCTGCGCCGCGTGCTCAACGCAAACTTCCATTTTGGCACCGCGGAGACGGCTCGCTCCCTGGCCGCTTTTGCTTCGCGCTCGACCGCGCCTGAAAACATGCGCATCGAGGCCCTGGCGGAATTGGCGGACTGGGAACATCCCTCGGGCCGGGATCGGGTGATTGGTCTTTGGCGTCCGGTGGCGGCGGTTCGCCCCCGTCAAACTGCGGTGGAAGCCCTCGAGCCCGCCCTGGCCGCCATCGTTCACACCGCGCCGGATAAGGTCCGGCTCGCGGCCGTCCACGCCGCGGCGCGCCTGAGCATCAGCAACGCCGCCCCGGTTTTGGTTGAAATGGTCGGCGATGCGCGGCAACCGGCGGAGGTCCGGGTGGAAGCTCTGAAAACGCTGGCCGTGCTGAACGACGCTCGACTCGAGGAAGTCGTCCGGGCGGCAAAGACGGATTCGAACGAAGAATTGCGCACCACCGCCATGCAATTGGAAACGACGCTCAAGCCTTCGAGCGCGCCGGCCAGCCTGAAGGCGGCCCTGGAGCAAGGCGGCGCCGGCGAAAAGCGGGCCGCCCTGGCCGCCCTCGCCGCCTTGCCGGCGGGACCGGCGGATGAGATCCTCGCCGAGTGGCTGGATAAGTTGCAGTCGGGCTCGGTGCCGCGGGAACTGCAACTCGATCTCCTGAACGCCGCCGGAAAACGTTCAGCCCTTCCGGTTAAACAAAAGCTGGCCAATTACGAGGCGTCCAAATCCAAAGAAGATCCCCTCGCGCCATTTCGCGAAACGCTCTTTGGCGGCAATGCCGGCCAGGGCAAAAAGCTTTTCTTCGAGCGGCCGGAAGCCCAATGCGTTCGCTGCCACAAGATCAACGGTCTGGGCGGCGACGTCGGGCCCGACCTCTCCCACATTGGCGCTCAAAAGGAGCGCGAGTATCTGCTCGAATCCATCGTGCTCCCCAACAAACAGATCGCTCCCGGATTCGACAGCGTGATGGTGACGATGAAAAATGACGACAGCTTCGCCGGCGTGCTCAAAAGCGAAACCCCGACTGAACTCGTTCTGAACACGCCCCAAACCGGCCTCGTCACCGTTAAGAAGAGCGACATCCAATCCCGGCAAAAAGCCCTGTCGCCCATGCCCGAAGGAATGGCTCAAATCCTCTCCAAACAGGACCTCCGCGACCTCGTCGAATTCCTAAGCAATCAGAAGTGAAAGGTGCCGGCGAGGGGCACTGATTGGTTACCGATGGTTACTGATGGTTACTGATAGTGACCGCAGGGTGACGAATGGTTACCGTACCGTGCCGCCCGATTGCGTTGGCGTGGGTCTGGTTTTGTTCCTCGCACCTCAAGGAACTCGCCCGATCGGAGTCGGGCGCTCCATCCGCGTTTGCCGTGGGCTCTGGTTTGTTCCTGCGGATCGAATCACGCTGGCCCGTGCTTGGAAGCTGGGGTGCTTGATTTGGCCTGAGCTGCTTTGAAATGGGTTGAGGCGGATTGGCCGAGGGGAAGACGCGGAGACGGGAGGGAAGCTTTTATGGCGGCGCGCACGGGAGGTCCGAGCCTCCCTTCGCCAAGCCTATGGATGGGCAGGCCGGACGGGCTTATGGAAGACGCGGGAGTCAGCCAGTAATCAGTGTCCAGGAGTAATCAGTAATCGGCCCGATTGGAGGAGATGGCCAGGCAGCCCGACGGACGCGGAGTGGGGAAGACGCGGGGAGTCGGGCCAGACGCGGAGACGCCCTCCTTCGCCAAGCCTATGGAGGGCAGGCCGGACGGGCCGAGCGTGACTGCTAAGGGAGGTGGAATTCTCTCGTGCCGGTTACTCCGTCGATCGCGATGATGGCGGAATTATCCTTTGTAGCGAGGCAATGGAGGGTGACCGCGCGAGCATCGATCTTGAGGGTGACGGATTCGCCCGCGGCCAGGGTCTTGCCGTTGATCAGTGCCAGGCGGCGGGGAGGCACTCCGCTGAGGCCGCTAAGCCGAATCTGTTTCACGAACGCGGGATCGGGAAGATTTACGGCGTCGCCTGAGTTTGGAGCAAAGGCCGCTACGCGCGCATTGCCCTGGGCGATCTGGTCCGGGGTCATTTGAAGAACCGTCGCGTCACGATAGGTCCTGCCAAGATTGGCGGCGAACTCGAACACGTTTCCGTCAGCAGCAAGGCAAAACCATTTGTATGCTTCAGGCAAGTCCCGGCTGACGTACTTCCCTTCGCTGTAAACCGACCCAAGTTCAACCTGCGCTTGCCTGGCGCCGCGGTTGGCGGCCTTGATGAGCCATGGGATCGCTTCATCGGAATGTGCGGCTCTTGCTTCGCTGGTGGCCATAGGGCTGTTCGCCCAGGACATAAGCAGGTGCGCCAATTGGTACTGCGAGTTGAGGCTGCCCTGAGCGGCGGCTTTGTCCTGGGCCTCGACGTCACCACGCTCAGCAGCGATTTTGATCTGAGCGAGAGACGGGCTGTCCAGCAGCAGGGGCGCGGCCAACGGGAGTGGGAATCCAGTCGAAAGGCTCAATGAATCCAGTGGGGATGAAGGCCCGGATTGCGAGCCGGAACGGGGTGGTGATTTTCCCGGGAGTAGAAAGATAACGAGCAGCACGATGGTTGCCACAACGGCGAAACTCGCTGACATTACCCAAAAGAGACTTTGGCCGGAGGACAATGGCTGCGGTTTCAGGGGATTTATTTCGGGCGAGAGCTGCCGGGCAAACGGGGAGTTCTGCTGCGGTTCACGAGGCGTGTGCCCACCGGAACTGGCCACAGCCGACCTGGGCATGTACCGGGAATCGTCTTGAGGCGGAGGGACAGCTTTCGGGCTCGGGGATCCAGTGGCCTTTGCGTTAGCGACGGCTTTCTGAAGAAGATCGAGAAATGTTTGCGGCCGTGGCAACCGAGCCAGGATGTATCGTTGGCCGCCGAGGGTGGTGACGGCGACTGTGCCGTAACCGAACAGACGACCCAGGAATGGCTCTGAGATGAAGATGCCTTCGACATTTTCCAGGGGGATCTCGCCAGCCTTACGCGCGAGGATGCCAGTACGGTACAAAAGGCGCTTGTTGGTGAGGGTTATCTTTGTGTTTCGGCGGGCGAGAAATACGGCCAGGAACATGAGAAGCCCGAACAGGACGTTTAGCAGTAATACGACCAGGGTGAAATCGCCCATGTCTCGGCCGGAGGCCCGCCCGAACACGGACATCAGGAGAATGAGCGGAGCTGAAAGTGCAAGGCACGCGGCGAAAGCCAGGATAGGCCAGACAAAGATGCCCGGGTGCATGGTTTCCTGCCACAAGACTTGCTCGTCTGATTCGATTGGCATAAGAGGCAGGCGCGTTCCCACAGTAGCATTCAGTTAATGCAGGAAGAGCGAAGCTCCGCGAATAAAGGATAAGCTCGTTTTGTGCCAAAACGGGCGGGCTCATGGAAGGCGCGGGGAGCGTTGAAGAGTAGAAGACATCGGGAAAAGTGTGGATTCAAGGCATGGAACACGGCTATGAGTAGCACTAGTTCGGGGATTTCGTTGATGATTTGAGAAATCAATCATCTCGAAGGAACGGTGAAACGATGAAACTGAGGCTTTTGAAATTCAAAGAGTGGCTGGCGCTACTTGAGACAGGATATAATCCACCGGCCATTCGTAATCAAAAGGACGAGATCCAATTTCAGACAGAAATGCGGCAATTGTACAACCGACTGGTTGAGCTCCTGTCAGTTTTTGGCGAGGAAGGCGATTATTACGGCATTTCCGACTTCAAGGTGGAGCCCGATTTGCGAGACAGGCCCACCACCATGGCGCCGCCCGCCGGCCGTACGCGTGAATTTGATATTACTATCATCACTCGGAGATTTTATAAAACCAATTACCTGGACGTTCTGCGCGAGTTCCTGTCATCGGAAGCTCCCGGCTACCGGATAATAATTGCCAAGGATTTTGATCCGAAATGGACCTTGCGGATTGCGTTGACGGTGGACCTCGCACAGATTTATTGCACCCACACGAAAGAACGCTCGCGGCTGAAGGACATCTTGCGCAGGGCGCCGGGGCGGGGGTAGGAAGACGCCCTCATTCGCCAAGCCTATGGAGGGCAGGCCGGACGGGCAGAGCGTGAGAGCGTGGAGCGGTCCGAGCCGGACTGGCCTAGTGTGGAGCGGCAGGAGCCATTTGGGTTCGCGCCTGATCGGAGTCGGGCGCTCCGATGGGTACGTCCAGAACCCGCAAAAGTTTCTCTTAAAAACAGTTGCAAAACCGGGCTCAGTTGAGCTAAAAATAGGGTGTAATATAGATAGTTTAGATTAGAAACGGTTAAGTGGCACAACTCAATTCTCGGTTCCTCACCCATTAGTTGTGTTCCGACGATAGCTGAGCCCTGTATATTGTGGTTTTCCGCTTTACAAACAGGGCGGTTTCGGTTGTTGTTTAGGCAAAATCAATCATTCATGTATCTCAAAAATCTAACTGTATTAGGTTTCAAATCCTTTGCAGATAAGACCTCGCTGAATTTCCAGCCCGGCGTCACGGCCATCGTCGGCCCCAATGGATGCGGCAAGTCCAACGTGTCGGACGCAATCCGTTGGGTACTGGGGGAGCAATCGGCCAAGGCGCTGCGGGGTGGCGAGATGGCCGACGTCATTTTCAACGGCACCGACGGACGCAAGCCGCTGGGCATGGCGGAAGTGTCCCTGACCATTGGAGGGGTGGACGATGAAAACCTGCACGCAGCCGGGGTGGAAATTGCGTACAACGAGGTGACGCTGACGCGGAGGGTATTCCGCGACGGCGGCAGCGAATATTTCATCAACAAGACGCCGTGCCGGCTAAAGGACATTCAACAATTGTTCGGACCAGTTACAGCATCATGGCCCAGGGAAACATCACGCAGATCCTCTCGAGCAAGCCGGAAGACCGGCGCATGATTTTTGAAGAGGCGGCGGGAATCACCAAATACAAATCGCAAAAGCGGGAAGCGCTGCGCAAGCTTGAAGCCACCGATCAGAACCTGCTGCGCGTCGAGGATCTGGTCCGCGAAGTTAAACGCCAGATTGGCTCGCTCCAGCGCCAGGCCGGGAAAGCGCGCCGCTACAAACAGATTGCTCAGGAATTGCAGCATCTCGATACGCAACTGGCCCGCCATCAATTCGACGTGTTGCAGGCGGAGATTTGCGACCGCCAGGCCGCCGGCGAGACGTTGCGGAATGGAATCGAAGCAACCTCGGCCGAAGTGCTGCGTTGCGAGGACGAGATTGCGGAGTTGCGCGAACGGCTCTCCGCTTTGGAACAGCAGATTGCCGGCCTGCAACAACGCGGACTGGAGCTGAAGGGCGAAATCGATCGGCACGAGAGCCGGATTCAATTTAATGAAGAACGCCTGCGCGAATTAGCCGCGCAGAACACCAAGGCGTTTGCGGACCTGACCCAGGGCGAGGAACGGCGGCGGGTGGCTGCGGAGGAACTCACGGCGGTGGCCGGGAATCTGGACGCATCGGTGGCGGCGCTGGAAGGGCACCGCGAAACGCTCGCCGCCAAGCAGGAAGCGGTGCGGCAGGTCGAGAGCGATTTGCGGGAACGGCAGGAAGCCTTGCGCGCGGCGCAGGCGGAGGCCTTCGCCGCGGCCCAGGACCTGAGCCGGGTGCGCAATGAAATCACGGCGCTCGATTTGCAGAAGCAAGGCAACGTGGTGCGCCTGGAGAAGCTGTCCGCCGAAAAAATTCAACTCGAAGAGGAACGGACGCGGCTGGAAGTGAGCCTGCATGATTTTGCCGCCAATGTGGAAGCGCAGAAGCTCAACGCGCAAACGCGGCGCGGCACGGTGGCGGAACGGCAAATGCGTTTGAAGGAAATCCAGGAGGAGCTGGGCCGCGCCGGGCTGGAACAGGACGCGGTTTTGGAGCAGCAGGCGGCGACGCGCTCGCGCTTGAACGTGCTCGATCAATTGCAATCGGAGCACGAAGGGTTCAGCGCCGGTTCGCTCGCGGCGCTGCGTCAATCCCGGAATGTGCTGGGTTGGCCGATAAGATTCGCGTGCCGGATCAGTACATCGCGGCCATCGAGACGGCGCTTGGGCATCATTTGCAATTGGTTTTAACGGAGCATCCGGAAGCGGCGCAGGAGATCCTGGGCGATTTGAGCGCGAACAAAAAGGGCCGCGCCAGCATCGCGCCGCTGGCGTTGATGCAAAATGGTTTTGCCGGGCATGGTGGAAGCAATGGCGGGAGTGACCACAAGGTCAGCCCACGTCAGGCGCCGGACGCCGAGCACGGCGGATTCCCACCACAACTTAACGGCGCACCGCTGGCTGCCATCAAGGTCGTCGAGAGCGAACAGCCGGTGCGGTTGCTGTTGGAACGCCTGCTGGGCATGACGCGGATCGTAAAAGATCTGGACGCGGCGACGGCCGCCTGGAAGGAAAGCCATGGCGCGTTTCATTATGTGACGCTCGGGGGTGAGTTGCTGAGTTCTCACGGTGTTTATACCGGAGGTTACGCCAACGGCAACGGGAACGGCCAGGCGCCGGCTTCGATTCTGGGACGGAAAAACCAGATCACCGATTTGCGGGCGCGCCTGGCGAAGTTGCAGGAGGAAGTGGCCGGTCTCAGCCGCCGCAAAGGCGGCTTGCAGAGCGAACAAACCGAATTGCAGGCCAGTTTGCACCAGGCCCAAACGGAATTGCGGGACCAGGAAGTTGCGATCGCCACCCGCGAAGGGGAATTTAACGCGCTGCAAAATTCTCAGCGGCTGCTGCACCAGAAAATTGACACGGTGGTTTATGAGGTCCAGAGCCTGGCGGCCCAGGAACAGGAAGGCCTGCGGAAGCGCGCCGACCTCGCGGCAAAAGCAGCGAGCCTGGAATCGCGCGAAGCGCAAGGCCAGGCGCAGGTGGGAAGCCTGACGGCGGTCCTGGAGGGTCTGCGCGTGCAGCGGGACGCAGCCAACACCGTTCTGACTGAAAGCAAGGTATCGCTGGCGACGGAAGAACAGATGAGCGCGTCGTTCCAGCAGCAGCAACAATCATTGGAGCAGCGCATTCACGAGCTGGCGCAGGTGATCGAGCAGCGGCGAAGCGAGCTTTCCTCTTTCGTCACGCGCAAGGAGCAGGCTGAATCCGAAATTCAACAATCGCGCGGGCAAATCGAAACGCTCCAGCATGACCGCGAACAAGTGAACGGGCAAACGGCCGAATTACTTTCCCAAAAACAATCGCAGGAGGCCGAGGTTTCCGGCGGCGAGGAAAATTTGCGCGAACAGCGGCGTCACTTGACGGAGTTGCAGCAGCAACGCAGCACGATCGAGATTGAGCTGGCCCAACGAAATATGTCGGTGCAGAACCTGCGCGAGCGGATTCAGCAAAAATATCATGTAAACCTGGATGACATTCGCAGCGAGTGCATCACGATCACGCTGGCGGACGAAGGCCCGGCGAAGGTCCATGTGATGACGCCCGAGGAGATGGCCGCGGTGGGGGCGGCGACGGATTGGACGGCGGTCGGACAGCAGGTCGAGGCCCTGCAACAACGGTTGGACGAGATGGGGCCGGTGAATCTCGTCGCCATCGAGGAATACGAAGAAACCGAGCAACGGCACCAGTTTTTGAGCAAACAACTCGATGATTTAGTGCAGGCCAAAGCGCAATTGCTCGAGGTGATCAACCGCATCAACGTCCAGACACGGGAGATGTTCCGGGAAACTTTCGAGAAAATCCGCGACAACTTCCGCGCCATGTTCACCGAAGTGTTTGGCGGCGGGAAAGCGGACCTCGTGTTGATGGACGAGCAGGACCTGCTGGAGAGCGGCATCGAGATCGTGGCGCGCCCGCCCGGCAAACAGTTGCAAACGATCTCATTGCTGTCCGGCGGCGAGCAGACGATGACGGCGGTGTCCCTGCTGTTCTCGATTTACCAGGTCAAGCCGAGCCCGTTTTGCGTGCTCGACGAATTGGACGCGCCGCTGGACGAATCGAACATCAATCGCTTCATCCGCGTGCTCCAGCGATTCCTGGCCCACTCGCAATTTATTATTATCACGCATAACAAGCGCACCATCGGCATGGCCGATGTGCTCTATGGCGTGACGATGCAGGAGCAGGGTGTCAGCCGGATTGTGAGCGTGAAGTTCCACAAAACGGACGAAGCGGTGACGGATCATAAACCGATGTCGCTGGAGACGCCCACCACCGGACGGCCGGTCGAGGCGGAGGAAGACGCGCCTCACAAACGCGAGGAGACGCTGGAGATCATGATGGCGAAGTAGCACGCGGGACGGCGTTAATGGCCGGAGTGGCGTCGAAATATTTCCTCGATCTAAGCCGTATCCATGGAGTGGAAAACCACGAATGGACACAAATTCACACGAATGGACCTGATCCATTCAAGCATTGAACCTGGCACGACCCACTCATTAACCAGTGATCAAAACCAGCTTTTTCAAACTCCGCGCGTGAAGAAAGTGACCATTCATTCGGATGGAGCTTGTGAAGGCAATCCCGGGCCGGGCGGATGGGCGGCCGTTCTTCAATATGGAAATCACCGGCGCGAAATCTGCGGGCATGCGCTGGCGGCCACAAACAACCGGATGGAAATCCAGGCAGCCATCGAAGCGCTCCGCTCCTTGAAGGAGCCATGCGAGGTCGATCTCCACACCGATTCGGAATACGTGCGCGAGGGAATCACGTCATGGGTCGCCACGTGGAAAATTAAGGGATGGAAAACGAAAGAGAAAAAACCCGTGCGGAACGTTGATCTTTGGAAGGAACTCGATGCGCTTGCCTCAAGCCACCAGGTGAAGTGGCATTGGGTCAAAGGGCATGCCGGCCATCCGTTGAACGAACGTTGCGACCAGCTTGCTGTGGAGGAGATCCGCAAATTGCGCTCCCGCCATCAGCCCCAGGAGCTGGCCCGGGCGCTTGAGGTGTTTAGGGCACAGCAGGCGAGCAGCTCCGGAGCCGCAAGTGAAGTTAGTTGAGTGAGAGGTTCGCTTAGATTGACAAGGAGTAACGAAAGCCAAACCTATTGGAAACCGCGGGATAATATACTTCACAAATGCAGATTGCTGCCCCCGTGGTTGAGAGGGTTTGTGAACAAGTTTGTCAAGTGAGTGGGGACAAGTTGCCAAATATGGCAGTTGACCCAAACTTAACCACTGTTTAGTTTTTATTAAAGAAACGATGAGAATGACGGGCGAGCGACGGGAACTGTTTTTTGAAGGATCATGGCGAAAATAAAAATTCCAACGTCTGAATATGAAGTTCTGAAGAAAATCGCAGAACTTAAAGAAGCTGATTTCTCGGCCTTACTCGATGCGCTTGGCAAAACAGAATCTTCGTTCATCAACTTTGATTCACCCGAAGATTTCAAGAAATTGAGTTCCAATGTTGGCGCACTCAAGCCCGACGATCTGAAAGCGATTCTCAAAACAATTGTAATGCTTTATGCAGTAAAGAGGGGAAGGCGGAGATCGGCGGAACAGCTTTCTGAAGACATCAAGGAAACAATTGAGGCCGAGAGCCCCGAGGAATTTCCATCCGCAACGTCAACCATAGTAAAAGAGAGATTGCAAAAACTTCTTTTGATTGAAAAAGCTCTCCATCTCACGGCAAAATCACTGAATGTTCTGACAGATCAGGATCACATATTTTGTGGAGTAAAAGTTTTATCTGATGTCCGTCCCGTTTTTAATGATGCAGCAGACTCGCTAGCCGCTGCGATGATCATTCACAATTTGAAAATAAGTTATCATCATGAGGGGCGACACAAAGAATTTTTTGCCGCCATGAACATGGAAGACGTTCGCAAAATCAAAGAAGCTATGGAGCGAGCAGAAAAGAAATCGGCTGCCCTTAAATCTTTTATCGAAAAATCGGGAACGCCATATTTTGAAGATCGGGAATAATTCATGCCACTCGCTTTACAACGCTATCATTACGAGGAAGGGTGGGAGGCCGACAGATGGGACACCGAGGAGGACGATAATCGCCCTCTCCTAAAATCGGCGTACATCTATGTGGACTTATTTCAGGCTTCGCAAGTTTGCCAAATTAAGGGGGATGTCGAGCCTATTATTCAATACATCACGGTTGGCGCAAATAGACTCTCCAAAATAGAGCGGGAGTTTAACGCCCTTGCAGAGCAATGGTATCGAGAAACAAAAATGCTTTCATTTGTGCGACAGAAAGCAATTCATCCGGCCTATCAGAAGATCATTGGTATGGGGCCGGTTGCTCTGCCGTTTATTTTGCAAGAGTTGAGAGATCGGGGCGGAGATTGGATTTGGGCTCTCGAAATGATCGTTAGAAACGAGAACCCGGCCATTGGCGTCACACATTTCAAAGAGTCCGTTAGAGCCTGGCTCGACTGGGGAAAGGCAAACGGTCATATTGAGTAATTTTGGATGTCCGCCCAAGACATAGCCTCCGCATTTCCCCGCTTGCCAAGAGACGGGTACCTAAAAACCAGCGAGGAAACGGACGAATATAATTGCATAGCGTGGGCCGGTGATGATGTCACCAGAAAATGGGATCCGGATATAACAACAGGGCGCTATTGGCCGACTGACGGGGTCCCTCGCACATTGGACCTGGAGAGTTTTGTCCGACTATACGAAGTTGAATGCGGATATACTCCTCTCGCTGAATGTGATATTTCTCTTGAGCAAGGATTTGAAAAAATTGCGATATTCATAAGCCTTAGCAACGAGGTAACTCACGCGGCAAGGCAATTGCAATCAGGAAGGTGGACAAGCAAACTTGGGGATTTGGAGGACATAGATCATGAAAAATTGTCGAGCTTGGAGCATGGATGTTATGGGCGAGTTGCCAAGATTCTGAAACGACCGCGCCGAGCTAATTAGGGTCTTTTTCGAGTTTAGGTTGCGCCGCGAGCGGATGGCGGCAGTGTCAAGCGTCCGAGTGCCTTCGCATCGTTGGGTTCATTGTTTAGTTACTTCGTTGAGTGACCGGAGGGTCGTTGCGCGACGAGGTATTCTTCGGTCCAGCCACCGCCGAGGGCTTTGATGAGCTGGACGGCGCTGATGAGGCGCTGGCCGGCGAGTTGGGCGGTGCCGCGCTGGGCCTGGAGAGCATCACGGCTGGCGTCCACGACTTCGAGATAGCTCACCAGCCCGGAACGATAGCGATCGGTGGCCAATTCCGCGGCGCGGCGGGCGTTGGCGACGGCGCGGTCCTGCGCGACCGCCTGGTTCGAAAGATGATAGACGCCGGCCAGGCTGTTCTCGATTTCGCCGAAGGCGATGAGAATGCTTTGGCGATATTTGGCGATTGCCTCCTGATACGCCGCTTGCGAGCGCCGATAGTCGGCGCGATTCCGTCCGCCGGCGAAAATCGGCAGCGAAAGGCTGGGACCAATGGACCAGACGCGGCTCTCCCAATTGAAGAGATTATCAATATCGGCGCTGGCGTAGCCGCCGGACGCGGTGAGCCGCAGGACGGGAAAAAAGGCGGCTTTGGCGACGCCGATGCGGGCATTGGCGGCCGCGAGCTGACGCTCGGCTTCGGCCACATCGGGGCGGCGCTCCAGCAAGTCTCCCGGCAAGCCCGCGGGAATGGAGGGGGGCTTTGGATTCCAATTGGTATTTGCGCCTTCGAGGGCGGCGAGTTTGAAGGCCGACGGGTTTGAGCCAGCCAGGATGGCGAGGGCATTTTCCAATTCCGCCCGCCGTTTGGCCAGGGCGGCGGCCTCGGCCTCGGTCGTGGCGAGCTCGGTCTCGGCGCGGGCAATATCGAGTTCGTTGCCGATGCCGCCTTCGAAGCGGCTGCGGACGAGCTGGACTTGCTCATGGCGCAGGCCAACCGTGCTGGTCACTGAGCCGATCTCGGCATCGAGCGAGCGGAGCAAGAAATAGTTTTGAGCGACATCGCCTTGCAGGGTCAGCAGGACGTTGTGGAATGCGGCGACGCTGGCGGCGGCTTCGGCGCGCGCGCTCTCAAAGCCGCGACGAACGCGGCCCCACAGATCAATTTCGTAGCTAAGATCCAGCGGCGTCCTGAAGGTATTGGCGGTCACGCTTCCGAAACTGGGAACCTGGTTTGGCGAGTAGCGATCCCGCGAGAAGCTCGGATCGAAGTTGAGGTTGGGAAAGAATTCGCTGCGAGCGACGCGCGCCGTGGCGCGGGCCTGATCCACCCGGGCGACGGCGGCTTTGAGTTCCTGGTTGGCGTTCACGGCCCGCGATTCGAGTTCGTTCAAGCCGTCGTCACCAAAGACTTCCCACCAGGGGCCTTTGGGCAGGGTGTCGAGGGGGCGGCCCTCCTTCCACGAGCCGAGGTCAACGGCTTTGTAAGCGGAAGGCACGGAGTTGGTCGGGCGCTTGTAATCAGGACCAATGGTGAACGGTCCGGCTGAGGCACCGACAACCGTGAATAACAACGCCACCGCGGCGGCGGCTGCCGCTGTCGCCGGTCCGTGAAGAGAAGAACCTTGCGATTTCGTCGCAGGCGCGACTGCTTTCTTTTTGCCGAGTTTCATCAGCGTTACGTAGAATACAGGGGTCAGAAACAGACCGAAAAGCGTGACGCCAATCATCCCCGAGAAGACAGCGACGCCCATGGCCTGGCGCATTTCCGACCCCGCGCCGTGAGAAGTAACGAGCGGAAACACGCCTGCGATGAATGCAATGGAGGTCATGAGAATCGGCCGCAACCGAAGCCGGGAAGCTTCGATGGCCGCCGCCGCCGGCTCCAGACCTTCGTCCTGTTTGTGCTTGGCGAACTCGACGATAAGAATGGCGTTCTTGCAGGCCAGACCCACCAGCACGATGAGGCCGATTTGCGTGAAGACATTGTTATCGCCACCCTTGAGCCAAACGCCTGTTATCGCGAACAGCAAACACATCGGGACGATCAGGATGATGGCCAGGGGGAGCCGAAGGCTCTCGTATTGGGCGGCCAACACCAGAAAGACAAGAACCAGGCAGAGGGGATAGACAAAGACCGCGGTGTTGCCGGCGAGGATTCGCTGATAGGTCAGGTCGGTCCATTCGAACCGCATGCCTTTCGGCAGGTTCTCGCCGGCGAGCTTTGCCAGGAGCGCTTCGGCCTGGCCGGAGCTGAAGCCGGGCGCGGGACCGCCATTGATTTCGGCAGCAGGATAACCGTTATAACGCATCGCGCGATCCGGGCCGTGGGTTTCCCGGACTTTCACGAGCGTGCCAAGGGGCACCATTTGACCCTTCGCATTGCGTGTCTTGAGGCGAGCCAGGGCTTCGGGGCGCTCCCGGAATTGCGCGTCGGCCTGGGCAATCACCTGGAAGGTGCGGCCAAAACGGTTGAAGTCATTCACATAGAGCGAGCCCAGGTAGATCTGCATTGTTTCAAATAGATTTTGCAAGGGCACTCCCTGGGTCTTGGCCTTGACCCGATCAATGTCCGCGTCGAGCTGCGGCACATTGACTGTGAAGGTCGAGAAGAGGCCGCCGAGGCCGGGAGTCTGATAGCCTTTGCCAATCAATGCCTGCGTATTTTGAAACAAGGCGTCCGAACCGAGGTCGGCCCGATCTTCGACGAAGAGTTTGAACCCACCAATCGTGCCCAGGCCATTCACAGGCGGTGGCGGCACCGTGAGGATGAAGGCATCCTGAATGGCGGCGAACTGGCGATTCAACGCCGCGGCAATTGCGGGACCGCTCAGGTTGGGCGAATTGCGCTCTTCGAACGGCTTGAGGCAGAAGAATACGATTCCGGCGTTTGGCGCAACGCTGAAACCGCTGATGCTCAAACCAGGAAAGGCCACGGCGTCCTGGACACCTGGCTGTTTGAGGCCGATGTCCGACATCCGGCGAATGACCGCATCGGAGCGATCGAGCGAAGCTCCATCGGGCAACTGCGCGAAGGCGACCAGGTACTGTTTGTCCTGCGTGGGAACGAAACCGGTCGGCACCTTGTTGAAGCTCCAGCCCGTTAGCAAAACCAGACC
>Ga0193728_1000789_pt1 | contig 15742 bp, 13 predicted proteins | sample U1c1metaG_FD_143037 | JGI IMG/M metagenome (GOLD analysis project Ga0193728, IMG submission 143037) | Soil microbial communities from a riparian zone of the East river system, Colorado, United States - U1c1 | ecosystem: Environmental > Terrestrial > Soil > Riparian zone | place: USA: East River...
ATCCGGCGGGCGCTCCAGCGAACCGCCACACTTTCGGCCGCGCCCGCGCGAGCCACATCGCGCCGTATGCGGAAGCTCCGGCGGTGAGCGCGCCGAGGAGCGCGTCGACGATGAAGTGGTTGGCGGTGACGACGATCACGAATGCCATCAGGAACGGATAGAGCAGCCACAGGATGCGCACTATCGACCGGCGCGCCAGGCGCGCGAGCGGCCAACCGATCATCAGCGCGAACGCCACGTGCATGGAGGGAACGGCGGCGTAGGGGTTGAACAGCGCGGTCATCGAGGCGCTGGCGTGGTTGACGCGCACGCCGGTGAAGTCGGAGACCGAGTCGATGAAGCCCCACTCGGGCATGAATCGCGGCGGCGCCGTTGGGAAGACGGTGTAGCCGACGAGCGCGATGAACATGGCGATCATGAACATGTTGCGCACGAAGTAGAAGTTGCGATTGTGGCGCAGGTACAGGTACACGAGCGCCGCGACTGTGACGGTCGTCTGGGCGTTGACGTACAGCCAGCTGGAGAAGCCCATCAGCACGCGGCTGCCGGACGCCCATGCCTGGACTGAGGGCTCGACGAACAGGTGGGTGGTGCGCTCCAGCGAGATCAGGTCGCGGGCGTGGGCGAATGCGACGCCCGCGTCACCCTCGGCCAGGCCGCGCACGAGCCGGTAGGCGAGATAGGCGGCGGCGAACAGGGCGACTTGGCGCAGCACGTCCAGCCATCCTTGAGGTAGGAGGCGCGCCTGCAGGAGACGAAGGCGGGCGAGGACGGACCCTGACATCTGGTGCAGAAGCCTAGCGTGAGGGCGAGTCGAAGGCATACAGCCGCCAGTGGGCCGAGTGCCAGAGCTCGTGCAGGTAGGGCAGTCCGCGGGCGATCAGCGCGCCCTCCGTGTGCCCGGCCTCGTCCAGGCGCACGTCGGGCAGCGCCACGTAGGCGACGCGGTTGGCTCGCAGCCACGCCGCATACGCGGCGGCGGTCAGGTGCGGGGCGTAGAACAGGTGGGCGTAGCGCGTGTCGAGCTGGCGCTCCCAGCCGCGGGCCAGGGCGATGCCGTCGTGGCCGGCGAGGTGGACGGCCTCCCAGTGTGCGCCGGTCAGCGGCACCTCGACGATCGTGCGCCGGCCGTGAGTGAGCGTGCGCAGCTCCGCGCGCAGGGGGGCGTAGTAGGAAGCGTGCACCGAGGGGTCGCCGGCGAGCGCGGTCTCGTCGTTGATTGGCGTCTCGATCTGCCAGTACAGGAGCACGGGAACCAGCAGGCACAGGATCAGGCGCCGGCGATCCCACAGCACCCCGGCCAGCAGCGGTCCGGCCAGCAGCGCCCCCAGACGCGCGGAGTTGCCGCCGACGGGGGTGTGCAGCGCGAAGGAGCCGATCAGGGCCAGCGCATACAGGGCGGCTCCCACGCGCACGACCAGTCGCGCGCGCGGAGTGAGCGAGCCCTGGGGCAGCAGCAGGGCGATCAGCAGGACGCCGGCCAGCGCGGGCCAGAAGGCAGACGGCGCGAACGGCTCCCAGCCGCCTTCGGGGAACGCCACTGCCATGATCACGATCGGGATGAGCGCGGCGAGGGCGAGCGTCAGTCCCCGCCGGGGTCCCGCCATCGCGCCGGCCACGCCCGCGAGCGCGAGGAACGCGCCGGCGACGGGGCTGGCAAGGCTCGTCAGCACGGCGAGCGCCAGCGCGACGGCGACGCGGTCGCTCAGCAGCGCGAGCACCGAGGCGAGACCGATGGCGAAGCCCAGGTTGTAGGGGACGCGTCCCGAGAGCAGGCCGACGCCGAAGCCGAGCGCGAACCAGCCGGCGGCCACGCGCGCGGCGGCGGGCGAGAACACGCGCTGGGCGATCAGCCCGAACAGCGCGGCGGCGGCGACGGCGGAGAGCGACAGCACGGTGTAGACGCCGAGCCACGCCCCCAGCTCGGGTGAGAGCAGCGAGTAACCCGGCAGGTAGTGGCCGTGTGCGGCGTACCAGCCGCTGTCGCGCAGCGCGAAGCCGACGCGGGCGAACAGGTCGCCGCGGTAGGTGGCGGCCGCGAGATCGCCCGCGGGGGGCTGAACGAGCAGGTAGGTCAGCGCGAGCGGGACGGCGACGGCCAGAGCCACCGCCCAGGGTGGGATTCCGGCGCGCGCCCGCGATGGGTGGGTGGCGTGCGGTGTCTGCAGCGCGAGGCCCGGTGAGGCCATCGGATCACCCCGTGGGGGTGGGCGAGACGGTGGCGCCCAGGAAGTCGGCCACGCGGTCGATGACGTCGGGCCGGTCGAACCACGGCCAGTGGCCGGCGTCGGGCAGCTCGAGGAGCTCGGCGTTTGGAAGGACGTCGGCGAAGGCGCGGGCGAAGCGGGCGGGAATATAGGGGTCGGCCTGCCCCCATATGACGAGCGAGGGCATCGTCAGCGTGGATAGACGCGCGCCTGCCGCCGCGAGCACGTCGGAGGACCCACTGCGGTATAGGCGCAGGATCGCGCGCTGGGTGCCCTGATCGAAGTGGTCGAATACCGTGTCCAGCCACGCGTCGGGCAGCGGCTGGCGGGAGGGGCGCGCCTCACGGGTGGAGAAGCGCATGACGGCGCGGGTGGTGGCGCCCATCGCCAGCTCGCCGAGCAGGGGGGTGCGCCAGATGCGCGCGGTGCGATGCCAGCGGTAGCCGGGCAGCAGCGGGACGGCGTTAATGACGATCAGCCGCGCGACGCGCTCGGGGTGGCGCTGGGCGAACGCGAGCCCGACCGAGCCCCAGTCGTGCACGAGGAGGCTGATGCGATCGACGGAGACGAGGTCGAGGTAGCGCTCGAGGAAGTCGGCGTAGCCGTCGATCGTGTAGTCGAGGTTGCCGGCCTTGCCGGTGCGCCCGAACCCGGGCAGGTCGGGCGCCAGGCCGCCGGTGCGCGCCAGGAACGGCAGCCAGTCGTCGGAGTTGGTCGGGACTCCGTGCACGTACAGGGGCGTGGGTGCGCCCTCCTCCGCGACGGGCGCCTCGCGCCAGAACACGGGCATCGTGTCGATCGTGTCGGTCCGGTCGCTGACGGCGGGCATACGGCGAACGATCATAGGGTTCGCGCGGAACGGTTCGGGCTTTGGGTGGTAGGCAACTTTGGGAGTGACCTAAAGTCGTAGTGTCCCCGGCCACATACGGACGGCCCTGACAGGCGGTCCGGCGGTTAGGGTCAGAAGGATGCGGGCGGGCACGATCAAACGCGATGGCGAGCCGAAGGTCTGGGAGCCCCCGACGCGCGCGCGGGTGCTACGGGTGAGGGAACGGCTGCGCGAGGTGTATGGCATACCGCGCATGAAACCGCACGGGCATCCGATCGCGGAGCTGGTGCTGACGGTGCTGTCGCAGAGCACGAACGATCGCAACCGCGACGTGGCCTACCTGCGCTTGCGCGAAAGGCTGCCCAGCTGGGAGGCGGTGATGAACGCGCCGGTGGAGGAGGTCGAGGAGGCGATCCGCCCGGGCGGCATCTCGAAGGTGAAGTCGGCCCGCATCCAGGCGATCCTGCGGGCGATCGCGGCCGACCCGAGAGACCCGGATCACGACCTGTCGCTGGACTGGCTGATGCAAGCGCCGATCGAAGAAGCCCGTGACTACCTGACGGCGCTGCCTGGCGTGGGCCGCAAGACGGCCGCGTGCGTGCTGCTGTTCGCCTACGGAAGGAGGGATGTGCCGGTGGACACCCACGTCTCGAGAGTGGGCATGCGCTTGGAACTGCTAAGGCCGGGAGCGCCGTTCGAGCAGCTGCACGACCAGATGCTGGCCCTGACCCCGCCGGGAGAGGAGCTGGAGCTGCACGTGAATCTCCTGCGCCACGGTCGCCGCACGTGTCACGCACAACGCCCGGCATGCGGCGAGTGCGCGCTGAGGCGAATGTGCCCGAGCGCCGACCAGTTCAGCTGAAGCGGCGCGGGCGAGGCAGCGATCATGTTCCGGGGCCTTATTGGGCATGATCGTGCTCGTCTCGAGGGTTCTCTCTTGACAAGGGGTGTTGTTGACGCTATGTTCTCTTATGTTCATGACCTCCCGGTGTGGGGGGTCGGGCATAAATAGATCGGGTTTGGGTCGGTCCCAGGACCGGGTTCAGGCGCTTGTAGGGGATTGTCGGGGAGAGGGATCGGGTCGCATGAAGAGGGATGGTTGTTTTCGCGTGAGTCAGTTGGGGACAGACGTGCCAGGGATCGACGCGCGCCCGTATGGGCCCGTAGGTAGATGCGTCAGCAGCGCTGACACATCTCTCTCTCTCTCTCTCTCTCTCTCTTGTCCCGGTAGCACCCCTCGTCTAAGCGCCGCATCGTCGCGCTTTTCCGGCCTCCTCGCGGGGTATGACACCCCATACCCCGCGCCCTGTTCGAAGCTTCGTCTCGCGGCGCTTCGTCTTTCTCACCTCGCCCTCCGGGGCCTGTTCGAGCGTCACCGTGTTATCCCTTTTTCACTGGTGGCGCTCGGAGAGGCTCCTGCGCGTCTGTCCGCGCGCGCCGGTGAGCGCTCGCCACACGGGGTGTGCGATGCCCGCTGAGACAGGTGGCGCCCGCCGCAACGCATTGAAGGTGCGCGCACGCGGTGCGAGCGTCTCGCCGCGCGTGCAGGTGGCGGGGATGCAGCGCGCGCGGTTGCTGGCCGCGGCGCTCGCGACGGTCGAGGAGTTGGGTTGGCCGGATGCGTCGGTGGCGCACATCGCCGGGCGGGCGCGGGTGTCGCGGCGCACGTTCTATGACCTGTTCGCCAACCGCGAGGACTGCCTGCTCGCGGTCCTGCAGGGCGCCGTGGAGCGGATCGAGGGGGAGATCGTGGCGGCCGACCTGGCGGGACTGCCCTGGGTCGAGCGGGTGCGTGGCGGCCTGTTCGTGATCCTGTCGTTCTTCGATCGTGAGCCGGTGCTCGCGCGGGTGTGTGTCGTGCAGGCGCTGCGGGGCGGCCCGCGGGTGCTGCAGTGGCGCGAGGGGATCCTCGCGCGCCTTGCAGAGGTCCTGGATCAGGGGCGGGAGGAACACTCACGCTCGCGGGACTGCACGGTCCTCACCGCGGAGGGGTTGGTCGGCGCGGCGTTCTCGATCGTGTACGCGCGGCTGCTGGCGAGCGGGTCCCGGGAGCCGTTGAGCGCTCTGCTGGGTGAATTGATGAGCTTGATCGTGCTGCCCTACCGGGGTCCGGCGGCGGCGCGCTCGGAGCGGCGCGGGATCGGGGCGTTGTCATCTGCTCGGAAGAGTCCGGTCGCAGTGAAAAATCCGGACCGCTTGGCCGAGCTTGCGGTGGGCGATCCGTTGGCGGGGGTGCCGATGCGCCTGACGTATCGCACCGCGCGGGTGCTCGAGGTCGTCGCCGCGCATCCCGGCGCCAGCAACCGCTTGGTCGCCGAGCACGCCGGTATCGCCGATCAGGGCCAGGTCTCCAAGCTCCTCGCGCGCCTGGCCGGACTCGAGTTGCTGCGCAACAGCGGTGAGGGACACGCCAAGGGAGAGCGCAACGCGTGGCGGCTTACCCCGTTGGGCCATAGGGTCACCCGCCAACTCAGCCTCGACGCGTCCACTTTCACAAAGAAAGAGCGTAATGACAGACGCTCGCTAGCACCGTCTCATAACCGAGGGGTGCTCCCCTCTGCACAGGAAGAGAGAAGTGATGAACGCTCGTAAGCTGGCCTTGATCGGTCTGGTCTCGCTGGGCGCCGCGGTCGGCGCACTGTTGTTTGCGAGTGTCCCCGCTTTTGCCTACAAGGAATACTTCCCGGCTGCCAGCTTTGGCAAGGAAGTAGACCAGACCAAGGTGGAAGAATTCAACGAACCAGGCAATCCTCACGGCGTCACCGAAGCTGAAGAGAATGTCTGCACGGTCGCTTCTGGGGATGTCTGCCAGTCCGGCCAAGGGGGTTCTGGCAAGGACCAGTTCAACTCTGCGACTGGGGTGGCGGTGAACGACTCGAGCGAACTCACAGACCCGGTGGCGGGGGGAGACGTTTACGTGATCGATGGGGGCCCCCAGCTCGAACGCGTCGAGCGGTTCAGCTCGACGGGTGCCTACCTCGGCCAGTTCGACGGCAGCGGCAGCTATGAAGTGGGGGGAGTGGTCAAAGCTGGGTCGCCTACGCCGGCGGGGGGTTTCTCCGGGCCGGCATATTTTGACTCGCAGGGCATCGCGATCGATAACTCTGGGAACCCGGTCGATCCTTCGGCGGGAGCGGTCTACGTCATGGATCTGGGCCACAAGGTGATCGACCGGTTCACCGCGGAAGGAAAGTATGAAGGTCAGTTGACCGGGACATGCGAAGACCCCGAAGAATCCGCGGTGGAACCGGGGGCATGCCCACATAGTGTAAGCAAAAAAGTCATCCCGTTTCAGGGATTGAATGGGGTGGCGATCGACCCTTCGGGTAACCTCTGGGTGTCCGAAAACGGCAAATTCGACGAGTTCAACAATATCGGTGTCTTCGTGCACGGATTCTCCACTGGATTGGCCACAGGTCAAGGGTTGGCGGCGGATTCGAGCGGAAACCTTTACGCGGTTGCTGGGGGACGAGAAAAGGTCTATGAGCTTCAAGGAGGCACGGAAGTCGCCGAATTCGGCGCTGGCGTTGGCGCTCTGACGATCAACCCCGCCAGTGGAGAATTGCTACTGGACAAAGGCTCTGGCATCGAACAGTTCGCGCCGATCGAAGAAGCTGTGCCCGCTGCGATCCGCGCGTTCCCGGGGCTCTCTGAATCACGGGGCATAGCCGTAAACGGCACGAATGGTGTGCTTTATGCAAGCCAAGTCGAAGCTCACAACGTCGAGCTCTTTGATTACATCGCCTTTCCAAGCCCGCGTACTGGACCGGCGTTCGGTGTGAGCGAAACCGGCGCGACACTGAACGCAACGGTAAATCCAGAAGGCGCAGCGCTCACCGAATGCTATTTCGAATATGGCCCTGAAGCCCCAGGTTATTCCGGCAGGGCGGCCTGTGAAGAACCGTCGGTCGCCGAAATTCCGGTCGACTTCAAAGAACATCCCGTCCATGCCCAAGTCTCGGGACTGCAGCAGGGCGTCACCTATCACTTCCGTCTCGTGGTCGTAAACGCCAACGGCGCCGAAGCCGGCAAAGATAGAACGCTGTTCACGAGCACCAAGCCTGCGATCGAACAGGAGTCCGTCTTCAGCATTGGCTCTGTCGAAGCGAGCGTCAGCGCCCAGATCGACGCCGATGGGCTGCCAACCGGCTACCGTGTCGAATACGGCACGAGCGCGGCGTACGGCTCGAGCACTCCGGAAGTGAGCATCGGCGCCGCCACCTCCGCCGCTTCGATACGTACGCGGCTGAGTGGCCTGGAACCCGGTACCAGCTATCACTTCCGGTTCGTGGCGAGCAACGGTCGTGGCGCCGTGCAAGGCGAGGACGAGACCTTCACCACCCGCGCTTCGGCGGGTGCCTCCGCCTCGACGTTGCCCGATCACCGGACGTATGAGCTGGTGTCCTCCTCGACCGACGATCAGGACATGTCCACCCTGGTCGGCGGTTTTGGAAGTCAAGAAGAAGCAGCGACCCCGTTCCGGGCGTCGGGCAATGGCAATGCGGTGGCGTATGCGGGCTACCCCCCTCCTGAAGGCGGCAATGGTTCAGAGGGTAAGGGGCAGAACAATCAGTATGTGGCGACCCGAGGCCCGTCGGGCTGGGCGGCGAATGACATCACACCACCGGACACCGGGTCCAGCACAGAATATGAATATTTCTCCAGCGACCTCTCGGTCGGAGTTCTCAAAACGAACGTCTCGCTACCCGCGGCCTCGCCGGCTGGGCCGCCTGAAGGCTTTGATCTTTACTCGGGTTTTGGTGGCGATCTGGGCTATCACGCGCTCTTTACCGCACATCAGCCTTCGGGGTCTACCATCGCGGTCTCCGCAGGCGCCTCCGCTGACGGTTCTCATCTCATCTACGAGGCTGGCGGCGCAATCGCCGAAGAAGCAAGGGCAAACCTTCACGCTATTGGCGCCGGCGATATCTATGATTCGGTCGGCGGTCAAGTGCATCAGGTCAATGTCCTCCCCGACGGGCAGCCTCAGCCGACTCCGGACGCCTCGCTAGGCAGCCCGAGGCTGGGGGGTGAAATTTGGCCTGATTTGAGCAACGCGGTGTCGGCCGATGGGTCGCGCATCTTCTGGACGAGCGTCGAAGTCTCTGAATCTGGAGGACCAGGAGGCTTTTCGTTCAGTCCAAAGGCGCTTTATGTGCGTGAGAACGACACCCAGCCGCAGAGTCCTGTCGAAAGCGGCAGATGCACCGTGGCATCCGACGCCTGCACGGTGTTGATCTCCGAAGGCGGTGTGTTCTCGACCGCGTCGGCTGACGGGTCAAAGGTCTTCTTCACAAAGGGCGATGATCTCTTCGAGTACGACCTGGAAAACGGCCAGACGACCGATCTTACGCCTGGCGGTGAAGTGCAGGGCATAGTTGGGGCAAGCAGGGATGGCTCGTATGTCTATTTCGTGGCTCAGGGAGCGCTGGCGGGAGGAGCCACACCCCGTCTTTGCCAAAAATCATCATCAAACTCAGAAGAAGAAGAAGAACGTCGCGAAGAACTGCTGGGACTGCTGCCGGCGCATCATGGGTGCAACCTCTACGTGCGTCACGACGGTGCGACGGTCTTCATCGGAGTGCTCTTGTTCGCGGATAACAATCTCGCACCGGTCTTTAATCTTGGCGCTGCGCCTCGTGGTGATTGGCGTGCCGCGCTCGGTGAACGTACTGCGGAGGTGACGCCCGACGGTCATGGTCTGGCGTTTACCTCGACCAGACGTCTTACGGGTTATGACAACGAGGGCTTGCGGGAGGTCTTTGTCTACGACGCGCTGACTGGGCATATCTCGTGCGGATCGTGCGATCCCAGCGGTGCTCCCCCGACCGGAAGGCTGGAAAGCCTTTCTAGTAAGCCCGGGGGGTACTTGCCCGCCAGTTATCAAGATAAGTTCATGGAGCATTTTATCTCTGATAACGGCGACCGCGTGTTTTTCGACAGCGAACGGCCGCTGGCGCCCAGCGACACGAATGGTCGCGAGGATGTTTATGAGTGGGAGCGCAACGGCACAGGGTCCTGTCCGGCATCCTCCCCAGGAGGAGCGCAACCGGGGTGTATCTACCTGCTGTCCGGGGGCCAGAGCACCGATAACTCCTTCCTCATCGATTCAGATGCAGAAGGCGACAACGTGTTCTTCGATAGCCGCGGTCAGCTCGCTCCGCAGGCTCACAACGAAAACGTCGCGGTGTATGACGCGCGTGTCGATGGCGGCTTCCCCGCGTTCACGACGGAGTGCACGGGCACGGGTTGTCAGGGTGTGCCCCCCGCCCCGCCGGTCTTTGCCACGCCATCCAGCGTGACGTTCAACGGGATCGGCAACTTCCCGGCGCCCGTGCCGGCGGTCAAATCAAAACCCAAGTCAAAGAAGCAGGCGAAATGCAAGCGGGGCTTCGTAAAGAAGCACAACAGATGCGTCAAGGCTAATAAGAAGAAAACTCGATCCAGGAAAGCCGGCCACAAACGGAGGGCAAAGTGATGAGGATTCCTATTCGTTTGAAGCTGGCGCTTTCTGTCTGCGCGCTGGGCATGTGCCCTGGCTCGATCGGCGTGTCGCCTGCTTTTGCCGAAGGATGCGAAAGAGGCTCGGTGTACGCGAATTGCGCCGCGGGGTGGATGTTGACGGCGAATACTTATCCCACCGCTCTTCAGCCCGGTGGGAAGGGCGTGATCCTCGTCGATGTGATGAACGTCGGTGGGGGTGCGAGCGAAGGCCCTGTGACGGTGACCGATACGTTGCCCCCAGGTGTGACCGCAGAAGAAGCGGGCGAGGGCAGCACCATACTATTGGGGGGAACTTCTATCAGCCACAATTTGTGGGATTGCAGCGGCAACGGTCCCGGTGGGGTGGTTGCGGACGCCACGGTCGTCACATGTACAAACAATCTTGAAGAAGGCCACTTGCCGAGCATCGCGGGGGGCGGGGGCAATCCGGGTGGTCCGAAAGGGTTCGATCCGGTGCCGAAGATCGGCATCAGGGTCAGCCTTGCGGGAGGTGAAGAGTCAGAGATGAATAATGTAACGATAGTGGGTGGTGGCGCACCGACGTCGGCGAGCGCACAGGATCCAGTAACGGTCACTTCCAAGCCCGCTTCCTTTGGGTTTGAGGGGTGGGATGTGTGGGCTTCAAATGCCGATGGGACGCTGGATACCCAGGCGGGTTCGCATCCTTATGAGGTGACGTTCAGCTATAATCTGAGCAACTACCTAAATGCTACTTTTGGGTGGGTGGCGTCCGGTCGTCCACCGCAGGAACGTCCGCTCAGGACCAGGAATATCGAAGCGAGGCTCCCAGCGGGTTTGGTCGGGGATCCCAATGCGCTGCCGTCGTGCACCCGCCAACAGTTTGACGCGTCGCAATGCCCCGCGGCAAGCCAGGTCGGTATCATCACAGTCATTGTCGCCGGAGGCTTTCTCCTTCGTGCCCCTGTCTATAGCATGGTCCCACCGGCTGGGGTCCCGGACGAGATCGCCTTTGACTTGGAAGACATACAGACTCGTCTTGACACCGGTGTGCGCTCCGGTAGCGACTATGGGCTCACAACTCATGTCGATGACATCGGCGAACGTGATGTCACTGGAAGCGTTTTGACGTTGTGGGGTGTTCCGGGCGACCCGAGCCATAACATCTGGCGCCGCAAGTCAGGCGAAAACACCGAACCCGAAGGTTGTTCGCCAGAAGAACTCGGCACAAGCTTGTGTCCTAAGGTCAGCGGTGAGACCAAGCCATTCTTGACGTTGCCGACATCGTGCGGCGCGCCTCCGACGTTCTCGATCTGGACTAACACGTGGAGTGACCCCAATGTCACTGCGGAAAAGAGCGTGCAGCTGCATGACAGCAATGGTGTGCCGACGGGGTTCACGGGCTGTGAACACTTGTCTTTCGCTCCGACGATCACGACCGATCCCGATACGGCCAAGGCCGACACTCCGGCCGGTCTGACGGTCGAAGTCAAGCCGCCGGTCGGTGGTCTCTCCACCCCGGAAGGCCTGTCGACGGCCGATATTCAGAACACGACGGTGACGCTGCCCGCGGGCTTGGTCATCAATCCCGGTCAGGCCGCGGGGTTGCAGGCCTGCCAGTCCTTCCAAGACGGTCTGGAACGGTTGTCCGGCGGTGAAGAAAACAATGGTCCACCCTCCTGTCCGAGCGCCTCAAAAGTCGGAACAGATGAAATCGAAACGCCGCTACTGTCCAAACCGCTGCAGGGGAATGTCTATGTCCTGCAATCCAACCCACCCGAACTAAAGCTGCTTGTCGCCGCATCGGGTCAGGGTGTGAACGTCAAGCTCGTCGGGGTAGTGCACCTAAACGAACAGACCGGCCAACTGACGACGACATTCCAGGGCACCCCGGAGTTGCCGTTCACGGACTTCAAGCTGGCGTTCAGCGGCGGCGCGCAGGCCGCCCTCGACACTCCCACGCAGTGCGGAGTCTATGGCGCTGCACAGGGATTCAGCGCTGACTTCTCCTCGTGGGCCAGCCCGTTTATCGCCGACGCATTCCCGACCGCGGAATTCGCGATCAACCAAGGTCCTGGTGGCGGGCCGTGTCCTTCCTCGCCGTTGCCATTCGCGCCAACGATGACGGCGGGCTCTACGACCGACCAGGCTGGAGGATTCACGAACTTCAGCCTGCTGTTGCAGCGGGCCGATGGTCAGCAGCGCATCGAAAAACTACAGTTCACCGAGCCTCCGGGCCTCGCGGGCCTGCTCAGCCAAGTCCCGTTGTGTCCTGAACCGCAAGCGGCGCAGGGAACGTGCTCCGCCGTGTCGCATATCGGTCATTCGGTCGTGACGTCCGGTCCTGGTCCGTATCCGTTGGTGATCCCCCAACCGGGTGAGCCCGAAGCCCCGATCTATTTGACAGGGCCTTATGAGGGCGCGCCGTTCGGCTTGTCGATAGTGACGCCGGTGATCGCGGGACCGTTCAATCTCGGCACGATCGTCACCAGGGCGAAGATCGAAGTGGATCCGCATACGGCGCAGATCACGATCACGACCGATCCGTTGCCGCAGATCGTCAAGGGCGTACCGACCGATCTGCGTGAGATCAACGCGATCATCGACCGTCCGGGATTCCTGTTCAACCCGACCAACTGCAATCCGCAGGTATTCACGGGGACGGCCACGAGCGCTCAGGGCGCAACGGCAGCGATCTCCAGCCACTTCGGAATGGGCTCGTGCCAGTCGTTGAAGTTCAAGCCGAAGTTCTCGGCTTCGGCGTCGGGGAAGAACAGCAAAGCCGGTGGTGCCAGCCTGGACGTGAAGGTCGCCTATCCGTCTGAACCGCAGGGTTCTGAGGCGAACATCGCGAAGGTCAAGGTAGATCTACCCAAGCAGTTGCCCTCACGCTTGACGACGTTGCAGAAGGCGTGCACGGCTGCACAGTTCGACGCGAACCCGGCGGGTTGTCCGGCGGCGTCGGTTGTGGGTCACGCGGTCGTGCACACCTCCGTCCTGCCGGTCCCGTTGGAAGGCCCCGCGTATTTCGTCAGTAATGGTGGGGAAGCCTTCCCGAACCTGATCATGGTGCTGCAGGGCTATGGCGTAACGGTGGACCTGGTGGGGGATACGTTCATCAACAAAGCGGGGATTACGAGCAGCACGTTCAAGGCGGTGCCCGATGTCCCGTTCAACACGTTCGAGCTGAACCTGCCGCAAGGACCGAACTCCGCTCTGGCGACAAATGTCCCGGCGAAGGCGGGCTACAGCCTATGCGGGCAGAAGCTCACGATGCCGACCGAACTGGTGGCGCAGAACGGCGCGACGATCGACCAGTCCACCCCGATCGCCATCGCCGGGTGCGCCAAGACGAAGGCGTTGACACGGGCGCAGAAGCTGGCGCGAGCCTTGAAGGCTTGCCACCGGAAGCCGAAGGGGCATAAGCGCGTGGCTTGCGAAAAGGCGGCGCGTAAGCGATTCGGGACTGTGAAGGCAAAGCAGAAGCGCAGGCGGTAGAGATATCCGCCGGATAAACCAGTGAAAGGCAGGAGAGGGTATGTTCAAGGATGGTGTTGTGAGGCGCCTCAGGAGGGGCAGGCGGACGCCGGCCGTCGTCGTAGTGCTGGTGGTGTCGTTGACCTGTCTCGGAAGTGTCTCCGCGGCGTTGGCAAAGCAGCCGACGGGAGACTTCGCCGTTTTCAAGCAATGTCCGAGGTTCATGACGGGAGTCAATCTCTGTCTTTACTCTCAGATAACGGGCGGGGTGACGACGCTCGACAAACTGACCGTGCCGATCGTGAACCCGGTCACGTTGCAGACCGGCATCATCCGCAATCCTGAAACCGGAGCGGAAACATTTGTGGGGGCGCTCAACGGAGAAACGCTCTCCCCGACACCCCAACCGGTACCGGGTGGACTGTCGAGCCTGATCGACTGCAACGAACTCAAAGACAGAGGGCTCCTCGGGCGAATCCGGCGGGGAACATGCAAAGCGATACTGAACAATGGCTGGTTCACAGAAGTGAATGAGACGACCGAACTCGCCAGGCCCGCGAACGAAATCTATGTCAATAAGTTCAATGAGCTGGCCGAAGAAGGCATCGCGTTGACGCTGCCCGTGAGGATTCATCTCGAAAACCCATTGCTCGGCAAGGCTTGCTACATAGGCTCGAGCACCAACCCGATCATATTCAACTTCACCACGGGCACGACCAGCCCGCCCCCGCCCAACAAACCGATAACGGGCCAGTTCGGACCGATCAGCGCCAAGGACGAATTCGAATTCATCGAAGTCACAGAACACGTCCAGGTCGACAACACGTTCACGGCACCGGAAGCCACCGGTTGCGGAGGGCACTTCGCGTTCCTCATCGACCCACTCATCAACAGCAAGATCGGTCTCCCAGCCCCCGCGGGCTACAACACCATCATCCACTCAGGCTACGCCGACGAGGGCACAACCATCGGCGTCATCGCCAGCGAACAAGAAGAACCCAACGAAAAACACCACGAACACAAAGAAGACCAAGGAACCGCCACCCACCACTGGTGGCACTAAAGCGGACGCGTTCCTACGCCAGCGTACCGTCCGGCACGAACCAAAGCTGCTCCAGGGCGCTGACCTGTCCCAGGCGCTCGTAGTCGCGGTCGTAGTGGATGAGCGGCACGCCTGCCTGCTCGGCCGCGGCGCCGATCAGTGGCGGTCGCGCGCCCAGGTCCACACGCCCGTGTCGAACAGCGTGGGTCGATCGAGCGAGATGGGTTCGATCTCAGCCTTGGTGCTCAGCGAATCGTTCCCCGGCGGTTGGCCTCCACCTCGGTGGGGGTCCCGTCGATATTGCGCATCACGTCGAAGTCGCGCAGCGCGGGCCGTCGTCCCACCTCGCGCAGCTCCGCGTTGACGGTCGCGCTCAGGCCCTTCGTGCCCAACTCGATACGCGCGGCCTCGAGCGCCTTTGAATCGACATCAATTGTGGTGCGCGGCATAGGCATCAGGATAGGGCAGCATGCGGGCAGCACAAAGGCAAACGGGTTCCCTCGTTTCAAGCAGCGCTCGCGGGGATGGGACGTTCGCGGGTCTGAGCCCGCTCTCGCCTCAAGCGTTCAATCGCCGATGGGCGATTTCATATACGCTGAGCTGTCCTGGACCGGTTGGGTGTCGTCGTCCGTAGGCGATTGTGTAGAGCGCAAGGGGTCGGGTAGGGTCCTCGCCCGCGCGGAAGAGAACAGCGTCGTCGAAGACGACCGGTACGACCAATTCGGCCATCGTTCAGCCCTCGTCATCGGTGGGCAGATCCCCGAAGTGCCGTTGGAAGTTCTCGGCACTCATGGGGGCTGCTCCGTGGCGAGCAAGGATCGCCTTCGCGCTCAGGTCGGGCGCGAGGACAAGGCGACCGTCGGAGCGTTCCTCCTCGACCACGTACTCGCCGGCGCGGTCGCCACTGAGCGTCACATGGGGCGGTGCTGCCACAGGATTCATGATGCCAGATCCTCCTTTGATCGTGCGACGGTCGAGGGTTTGGTTGCCGCTGCTTCCTGTTCCGACGGGTTCTTGAGATCGGGACAGGCATCAGCCAGGTGAAGCTGGAGACGTCGGAGAATGGCGAGGGGACCAGTTTGACACCATAAGTTAGGTGGTCTTTCCTGTAGTCCAATGCCAATATATGCGGTACTATGCTCGACGATCGCTATATCCTCGGTGAGGATCCCTGCTGGAGCGGATCGTGCGCTCGCTCGGCGCCAAGGTCAGCTGGTCGAGGATCGCGGACGAGCTCGCCGTTCCCCTGGATCGACCGCCAGAAGGCAACCGCGCCGATGCGGGCCCTACCGGGGCGTCCCGCGATCGTCGCCACTCGCAACGAGCTGCGGCTCGATGGGAAGGTCAACCTGATGCCCGCTGCCCTCTTGTTGTGGGCGCTCTCGGGTTAGTTCGCGCGGCTCCAAGCGGGCCCGATGCTTGTCGCACGCGTGCTACGCTGTGCCGTATGCGTGAGATCACCCAGCGGCAGTTGCGCAACGAGAGCGGCGAGATCATGCGTGAGCTCGATCGGGGCGAATCGTTCGTCGTGACCCGCAACGGCAACCCCGTGGGCGAGCTACGGCCGATACGCCGCCGGCGGTTTGTGCCGAAGGCCGAGGTCCTCGCAGCGTTCTCCGGTATGGGGCATATCGACTACGACGAGTTTCGGGCCGACATAGATCGCTATGTAGATCAGGACCCCACGCCGCGTGCCTGAGGAGTCTGCGAGCTCCGAGAGCCCGA
>Ga0193728_1000790_pt1 | contig 15726 bp, 12 predicted proteins | sample U1c1metaG_FD_143037 | JGI IMG/M metagenome (GOLD analysis project Ga0193728, IMG submission 143037) | Soil microbial communities from a riparian zone of the East river system, Colorado, United States - U1c1 | ecosystem: Environmental > Terrestrial > Soil > Riparian zone | place: USA: East River...
GTCAATCAGGGCGCACTGACCGTGCACGCGGCCAGACGGGCCCGGCTCGGACCGGGCGCCAGCGTTGCCGTGTTCGGCCCCGGCCTGCTCGGCCTGCTCATGCTCCAGGTGGCCAGGGCGGCCGGGGCCACCCGGATCATCACCGTAGGCCGCGGCAACAGGCTGGTCACCGCGCGCGAGCTCGGCAGTACCGAGGTAGTGGACTACACCGCCGCCGATCCGGTGACCGCAGTTCGGGCGGCGGCCGGCGGTCGCGGCGCGGACTGCGTATTCGACTGCTCGGGCAACCCGGCGGTACTGGCGCAGGCCATGCACGCGGCCCGGCGAGGCGGGACCGTGGCGGTGCTCGGCCTGGCGGGAGGCCGGACCGCGGAGCTGCCGGTGGACCCGCTGGTGCTCGACGAGCTGAACGTGCTGGGCGTGCGCTCCAGCCCGAACGCCTACCCGGCCATGATCGCCCTGCTCGCTTCCGGCGCCGTGGCTACCGAGCCGCTCACCGCCCACCAGTACGCGCTCCAGGACGTGGCCACCGCGTTCGGCGTGCTCGCGCGCCGGGAAGCCATCAGGCCCATCATCACGATGGGGCACCCGAGCGCACGGGGCGAGACGCCGCTCAGCTCGCCGGCCGGCGCCTGACGGCACGGGCGGCGGCATGGCATCCGGAATCGGGGGCGTCATCGCTGCCCCGGTCACTCCCTTCACCGGCGCTAACAGTGTCGATCTTGACGTCACGGAACGGCTCTGCGACTTCCTCATCGCTCACGGCGTGCACGGGCTGGCGCTGCCGCTGCACACGGGCGAGTCACTCAACCTGAGCCTCGCGGAGCGCAAGAGCCTCGTCGAGCGCGCGGTCAGCGCCGCAGGCGGCCGGGTGCCCGTCCTCGCGCACATCAGCCTGCCCGGCACCGACCAGGTGATCGAGCTTGCGCAGCATGCCGAAAGGGCCGGCGCCGCTGCGGTCATCGTCGTGACGCCCTACCATTGGCGGCCGCCGCGGGCGGCCCTGCTCGCTCATTTCACGGCCGTTGCCAAGGCGGTGTCCGTCGGCGTGCTCGCCTACAACTTTCCCAGCCGGCTCGGCGTCGGCGTCGATGCCGACCTGCTCGCTGAGCTGATCAGCCGCTCCGGCAACTTCGCCGGGGTGAAGGACGCAAGCTACGACATGCAGTCGTTCACCGAGGCCTGCGCCCGCACGAGCAAGCTGCGGCCCGGATTTGCGATGCTGACCGGCGTCGAGTATCTGCTGACCTCCATGCCAGTCGGCGGAACCGGGTGCTTCTCGCCGGCCGCTGCCATCGCTCCACGGCTGGTAACGAGCCTGTACGAGGCCTGCCGCGACGGTGACATCAGCCGGGCCCGGCCCTTGCAATACCGTGCATCAGCCCTCTGGCATCTGCTCCGCGAAACCGGATACCCGGCATCGGTCAAGGCGGCCATGGCCATGTTCGGCCGGCCTGCCGGGAGCGTCCGGCTACCGCTGCTGGACCTCGATCCCGCGGCGGCCAGCCGGCTCAGCGAGGGACTCACCGGGCTGGGCCTGCTGGACAGTGAACCGCACGGATGGACCTGACACCCGACGGGCTGAGGTGCCCCGGCGGGCGGCACCGCTTGTCATCCCGCCCAGCTCAGGGTGATCATCCGCGCGGGAGTCGGAGTCGCCAGGTTGGGGCCGCAGCCCGGTCTTGTCACCACGCGTCGCCCATCCGCGCTCCCCGCTCGCCCCGGCCGGCTGACTTGTAGCAAACGATTGCAGCCGGGTCGAGGGACCCGGCTTCCAGGCCGGCGCCGTGAAGCGTTGACACTCTGATACCGACAACCGTAGCATGTCTGCAATCGTTTGTGTTACCTGCATTTCATATGGCGAAAGCGACATTCGCCTAGCTTCGGGGCTAGCCCCCAGGTTGGCGCGTGCGGCTTCCTGTCGGGCCCTGGCAGGACACGCCCGGGCCGGGCGGCAACAGCAAAAGGCTCCTGCGCGGAGGACCACATGCGCGGCGAGCCGTGGTGGCAGCCGGCCTGGCCGGCCGCCTGATTCAGGAGGTTGATTGTCTGCCATGAGACTCCATAGAGAGCCCGGCCTTCGACGCAGAAGCCGGAATGCGGGTCTGTGGACCGCCGGGGCAATGGTTGCCGCTCTGGTCGCCGCCGCCTGCGGATCGTCCGGATCTTCGTCGGGCTCCGGTAATTCCAGCGGGCCGATCACGATCGGTATCTCAGTCTCACTGTCGGGTGACTTCTCCGGGGACGGCCTCGCCACCAAGCAGGGCTACGAGACCTGGGCGGCGTACCAGAACGCGCATGGCGGCATCCTCGGCCGCAAGATCAAGCTGGACATCCTCTCCGACGGTTCCAGCCCGACCCAGGTGGTCACCAACTATCAGAAGCTGATCACCGTCAGCCACGTGAATTTCGTCGTGGGTCCCTACTCGACGCTGCTCACCAAGCCCGCTTCGGCAATCGCCAACCGCTACGGCTTCGTCATGATCGAGGGCATCGGCGGCGGCCCGTCAGTCTTCCAGCAGGGCCTGAAGAACGTGTTTGACGTGAGCGCCTCCGCGAAGTTCCAGATGATTACGTTCGCCAAGTGGCTCGCGGCCAACCACAAGCCGGAGAAGGTCGCGTATGCGTCGATGACCGACCCGTTCCTGCAGCCGGAGCTGGACGGCGCGCGCAGTTACCTCACGGCGCACGGATTCCCGAGCGCTGTGTACAAGCTGTACCCGCTTGAGACGACCGACTACACGCCGATCGCCTCGGCGATCGCGGCGTCGAAGGCGCAGGTGGTCGTGCTCGGCACCATGCCACCGGACGGCTACGCGTTTATCCAGGACCTGATCCAGGACAAGTACAGCCCGCAGGTGCTGGCCGAGGCCTCCGGGCCCGACCAGGGCGCGGCGTTCGTCAAGGCCGTCGGCGCCTCGAACACCAGCGGCATCATGGTCCCGAACACCTGGTTCCCTGGCTCGACGTTCTACCAGAACGCCGCCATGGTGCAGCTCTACCTCAAGATGTTCGGCGGGACCGCCAACAACATCAGTGCTGACGTGGCCGAGGCCTTCTCCGCCGGCGAGGTGCTCACGCAGGCCGCCGACCACATCAAGAGCACGAGCAACTCCAAGCTGGAGTCCTACCTGCACTCCAATGTCACGTTCCAGAGCGTGCAGGGACCGGTCAAGTTCCTGCCGGACGGCGAGAACGGTGCCGCCACCCCGTTCATGTTCCAGTGGCAGCAGGGCACCCTGCAGGACGTGCTGCCGGCCGGAGTCGGAAGTCCGAAACCGGTCATGGCCGTCAAGCCGGCCTGGGGCGCTGGGGCATAGCACATCGTCAGCTCAGGCAGCCGAGGCCGGGAACGGCAATGATCTTGACACCAGCTAGGGAGCGTTCGGATGTTGGTTCTCCAGGCCATCATTGATGGAGTTCTGGTCGGAGGATTCTATGCGCTGATGGCCGGCGGCCTGACGCTCGTGTTCGGCGTGATGGAAATCGTCAACTTCGCTCAGGGAATTCTGGTGGTGCTGGGTGCGTACCTGAGCTACGCGCTGTACTCGCACCTGAGTATCGATCCGTTCCTGGGGCTGGTGATCACCGTCCCGGCGATGTTCCTCATCGGCATTGCCGTGTACTGGTCGATGATCAAGCCGATCAAGCAGGAACGCGTGATCATGTCGCTCCTGGTGATGTTCGCCGTCGGCACGGTCATCGAGGGAGTCCTGGACCTGATATTCACCAGCAACCTTGTCGAAATCCACACGTCCTATGTCAACACCTCGGTCTCGGTCGGCCGTCTGATCTTTCCCGACGTCTACTTGTTCGCCTTCGCGATGAGCATCTTGCTCCTGGGCGGGACGTACTACCTGCTGTACCGCACCAGGTTCGGCCGCAGCCTGCGGGCGACCATGCAGAACCCGACGGCGGCGCGGCTGGTCGGCATCAACACCGACTGGGTGTCCGCGTTCACTCTCGGCATCGGCGTAGCGCTGGCGGCGGCCGGGGGGATGGTGTTCGGCCAGACCAACTCCTTCGACGCCGCCAGTTCCTACGACCTGATCTCGCGGCTGCTGGCCATCGTCATCCTCGGCGGTTTCGGCAGTCTCGGCGGCGCACTGATCGCGTCCATACTCATGCTCGTCATCCAGGATGTGGTCGCGGTGGTCTGGTCGCCTACCTGGGGTCAGACCACCTTCTACATCGTCCTCGTCCTTGTCCTCTTGCTGCGGCCGCAAGGACTGCTCGGCCGGAAGGCGGTGCGCGCCCAGTGACCGCGCTCGATGTGACGCCCGTGGGGGCCGCCGCTCCCGAGCACATTCCCTATGACCTGCCTAAGCCAGTGCGATGGGGCGGTACCTCCCTGGTGCTCGTCCTGCTGGCCGCGTTCCCGCTGCTGTTCCCGAACCCGGCTGTGACCTCTATCGGCGTCTTCACCATGATCTTCCTGGTCGCGGCGTGCGGCTGGAACATCTTCTCGGGCTACTCGGGCTACATCTCGATCGGGCACGCCGCCTATTACGGCATCGGGCAGTACACGGTGGCGCTGGTGGTCCTGCACCTGAAGGTGGCGGCCGGCTGGGACTCCTTCGAGCTGCTCCCGCTGGCCGGCCTGGTCGCCGCCGTGCTGGCGGTGCCGATCGGGTTCCTGCTGCTGCGGGTGCGCAAGCACACGTTCATCATCCTGACGGTCGCGGTGATGTTCATCCTGCAGCTGCTCGCGTTCAACCTGACGTCCTGGACAAACGGGTCCGGCGGCCTGGAGCTGCCGTTCCCGACCTGGACGGGCTCCTTCTTCAACGAGCCCTTCTATTACGTCGGCCTGGCCGCGGCGGTGGTCGCGTGCGTGATCTCGTGGTGGGTGCGAGGATCCAAGTACGGGCTCGGGTTGCTGTCGATCCGCGACGACGAGGAGCGTGCCCGCGGCCTCGGCATCAAGGCCACGCCGACGAAGCTGATCGCCTACGCGATGTCAGCGTTCTTCGTCGGCATCGCGGGCGGCCTGTATGTCACCTTCGTCGGCTCGGTCTACCCGCAGTTCGGCTTCGACCCGAACTTCGACCTCGCGGTGGCCGTGCTGGTCTTCGTGGGCGGCATCGGCACCCTGTCCGGGCCGGTCATCGGGGCGCTGCTGCTCATTCCGCTGCAGCAGTACTTCTACCTTCAGTTCGGCAACGCCAACCTGTTCCTCATCGCGTACGGGGTCCTGTTCATCCTGATCCTGCGGCTGCTGCCGGGCGGCATCGCGCCGGCCGTGACCCAGCTGTGGCGGCGCTTCCTGGTGGCGCGCATGCTGCGGGCCGCAGAACCCCCGCGACCGCCAGGCGGGGACCGCGCGACGCCGGCCGCGGCGACAGCAGCCGAGGGAAGGGACGAGACGCCGTGAGCAGCATTCTGGAAGTAACCGGCATCGAGAAGTCCTACGGCGGCATCCGGGCGCTGACCGGCTGCACGATGGCTTTCGAGGAAGGCGCCATCAACGGCCTGATCGGGCCGAACGGGTCGGGCAAGACAACCCTGTTCAACGTGATCAGCGGATATGAAACCGCGGATGCGGGCCAGGTCAGCCTGCGCGGGCAGGACATCACTAACGCCAAGCCGGACCGGATATTCGGGGCGGGAATCGGCCGCACGTTCCAGATCACCCGCATCTTCGGGCGACTGACGGTGCTGGAAAACCTGCATGTGGCCGCACAGCGGCGGGGCTTCCTCAGCCAGGTCCGGTCCTGGAAGTCCGCGGCCGAGCGCCAGCACGCGATGGAGGTGCTGGATTTCGTAGGCCTCACTCCGCTGGCGGACGAGCCGGCCGGCGGCCTGTCCTACGGTCAGCAGAAGCTGCTCGAGTTCGCCTTCATCATGATCGCCAGGCCGGCGATCATGCTGCTGGACGAGCCGGCGGGCGGGGTTAACCCCACGCTTCTGCGGGGCCTCGCAGACCGGATCAGGGTCCTGAACAAAGAAGGCGTCACCTTCGTCATCGTGGAACACGACATGGAGTTCGTGATGGGGCTGTGCGATAAAGTCCTGGTGATGCACCAGGGCTGCGCGCTGACCGCCGGGGCGCCGCAGCAGGTTCGCTCTGACCCCGCCGTCCTTGAGGCCTATCTCGGTACCGACACGACCGACGTGAGAGGGGCGGGCTGACATGCTGACCATCTCTGACCTGTTCGCCGGCTACGGCGGCGGCGACGTGCTGCGCGGGGTGAACCTCACCGTCGAAGCCGGATCGGTCACCTGCGTGGTCGGGCCCAACGGCGCCGGGAAGTCCACCCTGCTCAGGATCGTCAGCGGGCTGCTGCGGCCGCGGGCTGGCACCGTGACCTTCCGCGGCAGTGAGATCGGCGGGGCTTCCCCGCGGAAGATCCTGGAAGCAGGCGTCGTGCAGGTTATGCAGTCCAGGAACCTGTTCCCCGAGCTCACCGTCCGGGAGAACGTGGAACTGGGCGGATTCTTGCTGCGTGATCCCGCCCTGGTGCGGACCCGCATGGCCGAGGTGGCCGACCTGTTCCCGATCGTGGCCGAGCGGGCCGCAGACCGGGCCGGCCAGCTGTCGGGCGGACAGCAGCGGATGGTGGAGTTCGCCCGCGCCCTGATGCTCGACCCCGCCCTGGTCGTGCTGGACGAGCCGTCCATGGGCCTGGAGCCGCGGGCCGCCGCCTTCATGTACGCCAGCATCAGGCGGATGACCGAGACCGGCCGGACCATCCTGCTGGTCGAGCAGAACGTGCGCGTCGGGCTCGGGCTGGCCGACCACGGCGTGGTCATGGAGACCGGACGGGTCCGGCTGGAGGGCACCGGCGCCGAGATCCTCGCCAACCCGCAGATGCGCGCGCTGTACCTGGGCGGCACCGTCGAGGAAGGGGACGTCCCGGCCGAGGGCCTGAGGGCGTGAGCGGCGGACACGGCGCCACATCCACAACACGCACCGCAGGAGGCTGAAGTAGCCCGATGGACGGCCGGCTGGAGTCGATGTACCGCCGCTTTACCTGGCGGATCCTGTCGAACTACGTTTCGCCCTGGGAGTTCGAGCAGCTCCGCGAGCAGATCAGCGACTATGAGCAGTGGTGCGGAGCGTGGTGCCGGCAGGCCGAAAGTCACATCAGGCGAGGTGATGAGGCACTCGCAGCGGGGCAGCAGCTGACCGCTGGCGACGCCTACCTGCGCGCGGGCCTTTTCTATCACTGGGCCAGCTTCATGTTCGCCCACGACCAAGGGCAGTTCCGCGCGGCCCTGGCTGGCATGGCCGGTGCCTGGGAGAAGGCGGCGCCGCACGTCGACCCGCCGATGGAGATCCTCACCGTTCCCTTCCAGGACATGACGCTGAACGGCTACCTGCGGATCCCCTCCGGCGCAGCCCGGCCGCCCGTTGTGTTGCTGCTGCCCGGCGCCGACTCCACCAAGGAGGAGCTGTACAACCTGGGCGACTACATCGTCGCCCGCGGCCTCGCCTGCGCAGCGTTCGACGGTCCCGGCCAGGGCAGCGTGAGCCTGCAGGGCAAGATTCGGCCGGATTACGAGCTGGCGGTGCGGGCCATCATCGACAGCCTGGCTGAGCGCGGTGACCTGGATGCGGAACGGCTCGCTGTGGGCGGCATCTCCTATGGCGGCCTGTTCGCGATCCGCACGGCCGCGATCGACAGCCGGGTCCGCGCGGTCGTGTCGATCTCGAGCTGGTACTCCCCGGCGGGCCGGTTCGAGACCATGGAGCCGCTGTCGAAGGTAGGGCAGTACCAGTATCTAGGGCCCGACCCGGCGGCCGTCATGGAGTCCATCACGCTGGCGGGCGCGGCGGACAAGGCGCTCGTGCCGCTCCTGCAGGTGTACGGCGGCCTCGATCCGGCCTCGCCGCCTGCTCAGGCCGAGAGGGTCGCCGCGGAGTACGGGGGACCGGTCCGCACCCTGGTGTTCGATGACGGCGTGCACATTCTCAACAACGTCTGGTACAAGGCACGGCCGGCGGTTGCCGACTGGCTGGCGGAGACACTCTAACTTCCGGGGGCGGCGATGGACTACGCGCCCCTTCGCGGTCAGCCTGCTGAGGTCGTCCACCCGAGCAGGCGGGCGGTGTTTCCGCCGAGCACTGCGGCCACCGCGTCCGCGGGCAGGCCGAGAGCCCGAACCTCGCCGACCGGATCGTCGCTGCCCATGTCGAAAGGCCGGTCTGAGCCCAGCAGGACGTGGTCAGCGCCTGCGTCCTCGATCAGCCGACGCAGCAGGGCCGGGTCGTGGGTCACGGTGTCGTGGTACAGCCGGGCGAGCGAGGCATCCGGGGCCTCGCGCAGCCGCGACCGGGCCGCGAAAACCTGCCGGTGAGCCCGCCGGAGCCGTCCGCGGACGGCCCACAGCGCTCCGCCACCGTGGGCAAGCACGATCTTCAGCGCCGGATGACGCTCTAGCACGCCTGCCATCACCAGGTGCGCTGCGGCGATCGCGGTCTCGACCGGGTTGGCGACGCTGTTCCACAGGTAATAGTCGCCGAAGACGGGCAGCGCGAGCCCCCGGGTCGCCGGGTGAATGAACAGCACCGCGCCCGTCTCCTCGGCTGCCTCGAAGAACGGCCCGAAGGCGTCGTCGCCGAGGTAGCGGCCGGCGATCTCGGGGGTGAGTTCCACCCCGGCCAGCCCGTCGGCGATCAGCGTGCGCAGGTCGCGGGCGGCGGTCGCGGGATCCTGCAGCGCAAGCACCCCGAGAGCACTGAACCGGTCCGGCCCGGCGGCGACCAGGGCGGCGAGCGCGTCGTTCTGAACCTTGCAGATCTGCCTGGCGTCGGCCAGCGGATGCTCGAACGGCAGCAGCCGCACCCACGGGGAGAGCAGCAGGTGCCCGATACCCTGCGCCGCGGCCTCCGCCGCCATTCGATCGGGGTCGGTGAACTCCCGGACGACCGATGTCAGCTCCCGGCCGTCGTGGTGGATCCGGGAGCGGCCGCCGGCCTCGGTGACCTGCGGCCGCCAGCTCTCGGTGCGTCCCGGGCCCGCCGCTGCGGCGCGCACCACGATGTGCGCATGTGCGTCTATGATCATGAGCTGCTCCCGTCCCTGCCGCCGGTCCGCGTCTCGCGGATTCCGCCCGGCTCAGCCGACCGCTGACGGCCGCGCGATCGCGGCGCCGGGCGGCGCGGCCATCACCTCGGCCGGGTCATGGCCGAGGTCGTGCAGGAGCACGGTCGCGGCATTCCGGCCGGGCGCACCGGTAATGGAGCCGCCCGGATGGGTGGATCCGCCGGTCTGGTACAGGCCGGGGATCGGCATGCGGTGCGAGGCCCAGCCGGGCACCGGACGGAGCGGGCCGCTGCCCGCGATCCCGCGGTCGCCGCCGTGGAAGGTGCCATGCACCATGTGCCGGTTCAGCTTCTCGTAGTCGGCCGGAGACTTCACCATCTGGGCCAGGATCACGTCGTCGGTGAAGGCCGGCGTGACGGTGCGCAGATACTCGAGCTGCCGCCGGGCGTGCTCGGCCTTGACCACTTCCCAGTCCGCCATGCCGGCGGGCAGCTCGTAGACCTGGTGGCTCAGTACCTTCACGGTATGGTTTCCGGCCGGGGCGCGGCCGGGATCCACCAGCGTCGGCGTGGCGACCAGAAGCCACGGCACCCCTGATACGAACCGGCCGGCTCGCAGGTCCTGCCCGAGCTGCACGACGTCTTCCGGCCAGCCGACGGTCCCGGCCGAGACTGCCGTGACCGGGCCGTCGGCCGTCTCGAACTGGGGGGGAGCGGAGCTGCACAGGTAGACGCCGAAGCCGGGCACGCCCAGATCGTAGGTGTCGATCCCGTAGTGGAACTCCTCCGGCCACGCGTCGGCGGGGGCCATGTCCCGCAGCTGGGTGACGTGGATCGTGGACAGCACAGCGGTGCCCGCCAGGTACTGCTCGCCGTCGTCGGTCTCCACTCCCACGCAGCGGCCGCCGTCCAGGACGAGCCGGGTGACGAGCTTGTCGCAGAGCACGGTGCCGCCGTGGCTTTCCAGGTAGCCGGTCAGAGCCGCAGTGAGGCGGCCAGACCCGCCCTCCAGGATCGACCAGCTGCGCTGCTGCCGGCCGAAGATAAGCGAGTAGGCGAGGAGGCCGGAGCCCGGCAGGTCGACGGTCTGGTTCGTCTGGAAGGCCATCCAGAGCATGAACGCACGGACGTGGCGGCTGCTGAACTCGTGCCGGATGATGTCCCACGCAGACAGGACGCGCCGCCGCTGCCACACCCGGCCGCGCGGGTGCTCAGCCAGGCGCGCGTCCACCGAGGGGCCGAAGCCGACCGGCGTGAACTGCGAGGCGCTGAAGATCGACTTCACCTCGTCGTATTCATCCAGCATGCGCAGGTAGGCGGCTGCGTCCGCGGCTGAGAACCGGCCGATCTCCGCGGCGGTGCGGTCCCGGTCGAGCCACATGGTGAAGTGCTGGCCATCGGGGAACGCGACGTGCGCGACCGGATCGGGGTCGATATAGCGCAAGCCGTAGTCCGCGACCAGTCCGAGTTCGTCCCGGGTCAGCAGCGGGTTGACGCGGATCAGCGTGTGCCCGGTCGCGCACGTGTCGATCCCGAAGCCGGGCAGGAGCAGTTCCTCGGTGGCGGCGCCGCCACCGGGTATTTGCCGGGCGTCAAGAACCAGGCACCGGTAGCCGGCCTTGGCCAGGTAACAGGCGGCGACCAGGCTGTTGTGCCCGGCTCCGGCGACGACGATATCCGCGCTCGTGTCCATGCTTCTCCCTGTTCGCTAGGCCGCCGGGACCAGGCCGACCGCTAGCGCTGCCAGTGATCATCGACCATAATGCAAACCATTGCAGGCTATTGCGCCTTGCGCAAGAGATTCAGGGGAGCCGCCATGCGTGCCGTGGTTGTCCCAGCGTTCGGCGGTCCGGACGTGCTGCGTGTTCAGGATGTGCCGGAGCCGGAACCAGGCCCGGGGGAGGTGTCGGTGGCGGTGCGGTTCGCCGGCGTCAACTACACCGACGTCAGGAACCGCCAGGGGGACGGACTTGGCCAGCCGCCGTTCATCCCCGGTGTTGAGGTAGCGGGAACTGTGCGAGCAGTGGGGCGGGGGGTGACCTCGCTGCGGCCGGGGCAGCCGGTCGCGGCATTTACCAGAGGGCATGGCTACGCGGAGGTGGCGACCGCGTCCGAGGCGTTCACCATCCCGGTGACCGAGGATCTGGCGGGACGCCCGGAGTCGGCGGCGATGCTGGTCACCATTCCGCTCGTTCTGATGCTGCTGCGACGGGTCGCGCGGGTAACAGCAGCGGAAACCGTGCTCCTGCACAGCGCCGCGGGCGGGGTGGGGACGGTCGCCGGGCAGCTCGCGCGCCGGACCGGCCTGCGCCCGCTGCTGGGAACCGCCGGCGATGCCGGCAAGGCCCAGTACGCGCTGGCGCACGGGTTCAGCGCGGTGTTCGGGTATGACGACTTCGACACCGGGGTCCTCGAGGCGACCGGCGGCCGGGGCGTTGACGTAGTCCTGGACCCGGTCGGCGGCGACGTCCGGGCCCGGTCATTCCCACTCGTGGCCACGTTCGGCCGGCTCGTCACCTACAGCAATATCTCGGCCGAGCCGGAGACCGCGCCTGACGCCGAGTGGCTCCGGACCCGGTGCATCGGGTACGCCGGCTTCTCGGCGGGCCAGCTGTCAGGACGGGACCCCGCGGCGATGCGGCCCGCGCTGGAGGAAGCTGCCGCCCTGGTGGGCTCGGGCGAGGTCGACCCCGTGGTGACCGGTGTCTACTCCCTGGAGCGCGCTGCCGATGCGCACCGGGCGTTCGAGAAACGGGCCGTATCGGGCAAGCTCATCATTGCCGTCTGAGCACCGTTAGCTGGCCTCGATCGCCCTGGCGATCTGCGCAGTTGTCAGCGGGAGGTTCCGCACCCGCACTCCGACCGCGTTCGCGACCGCGTTGCCGATCGCTCCGGCCACCGGTCCCTGGGCGAGCTCGCCCGCGCCCGTCTCGTCTTCTCCGGAGTCAACGATCCGCACGGTGACCTCCGGGACCTCGGTGAACCGCAGGATCGGATAGCTGTCCCAGTTCGCTGACGTGACCCCGTTGCGGTCGAACCTGACCTGCTCGCGCAGCGTCCAGCTGGCACTCTGCACCGCACCGCCCTCCACCTGGTTCAGCACTCCGTCCGGGTTGATGACCCGGCCGACATCCACCGCCAGCCACAGCCTGCGGATCCGGATGGCGGTGTCAGCTTGCACCTCGGCGACTGCCGCGCAGTAGCCGGCCGCACCCTTGTACCGGGCCACGGCCACGCCCAACCCTGTCCCTTCCGTCAGGGCGCGGGTGCCCCAGCCAGCCAGCTCAGAGGCCTCGGTCAGCACCCGGCGGGCTCGCGGATCGGCCAGATGACCGAGGCGGAAGCGGACCGGGTCGGCGCCGGCCGCGGCGGCCAGCTCGTCCATGAACGACTCGATCGCGAAGACGTTGAGGTGCGCGCCGAGCGACCGCAGTGACGATGTTCTGATCGGCATCTCCAGAATCCGGTGCCGGGTGACGTGCACGTCGGGGATGTCATAGCCGGGCACCGCGTTACGGGTGGCCCCCATCGCTCCGGTCGGCGCGCCGTCCGATGACGGCGCCATGGGCTGCCCGCCGGCCACCTGGGTCAGGGCCAGCAGGCGGGGCTCGCCGCCACTGGCAGGCCGGCCGATGAAGCCGTTGCTCCACACGTCCTGATGCCAGGTCACGATCCGCCCCGCCGAATCGAGGCCGGCCGACAACCGGGCCAGCATCGCGGGACCGAACGGCGCCCAGCGCATGTCGTCCTCGCGCGTCCATTGCACCCGGACCGGCCGGCCGGGGACCGCTCGCGCGAGCAGCACCGCGTCCATGGCCGCGTCGTCAGCCCCGTTCTGGCCGTAGACGCCCGCGCCTTCCGCATGGTGGACGATGACCTGCCCGGCAGCCAGCCCGAGCCCGGCCGCGATCGCGTCACGCAGGGCGAAGATGCCCTGGCTGTGGCTCCACACGATGACGGCGTCGCCGTCCCAGCGGGCGATCGCGCAGCTGGGCGCCATCGACGCGTGAGCGACGAACGGACGGCTGAATTCTGCGGTCAGCGTGTGGGTCGCGGCGGCCGCAGCGGAGGGGGCCGGCTGGTCCAGGACCGGCAGCGTTTCGGCCGGCGCGGCCAGCAGGAAGGCCCGCAGATCGCGTTCGTCCGGGAGGGGAGGGCGGGAATCCGCCGGCTGCCAGCTGGCTGCGCGGGCGGCCCGCCGTGACGTCCGCAGGGCGGCGCGGTCGGTTCCGGCCACCACGCCGACGAATGAGCCGTCCCGGACCAGCACGTCACCGTCGTTAAGCGGGATGCGCGAAAGCTCCCTCAGCTCAGCGCGCGGCGACGGCGGCCGCACCACCCGGCCGAATAGCATGTCCGGGAGCACCAGGTCGTGCAGGAACCGCGGCCGCCCCGCGACCTTGTCCGGCAGATCCAGCCGGGGTGCGGCGTGCCCTGCGACGGTCCACTGGCCCGGCGGCCGCGATGGCACCGGGTTGCCGGCCGTGCGATCCAGCATCCCCGCCGGGTGCAGCGACCAGTAGCTCAGACCCGTGAGCCGCCCGGCGGCCAGGATCGCTCCGTCCGCGACGCTCAGCGCGGCCGGGCTGACCTCAAGCCAGGCCGCGGCGGCAGCGAGCAGAAGGTCCCGAGCTTGCGCGCAGGCCTGACGCAGCGCCGATCCCGAGTCCTGCACCGACCGGCTGCCCGAGGTGATTCCCTCGTCGGGGCTGGTGCTCGTGCTCACCGGCGCTACCCGCACCCGGGTCAGGCTGACCTGCAGCTCCTCGGCCGCCACCTGCGCGAGTGCCGTCCAGATGCCCTGGCCGTACTCGACCTTGCCGGACCGGATCGTGACCTCGCCCGGGCGGCCGAGATCGAGCCAGCGGGCCAGTACCGGGTTGGCCGCCAAGCTGGCCGGCAAGGCGGCAGCGGGGGCTGAGGCCGGTCGCGCCGCGGCTGAGGCCGGTCGCGCCGCGGCTGAGGCCGGTCGCGGCGGCGCGGATTCCGGCTGCGGCGGCGCGCTCACCGGGTCCGGCTGGCCAGCCGCCCTGAGGACCGCGCGGACAATCCGGGCGTGGGCGCCGCACCGGCACAGGTTGCCGTCCAGGGCCTCCCGGACGTCTTCGCCCGCCGGGGCGGCGTTCTGCTCCAGCAGGTCCACCGCGGTCATCACCATGCCCGCGGTGCAGTAGCCGCACTGAGCGGCCTGCTCGTCGAGGAAGGCCTGCTGGACCGGATGCAGCCGGCCGGCGGACGTCAGCCCCTCGACGGTCGTGACCGGGCCGTCCGCGCTCGAGACCGGCAGGTTGCAGGAGGACCGGGCGCGCCCGTTGATCAGCACGAAGCACGCCCCGCACAGGCCCAGCCCGCAACCGAAGCTCGGCCCGGCGAGGCCCAGGTCATGGCGGAGAACATCGAGCAGCGGCGTGTCGGGCTCACAGCTGACGGTGTGCTTAACGCCATTGACGACCAGGAGAAATTCTTCCGTCTCCATAATCTCCCTCGCTGGCCCGCGGCGGCCGGCCCCGGCCGCGGATTTGTCACGGTGTTGACCAGAGCCTTCCACAAGAGTATGCATTCGTTTGCAGAGGATGCTGGCAACTGATCGCAGGAGGGAGTGTGTCATGGACGACCGGCTAGCCATGGCTATCTCGCACTGGGCGCCGCGGTTCACGACCAACGGCGTGACCGCGGCCGACTTCGAGCGGATCACTCGCGATCTGCCCTCGTGGGACGACTGGTGCTCGGCCTGGAGCGCAGTGGGTGCCGAACACGAGATTCTGGGGCGGGACGCGCTGAAGGCAGGCCGGACGATCTCGGCCGGCGAGCATCTCGCGCAGGCTGCCGTCTACTTCCACTTCGCCAAGTTCCTGTTCGTCAGCGACCTGGATCAGATGCGGGTCGCGCACGAGCGGGCGATCCGCTGCCTGACCGACGCGCTGCCTTATCTGGATCCGCCCGGCCGGCGGGTGGAGATCCCGTTCGAGGGATCGCGGATTGTCGGCGTGCTGCGCCAGCCGGCCGGACCGGGACCTCATCCGGTCATGATCATGATTCCCGGACTGGACTCGGCCAAGGAAGAGCTTCGCAGCACCGAGGACCTCTTCCTGGAGCGGGGCATTGCCACCTTCAGCGTGGACGGGCCCGGTCAGGGCGAGGCCGAGTACGACCTGGCCATCCGGGGTGACTGGGAGATTCCGGGCACCGCCATCATCGACCAGCTGAGCACCGAGGAAGGGATCGACCCGGACAGGATTGGGGTCTGGGGCGTGAGCCTCGGCGGGTATTACGCGCCGCGGGTCGCGAGCGGCGATCCTCGCGTGAAGGCGTGCATCGCGTTGGCCGGCCCGTACTCCTTCGCCGACGGCTGGGACAGCCGGCCCATCCTTACCCGTGAGGCCTTCCGGGTGCGGTCCAAGTCGCCGGACCTGGAGACGGCGCGCGCCCGGTCCGAGGAGCTCACCATGGCAGGCCGGGCGGAGCTGATCGCGTGCCCCCTGCTGGCAGTCATGGGCAAGCTCGACCGCCTCATCCCGTGGCAGCATGCTCAGCGGCTGGTGGAAGAGGCGAGCGGTCCCGCCGAGCTGCTTCTGCTCGAGCAGGGCAACCACGGCTGCGCGAACCTGGCGCCATTCCATCGCCAGGCCACCGCTGACTGGGCCGCGGAGCAGCTCGGCGGGACGGTTAGCCGCGCGGCGGCCAGCTGATGGTCGAGCGGCCGCCGGCAGCGAGCTCGGCTGGCCTCTGCCTGCTGG
>Ga0193728_1000791_pt1 | contig 15712 bp, 13 predicted proteins | sample U1c1metaG_FD_143037 | JGI IMG/M metagenome (GOLD analysis project Ga0193728, IMG submission 143037) | Soil microbial communities from a riparian zone of the East river system, Colorado, United States - U1c1 | ecosystem: Environmental > Terrestrial > Soil > Riparian zone | place: USA: East River...
GGCGCTGCGGCTGATCGAGGCCGCGCCGGTGATCCTGTACGCCGGGAGCCTGGTCCCGGCCGAGGTGCTGACGGCGGCGCGGGGCGATGCCCGGCTGGTTGATACGGCCGAGCTGGACCTGGCCGCGATCACCGCGGAGCTGGTCGCGGCCGACCGGGCCGGCCAGGACGTGGTCCGGCTGCACAGCGGCGACCCGTCGATCTTCAGCGCGATTGCCGAGCAGGCCCGGCGGCTCGACGCGGCCGGGGTCGCCTGGCAGGTCGTGCCCGGCGTGCCGGCCTTCGCGGCCGCGGCCGCGGCGCTCCGCCAGGAGCTCACCCTGCCCGGCGTCGGCCAGACGGTCGTGCTGACCCGGACCGCCGCCCGGGCCACGCCCATGCCGCCCGGCGAGGAACTGGCCGCCCTCGGCGCGACGGGCTGCACCCTGGTCCTGCACCTGGCCGTGCAGAACATCGACCAGGTAGCGGCGGACCTGCTCCCGCACTACGGCCCGGAGTGCCCGGCGGCGGTCGTCGCCCGGGCCAGCTGGCCGGACGAGGTGGTGCTGCGCTGCCCGCTCGGGGAGCTGGCCGGCCGGGTGCGGGCCGCGGGGATCCGGCGGACGGCGATTATCGTGGTCGGACGGGTCCTGGCGGACGGGTCGTTCCGCGATAGTCACTTGTACTCGGCGGAGCGGGATCGGGCGAAGGACAAGCGTTAATGAGAAGAATCTCTGTTATCGGGATCGGGTCGGGTGACCCCGAGCAGGTCACCGTGCAGGCCATCAAGGTCCTGAACACGGTGGACGTGATCTTCATGGTGGACAAGGGCGAGGGTAAGCGCGAGCTCACCGACCTGCGCCGGGAGATCTGCGAGCGCTACATCAGCGGCGACTACCGCATCGTGACCGCGCCCGACCCGCAGCGGGACCGGCGGGCGGCGGCGTACCGGGCCGCGGTGGCGGACTGGCGGGGCCAGCGGGCGGATATCTACGAGCGGCTGATCATTGACGAGCTGGGCGAGCAGGGGCACGGCGCGTTCCTGGCGTGGGGCGATCCCGCGATCTACGACAGTACGGTGCACGTGCTGGACCAGGTGCTCGAGCGCGGCGCGGTCACGTTTGACCTGCAGGTCGTGCCGGGAATCAGCAGCATCCAGGCGCTGGCGGCGCGGCACCGGGTGAGCCTGACCCGGACCGGGCGGCCGGTGCACCTGACCACCGGGCGGCTGCTGGCCAAGGGGTTCCCGGAGAACGCCGATGACGTGGTAGTCATGCTGGACGGGGGATGCGCGTTCACTGAGCTGGACCTGGACGGGTTGGAGATTTACTGGGGGGCGTACGTGGGGAGCGACGACGAGATCCTGATTTCCGGGCCGGCGGCTGAGGTCGGGCCGCTGATCGTGGCGGCCCGGGAGGCGGCCCGGCGGCAGCACGGCTGGATCATGGACAGCTACCTGCTCCGGCGCGGGGGCGCGGACTCGTGAGGCGGGCGACTTTACGGTGAGGCGGGCGGGCGGCTCATGACGCGGGCGACGGTCCTGATCCTGGGGGGAACGGGCGAGGCGCGCGAGCTGGCCGGGCGGCTGGTGGCGGCCGGGGTGCCGGGGCTGCGGGTGGTGTCGTCGCTGGCCGGGCGGGTGTCTCGGCCGGCCCGGCCGGCGGGCGAGGTGCGGGTCGGCGGGTTCGGCGGGGTCGCCGGGCTGACCGGCTGGCTGCGGGAGCATGCGGTGACGGTCGTCGTGGACGCCACGCACCCGTTCGCGGAGACGATGAGCGAGCACGCGGAGGCCGCATGCGCTGCGGCCCCGGCGCCGCTGCTGCGGCTGGCCCGCGCGCCGTGGGCGGCCGGGACCGCAGACACGTGGCACGAGGTCGGCTCGCTGGAGGAGGCGGCGGCGCTGCTGCCGTCGCTGGGACGGCGGGCGTTCGTGACGAGCGGGCGTCAGGGGCTGCCGGCGTTCGCCGGGGTGGACGGGGTGTGGTTCCTGATCCGGTGCGTGGACCCGCCGGGCGGGCCACTGCCGGTCGCGCGGGAGGTGGTGCTGGCCCGCGGGCCGTTTGACGCCGCGGCCGAGTATGCGCTGATGCGCGAGCACGGCATCGACGTGCTGGTCACGAAGAACAGCGGCGGGGAGCTGACCGCCGGGAAGCTCGCGGCGGCCGGGCGGCTCGGGATTCCGGTGATCATGGTCCGGCGGTCGGCGGCGGCTGACGTCCCGATGCAGTGCTCGTCGGCGGCGGTGGCCGCCCGGCTCGTGCTCCTGCACTGGGTGCTACGCCACGGAGCCCGGCCCGGGGGCGTTGCCGGGTGACGGCGCCGGAAGCCCGGGGGATCTAGGCGGCGGGCACGGGATCAGCCCCTGGCCAGGCGACACTCGCATCGCCCTGGTCCGCGGTTCCGCCGCTGCCCGGCGCCTGGGCCGGCCTGGCCCGGCCGGCCTCGGCCGCGAGGTACGGCACTGCGCGGCTGCCGAGGTCCGCACGACGTTTCCCCGCCGCGGGCCGCTTCTGAGCGATCCTCGGCGGCTTGCAGACGACCAGGGTCCCCCGCAATAGCGGGGACTGCGCGCCGGCGGACCGCATCGACGGCTCGAAGAATGCCATGGCGGCCAGCGGTATCATCATGACAAAGAGCAGGGTCACTGCCTGCTGGGTTCCGTACAGCTGCGTAATTATCCCGCCCGCCAGCGGCCCGAGGGCCAGCGCGCACATTGACGTGAGGCGATCAAAGCTCATCAGCCGGGCCAGCATCGCCCCTTCAACGTTCCGGACAAGGTACGTGTCAGCAGCTACGTTTCCTAGGGCGCCGGTAAATCCCAGGGCGGCCATCGCCAGCGCCATGCCCGCGAAAGAGTTCCCGCCGGAAGAGGCCAGTAATGCGAGGGCAGTGGCCCACACCCACATCTGACGGTGCAGTAATGCGTATTCGAAACGGGGAAAGAACCAGGACGCCGACGCCGAACCGAGGGCACCGCCCGCACCCGACGACCCGAGTACCAGGCCAATCTCCAAGGGCGGCAGACGCTGCGACTGCGCCGCAACCAGGAATATCATGATGAGCGCTTGCCCGATGAACGTGGTGCCCGCAGTAATCGGCATCGCGACCCGCGCAAATGGATGAGCCCGCAGCCAGCGGATCGCGTCGCCGATATCCCGCCCGACCGGGGATTTCTCCGCCCGTTCCCGCCGGTCCGGGCGCCCTTCGGCAGAGTCGGCGGAATCACGTCCGGATTTGATCAGCAAAAGGGCGAGCCCGGAGACGATAAACGTCACGGCATCAGCCGCGAAGGGGACAATGCGTCCGATCCCGAAAAGAAGGCCGCCCAGCGGCCGGCCGACCAGGACGACCAGGTGGCTCACGGTTTCGCTGCGGGCGAGCCCGGCCGCTTCCCGTTCGGGCTCCAGCAGCGAACTGGTTAGTCGCCGCTCGGCGAGTTCGGCGAAGACCCTGAGGCACTGCTCGGCCGATGCGGCCAGGGCCAACTCCCAGATATGCGGCCGGCCCAGGGCCAGCCGCACGACGACGGCCACGACGACCGCGCCGCGGCCTGCTTCGCTGATGAGCATCACCCGGCGTGGCACTAGCCGGTCCACCAGTGCACCCGCAGGCAGGTAGATCAGGATGCTGGGCGCCATGGCGGCGAACCCGGTCCAGCCGGCGTCGGCCGCCGAGCCAGTCAGGGCCAGGACGAGCAGCGGGTAGGCGATCGTCGAAATCCGGCTGCCCAGCGACGAGGCGGAGAATCCCCCGAGCAGGAACCGGAAGTCCCTTCTCCGCTCAGGAGCCGCAGCCACGGCAGCGCTGGCGTCGCTAGTCGCGGCCATCACAGCCAAAAGTCCTCGCTCCTGTGGGCTAGCCAGAGGCACGAGATTAGCCGATCACCGATGAGGACATGACGGCTTTGCTTCTTTGTCACAAATCGCCAACTAAGGTTAGCATTTTCAAACTTTTGTTCTATTCCGCCGCGCCAGGTAACCAGCCGGTGGCATCCGGCACCCCGCCCACGCCCGACCGAGCCGGAGCCCAACCACACCTGGAGGGCCGAATAATACCGTCGCTGATCTTCTATGCGTCACTGGGTGTGGTTCAATCCAGATATGGGAGCCGGGTCGGGATTCGAATGGCCGGCGACGCTCGACGTAGCGGCGCTCCTTGCAGAGGGCTGGAATCCTGTCCCGTTCCGGGAGTTCATCGTAAAGGTCCACAGCCGGTGCGACCTGGCCTGTGACTACTGCTACATGTACGAAATGGCTGATCAGTCGTGGCGAAACCGGCCGCGCCGGATGTCCGCCGAGATCGCGGAGCGGACGGCCATGCGTATCGGCGAGCACGCCCAGGCGCACCGGCTGCCGAGCATCACGCTGATCCTGCACGGCGGGGAGCCGTTGCTGGCCGGGCACGACCTGATCTCGGGACTGGTAACAGCCGTCCAGGATGCCTGCGGCTCCGGTGTGTCCGTGGCTCCCTGCGTGCAGACCAACGCCGTCGGCCTGAGCGATTCTTACCTGCGCCTCTTTGATGAGATGAACGTCCAGGTCGGGGTGAGCCTGGACGGCTCCGCGGCGGCGCACGACCGGCATCGGCGGTTCCCGAGCGGCCGGGGCAGCTACGCCGCGGTCTCGACGGCGCTGCGCCGGTTAGCCGACGGCCGGTACCGGCACCTCTTCGCCGGGCTGCTCTGCACCGTAGACCTCCGCAACGATCCGCTCGAGACCTACCGGTCACTGGCCGCGTTCGGGCCGCCCAGGATCGACTTCCTCCTGCCCCACGGAACGTGGGAGTCGCCTCCGCCGGGGCGGATACCGAGCGTGGCGCAGACCCCCTACGCGGACTGGCTGATCGCCATCTTCGACCAGTGGTACCCGGCGCCGCAGACCCGGATCCGGCTGTTCGAGGAGATCATGCACCTGATCCTGGGCGGGGCGTCGGGGACCGAGACGGTTGGCTTAGCGCCGTCGAGGCTGGTGGTCATCGAGACCGACGGCGCAGTCGAGCAGGGCGACGCGCTGAAGGCGGCCTATCCCGGGGCTCCGGAGACGGGCCTGCACGTGGATCGCGACCGGCTCGACGCCGCGCTGCTGCTGCCCGGCGTGGTCGCCCGGCAACTCGGCGAGCGGGCGCTCGCCGAAGAGTGCCGGGCCTGCAGCATCCGCCGGGTCTGCGGCGGCGGCCACTACGCTCACCGTTACCGTGCCGACAGCGGATTCGCTAACCCGTCGGTTTACTGCCCCGACCTCATGCGCCTTATCGGCCACATCCGCCAGACCATGAGCGCTGACATCCGCACCCGCCTCATCAGCCGGGAGGCCGGATGAGCCTGTCGTATCACCGCCTGCCGACGAGCGCGCTGGTGGCGCTGGCGGCCGGCGGCGGCGGGGGCGACGTCATCCGCCGGCTGGCCGACGCGCAGTACAGCAAGCACCTGGTGCTGCTGCGGGGCGTGCTCAGCGCCGCGCAGGAGTCCGGGCACCCGCAGGCCGCCGAGGCGGCCCACGCCTATGACCTGCTGGCGGCCGCGCAGCGCCAGGACCCGACGACGGCGAAAACGGTCATCGGGCACCCGGCGGTCGGGGCCTGGGCGCTGCACACCGTGCGAGCCTTACGCGGCGGAACGCCGAAGCCGGGTGCGGAGCCACGCGGGCTCTGCGCGGTCGCGGCCGCCGCGGCGATGCGCACTGGACTGCCCGCGGACATCGAGGTCCGCGCCGCCGGCGGAGCCGTGGTGCTGCCCTCCCTGGGCACCGCCCTGGTGAACAGCGGCCCGGTCGTGCTGCGAGCCACCGGCGGAACCGCGGAAATCACGTCGGCGGGCCGCCGGATCCAGGTCCCCGCGGATCCGCATCAGGATGGCCCTGGCTGGCTGGCCGTGCGGCAGATCAGCGTCGGACCGCTCAGGGTCCTGGTCGATGACTCCGATCCCTTCCGGATGCCTGCCGTGCCCGACCTGGCTCCGCGCCTGGACGCCTCGGAGGTCGGCGAATGGGAGGCCGCCTTCCAGGCGGCCTGGCGGCTGCTCCGGCGGCATCACCCGGCCGTCGCCGAGGAAGCCGCCGCGGCGATCCGGGTGATCGTCCCGATCGCCCGGCCGCCGCACGGGCAGCGCAGCTCGAGTTCGGCCGAGACATTCGGTGCCATTGCCCTGTCTCAGCCGCGTGACGTGGCCGTGCTGGCCGAAACGATGATCCACGAGGTGCAGCACCTGAAGCTGTGCGCCTTGGCCGACCTCGTTGCCCTCACGCGCCGGGACGACGGGCGGCGTTTCTACGCTCCGTGGCGGGAAGACCCGCGCCCCGTCAGCGGCCTGCTGCAGGGCTCCTACGCGTACCTGGGCGTCAGCCGATTCTGGCGGCAGCAGCGGCACCTGGCCCAGGGCGAGGCCGGGATCCGGGCGCATGCCGAATTCGCGCGGTGGCGAGCGGCAGCGGCCGCTGCTACCGCCACGCTGGCCGGCAGCGGGCAGCTGACCCCGGCCGGCGCGGAGTTCGCCCGCGGGATGGCGCGGACGCTCGGCGCCTGGCAAGGCGAGCCGGTCCCGGAAGAGTCCCTCGCCCTGGCCCGCCGGGAGGCCGACGAGCACCTCGCCAGGTGGATCTCAGCCCACGGCCCGACCCCGCCCTGGTAGCGCGAGGCCAGGTCAGATAGGCGGCGGGTCGAAGTCGAAATCCAGCCGGCGGCCCTCGACCGCGGCAATGGCATCGGGGTAATCGCGGCCGAGCGTCTTCTGATAACGACTCAGCGTGTCGGCCAGCAAGGCCTCGGCCTGCTCATCGCATCCCGATGCGCGCAGGTCAGCCACCAGGTTCACCGCGCAGCCCAGAGTCAGCGTGTCATCCTCGCCCATCAGGTGGCGCAGCCGTATCAGCGAATCCTCGGTCAGCGCCCGCGCCTCGGCCGTCTCTCCGAGGACGGCCAGGTTGGTGGCCAGGTTCACGGCGACCGTCAGGGAATAATCGTGATTACGGGTCAGCCGGGCGTCCAGCCCGTCGAGGGCAGCCTGATTAAGCCGACGGGCCTCGTCCAGGTCGCCCGCAAGCCGCTTCAGCAGGGCCAGGTTGGCCCGACAGCCATGGCTATAGGGGTGATCAGGTCCGTAGACCTTGGCGTACTCGTCCTCCGTGCTCTCGGCCAGCTCCACTACCTCGTCGGGCTGGCCCATCACCCGCCGGATGTTGATCAGGCTGATGGCGGCCGCCAGGGTGTCAGGGCGGCCCGGAGCGAGCCGACGGAAGCGATCGAAGACGGTCTGGGACAGCTCCAGCGCGTAATCATGGGCCGTCGCGCCGCTGCGGCGAAGCGCTATCGACAGGTCCTTGCCGGTGCGCAGCGTCAGGTAGTGCTCAGGCCCCAGCTGCTCGACTCCGTAGTCGTAGGCGTCCTCGCCCACATCGCGGGCCTCGGTGAAATAACCGCACAGCCGCACGGCCCGGGCCAGCCCGTTCCACGAATTCAGCACCTCGGGCACGGAGACGCCGGTTCTGGCCTCACTCTGCAGTAGATAGGTGCGCTCATGGAGTTCCCGGGCGCGCTGGTAGCTACTGGTCAGCCCGTGATCCAGGGCGAGGTTATTCATGACGCGCAGGGTCTGCGGGTTCTCCGGGCCCAGCACTTTCTCGTGCTGCTCCAGCGATTGCTCGTCGAGCTCGCGGGCCGCCGCGAAGTCGCCTCTGGCGCGCAGGTCAGCGGCGGAGGAGTTGGCCAGGGCCAGAGTCAGCGGGTCACGTTCGCCGAGAACCTGCCGGGCGCGGGCCAGGGTCCCCCTGCTGAGGTCGAAGGACTCGGCGTACAGTCCCAGCTCCCGCAGGGCGTCGCCCAGAACGCGCTGCATGGCCAGCACCGATGGGTCATCCGGGCCGGAATCCTGCACCCACTGCCGGATGAGCGGCTCGGCGAATGACCGGGCCGAGGCCTGATCGCCCGACCGGTTGAGGTAGCGCACGATATCGACAGCGAGGGCGCGCGGACCTGAGTCCTGACAATGGGCCAGGTCTGTTGCCTCAGATGACACGTGCGCGACAAGCTCGGCGTATCGCGGCCACAGGCGGCTGTCGTAGGGATCCTTCGGCGCTCCAGCGGCGAGAATCAGGTGGACCTCGTGCCGGTAACTCGCCTGCTCGGCGGAACTGAGTTCTTCGCGGAGCAGGGCCTGGATCAGGCGGTGCAGGAGGATAGCGCGGCCGTCAATCCGCACCAGGGCGAACCGGCCCAGCTCACGGATCGCCCGCGCCAGCAAGATCGGGTCGGCGAGCAGGTCGCTGACGCGAGTGTCCGTGTCCCGTGCGACGCGCCGGAACAGGTCTCGCGGAATTGCCTCCGGGCCGAAGAAGGCGCAGCAGCGCAGCAGTTCCATGGCCTCGGGCAGCTGCTGGCTGAGCGTTGCCACCGAGAGTCGCCAGGCGGCCGTCATGGTCAGCGGATATTCCGGTGACTTGCCCTCCGCCATGATGTCGGCGACATGTCCCTTGAGCAGCCGCAGGTACTCGTCGACCGCCATGCCGGCCTCCGCCCGGACCGCGCCGGCCTGCTCCAGCGCGAGCGGCAGGTCACCCAGCTCCTCCGCCAGCCGGGCGGCCTCGGGCTCGGTCAGCCCGCGCGGTACTCGCCGACCGAGGAAGGCCGTGCTCTCGGCGCGGGTGAACACGTCCACGGAGACGGTATCGACCACGGATTCCCACCGGTGGTTACGCGACGTGATCAGGACGTCACCCGGCCCGCGCGGGATAATGTCATTGATCTCTTCCGGCTGGTCAGCGTTATCGAAAATCAGGAGCCAGCGACTGTACGGCTTGCCCACGCGAAGCGCGTCCAGGACCGCGCTGGCCGCCGTCTCGATCCCGGCCGCCGTCGCCGACTGAAGGCCGAGCGGAACCGCCAGGGCCGCCAGCGACGAGCGCACCAGGGTCGGCTGATCGGCGGGAATCCACCAGACGAGATCGTATTCGGAGCGATACCGGTGGGCGTACTCAATGGCCACCGCCGTCTTGCCGACGCCACCCATCCCTTGGAGGGCATGGGGGAGAACCGCCGTGACGGTGCTGGCCACGCCCTCGCGTAACTGCGCGAGGATCTCCTGGCGGCCCGTGAAGTTCTTGTTGCGCTGCGGAACGCTGCCCCAGACAGCAGGAACGGGTCCCGGCATATATGGCAAATCCGCTGTCACCTTGCTATCTTAGCCGTAAAGCGCGGCCAGGCAGAAGGCTTCCACTGGTGATATTCATGATCCAATAATGAAGCCGCAAGCTAATAATGGCCTGCTCCTAATGATGCACGAATGACGGCCAATATCTGCCCGGCCCGGGCGCGGACTAGCAAGGAGGCCCCCACATGAGCGGCGAGCCGTATTCAGCCGTGAGCGACGATGTCACGGACGGCGGCCTGATCGACGTCCAGTCCCTCAGTGACCTCCTCTACGAGCCCGACGAATCGAGCCTGGCCCGCGCGCTCGGGCGGATCCTGGCCTCCAGCGAGCAGAACGCGGAGCAGAACGGGTTCACGAGCAGCATCTGATGGAGACCTTCAGGCTTCGGCCCGGCTGTGGCGCGCCATCACCCTTAGGCGGCCAGTTCAGGTGACGCCAGGCCGGGGCCTGGCGGCTGGCCGGACGTAACGTGAAGGATGGGTAATCGTGGCCAGGGTCGGTACGGCGATAAGCGGTGGGGACGGGCCGTACCCCGGCACGAGGCCTTTTCGGCGGGCCGAGAGTCACCTTTTCTTCGGACGCGGCGCCGAGGCGGGCCGGCTCGCCGACCTCTGGCGGACGAACCGCCTGACGATCGCGCACGGCCTCGCGGGCAGTGGCAAGACTTCGCTCCTTTTAGCCGGGGTGCTGCCGTTGACCCAGGACCGGCGGTCCGAGATCATCCCGCCGGGGCAGCTCTTTGATACCTCGGCGTCCCCCACTGCGGCGCTGCCCAGGCACAACCCGTACACGCTGGCCCTGCTGAGGTCGTGGTCTCCCGGCGAGGCCGCCAGCAGCCTGGCCAGCCTGACCATCCACGACTTCTTACGGCGAAGGGCCGAGCGCCACAGCGGTACCATCCTCGCCGCGATCGACCAGGGCGAGGACCTGCTCGCGGACACGGGCCCGCGGCGGGCCCAGGCCCGTCAGTTCCTGGGAGACCTCAGGGATGCCCTACGCGAATGGCCTCAGTTCCATTTACTCCTGTCGATCCGCGACGAGACCCTCCATCGCTTCTCGGATGCGATCGGGAGTGGCGCGCGATATCTGGTGCCGTCTCTCGACTTCGGCAGCGCGCTGCGCGCGGTAACGGGACCGGTGGCGGGTACCTGCCGCTCGTTCGCTCCCGACGCAGCCGAGGACCTGATCGCGGACCTGCAGGCGAGCCGGATCGTAGCCGCCGACGGCCAGGCAGAGCCCGTTCATCTCGACCAGGTCAGCCCGGCTCTCCTCCAGGTCGTCTGTGCCCGGCTCTGGGCCGCGCTGCCGGCGGAAAAGACGGTCATCACATCTCGGGACGTTCGCCAGCATGGCGATGCCGACACGGTGCTGGCGGCGCACTGCAGCAGCGTTATCGCCGCGGTCGCCGACGATCACGATCTGTCGGGGGAACGGCTGCGCTCCTGGCTGACCCGCACTTACATCACCGACGCCGGCACGCGCGGGCAGGCGCCCGAGGGCGTGCGGGATACGGCTGGCCTGCCCAATGCCGTCGTGCGGTCGCTCGAGGACCGGCATCTGCTGTCCGCCGAGCGGCGATCGGGCTCGCGCTGGTATGAGCTGCTCAGCGACCGTCTGATCGAGCCGCTCCGCCGCGCCACCGACGAGGAGCCCGCAGCTGACGCGGCCGCCTACCTGCGCGCGGCCGCGCGGGCATTCCTCCTCGGCGATCTCGACGCGGCCATTCGCCTGGCGGAAAAGTGCCTCCAGGCCGCGCCCGCCGCCAGCCTGCGCCTGCACGCCGAGACTCACTCGCTGCTGGGCAATATCGCCTGCGAACTCGACAAGCCCGCCGAGGCCGAGACCCGTTACCAGGCGGCGGCCCGGTTGTTCGAGGCGCTGCGGGATACCACAGCGGTGGCTCGTCAGCTGGCTGCCGCCGGCCAGATGATGCTCGCCCAGGGGCGGGCCGCCGACGCCGTGAACGGGCTCCGGGCTGCGGTCAGCCGGCTGCCTAACGACCTGACCGTGCAGACCGGGCTGGGCTGGGCTCTCTGGCAGCTGGGCCAGCGCCGGGCGGGCGTGGACATCCTCAACGGCGTGCTCAGGGTCGACGGCCAGAATCCCGATGCCCTGTGGGCACGGGGCGAGATGCTCGCCGATCTCGATAACGCCCGCGACGCGATGCGCGATCTCGACCGCGTGGCCCGGCCGGGCCAGCCGTCGACGCGCGCCGCCCGCGGGCTAGCGCTAGCTGAGCTCGGCCAGCACAGCGAGGCCGACCAAGAGATCGAGAGTGCCCTCGCCGATGCCCCGCGCAATGGCCCGGTGCTGTTCTACGCGGCGCGGGCCGAGGCGCTGAGCGGCGACCGAGTCGCGGCGGTGGATCTCGCCCGGCGCGCCATCGACGCGACCGATCCAGCCCTGCCTAAGCATCAGCGCGAGATCGCCCGCAAGCTGGCCGGCCAGGATCTGGACAGTCCTCAGTAGTCCGCTTCGCTCGCGTGGGCCACGGCAGCCGCCCGGAAAGCCGTCTCGCGCTGGTCGAACACGGCGAAATCGGGAAGGCCGCGCGACTGCTGGGCCGCCCGGTCGATGCTGTCTTCAGCGGCCATGACAAGACTGGCGGCCGCATCCGCCAGTCCCTGCGCCGGACCGGCTAACTGCCCCTGGGCCAGTAAGGCGACGCTCACGGCGTGGAGCTGGACTTCTGCGCCCGCCGACCGGATCTCCGCCAGCCGGCCGGCCAGCTCCGGGCCATGAACCTGGCCCGCATTGCCCAGCCGCGCGCGCAGCTCGCCCGCTGCGCTCAGGACCTCAAGGCATGCCTGGCGCATCTCCCCCGCCCGGCGATCACGCCGCTCCAGCTCAGCGCGGCGCTGCTCGCGTTGCCCCTGACGGCCGTCGCGGACAAAGGTGGCCGCCGTTGGGACGCTGGCAGCGACGATGCCGGTGGCCGCGGTGATCACGGCCACGTAAAGGGAGACCTCGGCCATAGACGTGTTCCTTCTCGCGCGGGCCGACTGGCTTGACCCGGCGGTACACCAGCCGCGCCCCGCTCCCGGCCAAGGTCAGCCCTTGAGCCACTGGGCCAGGACGAACGCCGGGTTGCGGTCAAACAGCCGGGAATCAGCGGACATTGGGCTGCGAGAACAGCTCAGTGAGCGGCCTCGTACTTGGCCAATATGTCAGCTGGGATGCGCCCTCGGCCGGAGATCTGCATCCCCTCGCCGCGAGCCCATTCACGAACGGCCGACTGGTCATGCTTCTTCGGGCTGCCACCTCCGCGCGATGAACGGGATGACGTCCTGGTGCTGACCTTGCGGCCGCCTGAGACGTAGGGCTCGAACGCCTTCAGGAGCTTCTCGCGGTTCTTCTCGGACAGGTCCAGTTCGTAGTCGATTCCGTTGAGCGCGAACGTCACCGTCCCCTCGGCCTCGGACCCGTCCAGGTCATCCTCGAATATCACGAGCATCCGCTGCGCCACGACGACCTCCAAGATCGACACCAGCTGACCGCCCGCCAGCGTAGCGGATCAGTGTGGCGCTGAGATGTAGGTCGTTCACCGTGCCCGAAGGCGCGGATCAAGCATTAACGAAGGGATCACGTGAGCGGGGGTCAGCCCCGGACGAACTCGGCCAGGATGAACAGCAGGATGCCGAGCAGGACCGCGAAGGCGGCCAGGCGGGCCGCGACCAGGCGCCAGCCGTGCTGGCGGGACAGGCCCGCCGCGAACCGGGCAATCTGCCGGAGCTCGCCGGCCGGGGTCACCGGGCCGGGCACGCCGAAGGTCAGATCCGGGGCCCCCGCAGCGGCGGGGTCGCCCCGGTCTTCCGGCGTGAGCGGTGCTTCCGGCACGAGGCCAGCGTGACAGGGCGCCGGCTCTCGGTCAAACGGTCAGCGGGTGGCGAGGACGGCGGCCCAGGTGTGGATGAAGCTGACCGTCCCGTCAGGCCCGCGGGCTGGCCGCAGCCCGGTCGGGGCACCGCCGTCCAGCTCACGGTCAAAGCGGTCCCGGATCTCGGCCCGGACAGCGGGCGGCGTCTGCGTGCGCTCCAGCCAGTCCTCGAGCTCCAGCGGGTTGTCGCGGCTGGCCACCTCCGTGACCGTGGCCCCGGCGCTGGTCAGCAGGTCCTGGAGTTCGCCGAGCGTGTGGGTGCGGTTGTGGCTCGGATCGCGGAGGCGCTCCAGCCGGTTGGTCTCGGCCGCGACCGCCGGGGCGTCGTCGGCGATCATGTCGATGATGGCGATCCGGCCGCGGGCGACGCGGACCATCTCGCGGACCACGGCGCCGGGATCGGCGACCTGGTGCACGGTGAAACGGCAGGCCACCAGGTCGAACTGGCCGTCCAGCCACGGCAGCGCCGTCGCGTTGCCGAGCTGGAAGCTGATGTTGGGCAGGCCCTCGGCGGCGGCGAGCCGCTGGCCCTGCTCGAGCATCTCGGGGGTCAGGTCGATGGCCGCCACGGAGCGGACGTGCGGGGCCAGCGCCCGGCCGACGTGCCCGGCGCCGGCCGCGACGTCGAGGACCTGGTCGCCCGGCCGCGGGGCGAGCTGGGCGACGATCCAGTCCAGCCCGGCCGTCGCGAACCGGCGGTCGTCCGTCCACGTCGCGGCCTGCAGCCGGAACTGCTCGCGGATGGCGGTGTCATGCGCACCGGTATCAGGAGCACTGGGATCGGACATACCCGGCACGCTAGTCCTGGTCCGCCGCTTCGTAGTGCCGGGGGGTGAACACGAGCTGGCCGCCCGGCCGGTCGTGCACTGTGGTCTGGCTGGACCCGATGATGACCAGCGTGGACATGTCCACGTCGGCGGGGTCGAGCCCGGCCAGGGTGGTCACGGTCACTCGCTCCCCGTCGCGGCCCACGCCGTGCCCGAGCACGACCGGCGTGGCCGGGCCGCGGTGGCGGAGCACCAGGTCGCGGACGGCGGCGAGCTGCCAGGTCCGCCGCCGGGACGCCGGGTTGTACAGGGCCAGGACGAGGTCGGCGGCGGCGGCCTTGTCGATCCGGCCGGCGATGACGTCCCAGGGCTTGAGCCGGTCGGACAGGCTGATCACGCAGTAGTCGTGGCCGAGCGGCGCGCCGACCCGGGCCGCGACGGCCTGGGCGGCGGTCACGCCGGGCAGCACGGTCACCGGCACTCCGGGCCAGCGGCCGGGCTCGGCCGCGACCTGCTCGATGACGGCGGAGGCCATCGCGAACACGCCCGGGTCGCCGGAGGAGACGACGGCGACCTGGTGGCCGGCCGCGGCCAGGTCGAGGGCGCGGGCGGCCCGGCGCGCCTCGACGGTGTTGCCGGTGGCGTGCCGCTGCTGGCCCGGCCGCTCGGGCACGCGCGCCAGGTACGGCCGGTACCCGACCAGGTCAGTGGCCCGGGCGATGGCCACGGTGGCCTCCGGGGTGAGCCACGCGGGGTCGCCGGGGCCCAGGCCGACGACCGTGACGCCGCCGGCCGCCGCGACAGGCGAGCCGGCCGCGGCCGCCGACTGCGGTGCGGCTGCCGGCTGCGGCGCGCCCGACGAGGCGCCCGACGAGCCAGCCGACCCGGCGGCCGGCCCGGACAGCCCGCCGCGGCGCCCGTAACCCGGCACCAGGGCCAGGGACATGTACGGCACCGTGTCCGGGTCGACGTCGGCCAGCGGCGCGACGCGCTCGGCCGCCGTCCCGGCCCGCTCAACATAACGCGCCCGGCTGAGCAGCCCGGCCTCGTCCAGCGCGGCCCGGACCTTGCCGAAGGTGCGGCCGAGCTTGAACACCGCCACGGCGTCCGCGCCGGCCAGCCGGGCGCGGAGCTGATCGTCGGGCAGCGTGCCGGGCAGGACGGTCAGCGTCTCGTCGTGCTGGACCAGCGGGACGCGGGCCGCGGCGGCCGCGGCGGACAGCGAGGAGATGCCGGGCACCACCGCGGCGCGGAACCGGCCTCTGAGCCGGGTGTGCAGGTGCTGGTAGGAGCCGTAGAACGCGGGATCGCCCTCGCACAGGACGACAACGTCGCGGCCCGCCTCCAGGTGCGCGGCCAGCCGCGCGGTCGCTTCCTCATAGAACCGGGCCAGCAGGTCACGGTAGGCCCGCCCGCTGGCCTCGGTGGTGACCGGGTACTGCAGGATCTCCTCGACCTGCCCGTCGCGCAGGTAGGGCAGCGCGGCCGCGCGGGCGATGCTGTTCCCGTGCTGGGCGCAGTGGTAGGCGACGACGTCGGCGGCGGCGATGAGCCGGGTGGCCCGCACGGTGAGCAGGTCCGGGTCGCCCGGGCCGACGCCCACGCCGGTCAGCTGGCCCGTCGTCACGGGGACCGGATCCGGGGCCTGAGTGGTCACCGGGCCGGTCACTCCGGCGCCCCGGCCAGCGCGTTGACCGCGGCGGACGCCATGGCCGAGCCGCCCCGGCGGCCGCGCACGACCAGGTGCGGCAGCCCGCTGGCGGCCAGGGCCGCCTTCGACTCGGCGGCGCCGACGAAGCCGACCGGCAGCCCCAGGACCGCCGCGGGCCGCGGTCCCCCGGCGCCGATCAGCTCGAGGAGGGCGTACAGCGCGGTGGGCGCGTTCCCCACGGCGACGACCGCGCCGTCGAGGTGCTCGGCCCACAACTGCACCGCCGCGGCCGAACGCGTC
>Ga0193728_1000792_pt1 | contig 15704 bp, 9 predicted proteins | sample U1c1metaG_FD_143037 | JGI IMG/M metagenome (GOLD analysis project Ga0193728, IMG submission 143037) | Soil microbial communities from a riparian zone of the East river system, Colorado, United States - U1c1 | ecosystem: Environmental > Terrestrial > Soil > Riparian zone | place: USA: East River...
CTCCCCGCAGATATTCGAGCACGGCTTTCTTCGCCGCGGTCACCTCGTCGGCTATAAGCCAGTCCGCAACCGAAAAGCGCTTGCCGCGTCCTTCTATCGCAATTGCCACTCGGCCGCCGCGCGTGACGAGAAGTGCACCAGAACCTCGCGGTCGCGAGAGCGGGTCCCTGTCGACAAGCTCCAAGGGAAGGTTGTAGACGTTGGCGGGATCACTTGCCGCCATCACCACGAACCCCGCCGACGATTGGTCCTCACTCGCTACGGTCCGAAGCCATTCGACCGCGTCGGGAAGCGCGAACTGCGCGCCCCCAAGTCCTTTCACGAAATACCCGCGCCTCACCTCTCCACGAAATTCCAGGCGCTTGAGCTCGCGATAGATGGATCGCCACGACACCGGAGGACGCTCACGCCTCCACCAGTCACGTGAAACAATTCCATAACGCGCCAGCCACTGACGCGCGATTCGCTCAGCTCGCTCTTCTTCCGGAAGATCGGGCCCCATCGTTCCCCGTCTGCGTACCAGCGACCAACGACCGGTCCATCCACTCACTGCGGCGCCAGGCCGGTCGGGTCGTCTCCACTTCGGAAGCCGTCTCACGCTCGGGCGGGTTCGTACAAATCTGCGATTCGGTGACGGGTTGTAGTCAGCGGGCAGCCAGCTGGTTGGATCCGCTCCGGTACGCGGGATCAACGGCTTCCACCGGGCAATCTCGCGCAGAGCCTCGACCGTGTCGTTGGTCACGATACCCCACGCCACGAGCTCACGAATGGCTTCCCGCACAGCGAGCATCGTCAGCCCTGTGATCGCCTGGATGTCGCCGATGAACGATGCACCCTCCTCGGCGATCGTCGCTCTAACCGTCTCGGCATTCTCGCTGAGAAGGGCTTCCTGTTGATCTTCCCGCTTCCCGCTTCCCGCTTCCTGCTTCCCGCTTTCACCCAGCCAGACTCCGCCCGTGCCGCGTTCGAAGAAGCGCACCCGCGCGAATGGTATCGCCCCCGACTCCGGATCGTAGTTCCCTTCGCCAGCCCACACCGGCTCGCCCGTCGCGGTGAACTGCGAGAGCGTCGCCGAGTCATAGGTTCGGACGCGAGCGCGTAGATAATCGCGATCCCATGCGATCGGGGGACGCGCAATACCATATAGTTGTCGCACTGCTGCTGCCGTCCCAGCCGCACCATCGAGACGGTCTCGCTCATCGAGATGCTGCCAGCGCTGCATGAAGGCCGCAAAGTGAGAGAGCTCGACCGCCTCGATCTGCTTTCTGAGCGCGGCGAGCGCACGTCGTCGCCCAATCTCGACCACGCGCCTCGAGCACCATTCCAGATCCTGAACCTCGCGGCGGAATTTTCCCCTAACCATCTTGCCAGTCCTTTCCCATTCGGCAAGCCGGGACTCGATCCATTCGCGCGGCCAACCAAATCGATCGTGGATCTCCCGGCTGGTTACGGGCCCGGATTGTGTGAGATACCTCGCGAGAATCTCGCGCCGCGCGACTGGCGTTGTGATCGCGGAGTGACGAAGTACGTCGGGTACGAAAGCCTCGGCATTCTCTTCCTTGTGCTCGACGCCACCGCGTACTCTGGATACCTGATCGGCGCCGAACGCCGAGAGGTAACGTGGATACGTCTCCGTCAGAATAAAGCGCCAACCCTTCGCCTCATCGGATCCAAGTCGAACCGCGATGACGCGATCAGCCTCCAATAATTTTGCGAGTGGATTGCCGCGAACTCCCTCATCCTCCGATGCAATGCGGGATCGCAGCTCTTCCTCCGCGAGATCGCCCGCCCGGTCGAGCAGATTCGCGAGCTCGTCGTCGGTTCGCGCGCGCCTGCCCGGAGCCGTTCCACGTCTTTCAGAAAGAGTCTGCTCGATTGCTTCACGCGTGATGTCGTCGCTCCCTTCACCCATGACTTCGTCCAGCAGTCCTCGATCGATCGCTAGCAAGGCTGCTCGCTGCTCCGCGCGCGGCGTGTCGTCGCCATAGAGCCAGTCCATCACAAAGCCGAACTGCAGGCTGGCCGCGAACGGCGAGGGCGCGGCGGTCTCCACAGTGTGGATGCGGATATTGCCCGCCGAGATTGCTGTCAGAGTGTCTTTGAGTCCCTGCATGTCGAACGCATCCTGAAGGACTTCGCGATACGTCTCGACCAGAATCGGGAAACTCGGAAACTGCTGCACGACCTGGAGCAGATCGAGCGATTTGAGTCGCTGGAGCCAGAGCGGCATGCGCCGGCGCGGATTCCCACGCGGCAACAGCAAGGCACGCGCTGCGTTCATTCTGAAGCGCGCGCCGAATAGAGATGTCGACCCCACTTCTTCCAGCACGAGCTGCTCGGCCTCGGCGCCTGACAGACCGAGCAGCGATTGCACCGGCACACCGATCCCCAGATCGGGCAGTCGAAGCATGATGCCGTCGTCAGTTGTCTGTACCTGAAGGTCTGTGTCGTTGATTGCTTCGCGTACGCGCTGAGCGAGCGCCATTCCCCAGGGCGCGGTGATTCTTCCGCCGAATGCGGCATGGATGACAATTCGCACCGCGCCCGTCTCGTCCCTGAATTGCTCGATCACGATGTTCCGATCATCGGGGACGATTCCAGTTGCCGCTCGCTGTGAGGCGATGTACTTCACGAGTGAGCTCGCGGTGGCAGCATCACAGCCGTATTCGGCGGCTAGCCTCGCCTCATTCGGAGCCTCGGCCAGTTCGCGACGCAGCGCTCCCACGCGATGACTGAGCATCAGTGATCGCGCCATGTACTCACCGTGCCAGAAGGGCATCCGCGCCGGCGTTCCAGGCGCTGGGGTCACGACGACGCGATCGTGCTCGATCGCGACGATTCGCCATGTAGAGGAGCCGAGCTGAAAGACATCGCCCATCCTCGACTCGTGCACGAACTCTTCATCCAGCTCGCCAAGTCTCGTGCGGTCGGGAAGGTTCACGGTGTACAGCCCGCGATCGGGGATCGTGCCGCCTGAGATAACTGCTGTCATGCGCGCCGCCCTGCTGCCGATCAGCCTGTCGTTGACGCGATCCCAGGCGATTCGCGCCTCCAGTTCAGCGGCAATATCGGACGGATATTTTCCCGACAGCATCGCCAGCACTTCGTCGAACGCCGCGCGCGTCAGCCCGTGATAGGGGTAGGCTCGACGTACGAGGAGAAAGAGATCCTGGGTTTGCCAGTCGTCGACCGAGACCGCGGCCACGACCACCTGGGCGAGCACATCGAGCGCGTTCTGCACAACGTGCGTCGGCTCGACATCTCCCGCGCGCATCGCCGCGACTATCGCCGCGATCTCGACAGCATCGTCCCGGAAAGTCGGCACGAGTATGCCACGGCTCGCCACGCCCAGCGTATGCCCCGCGCGCCCGATTCTCTGCAGCGCTGCAGCGACACGCTTGGGTGACTGCAGCTGAATCACCAGATCGACTGACCCGATGTCGATTCCCAGCTCGAGCGAGCTGGTTGTGACGAGTGCCCGCAGCGATCCTGCCTTCAGACGCTCTTCGAGCGCGAAGCGGCGCTCTCTCGCCAGCGAGCCGTGGTAGGGGAGCGCGATTTCCTCCTCGGCGAGCACGTTCACGCGTGCCGCGATCTTCTCCGCCTGTGCGCGGTTATTGACGAACACGAGAGTTGTCTTGGATGCGCGGATGTGTTTCAGCACCAGCGTTGCGACGGCGGGCCAGATGCTTCCGCCTACGTTCGCGAGATCGGCGACCGGAGATTCCACCGCGATTTCCATCTCCTTCGTCATCCCGCAGTCGACGATCGTCACCGGACGGAACACCTGCGCCTCCGACGTGCTTGCTGCACAACCTCCGAGAAATCGCGCCACCTCATTGAGCGGCCGTTGCGTCGCCGAAAGCCCGATGCGTTGCGGCGGTCTCTCGACCAGTTCCTCGAGCCGCTCCAGAGTCAGGGCCAGATGAGCGCCGCGCTTGGTCCCGGCAATCGCATGGATCTCGTCGACGATCACAGCCCGTACTCCGCTGAACATTCCTCGGCCCTTGAGGGTCGTCAGCATGATGTTGAGCGACTCCGGAGTCGTGATCAGAATGTGCGGCGATTTTCGAAGCATCCTTGCCCGCGCCGCGGGCGGTGTGTCTCCGGTGCGAACGGCGATCCTGATCTCGGGAAGCTCTTTTCCTTCCGCGGCAAAGCGCTCCCGAAGTTGGGCGAGTGGCCCCTCGAGATTCCGCTGGATGTCGTTGTTGAGCGCTTTGAGCGGCGAGATGTACAGGAGTTGGACAGCGTTCGACAGCGGTTCTTTCGTTCCGCGCACGATCAGATCGTTCAGCTCCCAGAGAAACGCGGCCAGCGTCTTCCCCGTGCCGGTCGGAGCGAGAATGAGCGTATGCGCCCCACTTGCGATCGCTGGCCAGCCCTCGCGTTGCGGATCGCTCGGCTTGCCCAACGTCTCCTTGAACCACCGCCGCACGATCGGATGAAAGCGCGCAAGCATCGGAGCGCTGCCCATCACTTCACGGACCACCGAACGATTCCCCGGTTCTAGAGGACGCGTCTCAGCTTCTGCGCCCCCCACTCGAGAATCTTCCCCGAGAGCGGACGCTTTCTGAACTCGTCGAGTTTGATCTCCTTCGACCACTTGAGGTCGTCCATGAAGATCGAGTCCATCTGTGCTCCAATGCGACGGTCGAGCGCGAGTAACAACGATTCGTTGTTGAAGGACAGTGAACGATTGTCGAAGTTCATCGAGCCGATGTCGGACCACATGCCGTCAACTACCACGCATTTCGAGTGAATCATCGTCGGCTGGTATTCGTAGATCTTCACGCCACCCTCGAGAAGCTTCTCGTAGTACGTTCGCCCCGCGTACCAGGTGGTCTTTACATCCGTCTTGTCGCCCACCGTGAGAACACGGACGTCCACACCCCTTCGCGCCGCCCGCAGAAGCAGCTGCATGAAGTTCTCGCCCGGAACGAAATACGAGTTGGTGATGTAGAGCGATTTTCGCGCGCCCGCGATCGACAACGCGAGAAATCTCTCCGCGGGTGTGCTTCCGGTGCTCGGGATGCTGTGCATCATACCCGCCTGCACGTCTCCAACATCCGCGAAGGAGCTCTTCGGAAAGAACATGTCCCCGGTCAACAGCTCGCCAGTTGATTCAGCCCACCCCGCTGCGAACGCGGCCTGTAGCGCGGCGACGGTTGGCCCTTCGAACCGCACGTTAGTCTCACGCCATTGGTCTTCATGATGGCCATCGCCAAGCCAATAGTCCGCGAGTCCGAAGCCGCCGGTATAACCGATTCGCCCATCGATCACGACCGCGCGCACGTGCGATCGCTGAGCCGCCTTCTGCAACGTGTACCAGCGAAGCGGCCTCAGCCATTTGACCTCGACACCCGCGCGCTTGAGACTGTCGCGCCAATCCTTCTTGAGCGGCTGGGATCCGAACGCATCGAGCAGCAGCAGCACGCGCACTTTGTGCTGTGCGCGGTCGATCAGATACTTCGCCATCGTGTCGGCGACCGCGCCGGGCTGCGAGTAATACATCTGAACAGTCAGTGTGCGCTCTGCCGATCCGATGTCCTTCCACAATTGCGGATAAGTCCCGTTCCCGTTCAGAAGGATCTGAACGTTATTCCCCGGCTCGATGTGTGTTCCCGTGAAAAGCTCGATGCTGCGCGCGAACAATGGATCCTCGATGCTCGGCGGACCACCCTTGTCGCCTTCCGCGATCACGCTTGTCACCGGCGTATCGTGCGTTACCGATAGAATGCCGATTAGGGCCAAAACCAGCCCGAACAGAATGAGCGCAGCGATTGCGATGTACTTGATCAGTGACATATTCTCTCTGCATGACCTTCGTGGCCCGTCGGCGCGTTCCGACGCGTGCTATCGTTCTCGACCGCTCCCTCGAAGCGCTCCCGATCTTCCGACTGAGCGATTCCGCCGAGGACACGGCAATTTCGTTCTCTCCGGAGAGCGGCGGGCGGTGGCGTGTGCTGCCCAGCCCCGGCGATCGATTGCCCGGAACCTTCGACCAGGACGTCTACATCGAGCTCCTTCACCGCTACCATGAGGCGGGAGCTCCCGAAGATGGAGTGATAAGCTTCACGCTCCACGCCTTTCTGCGCTCCATTGGCCGTCGCGTCGACGGAAGAACGTATGAGCAGCTTCGATCCGCGCTGACCCGACTCGAGCGGACTACTCTCGAGTCGAGCGGAGTGTACGTTGCGGCAAAGGAAGGACAGCCGCTAGAAGGACGGTTCACCATTCTCTCCTCTGTTTCAATCGCGCGTCGGCGACTGGCCGAACGCGAACAATTCACTTTGTTCCCAGTATTGGCCGCGTCGGAACCCGGGGATGCTCATGTCACGATCGGTGCCGTGATTCGAGCGAACATCACGGCGGGATACACCGTGACGCTCTCCGCCACGCATTACATGTCGCTCACCAATCCCGTCGCCAGACGGCTCTATCGCCTGCTCGAGGTCGCGAGAGAAGAGGGAATGGTGACTTGGAGAGTGCCCCTTGCCGCTCTCGCCGAACAGCTGCCGTTGACCCAGCGGTATCCCTCCCATTTGCAACGAGTGCTCCAACCCGCTCACGAGATGCTGCTTGCCGCCGGCCTCCTTCGCGACGCCACCTTCAGGCAGGTGAATCGCGACTGGCTCGTGGACTACGTGCTCGCCTCCCGCGCCGCCTGAGTTCGATTGTTCCGCTGGTGCCTTTTGTGCGTCAATGAAAGGAACACTGACTCGCCGAAGGCGTATCTATTACGTTACCGCCTTCTTCTCTCTACCTAGAGCCGTATGTCCCGACCCAGAAAGAGTTTGCTGTTCGGCCTCGCATTGATTCCGCTGATGGCCGGAGGCTTTGTATTTCAGCAGCACGAGAGCCAGCAGGGCGCTCGTTTGCTCGACCAGGTTCTCAATATCGTGTCCACCCGCTTCGTTGACACGGTCGACGCAGCCACTCTTTACGAGAAGGCGGCCCGAGGGCTGGTCCACGAGCTGAATGATCCATACAGCGTCCTGCTTTCCCCGAAGGAGCTTTCCTCGTTCAACGCACAGACGAACGGGCGCTACGCGGGCATCGGAATGGAGATCGCTGAGACGCAGGGGTTCATCAGCGTGCAGCGGGTCTTTCCGCATACACCGGCCGAAGCGGCAGGGGTGCAGGAGGGCGATCGGATCAACTTCATCGACACGACCAACACCCGCGGTTGGACCGTCCAGCAGACGTCCGATGCTCTGAAGGGAAGTCCCGGGAGCAAAGTTCTGGTCAAGTTCTCGCGACCAGGCGTGTCCGAGCTAATACCGATCACCTTCACGCGCGCCGTCGTCACCATCCCGGCCGTTCCTTACGCAATAATGCTCGACAACAAGGTCGGGTATATCCCGCTCCTCCAGTTCAATGAGAGCGCGAGAGACGAGCTCGAGGGCTCGATCACCCGCCTGTCGCGCGAAGGGGCAAGGGGAATCGTCATCGATCTGCGCGGAAATCCCGGTGGGATTCTCGATCAGTCTTTGAGCGTCAGCAATCTTTTCCTGAAGAAAGGGCTGCCTATCTCCAGCATCCGCGCCCGCAACGGGGAAAACCAGAACTTCGTCGCCAGTGATGATCCCGTCGCGCCGACGATTCCACTCGTGCTTCTCACTGACGGAAGAAGTGCCTCGGCCTCCGAGATCGTTGCCGGCGCGCTCCAGGATCACGACCGCGCCCTGATCCTCGGCACCACCTCGTTCGGGAAGGGTCTCGTTCAGTCGGTGTTCCCGCTCGAAGGCGGCTACGCGCTCAAGATGACGACCGCGAAGTGGTACACTCCCAACGGCCGCTCCATCCAGAAGGAGCGCAAGCTTCTGCCAAGCGGAGAGTTCGTGGAAGTGATGCCCGATTCTCTCGAGACCGATTCCGTCCGCCGCTCGCGCCCCGCGTTCAAGTCGGACGCCGGCCGTATCGTATATGGTGGCGGAGCGATCACGCCCGACATAATCGTCCGTCCCGACACGCTGACCACGGCGGAACAGAAGGTATTCAATGCCTTCGCTCCGAAGACGGCCGATGTCCGGGCGACGCTCATGGACTACTCGCTCGAGCTGAAGAAAACCGTCAAGCCTGACTTCACCGTACTTCCGGCTTGGCGCGAAGAGTTCTACCATCGCCTGCAGACGAAGGGTGTCACGATCGATCACGCCCAGTATGAGCAGGCGGGCTCAGAGATCGACCGGTTGCTTGGGAACACCGTCGCCCGGCTTGCGTTCGGTGATTCCACGGCCAAGCGGCGCAGCGTGGCTGATGACAATCAGTTGACGCACGCGCTGCAGGTTCTCAAGCAAAGCGCGTCTCAGAAAGACCTCTTCATCATTGCTCAACGGGAACAGGCAGCCGCTGCGTCGGCCTCGGCTAGTCGTAACTGACAAGCAGCATTACTGAAAGCTCCGGCGGGATCATCCGCCGGAGCTTTTTTTTCTGCTACGGCCAGCGGTGTTTGTTCGAGTAGTTGCTCCCGAACACCTCGAGGAGCGCAGGCTTCGGATCCTCGGTCCTGATGATTGCGTCGAGCCTGTTAGCGAGAATGATCGGACGTGTGAACTCCCGGTATCGACCGTAGCCGTGACAGAAGCAAAGCGGTCCTTTGCGGGTTATGTCCCCGAGCAGGATATCCGGTTCCCCGAAAATCGTCATGGCGTAGAAAAAGTTGAGCGTCTGGGGTCGCGGCAAGTCGCTCTGACGGACGTTTCGAGGAAGGCTCCCGTGCTTTCCCCATTGGACATCGATCGCCACCTGAGTCCGCGGCCATGGGGTGTGAAGGATCTGGCCGTGCCAGTAGGTCCAGACATCGGTAGGGGCGTAAGTCGTGTCGTAGCCTACCCATAGGACCTCTTCGTCCGTCGGGACCGTGAACGGAATCCACGAGCCGTGAACATCGTCCCGCCACAGCAAATGGTACGCGATTACCCGTCGGACGGGGTGTAGAACGGCCACGACCCGTTCCAGCGGGAACGATTCATCCCGTTGTAGGTATAAGACCGGTGCCAGGCGCCGTGCCAGGAGTGCTCCGCTGTCAGTCGGTGCCAGGGCGTCAGGCAGATTTGCCGGTCGGAGCGGGATATGGGCATGCGGGCCGCAGGCGATAAGAAAGCCCAGGGCCAGCCCCAAATAGATCCGCTCGTGAATCTCGGTGGCGTTTCTTCTCAATAGATGTTTGTCAAGAAAGCCATCTCACCATGCGACGCATACCGTGCAGCGCCGTGTCGAAGTAATGGAGAGCTCATGCGCAAGCCACGTCCGAATGCGTACAATCCTGCTCAAGCGCTTTTTCTGATCAGCAACGACCGCAGCGGATCCCCACTCAGCTGCCCTTCGTGCGCTGGATCAATCGAACGCGACCCGCGGCAGATTCCTCCGCCGCCATATACACATGTGACGCTTCGCTGCCAAAGTTGCGGCCGGTCCGCCCACTATGTGGCAGGGGCAGCGTAGAGTCACGGTCTGTTGCACAAAACTTGCCCACCTCTGCCAGCGCCGGATGAATAATGCGTCACGCGAATCAGTACCCGGCGATGCGGCGCATGCCCTTTCACGTCGCTAGCCTGTCGGAGACGCTTCACAGATTGCCCTGCGGGGGAGAGAGAGGATTAGTTCAATGGCACGCATCACTGGAACTGTCAAATGGTTCAACGACGCCAAAGGATTTGGCTTCATTTCACGAGAGGGAGGCCCGGACGTCTTTGTCCATTTCAGCGCGATCAGTGGATCCGGCTTCAAGTCTCTCGCTGAGGGCGATAAGGTCGAATTCGAGGTAGTTCAGGGTCAGAAAGGACCTCAAGCCGCCGACGTAACCAAGGCAAGTTGACCGATCGGTCCATTCACCCATAAAAAGCCCCGCTTCGCGGGGCTTTTTTTGCATCCGGCATCAAGATGGCCGAGATGCACGAGGGCATTTGATTTGCCCTCAAGCATCGGTTGGTGTGTGCCGACTCGTGACTGGAGGCTCGGATGGCTGCAATCTGGAAGGGCTCGCTGACATTCGGGCTCGTCAACATTCCGGTGGAGTTGAGGACCGCCATCCGGTCTGATCATATCAGCTTCCGCCTGCTCCACGAGAAAGACCTGTCTCCCGTCAAATACGAGCGCATCTGCCAGTCGGAAGACAAGCCCATCCCATGGGACGAAATCGTGAAAGGGTACGAGTATACGAAGGGGAAATTTGTCGTCCTGACTGACGCGGATTTCAAGACTGCAGCGCTCGAACGCTCCCAGACGATAGACATTCTCGATTTTGTTAAGGAAGACGAGATCGATCCCCGCTATTTCGAGACGCCGTACTACCTGGTCCCCGGCAAGGGCGGCGACAAACCGTACGCGCTGCTGCGCGAAGCCATTCGCAAAACAGGATCGGTCGGCATCGGCAAAATCATCATTCGCCAGACCCAGCATCTCGCTGGAGTGAAGGTCGTGGGCGATGCGCTCGTGCTGGAGATCATGCGATTTGCCAATGAGCTCGTTGACGCGAGCGAATACAGCTTCCCCAGTCGAGAAGCAATTCGACCACAGGAGCTGCAAATGGCGGAGCAACTCGTGGGTAATCTGGCAGAGCCCTTCGACCCGAGCCGCTACACCGACGAGTATCGGGCGAATCTGATGAGAATCATCAAAGCCAAGATGAAGGGCAAAAAGCCCAATCTGGAGGAGCCGGCGACCGAAGCTCCCGACAGCGGCGTTCTCGATCTCATGTCTCGTCTCCGCGCGAGTCTGGCTGAAGGCACCGGGAAAAAAGGTGCTGCACGTCCGAGGAAGAAGACCGTCGCTGCTGGTCGTAAAGTCGGCAAGGCGAAGAAGGCAAAGACTGCTTAGGGGCTCAGGATGGCCGTCAAAGCTAAACGCACTTCAAAGGCGAACGCCCACGCCCAGCTCACCGAATACCGGCGAAAGCGTGATTTCGCCCGGACGCAGGAGCCGTCAGGAGACACGACTGAGGCGACTGCCCGCCGGGGAAAGCTTCGGTTCGTCATCCAGAAGCATGCGGCGCGTAATCTCCATTTCGACCTGAGACTCGAGCTCGATGGAGTGATGAAAAGCTGGGCCGTGCCCAAGGGCCCAAGCCTCGATCCGTCGGTGAAGCGTTTGGCAATGCAGGTCGAAGATCACCCGATCGACTACAACACATTCGAGGGCACGATCCCAAAGGGTGAGTACGGCGGAGGAACCGTCATGCTCTGGGATCGTGGAACGTACACCGCCGATGCGGCCACCACGCCCGGAGAAGAAGAGGACGCGATCCGACAGGGACTGGCCCGTGGAGATCTCAAGATCACCTTCCACGGCGCGAGACTTCATGGCTCGTTTGCTCTCATTCGCATGAAGTTCTCCCGCGACGGCTCGTCTTCGTCGAAGCCGCAGTGGCTTCTCATCAAACACCGTGACAAATTCGCGACCGATGAAGATGTCATCGCCGAGAACATGACTTCGGTGGAATCCGGTCGCACGATGGAGGAGATCGCATCGGGGAAGAGCAGAGTCTGGCGAAGCAACCGGGCGACGAATGACCCTGTGGTAAAATCTCGACCGGCGAAAAAGGGTGGGGCGGCGGCGTCATCCGCGCCCGCGCCCTCATTCGGGTCACTCGAGCCGATGTACGCGAGCATCGGCACGGAGATACCGGGCGACGGTTGGACGTTCGAGCCCAAGTATGATGGCATCCGGGTTCTCGCGTTTACAACGGCGACCGACGTAAAGCTCATCACCCGCAATGGTAAGGACAAAGCGGCACAATTCCCCGAGGTAGTCGCCGCGTTGAAGAAGCTGGCGTCACAGACAAAACGCGCATTCCTCCTCGACGGTGAGATTGTAGCACTGATCGATGGAAAGCCGGCAAGGTTCCAGGAGCTCCAGGGCAGGATGCACGTCAAGGAGCCGCGAATGATCGAGAAACTTTCCACCTCGACCCCGGCGGCAATCGCATTGTTCGATATTCTCGTGGATGGCGATGATGCCCTCACCACCAAGCCGTGGACGGAACGTCGAGCGCGACTGCTGAAGCTCGTTGGAAAGCGGACCGCCCCGCACCTCTGGGTTACAGAATCCATCGAAGGCGACGGCAAGAAAATGCTCGAGCGCGCTCGGCGTCAGGGGTGGGAAGGTATAGTCGCCAAGCGCATGGATTCCACCTACGAGCCGGGGAAGCGGCCGCGTTCATGGCTCAAGCTGAAAATAGAATTTCGCGAAGAGTTCGTGGTCGGCGGCTACACAGATCCGCGAAACGCGCGCGAGCACATCGGTGCTTTGCTGCTTGGGTATTTCGACAAGAATCGATTCATTTATGTGGGCCACACGGGGGGAGGATTCACTCGTCAGGGTCTGAGCGACATGTACGACCGACTCAAGCCTCTGGAACGAAAGACTTCTCCATTTGAAGAAACGCCGAAGACCAACGAGAAGGCTCACTGGGTCAAGCCTGAAGTCGTTGTCGAGGTGAAGTTCAGCGAATGGACAGCGGATCGGCGCTTGAGACAGCCCATTTTCGTTGGGCTCCGCGACGACAAGGACGCAAAGGATGTCGGGATCGAGGCGGCAAGCGTGCAGCGGAAGCCCGTTCGGAAAAGCGTGGCAACTGGGCGCAACACCCGCGTCAAAGTTCCGGCCCGGGCAAAGGGAGCGACTAGGACGAGCGTCGCGAAGAGCGGTTTGTTGGAGCAGCTCATCTCCATCGAAAAAACGCGAGGCGATGGAGCGCTCGACTTTGGCGGAGGAAAAAAGCTCAAGGTTTCCAACCTCGATAAGATTTTCTTCCCGACAGGGAAATACACCAAGGGCGATGTAATGCGGTACTACACGCGCATCGCCGACTTCATTCTTCCGACCATTCAGGACCGCCCGCTGGTCCTTAAGCGATTCCCGAACGGGATAGAAGGGGAGAGCTTCTACCAGCAGAAAGCCTCGGAGAGTACACCGGAGACCGTGCGCGTCGAGGTGATCACGACCGATGGAGGCGATAAGCAGCCTCGGATCATCGGGGGAGACCTCCTCACTCTCCTCTACACAGTACAGCTCGGCGCCATTTCAGTGGATCCGTGGCATTCGCGCGTTCAGTCGCTGGAGTACGCGGACTATACGATCATCGATCTCGATCCCGGGCCGCGCGCGAACTTCGCCCGGGTCGTACAGACCGCACGCTGGGCAAAAGAGGTCATCGACGGACTTGGTCTTCACGCGGCCATCAAGACATCCGGATCGACCGGGTTGCATATCTATCTACCTCTCCCACCCAACACCCCCAACGATGCCGCAACGCTCGTGGCGCAGATGATTGCGACCAAGGTAGCGGACGCGCATCCGAAAGACGCGACGATCGAACGCTCCGTCAAAGCCCGCGGCGCAGCGACGGTTTACGTCGACTATCTCCAGAATATCCAGGGGAAAACGGTCGCCGGCCCTTACTGCGTCCGGGCAAAACCAGAAGCAACAGTCTCCACTCCACTTAAATGGACCGAGCTGACAGATGACCTCGACCCGCGCGAGTTCCATCTCGGCAATGCGGCCGAGCGTTTCGAAAAGTTTGGTGATATCTGGAACGAAGCGATGAGGAAAAAGAATTCGCTTCGCGCGCTTGTCTAAAGCGTTCTTGCGAGCTTCCTAGCGCCCGCCGTTTCCGACTTTGCGGAGCGGCAATTCCATCTGCCCACCTTCGGCCTCGCTGTGCTTGGAGGCATCTCCAAAAATCGGATCGCTCGACTCATCTACCATGTGAGTGAGCTTGTAATAAAAGTGGAGCGAATGAATCGGCGCCATGAAGCTGCGGTTCCCTGCGCGCGAGATTGCCACAGCCTCCTCACGCACCCGGCGGGGTAGGTCCCGCGCCGCCGGAAGTGCAAGAAGCCGCTGTATCTCGGCGCTGTCTCTTGCGAGCAGTGCGGCGCACAAACTGTCGAGATAAGCGAGCATAGCTACCGGGCTCCCATTTGAAGGGCGTCAAGCCTTAGGTACACATTGCAACTAATACACCGTAACCGCAAGAGGTTCCGGCGTCTGGTACGGGCTAGATACGGGCCTGTTACCGATACTACGGATAGAGGAAATCGAACCTCACGCCGCGGTGCGCCCTACGCCTTTTCTTCGGTAAATACCTGAAAAGCTGGGCAGGTCTACCCCGGCCTTCACTGCGCCATTCATCCATGGGTTCGACGAGCCAGGCGGCTTGGAGGGCACGTCTGAAACTCGCTTTGTGCAAGCGTTTACCCAGGAGCAGCTCATACATTTGTTGCAGTTCGCTCAGGGTAAACGTCACCGGAAGCAGCCGGAAGGCGATGGGGGCCTGGTCAAGGCTCCGCTGGATGGTTTTGCTTGCCCCCTCGACCATCGCGCGCTGTCTCGGAGCAAGCGGCGGCAGGTCCGAAACCTGGAACCAGGTGTGGCCAGCGCCGGGCCTCGCAGTCTCGTGCGGAATCAGGCCGACATACGCCACCGACGCGTCAGCATCGCTCGGATGCCGCTTGGCATCGCCAAACGCTCCGATCTGTTCGATCCAGGTTGGCGGTTCGCCAAGCGCATCCCGGGCTGCAATTGCGGCGGCGGCGTCGAAGGTCTCCGATGTCTGGGGAATTCTCCACGGAAGTGACCACCGCTCCCGTTCGCTCGAGTTCCGTGTCAGCAGAATCGCCAACTCGTTTCCCATCGCCGTTATCAGAACAGCATCAACTGAAAAAGGGCCGGTCCGGGAGGTGCGATCTCGCATCGTAGTGCGAATTAGTCACTTTATGTGACTAAAGTCAAGGCCGCACAGGATGTATTTGTTGGGAACACGTCGCGAGCTCGGCTGCGATCGCGTGAAGGTAGGCCGACAAATGATATAACGACGTTCCGATCAAATCGTCAACAGAAAATTTTGGAGAATTTTTCTGTTGGCGTGTCAACGATTGTGTGTTGCAAGACGGAGTCCCGTTCAGGGCGATCTGGTCGCCCTTTCCTCGCCTCTGCCGCGGTTCACGTAAGGTGGGATGCTGATCGGCAGATGACCAGAAATGGCTGAAGTGCCGAGCAATGCTCGCGCTGCCGCCGTCTGCGAAACAGGAAAACCACCCCACGCAACGAGATACGTACCCACCCACGGCAGCTGCTGAAGCAGGTATGGATTCCCGAAAGCGACAACGATTGGCTTTCGCCCGCGCTGCGCGAGAGTCTGCACGAAATCAGTGAACGCTTGCGGCGCGCTGGCCGTTAACGCGTCCCAGCTTTGCCCCACGTAGGAGCTGACAATCGTCACATCGGATGAATCCGCAGCCGCGATCAGGCGCGGATAGTTGAGCGTGGCGTCTTCCGTCGCGACAAATTCAGTCCGCAAATTTGGCAGACTCGCCCGCAGCTCCGCGTTGAATGCGTTCCCGGCTGGTAGATCAGCTCGACGCGCGAGCGTGACGGAAAGCACTCGTGCGGTCGGGACAACTAGAGGAACCTGCCTTAGCGAATCTTTGACGAGAGTGATCGATTTCTCGGCAACGCGCCGCGCGATCTGCAGGTTGGAGCTATCCCCGACAAGAAACCGTAACGCACTCAGGTCGACCAGCTTGTTCTGTGCGAGACCCAGCTTTCGCTTTGCCTCGAGAACTCTCCGTACGGATGAATCGACGCGGGCTTGTGTGTAACGTCCCTCCGCCACGCCAGCCACGACCGCATCAATCGTCTGCGTTACATCGAGCGGCTGGATTAGCACGTCGATCCCCGCGGCAATCGCTCGCTTG
>Ga0193728_1000793_pt1 | contig 15687 bp, 17 predicted proteins | sample U1c1metaG_FD_143037 | JGI IMG/M metagenome (GOLD analysis project Ga0193728, IMG submission 143037) | Soil microbial communities from a riparian zone of the East river system, Colorado, United States - U1c1 | ecosystem: Environmental > Terrestrial > Soil > Riparian zone | place: USA: East River...
TCAAAAAGGATTTTAATACACCGACAGAAGTGGACCTGTTTACCTGGAAAGGCGATACCACCATGACCATGAAACCAATAGACTCTATTGTTTATTCAAAATTGCTGCTTAGGAATTCATTAATGAGTATGGACCCCACAACAGGCTATATAAAAGCATGGGTGGGTGGTATTAGTTTCGAACATTTTAAATACGACCAGGTTAAACTGGGCGCCCGGCAGGTTGGCTCAACAGCTAAACCCTTTACTTATGCCGTGGCTATTGATAATGGTTTTTCGCCTTGTATGAAAGTGAATAATGTGCCTGTTACTATAGATATGCCGGGTTCACCACCATGGACACCCAGGCAGTCTTCATCCGATTTGCAACCGGGAGAGATAACCCTGAGAACGGCACTTTCCTATTCCCAAAACTGGGTGACAGCCTATGTAATGAAAGAGGTAGGCCCGGTGCCCGTGATGAACCTGATCAAAAAAATGGGAATCACAACGCCTGTTGTGCCTTATCCTTCTATCTGCCTGGGTGTGTTTGATGCCTCTGTTTATGATATGTGTGGTGCATATTCGGCATTTGCCAATCACGGAGTATGGACTGAACCTACTTTTATACTCCGGATAGAGGACAGAAAAGGCAATGTGCTTTACACACACAAACCCAGGATCGCGCAGGCTTTGAACGAGCAAACCGCATACGTAATGACCGACATGATGAAGGGCGTAATACAGAATGGAACCGGTTCAAGACTGATGTATAAATACCATATCAACAACCCGGTATCCGGTAAAACGGGCACGCCCCAGGATAATTCCGACGGTTGGTTCATCGGAATGGTGCCGCAATTAGTTACAGGTGTTTGGACAGGCTGCGAGGACCCTGATATTCATTTTCGTTCCACTTCGCTCGGCGAAGGCGCTAATTCCGCCCTGCCTATATTTGCCCTGTACATGAAAAAAGTATATGCAAATGAAGCATTAGGTATCAAAAAGAATGTTGATTTCGACCCGCCAAAGGCACCGCTGACAATTACCATTGACTGTAGTGCTTACGATCAGAAAGCACAGGGCACTCCCCCCGCAACGGACGTGGATAAGAAGCTTGGGTTTTGATTTGGTTGGAATGTTGTAAAGTTGAAATGTTGTAAGGTTGATTGGCATTAGGTGACTACTTACCAATGAACCAGTGAACCAATGACTAATGAACGAATTCGATTACAAGGCTGCGTTAAAGAATATACCACACAAACCCGGGGTGTACCAATATTGGGATGCGGGTAATGAGCTAATTTACATCGGCAAAGCGAAGGATTTGCGCAACCGCGTTACGTCCTATTTTAATAAAGATCTCAATATAAATGCCAAAACCAGGGTTTTGGTTTCGAAAATTCGCAACATCACTTTTACTATTGTAGACACCGAGGTGGATGCCTGGCTGCTGGAGAACAGCATGATAAAAAAGCATCAGCCACGGTACAATGTGATGCTCAAAGATGATAAAACTTACCCCTGGATCATCATTAAAAACGAAAACTTTCCGCGCATATTCTGGACAAGACGAATTGTGCGCGATGGCTCGAAATACCTGGGGCCGTATGCTTCGGTGAGCATGATGCATAACATTTTGGACCTGATAAAGGAAACCTATCCCCTGCGAACCTGTAGCTTAAATTTGACCCGCCAGAATATCGATGCTGGCAAATTTAAAGTATGCCTCGAATACCAGTTGGGTAATTGCAAGGGTCCTTGTCAGAATTATCAAACTGAAGATGATTACGAGCATAATATTGAAGAGATCACGAATATTCTGAGTGGCAAAATAGGGGCTGTTTTACGAAACCTAAAGACGGATATTGATGCAGCTGTTGCCAGTCTGAATTTTGAAGCTGCACACAAACTGAAACGAAAGGCCGACCTGCTTGAAAACTACCAAAGCAAGTCGACGGTGGTTAATTCGTCCATTACCGATGTAGATGTTTTCAATATTGCGTCCGATGAAAAATACGCCTTTGTCAATTTCCTGAAAGTGATGAATGGGACAATCATCCAGACACAAACTATCGAACTAAAAAAACGTCTCGATGAAAGCGACCAGGAATTGCTTACCCTGGCTATTTCAGAATTCAGGACCAGGTACGACAGTAAGTCCAAAGAAGTAATCGTGCCTTTCCACCCGGATGTTGACGACGGGTTGATCAAATTCACCGTACCCAAATTGGGTGAAAAGAAAAAACTGCTTGACCTTTCGCATAAAAATGTGCTATTCTTCAAAAAAGAAAGAATTGATCAATATGAAAAACTAAACCCCGACATACGTACCGACAGGCTGCTGACAACCATGATGCAAGACCTGCGGATGAACCAGCTACCGCGGCACATCGAGTGTTTTGATAACTCCAATTTTCAGGGCAAATACCCGGTGTCGGCAATCGTAGTTTTCAGGGATGGTAAGCCATCAAAAAAAGATTACCGCCACTTTAATGTGAAAACAGTTGAGGGCCCAAATGATTTTGCTACGATGGAGGAAGCCGTTTTTAGAAGATACCGGCGAATGCTGGATGAAGGAACCGAATTGCCTCAACTAATCATCATCGACGGCGGCAAGGGGCAATTATCATCAGCCATCAAAAGTTTGAAACTATTGGGTATCGATAAACAAGTTACGGTTATTGGCATAGCCAAACGCCTGGAAGAATTGTATTATCCCGGCGATCAATACCCTTTATACCTTGATAAAAAATCGGAAACATTAAAAATCATCCAGCAATTACGTGATGAGGCACACCGGTTCGGCATCACTTTTCACCGCAAAAAGCGCGATAAAGGCACACTTGCCACTGAACTTGAATTGATTGAAGGCATCGGCAAAACATCTGCAGAAAAATTGCTAAATCATTTCAGATCCGTAAAAAAAATACGGGAAGCTACTATAGAGGATTTACAGGAAGTAGTGAACACCAAACAGGCTAAGGCAATACGGGATTATTTTAGTCTGAAGTCTGGGGCCTAAAACCAATTTTCATGTCATCTCGAACGACAGTGAGAGAGCTTATACGCGCTGCATAGCCCGTTTGTATAGCGTATAAGATTTCTCCTCGCTGCGCTCGTTCGAAATGACATAGTTTTTTAGCTTTTATATCTCATCATTTAAAAATCGCCAGGTAGGGTTTACAGATTCAATTAGTGCAACTTTCTTTGTACGACGCCATTTCTTTATCTCTTTTTCTCTTGCAATAGCGTAATTTATGTCAGAGAAATGCTCATAGTATACTAAGTTATAACAGTAGTATTTACCGGCAAAAGTATCGGGCTTTCCTTTGTTTTCAGTGTGTTGTGATATGCGTACGCGTAAGTCATTTGTAACGCCGACATATAACACTGTTTTCTCAGGATTAGTAGTTATATAAACGTAATAGTTGTAATTCCACATTTTACTAATCAAAAACAAATGTCATTTCGAGCGCATGCGAGAAATCTTAAACGACTAATAGGTAACCGCCCGGCATAGCCCATTTGCATGGCGTACAAGATTTCTCCTCGCTGCGCTCGTTCGAAATGACATGGTTGGTTTTTTCACAATATATGATATTAAACTAAACAAAAATGTCATTTCGAACGACAGAGAGAAATCTTGAACGATATGCATAGTCCGCTTTTCGCTTCGAAAAGATTTCTCCTCGTTCCTCGTTCGAAATGACATTACTTGAAAGCAAAAAGTCTTAAACCGTATTCCGGCTTAAGACTTTCGACTTATAACTTCAGACTAAAAGCTAGTATTGCCACAAATTAAGTTCCCAATTCATCAAGTCTTTCTTTATACGGTCTGCTTCGTACAGCTTGTCCATACCCTGGGCGTAGTCTTTGATTCGATTATTAGCATCATTTGATACCTTGACAATATAGCTTGCGAATATTCTTTTCATAAATACGTCGTCATAGCTCAACCCTGTATTATCATTACTGCGGCTCACTACTTCTTTTGTAGCCAGGAGAGGGCGCGCATCCGGAAAATAAATCCAGAAAGCCGGCTGGTAATCCAGGTTAACACCTGTTACTTTTTGCTTTACCATTGGCGCGATACCGATGATACGTGGCTCAAATACCGAGCGCTGACGGTCAAACACCCAATCTTCCTTAATACGGAATTTAACAACACTATCAGGGTTAACTTCACCCGGCTGCATAACCGTACCTATCTTATCACCTGTTTTAGGGTCAAATTTATCTACCGGTACACTGTCCGCCATTCTTCTTTTAGCCATCTGTGGTGTAAGCGGAGTTGCAAAAGCGTCACCATCCGCGTCATTCTTAGTTGGGTCTGCGTTGGGATTAGCATCATAAGCAGTCAATTCTCCTGCCGCAACAGCTTGCATCAATACATCATACAGGCGGCCTTTTGGCGATGCCATATACTGGTTCATTTTATCACGCACGTCTATTTCGCGCCACACCCTTTTGGTCAAAGCTGCGTCCGATTCGCGTATAGTAGCATAGGGGGTTACTTTAGCATTCAGGATATTGGTCTTTTTGTAATACCCGTCAAGCGGCCTGTCAAATGGCTTTGCAGGAGCGGCCGCCACTTTCTTAGTAGTATCAACCGTCGAGACAGGTTTATTGGTCGCCTGTGTCTGCGAAGTTGTCGCAGGCTTATTTCCAGTTTTCTTCTTTTTCTTATTCTGACCAAAAGCGGTTATACATGCTAAACAAAGTATTATAACCAGAATTCTTTTTTTCATGTCCTTTTTAATTTGCCGTTAACACTATCGAATTCAACGCGCGTTGTGTCCCATCCGGGCCAACCGCAATAATATCCTTAAATATAACCGTCGAGCCGGGAGTTACTGTATTAATCGCCCTACGCATCTCGCTTGATAAGTCCGCGCCTGTAGTTGGATATGTAATTGGGTCCTGCTTTGGTTTTACATTGATAGTAGTAAAACGTGTAACATTAAACGTGGCATCAAAATCAAAGTTTTCCAGCTTTGCGAAAACCCTGTTCTGCGCCTTAATATTAACAGAACTAGTAGTGCCATCGCTTTTCCCGGCAAACTGTGCTTTCGGATCTGGTATACGTTTTACGCGGAATTTGGTTGTGCCCAAAACTGCAGTTTTTCCCGGTGCTATTTCCCCGGATACCGTTACCACATCGTTATCGCTTATCGAATTAACCATCGCTATATAATGTCCGGCTGAGCCTGATAAAGAGCCTGCCGCTATACTAACATGCAATTTTTCTTTAGCTATGCCTGGTGCCGATACCGAAACCGGGTTAGGGACGCCGATATACAATACATTCATCTTATCAGGCGATACTACTGCAGATGGCTTGGCAACCTGGTATGTTTGGGGGTCAGTTTTATAAGTTTTGAATGTCCCATCCGTTTGTTTTACCACGATCGTACCCACCCATGTATGCACACCCTCACTTCCTGTACTACCTGTATATTTTCCTTTACCATCTGCGACAGATAATTTCGCGCCGTCAACAGTAACATTGGGTGTTGATCGTGAATCAGATGCTGTCAGAAAAACATCCGCTGTATAGGGCTGACCCACAAGCACATAACTTGTCGGAGCCACTGCTACTGCTGCGAATTTGTCAAGGTTAACTTGTGCCTGGTCAACTTTTCCTAATAACTTTTTTACAACTTCATTTTCGGAGTTTTTTACATCCGATTGTATTTTTATTAAAGATGTCATTGCAGCACCCATTGGAAACCTTCGCCGAAGTTTGCCTCTTCCCAATTTTTGGTGGGGAAGCCTGCTCTTGGCATCGGAGGTGTCGCATGCAATGATAAATTCATACCAATAGTATCTTTTGGATCAAGAAGGCCCAAAAGCGCTTTACGTGTAGAATCAATCCTTGTGTGTAAAGTATAACCATTTTTTCTTCGGTCAACCATCAGGTCGACAGAATAATCCATGCCCTCACGACCTGAATAATCATTGGTCGCAGGATTCATCCCCCCCGATTCTTTAACAAGCGTGGTTTTTAAGTATTCAATATAATTATCCAGGTTGTCCGAAAGTAGCTTAGCTTTTTGAGCGTTTGCATATGGCAATTTAGCTCTTTCGGGCTCCTGTGCCAGTTTGGTTTTTTCAAATGCAATAAATGTATTGTCGATACCAGTCTTTACATTTGTTTTGGAAGCGTTTAGGCTATCTCCAATATTTTTAAATGCGTCCAGCAAATTCTCCGGTACTTCCAGGGCAATCAAGCCTAAAAGCACCAGGTATAGGATACCTATCATTCGCTGTCTTGGGGTTTCTTTGCCGCCGGCCATGTCTTATTTATCTAGTCGTTTTAGGGTCAAAAATAGTTTATTAAGCACGGGGTTGGCTCATTGCTGATAACATATTACCATATATAGAGTTTAATGAACTCAGGTTCTTGGCAAGGCGCGTAACTTCAGATTTAAACTGTTGCGAGTCTTCAAGCGATTCGTTAAAGTTTTGCATCGTAGCCGCCATGTTATGATAGAATTTATTCATTGATTTCAGGTGAACGCTTGAATCCTGTAATTCAAGTTCGTATACCGCGTTCAAAGCCGAAAGATTTTTTGCAAGATTATTTACCTGTTCGTGATAAGCCTTAGAATCAACATTTGAATTAGCCATTTCGGACAGGTTTGCCGATGCCGCATCAAAAGCATTGCTTAGTTTATCATAGCTTGCACCAGCGCCTTTAACTTTACCGGCAAATTCGGTAGTTGCCGCACCTGCGTCAGCTACACTTGATATTGTTGCTACCTTATCACCAAAGGTTCTTAATCCGTCGCCGAGGCTGCCTATCAGTTCGGGACCAATTTTAGCATCTGCCAGCATTTTATCAAGGGCTGCGGTGTTTGAGCCGCCACTGCCTACACCACGTGGAGAAGCTTCCGGTAATTCGCCTTTAAACTCCTCACTTAGTTCAGGATAAACACGGGTCCAATCCACATGTGCTTCTTCTCTTTCTCTTTGGAAACCTAAAAGGAAGAATAAAGCCGCCTCAGTTGTAAGACCTGCTGTAATAAAAAGTGTGCCGTAAGGCCAGTGCTGAATTTTAAATAAAAGTCCGATGATTACAACAGTTGCACCCCAGGACACAATATTGGTAATTCCGTAAGGTTTTTTTTTGCCTTCCATGATAACTAAAAAATAATTTGAATAATTAAATTGGTGATTTGTGAAATAAAGTTAGTGTTTATCTTTGATATCTCTACCAAGAAAATGCGTTACGCAACGGAAACCGATGTACGACTTAGCAGTATCCTGGTATTCGAAAGTCCTCGTCGAGTTTTGCAGGAAATATCCTACGTCTTTCCATGACCCGCCTCTTACTACTTTTCGTTTTAACACTATTGGATCGTTAGGTTTAGCTTCATATGCCATGCTTGGGGCAAGGTCATGTGTAAAGGTTGATGATGATTCATCAAATGCATCAGATGTCCATTCGGAAACGTTGCCCGCCATGTTATATAAGCCGAAATCATTAGGGAAATACGAGCGAACATTTACGGTATAGGCAGCGCCATCATCAGTATAGTTACCGCGGCCCGGTTTAAAGTTGGCCAGCAGGCATCCTTTAGCATTTTTGATGTAAGGGCCGCCCCATGGGTAATCAGTACCTATCCTGCCGCCGCGGGATGCATATTCAAATTCCGTTTCGGTTGGTAGCGAATATTTTCCTCTCACAGGTAAATTATGTGAGTATTTATAATTATTGTTATAGTGGGTGCGCCAAATATTGAAGGCCCTTGCCTGGCGCCATGTTACGCCCACAACAGGATAATTACGATAAGCCGGATGCGAGAAATAACCCTCAACCATAGGCTCATTGGCCGAATAAGAAAAATCACTCAACCAAACCAGGGTATCAGGATAAACCGGAACAGTATCACGCATAATAAAGTCCGAACGTTTTTTTGTTTTATCACCGCGATAATCCGCAGCGTCACGCAGGTCTAAAATTGAATAATTATATTTCAACAAACGCACATCCAGTTCGTTACGGTCAAAAACCCTGTCATCGCCCTGGTAATACATCCCCTGCAGTTTTGCAAGGTTTGCCGTACTGGCCTTATTTCCTTTTGCGCTGTAGAAAGAAAGCGGGTAATGCTTTACATAGGCCCAGTTGATATATTTTTTTCCGTTGGTTTTGGCAGCATTGGCGCCTTTAACCTGGATAAAATATTTAGGATCGTTAAGATAGTTAACTATGGCGATTGAATCGCGCACCCATTGTACAAATTGTTTGTACTCCGAATTCGAAACCTCGGTTTCGTCCATAAAGAAAGGAGCAACTGTAACTTGTTTTGTTTGGGATATTTGTGAGAAAGTCACGTCCTGGTCCGTTTGTCCCATCAGGAACGAACCTCCCGGGATATAAACCATTCCATATGGCACCTCCGCCCTAAACGACCTTTGGGGTACCCCGGTCATCTCGCCTCTGTCGCCGCCATGACCACATCCGGCAAGCATTATGCCTGCGGCCAGAACAACTATCAAAAAGTAAATCTGCTTCATTTTATAAACTAATCAGTTATTTTATGTAACGCAATATGACCTGTACTAATATATCAAATTACATTAATCAAAACACAAAAATGTTTTTTATTATGTAAACTATTTGCGGCCTTAAGTAACAAAAGTATAAATTAATAGTTTATTGCCATAAAAAACAATATAACTTATACTTAAGTAGTTACCCCTTGCGGTGTTGTAAACTGTGGCATTATACGGCTTCCCACTACCTAAAGTTGCGGGCTATTACTATAAATTACTATAAATTATTTGTTTACCATCTTTACATATTGCTCAATGGCCATAGTCATAGATGGTGCGCCGGGAGTTGGCGCGGGGATATCCAGAATTAAGCCGGCATCATGCACGGCTTTGTGTGTGGTTGCCCCAAAAGCGGCTATCCGCGTGTTATTTTGCTTAAAATCAGGAAAGTTCTTATAAAGTGACTGTATGCTGGAAGGACTAAAAAATGCAATTACATCATAAAAAACTTCGGCCAAATCTGACAAATCGCTGCAAACGGTACGGAACAAAACCGCAGGTGTAAAGTTGTAACCGTTATCGAGCAAAAATTTCTGAGTTTCTTCTGCAGCAACATCAGAACATGGATAAAGAAATTTTTCGCCTGAATGTTTTTTCAAAACTTCGGCAAGGTCAGCGGCGGTTTGTTTGCCAAAAAATATCTTTCTTTTCCGGTATTGGATATATTTCTGAAGGTAAAGCGCAATAGTTTCCGACAGGCAGAAATACTTCATATCAATCGGTACATCAAAGCGCATTTCCTCGCAAATGCGGAAAAAATGGTCGGCTGAATTGCGACTTGTGAAGATAACAGCTGAAAAATCTGAAAGCGTGATCTTTTCCTTACGGAAATCTTTAGCAGGCACGCCCTCAACGTGTATAAATGACCTGAAATCGATCTTCAGGTTGTATTTTTTTGCCAATTCCGCGTAGGGGTTTTTGTCATTCTCGGGTTTTGGCAAGGTAACCAGTATGCTTTTAACCTTTTTCTTTCTTTCTTCCAAAATACAAATCGTATAAAGACCTAATTCCTATATATTCAGTGCCTTAATTAATATCAAAATGGGGCAAATTTCGAGGGCACAAAGATACACAATTAAATAAAATTTATGAAATAGAATGTTCGAAATGATTTCGACGCTCCCCCTCAGGTACTGCCAAACAAATATAGCGGCTATTAAACCATAGGCCGCCCATAGAATGTAGGGGATCAGCGGATCGGTAAGCAGGCTGAAACAAACGGCCACCGGCAGAAACACAAACGCGATATTGAAATAGGTAAGGTAAGATACTGACAGGTACTCGCTCACTACCTTATTGATATTAAACACAAAACCCAAAAACTTTACGACAAGAAATTTAACAGCAAATAGTACCAGGATAATAAATGTGAGCGAAATAAAAAGCGGGAAGCCACTAATACTATAATACACGTGCTGGTATGCCGAGAACTGGTAAAGGAAAAGGCCAAAGGTGAGGCCAAAAAGCACGAACAAGCCAATAAATGTCCACGAATTTACGAGGCTATCCTCTTTGCCCACCTGGTTGAGCATGCGTTTGCTGTAAAATGATGACCATACGCTCTCGATATCCTTACTCATAATACGATTGAGAATTGCGGTATATAATAACAAGGCTACGATAATAATGATAACCCACTGATCACGTGATGGCCGGCTGCTGCCTTCCTTCAAAATGCTTTTCGATTTAGAATGAATATCCAGGTAACTGGTCCCCGTGTACAAGTATTTTTTAAATAAGCTGTCAACCAGTTGGTCATGCCGCGCGGGGTCAGCGGGCTGTATATACATCATAGCCACTGAATCCTGTACAAATTGTTCATGTAACTCCATGGCAAGTGCCACAGAATCAAGAAACGGAAGGTGCCCGTTTTGCTGGCTGCTTATAGCGGAAGTGTCCTCGTTTTTTATATTCGCACTATCCTGTTGCGCATATGTTTTCAGCGAAAATGCCACAAAAAACAAGAAAGCAAAAACAATAAAACGCATAATGAATATACAGCGGTAAATCAAACTTTCTGCAAATTTACCGTAATATTTAGTTGTTTTATAAAAGCATTTTTAAAATCTGTTTTTTTACGGAGCAAGATTACAACCCCGGTTGATCGTAACAAACCCGGGGTTGTAGCCATTAATCGGGTTCGGGTTAGCTAATGCCTTTGTAAATAACCAAAAAGGCCATGCGCTTCGTCGTTGGGCCCAGCTGTAAAATACAATGGGTTGTTTGGACTTCCCCCCTTATTGTCTTGCAGGAAGGCAATGGCCCACAATCCGTCAATTGAAACGGCCTTCCCACTGCTTTGCAACTGGCTTTTAAAGTTGCCCTGCATATCAAAAATATTAATCGTGCCGTCGCCAAAATTGCCGACGAGAATCGTTTGCTTGTCGTCTGCGAATCCGGCGGGTGCTTCAGTCAAACCCCATGGAGAATTAAGGGTGCCTTGTGACGCAAAGCGTTTTATAAAAGTCCCGTTAGGATCAAAAATATCAACATAACCATTGCCAGGCCCCTTTTGGTCGTCCATATTGTCCGGCCCTTTCTGTTTTGCATAGGTAACATATAATTTTCCGTCAATATTTGCGATGTTGAACGGAGCAAAACCGGCCGGGAGATTGGGATCATGAAAACCGTTGTTTGAGACGTAATTAAAATTTTTGTCAAAAACATCAATTTTGCCTCCTTTAAAATCGGTTAAATAAAGAAAATTGGATGTGTTACACATAGCCATTGCGATTCCTTTATATACGGTATTTGATGAACTTCTGTCGGCAACCTTGACGGCTGAATCACCCGACTTCCACGCTGTTATTATGCCATCTTCACTCGCAAAGATGAATTTGTTGCCGCCAAAATCTGCTGTGCTGTTAAATATAACTCCATCGGGCGCACCTGTCTGGCCGGACGCCGCGGCAGGAATAGTAACCGGCGGCCTCTTTGTTTGACCCAGATTATCATAAATTACGCTGAGTCCGGTATGGTTGGCTGAGATCCATATAGGTCCGTTCGGCACAGCAGCGAGGCCCCATGCATTGGCCAAATTCGTATCGATCCGGGCCGCCCCGAATCCGGCTGTGTCCGCAACAAGGTTTACCTGATTGACATCAATCTGCGGACCCGCAAGGTTTGACTGGCTGATATTAACTCCCTTACCCGGGTTTAGTTCTTTTTTGCACGCATTAAAGCAGATAATTACCATAAGCCCTGACAGCAGAGCTTTGATCTTGATTAAATTTCTCATAGGTATTCATAATTTAAGGTAAATGAATTGGTTTCAGATGTGATATAGGTTTACTTTTTAATTTTCATTATCCTCCTTTCTTTTCTTAACTATCAGATAGTCTATTGTTTAGACTATCACGAGTGAACTTAAAAAAAGGTTGCTTCCGATTAAAAAAATTAATAGAAAAGAAACTAATGCTAGGTTTAATTAATATTGATGCTACTATTTAAGCGACTCAAATATCGTTGCTGACCCAGAGTTGATGGGGTATTGGTTAACAATATTTTAAGTAACGCCACTAAACATAATATACACCAGGGATTAATTGATGTACAGCTTTTTGAGAGCCAATTAAAAATATCAAACTCGGGGATGCCAAAACCACTTGATAGAGAGCGTTTATTTAAAAGATTCTATAAAGGAACAAATCGTGGGGATAATAATGGACTTGGACTTTCTATTGTATGGCAAATTTGTAAAGCATCCGGAATAAAAGCATGCTATGAATATGAATATAGTAATCATGCTTTTATTTTTACCTGGTAATTTGCCCCTCTTCGCAGGAAAAGCAAGACATTTTGTATTTTATTCCCATCTGCTAAGGTGTAATGGCATCTGCACCCATTTATATTTCATCCAAAAACACCCATTCACTTTTCGTTTATGGATACATTTGTTTTCCAATTGCATTCCTCGCAGGATTTAATGTTCCCGTTCAGCGAGTCGCTGCCTGTTGTAATAACCTGGCTAAGAGCTCATAATCAGTCGTATGCCCTTCCCGGATCTTGATCGTTCTTCTTTCAGGGTTATCACCGGGTTCAAAAAGGCCATCCGGTGCTTCGAGGGTCGCGGCGTTAAAAAGAGTAAAACTTACCCATGCTTTGGCCGTATTGTAAGTACTTAGAAATTTACCGCCGTTTTTATAATGAGGTTTGCCATATTGCAGCAACTCTTCTACCGCGGGAACGGATTGCAGGACCGTTTCACGGAGACGCTTACAAACATCCGCCTGCCATTTTTGATCGGTATTCTCTATGTATCGGGTTACTTCCTGATTCATCGTTAATGTGATTTTACTGTTTAAGTGTTTGCAATACAGTCGAAATTTATGGACTGGAACTGCTTATTAATTTGTTTTTCCTTTAAATAACGCATAAATAGCCATTGCATGGCCATGTCCTGAATTTTTAAGAAAGCCCTTTTCTTCTCCTGATTTTTTAAAGTCAATGGGCGTTTTTCCCGTCTTTATACTAATGTTATCAATATATGCTTGAAATGACATAAGCACAGATTTATCTAAGTGGCATCATATTTCTCACCGTTGTATTTCGCAGATATTCTGCCAGCAAAATAAAAACAGCAAATACGATCGGAAAAATATAGGAATGCCCGCCAACGTTTGCTCTATAAGTAATAGCAACTGCAGCACCTAAATAAGCAAAGAGAAAAAGAAATCCAAATATTATTGTTCTTGGATAAATGTAAAGAACAGTACTGATAAGTAGATAAATTCCAAGAAATTGAACACAATTTTCAGGCAGGCCAAGTTGTTTTGTACCATCAACAGATGGTGAGCTTTTTATCAGTTTCATTATTGCGTCGAGTAGTAAAAAAAGGCACAACAGCCCTTTTAAGATAGTTCCTGTCCACCACAATGGTTTTGAAATAATAGTTTGTGTTTCCATTTTTTATATTTCTACAATTAAGATTTTTTAAGATACGTGTAATTGACCATCCGGGGTCGTGCTTTATATTGGGGGAGCCACTGTACAAAATGCTGATTTACATGCTCATTTTCATCACCGGCCCTTTTTTAAGCAGGAAATCTGTTACTGCCTTTTTGATCAGTTCGGGGTTTTCAAACAACACAAAGTGCGAGGTCGCCGGCATGATACAAAGCTGACTGCCTTTGATCAGGTTGTGCATTTGAAGCGCATGCTCGGTCCTGATCAGGTCCTGGTCACCCTGTACTACCAATACCGGATTTTTGATCTGTTTAAGCCGGTCTTCCGAAATAACTTCCCTGGCGGACATCATTTTTGCAAAATCCTGCAGGAACTTCTTCCATTTTTCTTTTTGCGGTGATTTTTCCATGTGATCGTTCAGCCAAAATTGCGGATGGGCCGCTACCGCTTCTGGCGTTACCTTATCGCCGCCAAACCCGGGCCCGAAGCCGTCATAATTATAAGCGCCGGAATGTACAACGGTCATTTTTACCTTGTCGGGCCGGTCTGCCGCCAATCGCAAGGCTACGCAAGCGCCTAAGCTAAACCCATAAACATACACACTGTCCAATTTAAGCAAGTCGATCATCTTCGAGGCATAGGATGCCATCACCGCGTAGCTTAAGGAATCCGCTTGCTCCGACCGGCCTTCTCCGGGAGCGTCTGAGACGATCACCCGGAAATGCTTCGATAATTCCGGGATCACGTTTCTGAAAATACTGATGGTGCTCAGCCCGCCGTTCAGGAGCAGCAGGGGAGTGCCGCTGCCATATTCTTCATAATAAATCTTTGTACCGTACACCGATAAATACTTGCCGTTGTTCGATCCGTAATTAATTGCTTGCTGGGCATTCGCCCGGAAGGAGCCAAATATGATGATCATCAGGCAAGTTATGGTAAGTGTTTTCATGGTGAAATATCTTTTAATGTTAATTATTGGTTTTAGGATACGTGTAGTTGATCATCCATTGAACGCCGAATTTATCGGCGAACATCCCGAAGTATGCTCCCCAGAAGGTTTTATTGAGCGGGACCTCTACAGTGCCCCCCGCTGAAAGAGCAGTAAAAATCCTGTCGACTTCTGCTTCGCTTTCCGCCTCAAGCGAAATATGATAGTTATTGCCAAATACAACATTGCGCTCCATTGATTCCAGTGTATCCGTAGCCATAATCATTTGGTTCCCCGCAATAGGCAGCGCGGCATGCATGATCTTTCTTTGGTTATCAGCCGGCATTTTTTCGCCCCCCGGAACATCCGAGTAACGCATGAAGGACTCGAACGCTCCCCCAAATACAGATTTGTAAAAATTCATGGCCTCCTCCGTGTTTCCCATGAAGTGTAAGTAAAAATTTGTGCTAAGCATGTTATGTTTTATTTAGTTCGGCAGCAAAATTATGGATCGCATATCATATTACGCGTGTGTGAAAACGGCATTCTATGGTGGGTGATTACGACAAACATTTCACCTACCTTTGCTGTATGATCGATATTTCCATATTGGCGCTCAAGAACGCGGTATTGGCATCTGTAGCAGATTCCAGATACGTCTTTATGATGGTGAATGAGTTTTTGAAAAAGTCAGGCAAGGCACCATTATTCAATGTACAGGTGGTTGGCCTTAACGGCGAGGTCAAGCTGAACGGCGGATTATTTTCCATACATCCGGATGCGATGATAGGCGACATCAAATACACAAACCTGGTCATAATCCCTGCGTTGTCAGGCGACATATTCACAGCCACGAATGTCAATTTAAAATACGTAAGCTGGATCAACGAACAATACAAAAATGGTGCGGAGGTAGCAAGCCTTTGTACGGGAGCTTTTTTACTGGCTTTTTCCGGATTGCTGAAAGACAGGCAATGCACTACCCACTGGCTGTATGCTGATGAATTCAGGCACCATTATGCCTCGGTAACCCTGGTAGACGAGAAGGCGATCACCGATCAGCACCGCCTCTATTCCAGCGGCGGAAGTAATTCCTGGTGGAGCCTTTTACTGCATCTTGTAGAAAAATACGCGGGAAGGGAAATTGCTATCTATACCGCAAAATATTTTGTAGTCGACCTGGATAGAAACACCCAATCCCCGTTTATCATATTCAACGGCCGAAAAGACCATGGCGATGAAGTGATTATCAGATCACAGGAGTTCATCGAACAAAACTACCAGGAAAAACTCACTGTCGATGAGCTGGCATCG
>Ga0193728_1000794_pt1 | contig 15675 bp, 8 predicted proteins | sample U1c1metaG_FD_143037 | JGI IMG/M metagenome (GOLD analysis project Ga0193728, IMG submission 143037) | Soil microbial communities from a riparian zone of the East river system, Colorado, United States - U1c1 | ecosystem: Environmental > Terrestrial > Soil > Riparian zone | place: USA: East River...
GTCGTGCAGGCGCTGCAGGGCGGCCCACGGGTGCTGGCGTGGCGCGAGGAGATTCTCGGCGAGCTGGCGGAGGTTTTGGATCAGGGTCGTGTGGAGCACCCTCGCTCACGAGAGTGCACAGTCCTCACTGCGGAGGGACTGGTCGGCGCGGCCTTCGCGATCGTCTATGCGCGCCTGTCCGCCCCAGGGCGCCGGGAGGCGCTGCCCGGTCTCGGCGGCGAGCTCATGAGCCTGATCGTATTGCCGTATCTCGGTCCCGCGGCCGCGCGCCAGGAACAGCAGCGATCCCTGCCGGTCCCGTCACTGGGAGAGGACAGTCCGCCACAGGACGCTCTGAGGGCCGTCCTGGAGCATGACCCGTTGCGGGATGTCCCGATGCGTTTGACGTATCGGACGGCGCGGGTGTTGCAGGCTGTCGCTGAGCATCCCGGTGACAGCAACCGTCACATCGGCGAGCAGGCCGACATCTATGACCAGGGGCAGATATCGAAGCTTCTGGGGCGTTTGGAGCGCATCGGGCTGCTCGTCAACACGGGCGTGGGTCACACCAAGGGTGAGCCCAATGCCTGGCGTCTCACAGCGCTCGGGGAGCGCGTTACTCGGCAGTTGAGTCTCAGCACACCGCTAGGGGAGGACACAGCATGACATCATGGGTTTCAGCGCACCGGTTCCTTCGCTTCGCGGTGGGTGGGGTGTGCGGGGTGGCGTGCGCTCTCGTGCTCTGCGCCGCGCCGGCGCTCGCAGCCCGCCCGCACGTGTTCAGCACGAGTTTCGCGAAGAGCTGCGCTGCGGAGCCCTGCACCGGCGAATTCTTGAAAAAGCCGATCGCCGTGGCGGTCGGGGAAGAAGCCGGCGAGGTCTATGTTCTGGATGAAGGCGAAGCAGGCCAGCACGGGCGGGTAGTCCGTTTCAATGCGGCGGGCACGAAAGTCGAAGGCGAATTCGATGGTTCTGGTTCGCTCGGCGAAGGCAAACCCGCCGGCGGTGGCGGGAACACCGGGGAAATCCCGACCGGGCGCTTTGAAGAACCGCAGGGCATCGCCGTCGATAACTCTTGCGCGCTTCGCAAACTGAAGGAACCGAAACTGTCGCTCGCCAAATGCGAGGAAGAAGACCCCTCGAACGGCGACGTCTACGTCGTCGACTCGGGGCACCACGTGGTCGACAAGTTCTCTGCGGCTGGAGAATACATCGGACAGATCGACGAAGGGGGCGCTCCATTCAACGGGTCGGTAAACGGTGTGGCTATCGACGTCACGGGGACGCTGTGGGTCTCGACGGAAGGGACGCGGATTGGCGGATATTCGAATGCTGTTGCCAACCAGTTTGAGCCGCCACAGATCGAAATGCAGCTACCCTGGGGCACTACCATTGACTTTCCCGGCTTTGCTGTTGATGGAGACGGGGATTTCTACGGCCATATCGGCACGTCGAACGGCTTTGGGTTCGTTCCACGCGTGGCGGAGTGGGATCACACGGGCAACGTCCTTAACGCAGAGGTCGGCGGTGGGGAAGCGAGCGGTGTCGCGGTCGATGAGAGCAACGACACCGCGTTCGTCGATGATCTGACGAGTGTCACGGTGTTCAATCTTGAAGGCGAACTGCTCGAACGTCTCGGTCAGGGGGAGCTGAGCGCTGGTACCGGTCTCGGCGTGGATGCAGGGGCTGAATCCTTGTATGTCGCCGATGCGAGCGGCAGGGTGTTCTTGTTTGGTCCGGGGCCCTCGACGGCGCCGAAGGTCGAAGGGGAGTCTTTCTCGGGTGTGGGTTCTGACAGGGCGACCCTGTCGGCGGAGATCAATCCGAGCAGTGAAGAAAAGCCTGAAGAAGGCCAGACCGAATACTATTTCGAATATGGGCGTTGCGTGACGCTTGACCCGTCGAGTTGTGAAGCGGGTGGTTTTGAAGGGAGTACGCCCGTGGGGGAGCTGTCTCCGGATTTCAACGTTCACTCGGTGAGTGCCGTGGTGGGCGGTCTCTCGCCGGACACGACGTACCACTTCAGGGCGGTCGCGAAGAACGAGCATGGTGATGGTGCGCCGGGTGAGGAATTGACGTTTACGACTGAAGGCTTGGGTGGGGAGGTGGTGTTGCCTGATGGTCGTGGTTATGAGCTTGTCTCTCCGCCGGATAAGCAGGGTGCGTTGATTGGTCCGATCGAAGAAACCGGGGCGGTGCAAGCGGCGGCGAGTGGGGACGGGATTACGTATCTTGCGGTTTCGCCGACTGAAGCTGGTCCTGTGGGTTATACGAACAGGGTGCAGGTGCTTTCGCGGCGTGGCGTGGCTGGGTGGTCGACGCGTGATTTGACGATCGCTCATAGCGGCGCGACGGGCCTGTCGCTAGGTGGGCCCGAGGACAGGTTCTTTGATCGGGAACTGAGCATGGATGTGGTGCAGCCGTTTGGGCCGTTCATCCCGGGGCTTTCTGAAGAAGCGACCGAAGCGACGGCGTATCTGCATGATCTGGGTGAATCGTGTGGTGCTCGTTGTTTCAGGCCGCTCGTGACGGGTAAGGCGGGTATCGCGAACGTGCCGGAAGGGACGCATTTCGGGGAAGACGAACTGTGCGTGCCGAGCGCCACCCGGCATGCGTTGATAACCTGCGGGCCGCTGTTCGTCGGTGCTAGCGAAGATCTCAGCCACATCGTGCTGAGCTCACAGACAGTGGCGCTCGAATCCGGAGCGGTGCCGCGGGAGCTGTTCGAGTGGGTCGCGGGGAGGCTTTCGCCGGTGAGCGTGCTGCCGGGGCCGGCGCACGAACCGACCGGCGCGGAGCTCGGATACACCAGCCGGTCGACGCGTGGCGCGGTCTCGAGCGATGGGAACAGGATCGTGTGGAGCGTGGGCGCGCCGGGCCCCGAAGACCTGTATTTGCGTGATATGGCGCGTGAAGAGACGTTGCGGGTCGATGAATCTGAGGGTTGTGGGGAATGCACCAGTGGTTCCGGCGCGGTCTTCCAGTTCGCGAGCAGTGACGGCTCGCGGGTGTTCTTCAGCGATCCGCAGCGTCTGACTGAACATGCGGGTGCGGAACCGGGAAAGCCCGACCTGTATGAATGTGAGATCGTGCCTGTCGGGGAAGCGCTGACGTGCAAGTTGAGCGATCTGACGCCGATGCACGGCGGGGAGGGCGCTGACGTGCTGGGTGGGGTGCTCGGGGTGGCCGCGGATAGCTCTGCGATCTTCTTCGTCGCAGATGGTGTGCAGAGTGAAGAAGCCAACGGGGGCGGGCGGTTGCCGGTTGCGGGGCAGCCGAACCTGTATGTGCATCGTGGTGGGAGGACGGAATTCATCGCGATGCTGTCAAGCGAAGCGGTCGGCGCGAAACTGGCGGACGAAACCGACTGGAGTGGAGTACTCGGGAATCAGCCGACGCGCGTCTCACCGAATGGTCGCTACGTGGAGTTCATGTCTCAGGCGCGGTTGACGGGCTATGACAATCGCGATGTCGCGACGGGCAGACCGGCCGCCGAGGTCTACCTCTACGACGCTGACACAAGACGTCTGTCGTGTGCGTCGTGTGAGCCGAGCGGCGCGCGCCCGGTAGGGGTCGAATATAAAAAGCTCGAACCGCCCGAAGGTCTCGTGGGCGGGCCGCAGGAAATCTGGCCGTCAGCGGGTCTCGTGGCGGCGAATGTGCCGGGGTGGCCAGTGATCAGCTCCCATAGTATCGGCTCCGGTATTAGCTCGCGTTACCAGTCGCGTTACCTGAGTGACGAAGGCCGCCTGTTCTTCGATACGGTCGATGCGCTTGTGCCGCAGGACTCAAATGGCACGCAGGATGTGTATGAGTATGAGCCCCCGGGTGTCGGTGACTGCAGTACTGGAAGCAGTACCTATAGTCCCCGTTCGGGTGGTTGTGTGGCGTTGATCTCCTCGGGGAGCTCGGCGGAGGAATCGGCGTTTCTGGACGCGAGCGAATCGGGTGATGACGTGTTCTTTTTGACCTCGGCGAAGCTCTCTCGGCTAGACACGGATAACGCGCGTGATGTTTATGACGCGCATGTCTGCACGAGCGCGTCGCCGTGCATCACGTTCCCCAATGTGCAGTCTCCGCCGTGCACGAACGAATCTTCCTGCTGCGGTTTCTTCTGCTCGTGCGGAGTCTCCGTGGTGGCATCTGTCGGCTGGTGCGCGTCCGACTTATCTGCATGCTGGTGTGAGTGAGCCGGGCGCGAGCGAGGTTCAGGAAATCTTCACGGAACCGGGCGAATTCCCTTTCGGAAGCGAAACCTTCAAAGAACAGACTAATTTCAAACTGTTCGTGGGTGGGCCGTCGATCGAAGAATTCGCGACTGAACCTGTCGCTAAAACGTTCGGTGTGACGTTGCTGAGCGCGGAAAACATCCAGAAAGCCCTAGAGCGTCCGGCGGCGTATGGTCCGGGCAACGTGACGGTCAAAGAAGTAGCGACGGACGGTACGGGCAAACTCCTGGAAAATGGCGATAAACGCTATCTCGTGACCAGTGTTGGTGCGTTGTCCGAACGGCCGGTCGCGTCGCTTGAAGGAAGGGAAGAAATCGGTAAGATAGCGACGCGTGTGCTCACGGCGGGGGTCTCGGCGATCCCTGATGGTGAGATCTATGTGACCGCGGAGAACCTCGGTGACATGAACGTCGATGGTGCCAGGGAAGGGGTTCAGTTCAAGGACGTGTTGCCGAAGGGTTTGAAGGTGATCGGTGTCGCCGGCAACAAACCGGCCAAAGGGGGCAGCGTTGACGTACGTGATGCGATTCCGTGCTCGTTTGAAGAAGTCGGCGAAGTCACGATCGCTACCTGCACGACCAGTGAAGAACTGGCGCCGTATGACCTGCTTGAAATGCGGATCGCGGTGAACGTCGAAGCAGTCGCTCCGAGCGAGTTGAAACAGGTCGCGAGTATCTCTGGTGGTGGCGCGCAGCCTGTCTCGGTCACGCAACCGGTCACTATCTCCACGGCGCCGGTGCCGTTCGGTGTCGAGCATTATGAAATGGCGCTTGAAGAAGAAGGCGGCGTGCCGAGTGTGCAGGCTGGGGTACACCCGTTTCAGATGACGACGACTGTCGATTTCAACCAGTTGTCTGACATCTCGCCATTGTATCGAACCGGACCCGAAGTGAATGAGCCCGCACTGGAGAAGGATGTCAACGTCAAGCTACCCCCCGGGTTGATCGGCAATCCCACCCCGATCCCGCGGTGCACGTTGCGACAGTTCTATGAGATCAACACGGCCACTCTCGACGGGATTAACGCGTGCCCGTCCGATAGTGCTGTTGGTGTCGCGGATGTCACGGTGCATGAACCGCAGAACATAGGCACTGTGACGTTCGTGGTGCCGGTGTTCAATCTCGTGCCGTCGGTGGGGGAGCCCGCGAGGTTCGCTTTCTATGTCGTAGCCGGTAACACGCCGGTGTTGCTGGACACCTCGATACGTTCGGGTGGGGATTATGGTGTGACGGTCCACGTGAACAACATCACACAGACCGCGGCGACGATCGCGAGCACCGTCACGATCTGGGGTGTTCCCAGCGATCCCCGGCATGACAAGCAGCGCGGCTGGGGATGCCTCTTTGAAGCCCGCGGAAGGAATGATTTTCCGTGCACTCCCGCCGGACAGGAACATCCTGCGCCGTTCCTGGTCCTACCCACCTCGTGTAAAGCGCCGCTGACGTCGAGCGTGGAAACGGATTCCTGGGATCAGCCCGGTACTTTTCAAAGCATCACTGAAGCATTGCAGCCAGAAAGCGCACTGAGCGGGTGCAATCGGTTGCAGTTCGCTCCGGAGATCAAGGTTGCACCCGACGGGCAGGAAGCATCCAAGCCTACGGGCCTGACGGTGGATGTGCACGTTCCCCAGGAAGTCAACGACAACGCGCAAGGGTTCGCGAGCTCCAACGTGAAGAAGATCACGGTCGCGTTCCCCAAGGGCGTGGTCCTGAACCCGGCCGCCGCTGACGGTCTCCAGGCCTGCGGCGAGGAACAGGTTGGATTGCTCCCAGGTCACGGAGAACAGGAAGAACCGTTGTTCACGCCCACGTTGCCCCAAGCGTTCTGTCCTGACGCATCGAAGATCGGGACGGTCGATATCGCCAGTCCGCTGTTGCCCCAAGGGCAGCATGTGAAGGGCTCGCTGTATCTCGCGACACCCGCACCGAACGGTGAAGGTGGCAAGAACCCGTTCGGTTCGCTCGTGGCGATGTACATCGTCGCCAGCGATCCTATCTCGGGTACGCTGGTCAAGCTCCCGGGCACGGTTTCGCTTGACCCTGTGACGGGTCAGATCACCGCGACGTTCGACAACAACCCCCAACTCGCGTTCGAAGACGCCGAAATTCACTTGTTCGGTGGGGAACGCGCTCCCTTGGCGACACCGTCGCGCTGTGGTCTGTATACGACCCAGGCGATGTTCACGCCGTGGTCTGGCACTCCGCCCGTGACGTCCTCGTCGAGCTTTGAAGTCAAGAGCGGTCCGAATGGCACGCCGTGCCCGGGTAGCTCGTTGCCGTTCAGCGCGGTGTTGCAGGGTGGCAGCACTAACATCAACGCGGGATCGTTCAGCCCCCTGTCGACGACGATCAGTCGCGAAGATGGCAATCAGGACATCCAGTCGGTGCAGTTGCGCTTCCCGGCGGGATTGTCGGGGATCCTGAGTGGTGTCACGCTCTGTAATGAAATACAGGCGAACGCGGGGACCTGTCCCCAGAACAGCCTGATCGGGCACACGATCGTCAGCGTCGGCTTGGGCGGTGACCCGTTCAGCGTGACGGGGGGTCAGGTCTTCCTCACAGGGGGGTATAGGGGCGCGCCGTTCGGTCTCTCGATTGTCAATCCCGCGAAGGCCGGCCCGTTTGACCTCGGGAAAGTGATCGTGCGTGCCAAGGTCGAAGTCGACCCGCATACCGCTGCGTTGACCGTCACGACCGATGAAGCAGGATCACACGCGATCCCGCACATCCTGGACGGCATCCCGTTGCAGATCAAGCACGTGAACGTCACGATCGACCGTCCAGGGTTCACGTTCAACCCGACCAACTGCAACCCGACGGCGATCACTGGCACGATCGGCTCAGACGAAGGCGGCTCCGCGCCGGTTGGTGTGCCGTTCCAGGTCACGAACTGCGCCGCGATGAAGTTCACACCGAAATTCTCCGTCAGTACGAGCGGGAAGAACAGCAAAGCGGGCGGCGCCAGTCTCACCGTGAAGTTGTCTGAGCCCAGCGAACCGCAGGGTTCGCAGGCGAACATCGCGCGGGTCAAAGTGGAGTTGCCAAAGCAATTGCCGTCACGGTTGACGACCCTGCAGAAGGCGTGCACCGCCGCGCAGTTCGACGCGAACCCAGCCGGGTGCCCGTCCGCATCGATCATCGGTCACGCGATCGTGCACACCCCGCTCCTGCCGGTCCCCCTGGAAGGCCCGGCGTACTTCGTCAGCAATGGTGGGGAAGCGTTCCCGAATCTCATCATGGTTCTGCAGGGCTACGGCGTGAGGGTGGACCTGGTGGGTGATACGTTCATCAGCAAAGCCGGGATCACCAGTAGCACGTTCAAGACGGTCCCTGACGTTCCTTTCAGCACGTTCGAACTAACTTTGCCGCAAGGCCCGAACTCGGCCCTGGCGACGAACGTCCCCGCGAAGGCGAACTACAGCCTCTGCGGACAGAAGCTCGTCATGCCGAGCGAATTCGTCGCGCAGAACGGCGGGGCGCCATTGAAGCAGAACACCAAGGTCAGCGTCACCGGGTGCGCGAAGACGAAGGCCCTCACGCGCGCGCGGAAGCTCGCGCTCGCGCTCAAGGCCTGCCACCGCAAACATCACTATGCAAAGCGCGCCGCGTGCGAACGCGCCGCCCACAAGAAATATGGTCCGATCAAGCAGCAGCGCAAGAAAAGGAAGTAGGACACGACTCCCGTCGCAAGTGAACTGGAAAAAGGAAATAGGGTGCGCTGACCCTGGCCAGTGTGGTGAAAAGAAGGTGGGTTGCGCGCCTTAAAGGCGTAACAGGAACAGTCCTTCGGCTGATAGTAATCCATTAGCGTAAAGGTTAAACCAGTGTGCGTGGTTAATACCGAAGCGCGCGGATCAGAACACCAACCAGTCAGCGGAGGAGAACTGCTCATGAACAAGATCAGAAACGCGGGGACACACAAACGCCTCGCGGTAACAACGGTAACGGCAGTGATGGCAACAACGGCGCTTCTGAGCGTCGCTTCGCCAACCGCGGCGCTCGCGGCGGCGGCGCCGAAGGGCATCTTTTCGCCGTTCGCGCAATGCCCCACCAGCGTCCCCGGTGTCCGGCTCTGCCAGTACGCGGAAATCACCAGCGGGGAATGGACGATCGGACCGATGCGCATACCGATCGACAAGACGATGATCCTCCAGGGCGGCTCGATCCCGACAGGCGGTCCCAACCCCAACGAATTCTTCGTGCTGCCCGCCGTCAACGGCCAAAGCATCTCCCCGACCGAACTGAACGTACCAGGAGGACTGCACACGCTCATCGGCTGCCCAACGAGATGGGGCAGAGATCACCACCACCACTCGTTCGCGCACGACCCCTGCAACAGGACACCGTTCCATAATGGTTGGGAGGACGAGGATCTGACCGTGAGGGTTGAGCCCGCCGCTAGCCCCACCAACCCGGCGATACTAACCCTCTCGGCGCTCATCGCAGAAAGCGGTCCGGCATTGACGTTCCCCGCCAAGCTGCACTTCAAAAACCCGTTCCTCGGCGAAGACTGCTACATCGGCTCCGAAGCACACCCGATAGAGCCGCACTTCACCGACGGCACGACCAGTCCCCCGCCACCGAACCAGCCCATCACCGGCAAACTAGGCACGCTGAGCGGCGAGGAAGAAGAAGGCTACGAAGCGATCAAGATCACCGAAAACACCCTCGTAGACAACGCGTTCCCCGTACCACCCGCCGAAGGCTGCGGCAGCGGCGGCAGCGAACACCACACAGCCATCGTCGACGAACTGATCGACCACACCCTCGGCCTGGAATCACCCGCCGGACACAACACCGCGATCCTCAACGGAACACACACAGCCGCAAACCCCCAAGCAGTCCTCGCCAGCGAAACATTCCCCACCAAACCAGAAGAAAACACACCCCCACCAACCCACCACCACCATCACCACCACTCATGGTGGCCAACACACTAACCACCCACGACCAATAGTCCCGGTGGGACTCACTCGGCCGACCCGCAAGAATCGGCCGGGTAAACCCCGCCGCCCAGGCGGCTGCGCGCCCCGTTGCAGGCGCGCAGCCACCGATCCCACTCCTCCCGATACGCCAACAGGTGCGGTGACCGGCGCCGACTGCGCTGTCGGAACCGGCGGGCTATGGGTCACCCATCCTCACGCGCCCGTCCCACCGCGCCCCGCGTGCCCAACCCCCGCGCCCACGGACGAACCGTGCGCGCGTTGTACGCTCGGGCCTCATGATCGAAGACCTCGTCAATCAAATCGAGACGCGCTTCGCCGAGCTCGGCACGCAGATGACCGACCCGGAGGTGATCTCCGATCGTGAGCGCTACGCCGCGGCCGGTCGCGCCTACAGCCAGCTCGAGCCCGCCGCTGCGCTGGCGGGCGAATGGCGGCGCGCACGCGACGACGCCGCCGGCGCCGAGGAGCTGATCGACGAGGCCGGGGACGATCCCGAGCTGCGCGAGATGCTGTCCGTCGCGCGGGCCCGGATCGCGGAGGTCGAGGAGGAGATCCGCCTGGCGATGATCGAGCGCGACCCCAACGACGAGCACAACGTGATCGTCGAAATTCAGGGCGGCGCCGGCGGCGACGAGGCCGGGCTGTGGGCGGGCGACCTGTACCGGATGTTCACCCGCTACGCGGAGCGTCTCGGCTTCGGCGCGGAGTCGATGGACATCGGCGAGGGCAAGTACACGTTCGCGATCCGCGGCGAGCGCGCCTACTCGGTGTTCAAGTTCGAGGGCGGCACCCATCGCGTGCAGCGCGTACCCGAGACCGAGTCCCAGGGGCGCGTGCACACCTCCACCGCGACCGTCGCGGTGCTGCCCGAAGCCGAGGACGTGGACGTGCAGATCGACCCGAACGAGCTGCAGATCGACGTCTACCGCTCCTCCGGACCGGGCGGGCAGTCGGTCAACACGACCGACTCGGCCGTGCGCATCACCCACAAGCCCTCGGGCATCGTCGTCTCGATGCAGGACGAGAAGTCCCAGCTGCAGAACCGCGAGAAGGCGCTGCGCGTGCTGCGCGCGCGGCTGTACGAGCGCGCCCTGGCCGAGCAGCAGGCCGAGCTCGCCGCCGATCGGCGCTCACAGGTCGGCACCGGCGATCGCGCCGAGAAGATCCGCACCTACAACTACGGCGAGCGCCGCGTCACCGACCACCGCATCAAGCTCACCGTGCACAACCTCGACCAGATCCTCGAAGGCCAGCTCGACGAGCTCACCGCGGCGCTGCAGGCGGACGAGCGCGCGCGGCGGTTGCAGGCTCAGGCCGCCGCCACGTGAGGGGCGCCACCCCGGTTCGCGACGCGCTCGACGGGGCGATCACCGCGATCGGCGCCGCGGGCTGCGAAACACCGCGGCTGGACGCCGAACTGCTGCTCGCCCACGTGCTGGGGGTCTCGCGTGAGCGGTTGCTGACCGACCGAGACCTCACTGTCTCAGGACCTGACGTGAGAGCCGTTCAGAATGCGGTGCGCCGCCGCGCTGTGCAGCGCGAGCCCGTCGCCTACATCACCGGCGTGCGCGCCTTTCGCCGACTGGAGCTGGCGGTGGACCGCCGCGCGCTGATCCCGCGCCCGGAGACCGAGCTGCTCGTCGAGATCGCCACCGCGTCGTTGCCCGCGGGCGCGCGTGTGCTCGACGTGGGGACGGGCAGCGGTGCGGTCGCTCTGGCACTCGCGCAGGAGCGTCCGAACCTGCACGTCGCCGGTAGTGATCTCAGTGAGGACGCGCTGGAGTTGGCGCGCGCCAACGGCGAGCGGCTCGGCCTGCGCGTGAATTGGCTGCACGCCGATTTGCTCATGGGCGTCGCTGAGGAGTACGACGCGATTCTCTCCAACCCGCCTTATGTCGCCGAGTCCGAACGGGCGTCGCTGGCGCCCGAGATTGTGCGCCACGAGCCGCCCGGCGCGCTGTTCGCCGGTCCGGACGGGCTGGAGTGCATCCGTGCGCTGATCCAGCAGGCAGCTGAGCGTGGACGGGTGCGGACGATTGCGCTGGAGCACGGCGCCGGGCAGGCGCAGGTCGTGACCGAGCTGATGGCGGCCGCTGGTTTCACGGAGGTGCGCTCCGAGCGCGACCTGGCCGGGATCGAGCGTGTGAGCGTGGGCTGTCGGTGAACACTCAGCCCAATCCCGGGCCGCTTACGGCCGCCGACGTCGATGGGCTGAGGAAGTGCATCGCCGGTGCGGGTGTGGCCGTGTTTCCGGCCGACACGGTCTACGGTCTCGGTTGCGACCCTGACAGTGAGCCGGCGGTGAAGCGGCTGTATGAGCTGAAGGGCCGCGCGCCCGCGCGCCCGGCCGCGGTGATGTTCTTCGCGCTCGACCTCGCCCTGGATGCTCTGCCGGAGCTGGGATCGCGCGAGCAGGGGGCGCTGCGAGCGCTGCTGCCGGGCCCGCTGACGCTGCTGCTGCCCAACCCCGCGCGCCGCTATCCGCTGGCGTGCGGGCCGGATCCGAGCGGAGTGGAAACCCTTGGTCTGCGCGTCCCCTCACTGGCGCCCTCGCTCACCGCGCTTGCCGCTCTGGAGCGGCCGCTGCTGCAGTCGAGCGCCAATCTCTCCGGCGGTCCGGAGGCCCGGCGCCTATCCGACGTCCCCACTTCGATCCGCGCCCGCGCCGACCTGACCCTTGATGGCGGCGAGCTGCCGGGCGTCGCTTCGACCGTCCTTGACCTGCGCGACTACACCCGCGCGGGGGCGTGGCGCATCTTGCGGGAGGGCCCTGTCGGGCAGGCCGAGATCGAGCGCCGCTTGGCTGTGAGCGCATGACTCATTTATCGCGGATCAGTATCTCTGGACCGTTTGGCACAGGAAGTCTGTCCCAAACAGATCAGCAAACCTGTCCCATGTAGATCAAGAAGTCTGTCCTGCGTGCTGGCTCGCCGGCCCTGCGCTCGCGTATGACCCCGGCTCCTGCGATGCTGTGCGCGAGTCGATGGCGCATCCCACCCCACTCGACGCGCTCTACGCCGGCCTGGTGGCCGCGGCCGTGACCGCGCTGCTGACGCCGCTCACGATGCGGCTCGCCCGGGCGGTCGGGGCGATCGACGAACCGCGCGAGCGCGGCCTGTCCGAGCAGCCGACGCCGCTGCTTGGCGGTCTGGCGATCTTCGCGGGGGTGCTGGTGGCGATGCTCATATGGCTGCCGAGCGGCTACTACGAAGAGCGCCACCTGTGGCAGGGCGTGATGCTTGGCGCCGCGCTGATCACGCTCGTGGGCGTGCTGGACGATCGCTTCGATATGCCCCCCGCGGTCAAGCTCGCCGGACAGGTGCTGGCGGCGGTGATCGTCGTGCACTACGGCGTGGCGGTCAAAGCGATCACGCTGCCGTTCGTCGGCAAACTCGCGCTGCCCAACGCCGGCATCACGAACGCCGGGCCGATCCTGACCGTGATCGGGCTCGTGGCGATGATGAACGTGGTCAACTTCTCCGACGGCGTCGACGGCCTGGCCGCGGGCGTGTGCGCGATCATCGCCGCCGCGATGGCGGTGATCGCCTTCGATCTCGGGCGCCAGCAGCCCGGCGTGCTCGCCGCGCTCACGGCGGGCGCGGCGCTTGGGTTCTTGATCTACAACTTCCCGCCCGCGTCGAGCTTTATGGGCGATTGCGGCGCGAACCTGCTGGGGCTGCTGATGGGCGTGATCACGGTCGAGGCGGCGGTCAAGACCACGGCCGTGGTGTCGTTCGTGCTGCCCCTGATCCTGCTCGCGGTGCCGTTCCTGGACACCACGTTCGTGGTGCTCAAGCGGTTGAAGTACAAGCAGCCGATCTACCGACCCGACAGCGAGCACTTCCATCATCGGATGGCCCGCATCGGATTCTCCAACAGGCGCACGATCGCCTACCTGTACGCGTGGACGTTGATGCTCGCGGGGCTCGCTCTGGCGCTGCGGTTCGTCCCCTACTCAGACCATCATGGCCACCTGCACACCGGCTGGGCGCTTGTGATGATCGCCCTCGGACTGGCCGTGGTGGCGGCCAGCGTTTACCTCGTGTACGTGCTGGAGATATTCAAGTTCCGTCGCCTGGACGCGATCCGCTTGCGCCGGCTGCGTCCGGACGCCTCGCTAGCGGAGATCGAGCGAGACGTGGTGCGGGACTTCGAGACCGGCGAGTTTCAGACGGTGTCCGCGGCCGAGTCCGTCTCAGCGCCCGAGCCCGCCGACATGCCCGTGACGGGGTTCGGCGTGGAGGGCGGGTGCGCTGAGCAGCGGGTCGGCGAGCGGCAGGTGGATCAGGATCGCGTAGGCGCAGACGACGAGCGTGGCGGCGCGCAGGCGCCGATCGCCGCCGACGGCCGCTAGCGGGAGCGGCCAGATCGCATACCACGGCAGCAGCCACGCCGTGGACAGCAGCAGCGCCAGCATGCTCCAGCCGGCGGCCACCCGCCAGTCCGCGCCGCGCGCGGTGCGCCACAGCGCGTACGTCAGCACGAGCACGAACACGGCGAGGAAGCAGTGTCGCCACCAGCCCGGCGTTACTCCCAGCCCCAGCAGGCGAGCGGTCTCGGCGGGGATGCTATGGACGGCCACCAGCTGCTGCTGCTCGCCGACCGCATTGAGGAAGCCGAGCGCGTGCGAGCCGAAGCCGATCAGTCCGACGCCCACCATGAGCGCCAGGCCGAGGATCGCGGCGAGAGCGACGCGGGCGCGCTCGCGCCAGTCAGGGGAGGCAAGCACGAGGAATGGAAGCACGATCCCCGCGGTCACCTTGACGCCCATCCCCGCGGCCAGGGCCAGCGCGCCACCGATCGAAGATCGACGGGATCTTCGATCGGCCGGCAAGCGCGCTGAGGCGCCCGCCGTCAGCGCGAGCGCTCCGGCGAGAAAGGCGAGCACGATCGTGTCGTTGTGAGCACCGCCCACGGCGAGCTCCAGCATCACCGGGTTCAGGCCGACGAACGCCGCGGCATAGCGCCGCGAGCGACCCAGCGCGCCCGCGGCGCGCGCGGTCAGCGCCACGGCGGCAAGGCTGCCCGCGACCGCGGCCGCCTTCAGCGTCCACAGCCCGCCGGCGAGCCCCAGCGGCGCCGTGGCGTAGCTCGCAAGCGTGAACAGCGGTCCGTAAGGGGAGTGCTGAAACGGCCAACCGATGAACGGGTAGATCGGGTCGGTGGGCATCTGAAACGCCACGTGCGTGTAGGGGTCGAGACCATGCAGCACGCCCATGCGCGCGAACGCGAGGTAGCCGAACACGTCCTGGGAGATCAGTGGCGGGCCGAGCAGCAGGATCAGGTTCGCGGCCACGACCGCCACGGCGATCGCGCGCAGCGACAGTGCACGCGCGTGCGCCGCGACCAACACCGCGGCGTAGCCGGCGCACATGATCAGGGTCAGTGCCTGAAACTCGCCTGAGGAGATCGCGCTCACGCCGAGACCGCGCAACGGCCCCGCCAGCCAGTCCGGCCAGCCTCCGCTGCGGGCGGGCACGTATGTGCTCGGATGCGTCGCCGTGCCGGCGCTTAGCAAGAAGACGCTCGCCAGGATCGCGAGCAGGCCGAGCGCCCCAAGCGCGCCCAGCGCCCGCGAGGGACATAGTAGGCGTAGTAGGCGTCGCGGGCCTGCGATCGGGTCAGCCTCGCTGGTCGCGCGCGTGGACCCTTGCGGAGCGCTTCCTGCCCGCTTGGGTATCGGAGTCGTGGCCTCGATCCGATCATTGTTACGTCTAGTCGGCCTGCAAGCATCTGATGTGCCAGCTACCCTGAGGAGGTTGGCCCACGCCTTCCGGGAGCGTTCGTCCGTGGGCACGCGTTCGAGTAGGACCGCCCGTAGCGCGGGCGAAACTCTGATCAGGCACATGCGCCGCCGTCAACGCCCATCCAGCCCGCGTCCAGCGCACGAGCCGCAACGTGTGCTGGTCCTGTCCGCGGATGTGGGAGAGGGTCACGCCGCCGCGGCCCGTGCGCTGGCGCGTCAGATCGAAGACTCCGGAGCGCCGGCCGAGGTGACCGTGATCGACGGGCTGGCCGCGATGGGTCGCCTGTTGCAGCCGGTCGTCGAGGACGGATACAGGGTGCAGCTGCGGTTCATGCCCTGGACGTACACCGTCGTGTACTGGCTGCTGGAGCACGTCGGGCCGATTCGCTGGGCCGCGCGACGGCTGCTGTGCCTATTCGGCTCGCGCCCGCTGGCGCGCAGGATCGCCGAGCACGATCCTGACGTCGTGGTCTCGACATACCCGGCTGTAACCGTTGTGCTCGCGCGTCTGCGCCGCACCCATGCGATCCGCTGCCCCACGGTTGCGACCATCACCGACCTGACCGGACTGTTCTTCTGGGCCCAACCGGGCATCGACATGCATCTGGTGATGTATGGGGAGTCGATGAGCTCGGTCGAGCGGATCGCCGGCGCGGGCAGCGCGCAGCTGGTGAGTCCACTGATCTCCGCGGAGTTCACGAGGCCCCGCTGTCCGCTGCAGGCCCGCCGCGCGCTGGGTCTGCCCGAGGCGGGCAGGATGGTCATTGTCTCCGGCG
>Ga0193728_1000795_pt1 | contig 15665 bp, 14 predicted proteins | sample U1c1metaG_FD_143037 | JGI IMG/M metagenome (GOLD analysis project Ga0193728, IMG submission 143037) | Soil microbial communities from a riparian zone of the East river system, Colorado, United States - U1c1 | ecosystem: Environmental > Terrestrial > Soil > Riparian zone | place: USA: East River...
GCATCCCAATGCGCGTTACACCGTGCCGGCCAACCAGTCACCAAGTATTTCTTCGCAGTGGGAAGCGCCGGAAGGCGTGCCCATTTCGGCGTTCATTTTTGGGGGACGCAGGGCACGTCTGGCGCCGCTTGTTTATGAATCGTTTGACTGGCAGCACGGCACGTTTGTGGGCGCTACCATGGCGTCCGAAACTACCGCCGCAGCCACGGGAGAAGTTGGCATTACGCGCCGCGATCCCATGGCCATGCTGCCTTTTTGCGGCTACAACATGGCGGATTATTTCGGTCACTGGCTGGAGATGGGCAAGAAGATCCCGCACCCGCCAAAAATATTCCATGTGAATTGGTTTCGACGAGGCGCGGACGGAAAATTCCTGTGGCCGGGTTACGGCGAAAATGTTCGCGTGTTGAAATGGATTTTGGAGCGGGTGGAAGGCCGTGGCTCCGCGCAGGAGACTCCTATTGGCTACGTGCCGGGCCCGGGCGGGTTAACACTGGATGGGTTGAAGATTTCTCCAGCCGCTGTTGAGGAGTTGTTGCGAGTGAATCCCGACGATTGGCAAGCAGAACTGGAAGACACGCGGCAGTTCTTCGATAAGTTCGGCACGCGGCTCCCGCGCGAAATGCGCGAAGAACACGAAAGACTTGGCCGCCGCCTGCAACGCACTGTAACCGCATAGTAGACCACAAGTCAGCGCTTTTTCTTTGAGGCCTTGGGCTTCAAGGTTTTGGCGTACTCATAGCTCAACGCCATGTATTTCTGCAGTTCCTTGGTGTTCCGAAGCAGCGCATCGGGCACGGTAACGTATTCCTTCATCACCGCACCATACGCTTCGAATAGCTTGCTCTTATATTTTCTCAGGAAAGCTTCGCGCTCTTCCTTCGGAAGTCTAAGGGCCATCGTTTCTGTCACGGCTGACAACAGCGAAAACATATTCCCGTTGAGGGAGGTGTAGGGATTGTCGGCGCCTTTGCGTTCGACTCCTGGAAGGGTCGCAACTGCCTTTTCGTATAGCGCTACTTTCTCAGCGGGGATGGGGCTTTTCTTTTGTACAGTCATGAGCTGACTATGTACTTACCACAAAAACACAAAATGTGTAGTCTCACATGTCATGGAATACGGAAGAGTGATTCGACATGCCGCTAAAGAAGCCACCAAAGGCGCCTCCAGTGGGTGTATCACTCACGTCCTAATTGCAGTCGCTGCGGCGTTTCTGCTTGGCGGCGGGGCACATTATTGGGGTCTTTCCGGGGCCGCAGTGTTTTTAGTGGTGCTCACCGCTATCTTCCTTGCCACGGTGTTAATCCCGTGGAAAAAAGAAACGAAGTTATAACTACATTAACGCCGGAATTACGAGCGGACTTAGGATTCAATTTCTTTTGACTTATTCCGAGGGCAGATCTGGGTACTGTTCCGAAGAGTGGTAGAGACTGTAGCGCTGTTAATGGGTCGTTTCTTGATTCGTCTCAAGAATGTGTTCAACATCGACAAACACACCCGGGCCTTTCCGGTAAGCTCCTCGACGTCTGCCCCCGCGACCGGAATAATTGGCGGAAGGCTAGCGAAACTGTTTTCGGCGACCATCGAATAAACGGAGCCCAGGTCCGTCGTTCGAGGTCCTTCCTGGCCAAGAGCGTACCGCCCACCGAAGAACACAGTGGCGAGACCAACTGTCAAGATAACGCGTGGTGCGCGGTGCATGTACCATTTTTGTCAGAGGAGACCCAAGGAAAAATAGTACTTTCGGTTCATGCACGGCGAAAAACTCCAAAGCGTAAACAATCTGTGAGCGCTGTTAGAGCTGAACCATTTTGCGATCATTCGAACAGGACCCTGTACCGGGGTTCAAGAAGAATGTCCCGGTGGACATGACGGGCAGGCTTGGATGATTTCTGCTACCCGTGGAGAGTTGCCGGCGGCGTGTGGATACTGCGTGAATAACGCTTGAAATTTATGTTAGGTAGTTCTAACCGAAATAGTTGTAATAATACCACTGCCGTTATATAACCAGCACGTACACGAAAGAAGGTAGGTCCACGAATGTAAGGTACACGACCATGCCATTAAATCCGCCACGCGTTTTGATTGTGAGAGCTCACGCTCTTGAATTATTTATTTCGGTCGCGGCCATAACTCTAGGGCTGTTTGTGTGGCTCTCCATGAAGGATTCGAATTCAGGCGTTAATTTACTGGTTGGTGCTGCATTGGTAGTAGCTGGAGTTATTTTGTTAGGTTCAGCGCTGAGAACAATCCTGAAATATTAAACAGCGCTGCTACTCCATTCGCAGCGCTTGCATGGGCGAGATGGAGGCTGCGCGGCTCGCGGGAATAATGGCTGCGAAAAACGAGCAGATCGCGAGTGCGCCGGCGGCCACGGCCAGCGCCAGCGGATCCCAGGAAGAAACGCCGTAAAGCTGGGCGGAGATTAATCTTCCCGCGCCGACAGCCAAAGGCAATCCTAATAACAGGCCGACGAGGACGCGCTTGAAGGCGCCGCGCAGCACGAGGTGGATGACCTTCAGGCGGTCAGCGCCCAGCGCCATGCGGACGCCGATTTCGTTGGTTCGCTGATTCACGGTGTAGGCCGTTACGCCGTAGAGTCCCACGGCCGCGAGTAGCAAAGCGCCAATGCCGAACAGCCCTGCGAGACTGGCTACCGCGCGCTCCTGGTCGAAGGAGAGCTCCACTTGTTGCTGCATGGTTCTGATGCTGGTGATGGTCATGTTGGGATCCGCGTCCGCGAGCGCTCTGGTGAGCAGCGGCTCCAGCGTTCCGGTGGGAGTATTTGTCACCAACATGATGGCCTGGACGTAGTGGGTGCTCAACTCCAGCCTGGCCATCAGCTGATTTTTGTAATCCACACTCTGTGCTAAGGGCACATAGAACATTGGACGCGCGGGCTTGCTAAGTTCAAAGCCGGCGAATTTTGCGTCGCGCACGATGCCGATGATGCGATACGTGCCTACATTCTCTGGCAAATCCAAACCAAAATGCTGGTCCATCGGATTTTCACCATTCTTGAAGAAGCGTTTCACGAAGGCTTCGTTCACGATGGCCACTGATTCGGTAGTTTCATTATCCGCAGGCGTAAAATATCGCCCGCGCAGAATTGGCACAGCGAAGTTTTGCAGATAGTTCGCGCTTACGCGGTCCCAAGACGCGCCCGATTCTTCGCCGGGCGTTGGAGCGGGATGGCCAGCCACTAAAACCTCTTCGCCCCAATTATTGGTAAGCGGGTTGTAAAGTGCCAGGCCGGAGCCTTGCACGCCAGGAAGACGATCGAGTGCTGCCTCCAGTTGGGGATAACGCGCGGCTAGCTGAGGCATGGTGTAGTTGGCGGTTGGGTTGTGCAACTCCACTACGACAAGGCCGGGCACTTGAAACCCGAAATCTTGATGTTCCAGTTTGTTCAGGCTGCGCCCCAGCATGGTAGCGCCGGCGACCAAAACTATAGAAACGGCAGCTTGTACTACCAGGAGCGCTTTGCGGCTGAAGGAAGAGCGATCGGTGGTGCCGCGGCCCGCTCCGCGCAAGGCTTCCGCTGGATCGGTGCGCGTAGCGAACCACGCGGGAGCCGCGCCGAAGATGATACCGGTGAGCAATGCCAAGGCGAAAGCAAACGCCAATACCACAAGTGATGGCATGGCGCTGATGGGCAGGAACTTTGCGCTGCGGAAGGCCATTACCAGCAGCAGCCGGGCGGCCACAACGGCGAAGATGAGGCCAAGAACGCCTCCGGCAATCGCCAACAGGACGCTCTCCGTTAAAGCTTGCCCAATAACCTCGCGAGGCGTGGCACCGATGGCCATGCGCAACGCCGTTTGCCCACGGCGAGCCACCGCGCGGGCAAGCAATAAATTCGCTACATTGGCGCAGGCAACCAGCAGGACCAAGCAACAAACGGTCAGCAGGATTTGCAGGCTGCGACCGTACACTTCTTTCATTTCGGCGACGCCCGCGCCCGCGGGCACGACATTTAATACTTGCTTGGGCAAGTCGTGCAGGACTTCAGGCATCCAATTGGCCGGATATCCGGAGTCATTTTGCATCCACTGACGCAGGAATACAGTAAGGCGTGGCGACATGCCGGTAATCGAAGCGCCGGGACGCAATCGGCCGATCATCCGCAGCCACGCGGAAACAGATTGACGCAACAATGAGGTCTCACCGTTTATCAGGGGTTCCTGTTGAAGGGGTATCCATAAGTCCGGTGGGTCACTGCGCAATGTTTCGCCGAAGAATCCGGCCGGAGCGACTCCGATCACGGTGAAGGGCTTGCCCTCCACGATGAAGGTCGAACCCACGACGGAAGTATCGCCACCATAGATGGTTTGCCAGGCGCGATGGCTGAGGACCACAACCGGAGCGGCAGCGGGCGTGTCGTCGTCGGGAATGAAGACTCGCCCGCCAAAGGCTTTGATGCCTAGAGTATGAAAATAATTGCCGGTGACATACTCCGACCGTAGAGGCCTGCTAGCCACGTCAACGCCCTGTCGCCGTACGCTTAATTGCCCGCGGCCGGCCTGAAATGCCATCACCTCCTCGAACTCTGGCGTTTGGGCCTTCAGCCGTTCGAACAGAGGAAATGAAAACATGCCCCAGCGATCCTGACTGCCGCCTTCCACGCAGCAATCGTCACCCTCCCCTACACGATAAAGCTGTGCGGGGTCCTCGACCGGGAGGGAACGGAGCATGACCGCGTGGATAAGGGTAAAAATGGCCGTCGTTCCACCGATTCCCAGCGCCAGGGTGAGCACCGCTGTAGCGGTAAAAACAGGGGACAGCCTAAACTGTCGCGCGGCATAGCGCAGGTTGCCTAACAGATTGTGCATCGCGCACCTCTTCTCAGTCCTGTACGAGGCTGCGCGGCGTCAAGTTCCCTATCCTGGTTAACTGTTTTGATTGCAGGATCAGAGGCGCTCCGGCTTCGCTAACGCATGACGTGTCCACCTTTTGCGCCCTTTACTCACCATAGGGTTCCCTGGAGGCGAGGTACAAGAAAGGCCTGATGTCAACGGCACGGGGACGCACGTAACATCCGAGCGTTGTTCGTGGCGGTAAGAGGAGATTGTATGTACGAAAGTAAAGCATTACTTGACGGCTTATGGGTTCGTAGACGCCGGCTGGCAGGCGCGGCCATTACTGGCCTGGCTTTGATCGCAGCGGCGCAGTTGCGTGCGGAAGAGCGTGAAACTGCGCCGGACAAGAGATTGGAAAACGCGATGCTTTCGGTTCGAGAGGTCATGCACGAGCCCGACAAGGGCATCCCACATGACTTGTTCGACAAAGCGCGATGCATCGTGATTATTCCTAGCGTGAAAAAGGCGGCCTTTATTGTGGGAGGCAAGTATGGACGCGGCTTTGTATCTTGCCGGCACGACCGGACAGGCCGGTTCGGCGCGCCCGCAGCGGTGAGAATTGAAGGGGGAAGCTACGGATTGCAAATCGGTGGATCGTCGACGGACGTTTTCATGCTGATCATGAATGAAAGCGGCATGAGGAAATTACTCACGGACAAATTCACGATTGGCGGCGAGGCCGAGGCCGCGGCCGGACCTGTAGGCAGAGAGGCCAGCGCAAGAACCGATGTGATGCTACATGCGGAAATGTTGTCATGGTCGCGATCGCGGGGCTTGTTTGCGGGATTGTCGCTGGAAGGTTCCACGCTGCGACCGGACGACAGCGAAAATGAAAAGTTGTATGGGAGAAAAATTTCCAATCAGCGAATTCTCGAAGGGGAAATCGGCGTGCCACCTGCAGCGCGGCCGCTGATCGCGGAGTTGAATCGCTACCGAAATGAAGGCGAGCATCGCAAACACGCCGAGGTTGGGGCTTCGCTCGGCGAGAGGGGACGAGTCACCCTTTCGAATGTACATTTCGAGACTGGCAGAGCCGACCTGACGCCGGACTCCGAACCCGCATTGAACGAAGCGGTCGCCGCGCTCAAGGAGCATCCGGACTGGAGAATTCGTGTGGAGGGATTCACGGATAATCGGGGCTCAAAGGAAGTTAACGAAAAATTGTCGAGCGATCGCGCGGAGACAGTGGCGAACTGGCTCGCGGATCATGGAGTAGACCACGACCGTTTGAGCTCCAAAGGCTACGGTGACCGCCGGCCGGTCGCGAGCAATTCCACGCCGGAAGGCCGCGCGAAAAATCGACGAGTGGAGCTGGTTCGAGTGCAGGGGTGAGGTTGGCGCAAGAAATTTGCGCCGATAAATTCCTGTGGATGACCTGTGCACAAGTCCGCGTAACATCAACTTGCTTGGCCAACGACAATGGCCGCCAAGATAGATTGGAAATTATGAATGTCGAGCAATTCAAAGCTTCCATTACCGAAGAACAGGCACCGCCGGCGGGACTGTCCATCCCACTCGCGGCGCTGTGGTGGGACGCTAAAGGGGAGTGGGCGCGGGCCCACTCCATGGTGGACGAACTGGAAAGTGTGGATGGCATGGCCGTTCACGCGTACCTGCACCGCAAAGAGGGTTCTGCGTCGAACGCCGATTATTGGTACCAGCGTTCCGGGCGCAGCTTTTACCGGCCAACGCTCGACGCGGAACGTATGGCGCTAATTGAAGGGCTGCTGGCCGTAGATGGAAAAGCTTGAGCAGGCCTCTAACTCTTGCGCAAAACTATTGCGATGGCTGAAGCCTCGTACGGCTCACTTTCCCGAAGGGTTTTTGCTCATTAGGCGCGCGCGACCGCGGCCGTGAGTTGTTGGTTGACTTCCGGGGCCACTCCGGTGCCGAGCAGTTCAATAGCGCGCAGCATTTTTGCTTGTGGGACCGCTGAAACGCCCATTTGAAAAGTTATTCGCGTGACGCCGCCGAGAGCTTCGTTGACGTAGAGGATTTTTTTCGCGACGGTGTCGACATCGCCTATCAGCAGCGCGCCTTTCGGGCCCCGCAACGCGTCGAATTGCGCGCGGGTAGTTGGCGGCCAGCCGCGTTCCTTGCCGATTTCGGTGAAGGTGTGGGCATAGCCTGGGAAAAAAACATCCGCGGCTTCCTTGGTGGTGTCGGCGACAAAGCCAATCATGTGCAGACCGACTTTGAGCTGTTCAGGCCTGTGCCCGCTGCGCACGCCGGCTTCCCGATACAAATCGATGAGCGGCCGGAAGCGGTGCGGTTCGCCGCCGATGATGGCCACCATGAGCGGCAAGCCCAGGACTCCGGCGCGCGCGAACGAAGCCGGCGTGCCGCCGACGCCAACCCAGATGGGCAGCGGATTTTGCAGTGGCCGAGGGTAAATGGCCTGACCGGTAAGCGCCGGACGATGCTTACCGGACCAGTGCACGTGGGTGTTTTCGCGAATGTTGAGCAGCAGTTCCAGTTTTTCTGAGAACAGCGAATCGTAATCTTCGACATCGAAGCCGAAGAGGGGAAAAGATTCGATGAAGGAGCCGCGGCCCGCGACGATTTCGGCGCGCCCATTCGAAATGAGGTCCAGCGTAGCGAATTCCTGAAAGACTCTCACGGGGTCCGCAGCGCTGAGAACGGTGACGGCGCTGGTCAGCCGAATATTTTTAGTGCGCGAAGCGGCCGCTGCGAGAATGACGGCCGGCGCAGAGTCCAGGAATTCCGCACGGTGATGCTCGCCGATCCCGAATACGTCGAGCCCGGCTTTGTCGGCGAGCTCGATCTCGTCGAGCAATTGATGCAGGCGATCGACCGGCTTAGTCGTCAAACCGGTGACCGGGTCCGAAATAGCTATCGCGAAGCTGTCTACACCAATCTCCATGTGCGCACCTCGGGCTGCTATTCGTTAGATTACATCGCCAGCGTTGTTGATACTTCTTTACGCGGCTTGTCCCTCATTTGCGCGGTGGACAAATAGGCCCGCAAGGTATTGCTTGTTCCTCACCGCCAGAATGGACCACAGGATGACTACCACAATCGCAAGAGGTAGCCCGGACGGAGCCATGAGCGCGTGAAAGAAGAAAATATTCACGATTACAGGCCCCAGTAGAACCAGCGCAAGCGGAACGAAGCGATTGATCAACAGCAGCAATCCGCCGATGACCTGAACGCCAAAGATAACTACCCAGTAGTGAGACGCGAAGATCGCACCGAAGTACTGGCCGGCGACACCTGTGGGAGGCGGCATGGGAATGAAGTGAAGAAACCCGTTTAGGCCGAAAACCACGAAAATCAAACCTAGAAGCAATCGTGCGATCAAGGAAGTAGTTTTCATTTTATTCTCCTTTTTTTTAGACCTGTGTTATTTAGAGACTCGCGTGTGCGTGGACTTTTTCCAGCGACGGCGCGAGAAAGGTTTGTGGATCCAGCTTGCCGGACATCAACTGCGCGGTGCCACTGGCGGCGATGATGGTGACGTCGGTGATGCCGATGAACCGTAGGACGGTCTGCAAGTAGGGGGTCACAAAATCGAAGGAAGCCATCGCGCTGCCCTTCCCGTATTCGCCGCCGCTTGCGAGCAGTAAGGTTGCTTTTTTACCGGCCAGCAAACCTTTGGGGCCGGTTGCGCCGTACGAAAAGGTTTTGCCAACGCGGACTACCTGATCGATCCAGAGCTTGAGCGTGGAAGGAATGCTAAAATTGTGCATAGGCACGCCGAAAACATACTCGTCGGCTTGCTTGAGGTCGTTTATCAGCGACTCCGAGGCAGCCAGTGCTTTGGTCTGAGTTGGGGTGCGAGATGCTTCCGGCGTGTAAGCCGCGCCCACCCAGGACGCGTCGACCACCGGGAGATTCAGGGTGGTCAAGTCTCGTTCAATAACTTTGCCGCCTGGATGAGTCTTGAGCCAGCTTTCGGCGAATTTTGAGGTGAGCTTTCGCGATATGGATCGCTCACCCATGGGGCTAGAATCGAGTTGCAGTAAGGTCGACATTGTGATTGCCTCCAATCATCAGATGCAGTATAAGCAACAACTGTCGCATACTATATCACAACATTCGTATTTTAAACAACAGACGATGTTTTACGGTATAATTGGCGGGTAGAGGGTGAGACATGCTTAATTCGGACTGTGAAAAGATTGATCCTCGCATCCGCAGGACCCGGCAGCTGCTCCAAGATGCACTGCGTAACCTATTAACACAAAAGGAGTTCGACAAGATTTCGGTTCAGGATATTACTGAAGCCGCTACGCTAAACCGCGCTACGTTTTATGCGCACTATGAAGACAAATTCGCGCTGCTGGGCGAGCTAATCCGCGTTACCTTTTTTGATCTGCTGGCGCAGAGGAATGCGAAGTTTGACGGAGGATGTTCGACGGCATTTCAGGTGATTATCCTCGCTGTTTGCGATTACCTGAGCGAGCTGCAAAAATCGCACTCCTTTAATCAGCATCAATTCGAACCGTTTGTGGAAGCCACGGTGATCGATCAGATCCGTATCGTTTTACTGGATGGATTTCAGCGGCACCCCGTGGAACGTACCGTCCCTGCTGAGATGATTGCCGCCACAGCCAGTTGGGCGATTTACGGGGCGGTGAAGCAGTGGGTGAACACGGAGGATCGTGTTTCCGCGGAAGAATTTGTTGCCGTTGCAGTGGAGTTGGTGCGGCCAATCGTGATGGTAGGAATCGTGCCTACCCCACAGGTTGATGTTCCAACGACGGCTTCAACACAACACAGCTAAGCCAAAGTCGCAGTTGGGTTGCGAACACCGAACGGCTCAGTTGGTCTAGAGTTTGCCTGCGCGTTTCAAACTAACATTTTGCGGAGGGGTATCTTCGGCGTCCGGCGGAGTAGCGTCGCGCTCCGCCCGAAAATCGGGCTGGCTTTGCAGCAGGCGCACGCAGCGATTCCAGCGCAGAATGCTGTCGTCGTTTCCCGGGGGACGGATTTTTTCCGCTTCGGCGAAACATTTCATGGCGTCTTCAATGAGCGGCAGCAGAATATGCGCGGAATAGCCGCTGCGTAGCTGCACCTTGGCGCGCCTCTCGTATAACAACCCGGTGTAGTAAGCGCGTTCATAGGGATCCCGCAGGCCTTGAAAAATTTCCGCCACTTCGCCGTAGCGATCGCCAGCGTAACCCGAGAACTGATCGGTAATCGACAGTCCCAGCAACCGGCGCGCTAGTTGATGCCCGGAATCGACGGCCAGAATATCCCGGCAGATCGATTCGGCTTCTTCGGGTTCGTTTAAATAGCGATACAACTCCGCTTTGGCGATGGCTTCGCCGATGCCTGCCCTGGAAATAGCTTTGAGTTGAGCGTCCATGAAACCTCCGTGCGAGCAGCAACTGCAAATCGAACAGCCTTAATTGCGTTTCTCGCCTGAACCCCGCATCTTGCGAAACAACATCGTTAAAGGATCGTAAAATTCGTCCACCACCCGTTCTTTCAACGGGATGATGGCGTTATCGGTGATGTGAATTTCTTCCGGGCAAACCTCGGTGCAGCATTTGGTGATGTTGCAAAGGCCGATGCCCAACTCGTCTTTCAGCAGACGCGTGCGATTTGCGCCATCGAGTGGATGCATTTCCAGTCCGGCCACGCGCACAAAGAAACGCGGTCCGGCGAATTGCTCCTTTTTGTCGTGGTCGCGCAGAACATGGCAAACGTTCTGGCACAGGAAACACTCGATGCACTTGCGAAATTCCTGCACGCGGTCGACGTCCAGCTGCGAAATTTTCCAGTCCGCTCCACGCCTGGGTTGAAACGGCGGAATTCTTTTGTTCACACGATAGTTCCAGGAAACATCGGTGACCAGGTCTTTGATTTTCGGGAACGACTTCATGGGCATCACGACGATGGGCTCATCTTTGGGAAGCTCATCCATGCGCGTTTTGCAGGTCAACCGCGGCCTGCCATTTACTTCCGCGGAACAGGAACCGCACTTCCCTGCCTTGCAATTCCAGCGCACCGCGAGATCCGGCGCGAGGTGGCCCTGAATATAGTGCAGCGCGTCGAGCACGACCATGCCAGGCGCAACGGGCACTTTGTAGTCCACCATCGCTCCACCGCCGGCATCGCCGCGGAACACACGCAAGACTGTTTCAGCCATCGCTGCTTTCTCCGTTCCGGCGCTCATCGCCGCAAACGCCAGGCGTGAAATTTGGATGCCATGTTACTCCTGCGCCAAAACTTCTTTTAAGTCATCGGCCATGGGCGGAATGGGCAATTCGCGCCGCACCATTTCGCCGCGTTCTTCCACGATGATGTTGTGTTTCTGGCCCCAAGATTTATCGAGATCCGGATAGTCAATGCGGCTATGGGCGCCGCGGCTTTCAGTGCGCGCCATGGCGCTTTTCGTAACGGCCTCAGCAATGATGAGCATGGATTTCAGCTCGCCACAAAGGTGCCAGCCGGGATTGAACATGCGCGAACCTTCCACGCTGGCCGCGGCTGCGCGCGCTTTCAGCATTTGCAACTCGTGGAGCGCGCGCTCCAAATCTTCTGCGTTGCGATAAATGCCCACGAGGCTTTGCATCACGGTCTGCAAATCGCGATGGACCGCGTAGGGACTTTCGCCCTTATTTGAAAACGGCGCGAGTAATTCGCGTTCGGCAGCTTGCATTTGCGCGTTGTCCAGCGACGCATAGGGGGTTTGTTTGGCGTGCGCCGCCGCAGCCATTCCGGCGCGGCGCCCGAATACCAGCAAATCGGAAAGCGAATTGCCGCCCAGGCGATTTGCTCCATGCAAACCCGCTGCAGCCTCACCCGCGGCAAAAATTCCTGGCATGGAAGACTGGCCGGTTTCGGCCTCAACACGAATGCCGCCCATCATGTAGTGGCAGGTCGGGCCCACTTCCATGGGCTCTTTGGTGATGTCCACATCGGCCAATTCCTTGAACTGGTGATACATGCTGGGCAATTTTTTCTTCACGTATTCGGCGGGCTTGTGGGAGATGTCCAGGTATGCGCCGCCGTGCTCCGTGCCGCGGCCTTCGCGCACTTCGGTATAAATGGAACGCGCCACGACATCGCGCGTGGAAAGCTCCATGCGCTTGGGATCGTATTTCTCCATGAAGCGCTCGCCCAATTTGTTGCGCAGGATGCCGCCCTCGCCGCGCACCGCTTCGGTGACCAGAATACCCTGCACTCCCGGAGGCCACACCATCCCGGTGGGATGAAACTGCACGAATTCCATATCCATCAGTTCTGCGCCTGCTTCGTAAGCCAGGGCCATGCCGTCGCCGGTGTACTCCCAGGAGTTGGAGGTCACGGTCCAAGCCTTGCCGATACCGCCGGTGGCGATGACCACTGCTTTGGCCTTGAAGACGATGAAGCGGCCATTCTCACGCCAGTATGCGAAGGCGCCCGCAAAGCGGCCATTTTCCACCAGGAGGCGTGTGACGGTGCATTCCATGTAGCAATCCACGCCTTGCTGCACGCCGCGGTCTTGCAGCGTGCGAATTAATTCGAGACCGGTGCGATCGCCGACATGGCACAAGCGCTTGAAGGTGTGGCCGCCAAAAGCGCGCTGCAAAATCGCGCCAGTTTCTGTGCGATCAAAAAGCGCACCCCATTGCTCCAGTTCCCGAACGCGATCCGGGGCTTCCAGCGCGTGCAACTGTGCCATGCGCCAGTTGTTGAGCAATTTGCCGCCGCGCATGGTGTCGCGGAAATGCACCTTCCAATTGTCGGCGGGATCCACATTGGCCATGGCCGCGGCTATGCCGCCTTCGGCCATCACCGTGTGGGCTTTGCCAAGCAGTGACTTGCAAACTACACCGACGGATGCGCCTTGCGCCAAAGCTTCGATCGCCGCGCGCAGTCCCGCGCCACCAGCGCCGATGATCAACACATCGTGTTCGCGAACCTCATAGTTTGTGGTCACAGAATCCTCAGGTCGCGAATCAGGCCGCTAGCCACGAGGCGGATGTATAAATCCGCCGAGCCTACAGAGATCAAGCTGGCCCACGCGAACTGCATGTGCCTCTCATTCAGGAAGGAGAAGCCGCGCCAGGCCGCCGCACGCGTTGCTCCAAAGGATACGCAGGAAAAGCAATCCAACTTGCCGCCGGCCAAATGGCGCAGCGAATGGCACGACAGGGTGTAAATGGAAAGCAAGATAATGTTGACTAACAGAATCAGGCTGCCCAGGCCTACCCCAAATTGGCCGTCGAAGAAAAAGCCTTTGATCGCGTCATGCCACAGAAAAACCAGGAAAAGAATCGCGAGGTAAAGAAAATAGCGATGCACATTTTGCAGAATAAACGGAAAGGCCGTTTCGCCGCGATATTTGCGATTGGCCGGCTCGCCCACGGCGCACGCGGGCGGGTCGAGAAAAAATGCGCGATAGTAAGCTTTGCGGTAGTAGTAACAGGTGGCGCGAAATCCCAAAGGACCCGCCAGCACCAAAAGCGCGGGAGAGAGCGGCCACCAGTGATGCTGCGGATCGATGAGCGGAGAATAAAAAGGCGAAAGATAAGGTCCCCACGAATAGTAAGCGCCTTCGAAAGCCCGCAGCGTGGCGTAAACGCCAAAACCGCCCAACAAAATGATTACCGGTAAAAGTTCCGTCCACCACGAATCGCGACGCAAAGTAGCGCCGAGCCGCGCTTCCGGCAAAGGAGTTGGCGTGCCAGCCATGCAGGTACCTCCGAGTGAAGTAGCCTATGCAAAAAACTAAATTTTTGAAACGAAATTATCTGCAGACGCAAAAATATCAGACCATGAAAAACTCGGGGCAAAGTTACGCGGTCGAATGGTTACAAAATGCTTTCGATCTCGGCGTCCAGTGCGACGTGGGTCACGGGTTCGGCATTGATGGTAAACGTCATGCCATCCATATCGTCGAAGTGAAAAAAACGGCTGATGTGGTAATCCTCGTCATAGCTCGAAAAAAGCTGCTCGGTCTCAGTGCGGCTTAGATTAAATGCAGTGAGCGGCACGGGGGTGCCAAAATCACCGGCTAGCGCGCGGTATCGGTCGACGAGTTGTCGCAGTGGCAGCATGGGGGCAAGCCGGGTAGCCTCGGAGGTCATCATCGCTCTCCTTGGGCCGAGTGTACTGCTACACCTGCGATTAATAAAGTGGTCTAATGCCGCTATAATGCGCGTGTCAAAATAATTGCCGGCAGCCGGGAACCCAACGCTTTGAGAAAGAGAAAGACACCGATATGAGTACGTTTCTTACCTTTTTCGCCAAGCGATACCTAGCGTACTCATGGCTGCTGCCTATCCCATTTTTTGCGCTGTGTCCATGGACATCCGCAACGGCGCAGACGCGCGAAGGCTCTCGTCCCGCCAACGTGTTGCATCAACTGAATGACTCGATTGAGGAGCTTGTGGAACGAGTGTCGCCCACGGTGGTGCAAATCCTGGTCACCGGATATGGGGCGTCGGAAGAAACGCAGCGCGGTCAAACCGATTTGCTGGTGGGCCGCCGCCGGGCCATCGGCTCGGGAGTAATTGTGGACCCGGAAGGCTACATTGTTACCAATGCGCACGTGGTGAACGGCGCGCAAAACATTGAGGTGCTGGTTCCGCCGCCACCGGCTCCCACTGCGTCTGGCGCTACGCCCGAGGGGCCGCAAGGAAGAAGCTACCAGGCGCGCGTTGTGGGAGCCTCGCGAGAGATTGATCTCGCGGTAATCAAGATTGATGGGCACGGCCTACCTTCGCTGCCGATTCGCAATTCCATGCCCCCAGCCAGGCAAGGCGAAATGGTGTTTGCGTTTGGCAGTCCTGAGGGCCTGCGCAACACGGTGACTATGGGTGTGGTGAGCGCGGTGGCCCGCCAGCCCGATCCGGACAGCCCGCTGGTTTACGTGCAAACGGACACGCCCATTAATCCCGGCAACAGCGGTGGCGCGCTGGTGGATGCCAACGGCGACCTGGTGGGCATCAACACTTTTATCTTGTCATCGTCGGGCGGAAATCAAGGACTGGGCTTCGCCATTCCGGAGGGCGTGGTGGCTTCTGCCTATCCTCAACTCGTGAAGTTTGGACATATTCATCAACCGGCCATTGGCGCACTGGTGCAAACCATTACGCCGGAGTTAGCGGCGGCATTGCGACTGAAAAGAGATTTTGGCGTGATTATTTCTGACGTTTCGCCGGGTGGGCCTGCGGACACTGCCGGCATTAAGATTCAGGACGTGGTTCTCAGTGTCGACGGCGTGGCCATCAGCAGCCTGCCGCAATTCGCGCAAAGTCTTTATCTGCATAAAACCGGCGATCACGCCGCGCTGGAAATTTTGCGGGGGGCCGGTCGACTTAAAATAAATGTTGGGCTCGCGGAACGGCCGCATAAAGAAGACAGCCTCGTCGATCTGGCCGACCCGATAAAAAATATGGTCAGGCCGCTGGACATTCTCGGAGTGGAATTGACGCTCGACCTTGCGAAGGAATTGCCTGACCTGCGCATTCCGACCGGCGTGATAGTGGCCGCCCGGACGCTCGGCGCGCGTACCGGGGAGATTCCGTTGCAAACTGGCGATGTAATTCATGGATTGAACGCCACGCCGATTACCACGTTGGATGGTTTGCGCGCGGCGTTGGCGGCTATGAAACCGGGCGACCCCCTGGCGCTGCAAATCGAGCGGCACGAGCAGATTTTTTACGTCTCGTTCACACGGTGAAGCTATAGAAGGATATCTTACCGGGAACTAGCGTTGGACTCGCGGTAGCAAGGTTGTCGATCCCCGCCAGGCGCATTTCCTTTACCAGGCGGTCCTGCAGCGTTTCGAACTTCGCATTCATCTTGGTTTCGAGTTCCGAAAGCAGGGGCGGGGGTCGAACGAGG
>Ga0193728_1000796_pt1 | contig 15657 bp, 18 predicted proteins | sample U1c1metaG_FD_143037 | JGI IMG/M metagenome (GOLD analysis project Ga0193728, IMG submission 143037) | Soil microbial communities from a riparian zone of the East river system, Colorado, United States - U1c1 | ecosystem: Environmental > Terrestrial > Soil > Riparian zone | place: USA: East River...
CGAGGAACGAGCGCTATGGATATGACGGAGACGCCGCACCGGACACCCGCGGTACGCGAATATTCGGCTTGAGTCCGATCTGCCACTCCGCGCTGGCCGGAGCGTCGGCCGTCAAGGTGACCTGCTGACCGGTGGTCTCCTCGGCGTGATCCATGCTTGGATGCCATATTCTGACGCGGTATTCGCCGGCCGGCATGTCGCTGATCACGGCGGTTCCCAGCGGCCCGGTCTTCGCGAAGAAGGGCGTTTCCGACACATAGATATAGCCGATCATCCAGTCATGGATGTTGCATCCCAAGACCACGACGCCGGGCTTGTCGAAAACGATGGGCGGCGCATCCGTGCCGGAATACAAAGGCAACTCGAACTTCTTGGCGGGAGAAAAGGAGTAGACCTGGTGCCGGATATTGTCGCTGTTCGGAAAACGGACGGTAGAACCCACGAATATCGCTTTCACATAGGGCACAAATTGCTTGTCGACCTGATCCACCGCGTCCTTCGGGGGACGGGCGTGCAGGGCGCTGCGCGGGTCGACCGGAACCGCCAAGACCACCGCGTCAGCGACCAATATGCCCTTGTGATCCCGTACGACGGCATGCATTTCGGCGGCCTGCGCGAGGGCTGCGCCCGCCAACATCAGTCCGACCGTTCCGATGAACCTCTTAAGCATTTAAAACCGGTAGTTCCACGTTAATTCCGGCATCGAATCGGTGTAGTTGTTGCCGCCTCGAGCATGCGTCTGGACGCGTTGAAATCCACAGCCGATCAGACTGTGAGCGGTCAGCGAATATTCCGCTCCCAGTCTCGCACCGTAAGTCGTTCCGTCGAGTCTATACGCGTAGGCACCCGGACCAAAGGTCGGATCAGGCGCAATCGCTTTGGAATTCAATAAAAGATAATATCCTGCAGCTGCCGTTTGAGCCGTGGAGACGACGTCACCGTGGCGCAGCAGCGACCCTAAGTTGATCGAGAACCGCTCGCTCAGGGTATATTCCGCATTCGCCGCGAAACTTCGCCCGCGTTGGCTGAAGGCGTCGCTCGATACGCCATAATATTCGACATCGCCGGCAGTCGCGGCGCGGCGCTCGTAAGCGTATTTTGCCCAAAGATTCCAGCGTTCATCGATCCGCTTTCCCAATTCCAGCGACGCCGCGTACAGCGTTGCGTCCCGATAGCCATCCTGGTAGTCGGAGCGGCCCAACGATATACCCGCGCGGGCCCACGTCGCGAAGGCGCCCAAGCCCCACTTCTTCTTGAGCGACAGCAGACCATCGATGGACCCATTTCGCAATCCGGTCAGGTTGTCGTAGATCTGCCCCGACAGTGCGCCGCCCGCCGCCAGGCTGTAGCTTTCGCCGATGGGGATCAACTGCAACAGAGAAACCGTTGCCGACGCGCTAAAGTCCGAAACCTTGTCGTTATGGGTCCGGGCGTTACTGACATTGTCATCGTGGCTCACCGCGCCGGCCGTGGCCACGGTCCAATCGCTGCGCGCAGTGTGAGATAGCGCACAAAAGATCAGCAACGCGGGCAGCGAGGCACGGGGCGCCTTGCAAAAAGTCCGTAGGCTGGGGCATCGCATGTCCAGATTATGCAATGTCGCCGCAACCGTCGGCGGGACCTAGGTCGCATCGCGCAACGCAGGCTCGAAAACGAGAATGCAAGGCCACCCCATGGTCGTGTACTTGCGTTATGGAGTTTTGGCAACGCCATGCCCCGCTGCGACCCAGGCGTCCAGTCCCCCGTGCAGGGGCCGGACTCGCTTGAAGCCGTGATTCATCAGAATCTTGGCGACGCGCGCTGCCGAGGCTTCGCTGGGACAGGTGCAATAAAGAATGATATCGCGGTCACGAGGCAGGTCCTTGAGGTGCACGTCGACATCCGGCAAAGAAATGTGCAATGCACCAGGAATCCAACGCGGCTCGAGCGCTCTGGCGGTGGGCGAGCGCACATCGATAATCAGCGGCGCCACGCCGCCTTCGATCAGGGCGTGAAGCTCTGCCACGCTGATTCGCGCCATGCGCAGCATTTTGTAGAAGCGCCTGCGCTCCCACCACTTGAAGGCGACATAGATTGACAGCAGAACCAGCGCACCTAAAAAAGCGATGCTGCCGATACGATCGAGATGAATCAACAGCAGTGCGATTTGGGTCTTGAACAGCGCGCCGGCGAGCAGCCCCACACCCACCCACAACATCGCGGCCAAGGTGCTCAAGAAGATGAATCGCAGCCAGCCGATGCGCATGGCCCCGGCGAGAGGCGGCGCGATGGTTGCCCAGCCGGGCACGAACTTGGCGATCACCAATGAATTGACGCCCCAGCGGTCGAATTGACTCTGCGTTTCATTGACGCAGGAATCGGGCTCCAGGGAGATTCGGCACAGCGTCTTCAATACGCGGATGCCATATCTCTGTCCGATCCAATACCAGCCTGAATCGGCCAGCAGGCATGCTGCGACCGCGGCAAAAAAAACCGGCCCCAAGTGCTGCTGTCCGCTCGCGGCGATCGCGCCGGCGAGCACGAGCGTCGGCACAGCCGGGACCGGAAGGCCGATTTGATTCAGCAGAACATTGAAGGCGACGATCGCCAAGCCGTACTGGCTAAGACCGAGTATGAGTTGCTGGGTCAATTTTTTCGGTGTTCGATATTGGGCAAAAAGGCGGCCACGATTCCCAGCAGCGGCAAGTAAGCACAGATTCGATAGACGAATTCGATTCCATGGGTGTCGGCGAGGCCGCCCAACACCGCAGCCCCGATGCCGCCGATGCCGAACGCGAATCCGAAAAACAATCCCGATACCGCGCCCACATTGCCGGGCATCAGCTCCTGCGCAAATACCACAATGGCTGAGAATGCCGAGGAAAGTATCAGACCGATGATGAACGTCAAGATGCCGACCCACATCAAATCGACATAGGGCAGCATCAACGTGAACGGTGCTATCCCTAAAATCGACACCCAGATGACACGTTTGCGGCCGATGCGATCGCCCAAGGGTCCTCCGAACAACGTGCCGAGCGCCATCGCGAGCAGGAAAACGAACAGGTGAACCTGAGCGGAGCGCACCGATACGTGAAATCTCTCGATCAAATAGAAGCTGAAGTAGCTCGTGATACTGGCCACATAAAAATACTTGGAGAAAATCAACAGGACCAGCACGACGATCGATGAACGTACGCGCGCGGCGGAAACAGGGCTTGGGTTCGCCGCAGGCTGTGCCTTCGGCCGGTCGATGTGTTGGCGCTTGTACCAGGCACCGACGCGCGCCAAGACCGCGATCGCGATCACCGCGGCGATCGCGAACCAGACGAGACTGCTCTGGCCATGCGGAATGATGATCCATGCTGCGAGCAATGGCCCCATGGCACTTCCCCCATTTCCACCCACCTGGAAGATGGATTGCGCCAGACCGTGGCGACCGCCTGAGGCCAAGCGCGCGATGCGCGAGGACTCGGGATGAAAAATGGCGGACCCCGCACCGATCAAGGCCGCCGCGGCGAGCACGCTGCCGTAGTTGGGGGCAAAGGCCAAGGTCACCATGCCGATCAGTGTGAAGCACATGCCGACGCTCAAGGAATACGGCTGGGGATGCTTGTCGGTGTACACGCCGATGAGCGGCTGCAAAAGGGAAGCGCAAGCCTGATAGGTCAGCGTGATGGTGCCGATCTGCACGAAACTCAAGTGGAATTCGCCTTTGAGCAGCGGATAGATCGAAACGATCAACGACTGCATCATGTCGTTGAGAAAATGCGAGAAGCTCAACGCGCCCAGCAGATTAAAGCGCGTTTGCGCCACTGGAACGATTGCGGACGAATCCGCCGCGAAACTCTTTGCCATGGTATGAAAACTCTCGCCATGTGCAGATTATCTGCACTCCGGACTGCCTACCCTACTAGCTACTTCGTTGTCTGTCCTGAGAGAATGCGGCGATGAAACGCTTCGAGCCCTATGTCTTTTTGCGCGATTTTGCCTCTCGCTGGGACGTGCTGGCATTCATCGTCGTGATCGGGCTGGTGGTGTTTTTGGGCGAGACCTCGCGCGGCTTGTTTGCGCCGCTGACCGCACTCGAGGTAACGCCGATATCCTTGGATCCTTCGCACCTGCCGGAATATGCCGCGCGCACGACATTTCGCATGTTTGCGGCCCTCGCGCTGTCGCTGCTGTTCACGCTGACGTATGCGACTTGGGCGGCCAAGAGCGAGCGCGCCGGCAAGCTGCTGGTGCCCATCCTGGACATTCTGCAGTCGGTACCGATCCTGGGTTTCATTTCCATTACAGTCGTGTTCTTCATGTCGCTCGCCCCGGGACGGGTCCTGGGCGCCGAGTTCGCCGCCATCTTCGCCATCTTTACCAGCCAGGCTTGGAATATGGCGTTCAGCTTTTATCAGTCATTGCGCACCATCCCGATCGAACTCAGCGAGGCCGCGGAATCGTTTCGATTGTCGCCTTGGATGCGCTTCTGGCAGCTGGAGGTTCCCTTCGGCATGCCGGCGCTCATATGGAACATGATGATGTCCATGTCCGGCGGCTGGTTCTTCGTGGTGGCCTCCGAATCGATCAGCGTCGGCCATACCACCGTGGCGCTGCCGGGCGTCGGTTCGTATATCGCGCTTGCCATCGAACAAAAGAATCTCACCGCCATCGGTTGGGCCATCGCGACCATGTTGATCGTGATTCTACTTTATGACCAGCTGCTGTTTCGGCCTCTGGTGGCGTGGGTGGACCGCTTTCGCGTCGAGCAAGAGCCGGGAGCGCGGGTGCCGGATTCGTGGGCACTGACCATGATGCGCCGCTCACGGCTCATTCAAGGCGCCACGTTGGCGTTTCACACCGCCGTCATGTTTACCAGCCGCGCCGTGAAGCGCCGCGATCAGCCGCTGCGGCAGTCCTCGGATAAACCCAGACGCTCGCTCGATCTGTTGTGGGTGATGTTGATCGTTGCGGGCGTCGTCGCGGGGCTGTGGCATATCGTGGTGGTGCTGCTTCAGAACACGCCCCTCAAGGAAGCCCTGCAGGTATGCGGACTGGCGTCGCTCACCATGCTGCGCGTGTTCGTCTTGATTGCGCTTGCCAGCCTGGTTTGGGTACCCATCGGCGTGTGGGTCGGCATGCGGCCGCGCGCTGCGCAAATCGTTCAGCCGATCGCGCAATTCATGGCGGCATTTCCTGCGAATCTGCTGTTCCCCATCGCGGTGTACGGAATCGTTCGATGGAAACTGAATCCGGACATTTATTTGAGTCCGCTGATGATTTTGGGAACGCAGTGGTACATTCTATTCAACGTCATCGCCGGTGCCTCTTCGATTCCGGCGGAGATGCGCTACGTCGCGGAAAATTTCCGCATCACGGGTTGGCTGTGGTGGCGCAAGGTTGCGCTTCCGGCGATTCTGCCGTTCTATGTGACAGGCGCCATCACCGCTTCGGGCGGATCTTGGAACGCAGCCATCGTCGCCGAGCTGGCCACCTGGGGAGATACTCACATCCAGGCGCGGGGCTTGGGCAGCTACATCGCGGAGGCGACCACCGCAGGGGATTTTCACCGCATCGTGTTGGGGATCGGCACGATGAGCTTATTCGTCGTGGTCATCAATCGGCTCTTTTGGCGTCCTCTTTACTACTATGCCGAGCGCAAGTATCGGCTTACTTAGGAGCCTGGCTCCGAGGTTTATGGCATGAACACCACCTCTCCGCTGCTGCAGTGCACAGACGTTCGCAAGGCGTTTCCAAAGCCCGACGGTGCGGAGCTGCTGGTACTGGAGGGAATGAATCTCGAGCTGCGTGAGGGGCAGATCGTCGGACTGCTGGGCCGATCCGGTTCGGGCAAATCAACCTTGCTGCGTCTGATCGCGGGGCTGTCCGAACCGAGCGCGGGCAATCTGCGCTACTTGGGCAAGCCCATCTCGGGTCCTGCACCGGGTATTGCCATGGTCTTCCAAAGTTTCGCCCTGTTTCCCTGGCTGACGGTTTTTGAAAATGTCGCGCTGGGATTGGAGGCGCAGCGGATGTCGCGGCCTGAAATCCGCAAGCGCTCCTTGGCGGCGATCGACCTCATCGGCCTGGACGGTTTCGAGTCCGCGTATCCTCGCGAGCTGTCCGGCGGCATGCGCCAGCGCGTGGGCTTTGCCAGGGCGCTGGTGGTGCATCCGAATATTTTGCTGATGGATGAGCCTTTTTCCGCTCTGGACGTGCTGACGGCGGAGACGCTGCGCACCGATTTCTTGGATTTGTGGGCCGAAGGCCGCATGCCCATCAAGGGCGTCATCTTGGTCACGCACAACATTGAGGAAGCGGTATTGATGTGCGACCGGGTGTTGGTGTTCGGCAGCAATCCCGGCCGCATTTTGAGCGAAATCAAGGTGGCCCTGCCGCAGCCGCGAAACCGCCTCGATCCGAGCTTTCGCGAGCTGGTGGAGCGTATCTATGTCGAAATGACGGCGCGACCCGCGGGCGGTGCCCCCGGCCGCAAGGAGAATTTCCCGGGCTTGGGTATAGGCAGCGTCTTGCCGCACGTGTCCTCCAACGTGCTCGCGGGTTTGATGGAAGCCGTCGCGGCTCCTCCCTTCAGCGGCAAGGCCGACCTTCCGGAAATCGCTTCTGACTTGACCATGGAGATCGACGAGTTGTTTCCCGTCGCCGAAACGCTGCAAATGCTGCGATTCGCGGAACTGGAGGGCGGCGACTTGAAACTGACCGAGGATGGATTGGCATTCGCCCAAGCGGCGCTCGATGAGCGCAAGCGCATATTCACGCGCCATTTGCTGACCTATGTGCCGCTGGCCGCCCATATCCGGCGAGTCTTGGACGAGCGGGCCTCTCATTCGGCTCGAAAGAGCCGCTTTATCGACGAATTGGAGGACTTCATGGCCGAGGAGGCCGCGGAGCAAAGCCTGCGCGCGGTGGTGAGCTGGGGCCGATATGCAGAGGCCTTCGCCTATGATGACGAGAATGCCATGTTCAGTCTGGAGAATCCGACTTAAAATGATGCAATGACCGAAATGGCGCCCTACTTGACCCTGCATGTTCCGCCGGACGAAATGGTGAAATTCATTCAGGATCTGATGACCCTTCCGCACGGCGAGATCGCGGCCAGTTCGGCCATGACGCTGGCGCAGCGCCACTGGGGCGGCGATACACCGATGGCGCGCGCGGCGCTGTTGCGCTGGGGCGCGCTCAACCTGGCGTTCCAGGACAAACGGTTGGAAACGTGGACTGTCACCCGTGAGCGCGATCGCATCCAGGTTCCGGCGGCGTTGGTGGCGGCGGCAGGCGTTGCTCCCTTGGTCATCGATAACGAGCGGGCGGTATTTGACATACCGGCGCTTCTGGATGCCACTCTGGAGTTCCAGCCTCCAGCGGGTCAGGCCTAAGTCCCGTGACAAACCCGGCTGAGCAAGCGCCGAAGCCGCGCTTTGGGGTCCTGCGCACCATCGCCCTTTACAAGATTGTGAAGGTGTTGCTGCTGCTCGCGGTCGCCTACGGCGAATTGCGGCTGCGGGACGCCTCACTGGCGGCCAAGCTGCTGTCTTGGGCGCAAGCGCAGCCTTATGGATTGGAACACCGCATCGTCACGCAGCTCTTGGAGTGGTTCAGCGGATTGAGCGTGCCGCGCATCCATGCACTGCGAATGGTGACGCTGGCTTACGCGGCCGTTTTCGCGGTCGAGGGTGTGGGCCTGTGGATGCAGAAACGCTGGGCGGAGTGGTTGACGGTGATCATTACGGCCTCACTGATCCCCCTGGAAGCCTGGGAGATCTTCTTCAGACCGACCATCGGCAAGGTCTTGATCCTGCTGGCCAACCTGGCCGTCGTCGCCTACCTGGTGTGGCATGTGCGCACGAAGAATCGTCCCGTGCCTAAGGCGCGGACAGTCAACGTGAAATGATCTTCATCTCGGTTGTAACGCATTAATCCGTCGTATTCTTCGCAGCGCTTAAGCCTCAACCACCCGTTTGGAGATCTCATGAAGAAGTCTGCGACCCTCATTACCACTGCCTTGTTGACTTTTGGCTTCGCCGCCGCCTCCATGGCCGCCGACATGCCGAAGACCGCCGCACCGATGGCTGCCGATACGGCCACCCCTGCGCCCGCGACCACGACCAAGACCAAGACCGCTAAGCACACCGCCAAGAAGCACAAGAAAGCCACCCCTGCTCCTGCGACAACCAAGTAATATTATTGGTATAACGCCCCGACCGCTTCACGGCGGCCGGGGCTTTTTTTTTGGGTTAGAACGGGCGGGAACATGGATCTGATAGTCGCAGTCAAGGCGTTGATACTGGGCGTGGTCGAGGGGCTGACCGAATTCCTGCCGGTATCGAGTACCGGGCATTTGATCGTGGTGGGCAGCCTGCTCAATTGGAACGACGAGAAGGGCGAGGTATTCGAGATCGTCATCCAATTTGCCGCCATCCTGGCGATTTGCTGGTTGTACCGGCAGCGGCTTTGGAATGTGATTGCGACCTTGGCCGCCGATCCCAAATCGCAGCGATTTGCCCTGAATATCGTGCTGGCATTTCTGCCGGCCGCCGTGCTCGGCGTGGTTTTCATCAAGACCATCAAGCAATATCTATTCGCGCCGGTGCCGGTCGCAACCGCTTTCATCGTCGGCGGCATCCTGATCCTCATGATCGAGAGCCGCAAGCGCACGCCTCGGGTCGAGAATGTGGATGACGTCAAACCCAGCGATGCCGCCTGGGTCGGGTTCGCGCAAGCCCTATCCATGATTCCGGGCACGTCGCGCTCCGGCGCGACCATCATGGGCGGTCTGCTGCGCGGATTGTCGCGCCCAGCCGCCACCGAGTTCTCCTTTTTTCTCGCCATCCCCACCATTTTCGGGGCGACGGTGCTGGAGTTGTACAAGGCGCGCCATTTGCTGAATGTCGATGATCTTGCCGTCATCGGCGTAGGGTCGGTGGCTTCCTTCATCAGCGCAGCCTTCGCCGTGAAGGCATTGATTCGTTATGTCAGCGGCCATAACTTCAAGATTTTCGCCTGGTACCGGATCGCCTTCGGATTCATCATTCTCGGCACATGGTATTTCGGCGTGGTGAAGTGGTAGCAAATTTTAGAAAATCAGGCGGCTGTGCTGCGCTGCTGTGCCTATGGTTCGTGGTCCAGGCACCGGCGAACATTTGCGCGCAAGCGGCAGAATCGCGCCTCGGAAATCTCATCGTCACTGAAGCTCGCGCGCGGCCGACCCCGCCCGGAGTCTCGGTCGGTGCGGTTTATTTTTCGATCACCAATGCGGGCAGCAAGGCCGATCGGCTACTCTCCGTCAGCACGCCCGTGGCGAACAGGGTTGAACTTCATGAAAGCCGCAACATGCGCGGTGTGGTCGAAATGCGCGAGGTGACATCGGTGGAATGCCCGCCGGGCGCGACTGTTCGGGCGACGCCCGGCGGCTTGCATGTAATGCTGCTCGGACTGGCCGCGCCGCTGGCCGCCGGAACCGAGCTCAGCGTGTCGCTGCAATTTCGCGACGCGGGCGTATTGACGCTCGAGGTACCCGTAGTGTGAACGCAGCCGCGGTCCAAGCAACCGATGTGGCGCATCTGATTCAAGTTGCGCTCACGCCCATATTCTTGATCTCGGCGATCGGTGTGACGCTCAATGTGTTGACGAGCCGCCTTTCGCGGATTGTCGATCGGGCACGCATTATGGAATCTCAGGTATCCCATCCAGATTACAAGCCTGAAGGCCGCGATCTGCACGCGGCGCTCGGCGTATTGGCGCGGCGTGCGCGCTACATCAATGCGGCGATTACGCTCATCACGCTGTCGGCGCTGTTCATCGCCTTGGTGGTGGTGATGCTGTTCGTCAACGCGTTTGCGCACTGGGAACTGGCGGCGTTCATCGCGATCATGTTCATTCTGTCGATGCTGGCGCTGGCAGCTGCGTTGACGGCGTTCCTCATCGAAGTGCGCATCGCCACGACCACGCTGCGCATCGGCATCGAGGAGGCGTCGCGCAACAGCTAGACGTCGGCATCGTGATGTTGATCGGTTTGAGCACCCGTCAGGAAGGGCAAGTAGCCTCGAGGTAACTGGTCTTCTTCGTTGCCTCGAGGCTACTTACCCTTCCGGGCGATTGCTACACCAACCGGTCATAATCACTAGGCCCGAGGTCTAGTGCTTGGGGGCTTCGCGAACGGCAATCGGCACATTGCACAAATCGATGCGGCCGGCCTGGGTCTTGAAAAAGTCCTCGGGACGATTGCGCCGTGATTCGACCAGCGCGGCGAAGGCGGGGGTGTCGGTGCGGATGACCTCGAGATTGGAGCGCTCCGCCGCCGGCACATCGGCCGCCACGCGAATCGACTTGATGGGCAGGGGCTTTTCATTCTTGGCATAGAAGCCCATCTCCGCGCTGCCGCGCGGCAGGCTCGACAGCAGCTCGACGCCTTTGACCACGCGTCCCACCAACGCCACATTGCGGTCGAGATGCCGCGGCGCATGGCCGATCACCACGTACATTTCGGCGCCGCTGCCGCTCTCGGCGTCCAAATCGCGGCCCACGCCGACCATGCCGTAGCAATGCGCCAGCCATACCTTGTGCAATTTAAGGGAGCGCGCCACGGGGAACCCCGCCGAGAAACCGACTTCCGGCGCATAGACATCGCCATCCGGCAATCGCGTGAAGGCCATCTGCGGCGGCAAGGCAGAATCGAATTCCGGCGCGACCTTGCCAATCCCGGTGGGCAGCGGATGGCGATTGTCGGGGTCGCCCCACTGCGCCACGTAGTTGTCCTGTTCGCGGATGATCGATAGTCCGTTGAAATACCCGGCACGGGTGAGGGTCTTGATGTTCACCACATGCAGAGGCGCGAAGGCGGGGGCCAATTCGATGACCACGCGGCCGCCGGGCAATTCGACATACAGCGTGTTTTCGGGGTCCAGCGGGCGCCAATCGGCCGGGCTCGATGCCGCCAAGACCTCGGGCATGCTGGGGTGTTTAGCGGCCGGCGCGGATTGCGATAAAATAACCAACGCACAAGGGATTAAAAACTTAAGATTGCGGTTCATGTCCAAAGTATTGCATAAACCAGTCACCGGCCGCCTCAGGCAGCCTCCGAGGGGCAACATGCGCCGCATTTTATTCTGTTGCCTTGCGTTAGCTGTAGCGGACCTGCGAATCGCGCAGGTTGTCGCTCAAGGATACCCTGGCCCTGGCGGTCGTCCACCGATCAGCGGCAGCGGCGGTCGAACTCAGCAACACGATGAAATTCCCTCTGCACCGCTTGATGTCAAGCCGGACAAGGCCGCGGCGAAGGCTTACGCCGCCGGCGTGAAGAGCATGTCGAAAGCCCATGAGCTGGAGGATGCGATCGCAAAGGCGACCGACCCCGACAAGAAAGCCAAGGCCACGTCGAAATTGGAGGACACCTACGGCAGGGCGCTGGATCAATTCACCGAAGTATTGCGCAACAAAGGCGACATGTACGACGCGTGGAATCAGATCGGCTACGTGCATCTGCGCTTCGGTGCGTACCGCGAGTCCGTCGATGACTACAACCATACGTTGGCGTTGAAGCCGGATCTTTTGGAAGCGATTCAGCATCGCGGCGAGGCCTATTTGGGCATCGATCGCCTCGACGAGGCCAAGGCCGCTTACATGGACCTGTTCTTCCACGCGCGGCCGCTGGCAGATCAACTGATGGTGGGTATGCGGGCTTGGCTGCAGAATCACCGCGCCGCGGCAAACGGCATGCGCGCCACGGATATCGATGCCTTCGACAAATGGGTTCAGGAGCGCGATGGCATCGCCAAGACGACGGCGTCCGCTAACTAGCCGGGCCGGCCAACTTGCCGTGCCGGCGAACTAGCCGGGCCGTTTTAGCGCATCGACTTGCAGGCGCAATTGTTCCACGAGTTCCTCGAGCGCGCTCACGCGCTGACTCAAAGTGGGCGCGCCCGGGGCCGTTTCGATCGGCTCGGCCGCATCCGGCTCCGGGGCTGATTCCAAGGAGCCTGAGAATAAATGCGCGTAGCGCGATTCGCGGGCCCCGGGGCTCCTCGGCAAGCGCGCGATGAAAGGTCCGTCCTCGCGCGTCATGAGTGTTCTTAGCGTGGCTTCCACCTCTTCGGCATCCGCAAATTCACACAAACGATTGGTGCGCGAGCGCAGTTCGCCCGGGGTTTGCGGACCGCGCAGCAGCATCACGCAAATGATGCCCAACTCCTGCTTGGAAAACTTCAAGGAGCCGAATTCAGTGTTGCAAAAACGATGCTTGTACTTGGTGACGCGGCCGCCGTAGCCGGCCGATTTATCGCTCACCATGTACTTCTTCATCAACGAGTCGACCGACTGCTGGACCTCGCTCTCGCTCAAGTCCAGCACCGGATCGCGATTGGTCTTCTGATTGCAGGCATTGGTGAGCGCATTCAATGACAAGGGATACTGATCGGGAGTGGTGATTTCCTTCTCGATCAGGCAGCCGATGACACGCGCTTCGTGGGGCGAAAATTCAATATTCATAACATCTTCCAACTCGGCGCCCGTTGTTCTAGGGTAACGCCCTTGAGTCCAAGAGTAAGACAGGAATCCCAAAAATGAAAACCAAAGCCGCCGTTGCGACTGCCGCCCGCAAGCCCCTGGAAATCATCACAGTGGACCTGGACGGTCCGAAGGCCGGTGAAGTATTGGTGGAAATCAAGGCCAGCGGGGTCTGTCACACGGATGAGTTTACCCGCTCGGGCGCGGATCCAGAGGGCTTATTTCCGGCCATTCTCGGTCACGAGGGCGCCGGCATCGTGGTGGACGTCGGACCCGGCGTGACATCCGTGCGCAAAGGCGATCATGTCATTCCGCTTTACACGCCCGAGTGCCGGCAATGCAAGTCGTGCACCTCGCGCAAGACCAATCTTTGCACTGCGATCCGCGCCACCCAGGGCAAGGGACTCATGCCGGATGGCACCAGCCGCTTTTCGATCGGCAAGGATCTCGTGCACCACTACATGGGCTGCTCCACGTTCTCGAATTTTACGGTGTTGCCTGAAATTGCCGTGGCGAAAATCCGCGAGGATGCCCCGTTCGACAAGGTGTGCTACATCGGTTGCGGCGTGACGACGGGAATTGGCGCGGTGATCAACACGGCCAAGGTGGAGGCCGGCGCGAATGTGGTCGTGTTTGGTCTCGGCGGCATCGGCCTCAATGTGGTTCAGGGCGCACGCATGGTCGGCGCCAACAAAATCATCGGCGTCGATTTGAATCCGGGCCGCAAGGCGCTCGCCGAGAAATTCGGCATGACGCACTTCGTTAATCCGAAGGAAATCGGCGGCGATCTCGTAGCCCACCTGGTCGCACTCACTGACGGCGGCGCCGACTATAGTTTCGAATGCATCGGCAATGTGGATTTGATGCGCCAGGCGTTGGAGTGCTGCCATCGCGGCTGGGGAGTCTCGGTGATCATTGGCGTCGCGGGCGCCGGCAAGGAGATTTCGACGCGTCCATTCCAACTGGTCACGGGGCGCGTGTGGAAGGGAACCGCATTCGGCGGCGCGCGCGGCCGCACCGATGTACCGAAGATCGTCGATTGGTACATGGACGGCAAGATCAACATCGACGATCTCATCACGCATACCATGCCGCTGGGCGAGATCAACCGTGCTTTCGAGCTGATGCATTCCGGTGAATCGATTCGCAGCGTGGTGCTCTTCTCATGAGCGCCATCACCGTGGTTTCGGAGCATGCCTGCTACGGCGGCGTGCAGCGGTTTTACCGGCACGAGTCGCGCGAAGTCCGCGGTCCCATGAAATTCGCCGCCTACCTGCCGCCGCAGGCGCGCATCGGTAAGGTGCCTGTGCTGTATTTTCTATCGGGGCTCACCTGCACGGAGGAGACCTTCTGCATCAAGTCCCATGCGCAGCAGTGGGCCGCGGAATTGGGGCTCATGCTGATCTCGCCCGATACCAGTCCGCGCGAACCGCGCCTCCCCGGCGATGCCGACAGCTGGGATTTCGGCTATTCAGCCGGATTTTATGTGGACGCCACCCAAGCTCCGTGGTCGCAGTACTACCGCATGTACAGTTATGTCACGCGGGAACTGCCGGAGGTCGTGGCGGCTCACCTGCCGGCGCGGCCGGCTGCCACCGGAATCTTCGGCCATTCCATGGGCGGCCACGGCGCGTTGACGCTGGCGCTGCGCAATCCCTCGCTCTACAAATCGGTTTCGGCCTTTTCGCCGATCGCGGCGCCCATGCAGTCGCCATGGGGCCAGAAGGCCTTCAACAACTATCTGGGAGCGGACAGGCAGGCGTGGCGCGACTACGACGCCAGCGAACTGGTGGCGCGTGAAGCCTATCCCGGACCCATCCTCATCGATCAGGGCACGGCCGATCAGTTTCTTGCCGCCGAGCTTCTGCCTGAAAAATTTGCCGCCGCCGCGGCCAAGTCCGGCCAGCAATTGAATTTGCGGATGCAGCCCGGCTACGATCACGGCTACTACTTCATCCAAACTTTCATGGCCGATCACCTGCGCCATCACGCGGAACAGCTGCGTCAAACTTGAACGCCGTCATCGGTGAGATAAAACCAAGTGCAGCTGCCGTAGCCTGAAGCAGCAGCAATCCGACAAGGGCAACGGCGTTGACATAGAAGATGTACAGGACCACGGACGCCGCGAAATCCGCGCTGCTGCCCGCGGGACTCAGTAGAAAAAGAGACCCCTCGTAGGCGAGGAACGCGACGGCAAATGATCCGATGGCCCTCACCGTAGTCGCGACGTTTCGCACTGCCCCCTGTGCAAGCATGGCGGCCATCGTGGACAGCAACGCGGCGATGCCGAGATCGATGCCTCCGCGGTAGCAGTCCCAATTCAGCGGATAATGGAGCAACCCGAAACCAATGGCTTGATTGGCAAGCCAGTTGACCGTAATCAGTACGAACGCGTCTCGACGGGGCAAAAATAAAGCCGCCAGCGTTGCAAGCGCGGCGAAGGGGGTGCCGCAAGCCACGCCTAAGGTGCTCGCCACCGTGAGAACGGTCAAGATACCGCCCCACACGAAGCGCTTCGCCAATTGCGTATCTGATTGCTGAAGTGTCATTGTTCGGTTCCTTTAGGGTATGGCTGGTGTTCAGAACTTCGCCTTGACGCCCGCGAATGCGCCCAGCGTCGGTTGATCGAAGGCATCCGGATTTTGGTAATGCCGATTGAGCAAATTGGTTACACGCCCGGTAAGCGTCCAGTGACTGCTGAGATCGTAGGCCGCCGCCATATCCACCGTGGTGTAGCCAGGCGCATTCAACCGCGAAATCGAGCCATCCCTGTTGGTGTCCACCCAAGAACCGACCGATAACACCGTTGCGTTCAGCGAAAGCCGGTCTGTTGCCTGCCAATTGGTATTCAGACTCTCTTTGTTTTTCGGCCGGCGCAACAATTCCTGCTGGGTCGCCTGGTCGGTCGCCTGTGTATACGTGTAGTCCAACCTGAAGGTCAGTGTCTGTATCGGCCGGTAAGTTACGAAGCTTTCGACACCGTCTGTCACGGCACGGCCGATATTCAGATAGGTCGTGGCGTTGGTATCGATCAGATTTTTAATGTCGTTATGAAAATAGGTGACGCCGAAGGTCAGCGCATCGCTCAACAGAGACTGTTCGACCCCTAGATCCCATCCCAAACTGGTTTCAGGACGCAGATTGGGATTCGCAAAGAATCCGAAA